>Ga0265798_10008272_pt1 | contig 13287 bp, 12 predicted proteins | sample P3T30metagenome_FD_192430 | JGI IMG/M metagenome (GOLD analysis project Ga0265798, IMG submission 192430) | Plant litter microbial communities from East Loma Ridge, Irvine, California - P3 T30 | ecosystem: Environmental > Terrestrial > Plant litter > Unclassified | place: USA: California...
CCGCGCAGCAGATGCGCCGGCCCGATTCGATCAGGCATTGGTACAGCATGGCGCGAAGATTGCGGCGCTGGGACTGTGCGCGAATTGCCATACCGCGAAACCAGGTGCGCCATTTGCCGGCGGCTTTGCCATTGGCACGCCGTTCGGTACCGTCTACAGCACCAATATCACGCCTGATAGCGCGACTGGTATCGGTGAATGGACCGAGCAAGCGTTCCAGCGCGCGATGCAGGATGGCGTTTCCCGCGACGGCCACCATCTGTATCCCGCCTTCCCGTACGACCATTACACGCGCCTGGCGCCGGACGATATCTCCGCGTTGTATGCATTCATGATGACGCGTGACGCGATTGCCGCACCGGCCCATCCGAATAACCTGATTTTCCCACTGCAGTTCCGGCCTTTGCTCGCCGGCTGGAAGCTGTTGTTCCTCGACCATGCGCCAGTGGTGGCGCAACCGGCGCAGACCGCGGAATGGAACCGCGGCGCGTATATCGCATCGGCCATGGGCCATTGCGCCGCCTGCCATTCACCGCGCAATGCACTTGGCGCGGTCGATGGTAAAGATTATCTCGGTGGCGGTGAAGCGGAAGGCTGGTACGCCCCGGCCCTGAATGGCAAATCGCCCTCGCCCGTCTCCTGGAATACGGACAGCCTGACTGCCTACCTGCGCACGGGCATCGCTCCCGCGCATGCGATGGCGGGCGGCCCGATGCAGGCCGTCACCAGCAGCCTCGCCGACGCCGATCCGGCCGATGTGCGCGCGCTGGCCGCGTATATCGTCACGCTGATGGGCAAACCTGCGCCGGCCATCGAACACCGGGCGCTGGACGCCGCATCCCACCCCGTCGCCCTCGCGCCCGCGCCGCCTGGCACCGATGCGGCGGCGCTGCAACTGCAACTGGGCCAGCGAGTGTATGCAGACGCGTGCGCCCGCTGCCATGCCAGCGGGCGCACCATCGGGTCCGGCGGCGCCCTGCAGCTGCCGGCAGCGATTGCCGTCTACGATCCCGATCCGCGCAGCCTGATTCACATCGTCCGCGATGGCATCGCCCCCGGACCGCAGGTGCCGGGCCGGTGGATGCCCGGATTCGCCAGCATCCTCACCAATGACCAGATCACCGCGCTGGCCGCCTACCTGCGCCACAGCGCCGCCCAGCAGGCGCCGTGGCCGCATCTGGCCGACCAGGTCGCCGCCGCGCAGAAAGACGCTAACAAATGACTTCCTTTACCCTGAACGTGAACGGCCGGCGCCAGAACATCGATACCGACCCCGATACGCCGTTGCTGTACGTGCTGCGCGACGACCTGCAGTTGAACGGCGCCAAATTTGGCTGCGGCCTGGGCCAGTGTGGCGCCTGCACCGTCATCGTCGATGGCGCAGCCGTGCTGTCCTGCCTGATGCCGGTGTCGACCATCGGCACGCGCGCCGTGAAAACCATCGAGGGCCTGGGGACGGTGACGCGCCCGGGCGTGGTGCAGCAGGCGTTCATCGACGAGCAGGCGGCGCAGTGTGGGTACTGCATCGCCGGCATGGTGATGCGCGCCGAAGCGCTGCTGGCGCAGAACGCCGCTCCCAGCGATGAACAGGTGCGCGACCACATGGCGCTCAACCTGTGCCGTTGCGGCACCCACATGCGCATCCTGCGCGCCGTGCGCCGTGCATCGAACCAGCTGGCGGCCAAGGCATGAAGATGACGTTCAATCCGGGCAGGCGGCAGCTGCTGAAAGCCGGTGGCGCCCTGACCGTCGCCTTTGCGTTGCCGCGCCTGTCGCTGGCGGAGGATGCCGGCGAATCGAAACTGCCCGGCAGCCTGAAGAAACTCCCGCTGCTAGATGGCTGGATCCGCATTGGCTTCGATGGCGCCATCACGGTCCTGACCGGCAAGGCCGAGCTGGGCCAGGGCATCAAGACTGCCATCATCCAGCTGGCGGCCGAAGAACTGGTGGTCGCGCCAGCGCGCATCAAACTCATCACGGCCGACACGGCGCAGACCGCCGACGAAGGTTTCACGGCAGGCAGCCATTCGATGCAGGACAGCGGCACCGCCGTGCGCAATGCAGCGGCGCAGGTGCGCGCGATCCTGCTCGGCCTGGCCGCCACCAAATTCAATGTCGACGCCGGGCGCCTGGGCATCCGCGACGGCGTGATCACCGCGCCCGGTGGCGCCAGGGTCGCGTACGGTGAACTGGTGCGCGGCGAGGAACTGCACGTCACTGCCGCAGAGACGTCGCCGCTGCGCCGTCCCGGCCAGTATTTCCTGCTCGGGCGCGCGTTCCAGCGCGTCGACATTCCGGCCAAGGTAACCGGCGGCGCGGCTTACGTCCAGGACCTGCGCCTGCCCGGCATGGTGCACGGGCGCGTGGTGCGGCCGCCCGCCAGCCAGTCCATCCTGGCCAGTATCGACCAGGCCGGCGCGGCGGCGATGCCGGGCGTCGTGAAAATCGTGCACGACGGACGTTTTATCGGTGTCATCGCGCAGCGCGAATACCAGGCTGTGAAAGCAGCTGCCAACCTGGCGCTGGCGAGCAAGTGGACGCCTGGCGCACCAATGCTGCCGGCGGAACTGCACGGCGCCGTCGAACAGATGCCGTCCGAAGCGACGACCATCCTCGACCGGGGCGCCGGGGCCGCACCGAACGCGGGCCAAACGCTCAGCGCGCGCTACCGCAAGCCGTTCCAGCTGCACGGCTCGATCGGCCCATCATGCGCGGTGGCGCTGTTCGACGGCGGCAAGTACACGGTCTGGACGCATAGCCAGGGCGTGTTCCCGCTGCGCCAGGCGCTGGCCGAACTGGTTGGCGTCGACAAGACGCAGATTCACTGCATCCACGTCGAGGGCTCCGGATGCTACGGCCACAATGGGGCCGACGATGTCGCCGCCGACGCGGTCCTGCTGGCGCGCACCCTGCCCGGCCGGCCGGTCCGGGTGCAGTGGATGCGCGAGGATGAACACGCTTACGAACCAAAAGGCCCGCCGATGGCGTCCACGATTGCCGCAACGCTCGACGCCAGCGGCCAGATCATCGACTGGGCGTACGAGGTATGGAGCCCGCCGCATAATTCCCGGCCCGGCACCGCTGGCAACCTGCTGGCCGGCACGTTGCTGGAAAAACCGTTCACGCCACCGCCTGCCGTGCCGATTCCGCAGCCCGAAGGCGGCGGCGACCGCAATGCGATTCCGCTGTATGCGCTGCCGAATGCGCGCGTTGTCCATCACTTCATCCCGGTGGCGCCGGTGCGCAGCTCGGCCCTGCGCTCGCTCGGCGCGTATCACAATGTGTTTGCCATCGAAAGCTTCATGGATGAACTGGCGCTGGCCGCGCACGCCGATACGGTGGCGTTCCGGCTGCGCCACATGGCCGACCCGCGCGCGCGCGACGTGATTTCTCTCGCAGCCCGCCAGTTTGGGTGGGATAGCTGGCGCCCGCAGCCAGGGCGCGGCCGCGGTTTCGGTTTTGCGCGCTACAAGAACCTCGGCGCGTATGCCGCCGTGGCGCTCGAAGTGGAAGTGGCGCGGGATACAGGATTCGTGCGCATCACGCGCGCGATTGCCGCGGTCGACAGCGGCGAGATCGTCAGCCTGGACGGCATCCGCAACCAGATCGAAGGCGGGATCGTGCAGTCGTGCAGCTGGACGCTGTGCGAAGAAGGCTTGTTCGATGATGCCGGCGAGCTCACCACGCGCGACTGGGCCGGCTATCCGATTTTGCGCTTTCCGCAGGTGCCGGAATCGGTCCATGTGCATGTAATTGACCGTCCCGGCCAGCCTTTCCTCGGCACTGGCGAAGCGACGCAGGGACCGACCTGCGCGGCGATCGCCAACGCCATTTACGCGGCCACCGGGGCGCGCCTGCGCGAACTGCCGTTCAAGCCGGCGCGGGTGGCGGCAGCGACAAAGCTGGGCCGGCCCGGGCGGGCGTGACTTATTGCGGGGGCAGCGTCATGACGCTGTCTTCGCCTTCGCCTTCGTCTTCCCCTTGCCGCGCGTCGCCCCAATCAGGCCCAGGCCAAGTGCCATGATCGCCACGGACGCCGGCTCCGGGACCATGCCCAGCTGCTGCGCGGCGACCTGCTCCAGCACCAGCGCATTGGCCCCGCTGATACCCAGGTCGCGCGCAGCGATCTCGCCGGCGCCGAGCGAGCGCGGATCGAGGCCGGTGATGGTCCCGAACTGCACCAGCGCATCGAGGTAGGAGCCGTATTTGCTGGCGTGCAGGTAGTCGTCCCACCACAGGTTCATCACGCCGTCCGTGTTCGGCACGAACACGCCGTTGGCATCGTAGAACCCGCTGGTTTTGACCAGGCCCTGGTCGTAGGCCAGCTGGAACGCGTCTCCGACGCCAATCACGCCGGCGAACTTGCCGTCGGCGGCGGCTTCGCCATATATCGTCGTGCGCAGGTCAGCGGTCATGCCGGCCAGGTTCTGGTAGTACAGCGTGGCCTGGGTGCTGCTGCCGTCCGGGATCGGGCTGCCGTTCACGCTTGTCAGGTCGGGTGTCGTGACCTGGTGCGCGTACACCATGTCCGGGCGCGCCCACGTTTCGGTCAGGTAGACCTTGGCGTTCGGGTTGGCGTTGACGTTTTGCGGGATCGCACGCACCGTATTGCAGGTGGCGGTGGACGCACCGGTGGCCTGGCATGCGGCGAGGCTGCCGTACAGCTGCGTCTCGGTATAAGACTGGGCCGCACCGCTGTGGATGAACTGTTCCAGCTTGGTGGCGTAGGCGGCAAACTGCGCCGGGTTGGCGTTCTTGCCCGAGCCCTTGGGCAGCGCGGCGTCGCTCTGCTCCTGCAGCACCACCACGTCCCATTTTTGCGACGCGACGTTGCCGCGCAAATCCCAGTCGCTGTTGGCGGTATTGAGGAACTGGCCACGCAGCGATGCCGCGTTGCGCGCCGAGATCGAGACGTTGTAGTCGAGCCCCTTTTCCGCCGTCATCTGCTTGAAGATGCCTGGCACGCCACCCCATGGATGCGGTTCGTACGCGTTCGCACCGCTGGCGTTGGCGGCGTAGAACGCGGCGGTCAGGTCATGCACGTTGGCCGCGTTGTAGCGCATGACCGGGTCGACACGCCCGAACGTGTAGCTGTTTCCGACAAACAGGATGTCGATCGGGTCGGCAAACGCGGACGGGGCGACGACGGTGATGGCGGCGGCAACCGCGGCGGCCAGGCGGAACGAGGGGAAGGACATGCGCTCTCCAATGATTGTTATATTGTTCGCGCCGATTGTTGTGCCGGCGTCAACGCAATACTACAATTCACGTTGCATGGAAAACAATACGCACTAACCACTACGGTATTGACAGCGGACCGCGATTCTATTTGCCCAGCAGAGCCAGCGTCTGCTGCCACTCATACTGCCATTCGTGCAGGAAGTCATGCGCTGCAAACGCGCGCGTCAACTGGCCAATGGGCACCCGGTACACGTCGTTCATCCCCAGCGCCAGCGTGACCGGATTCCACACCGTATTGTGCTTGCCTTTTTTTGCGCTTCCCTTCACCCGCGCGCCTTCATCGCCGAAAATCCCGCCACCGCCCTGCAAGGCCTGCTGCAAATCGATTTTCACCAGCCGCGCGAAGGCTGCCATCACCTGGTCGCCGTGGATCCCGGCTTTCGACTCCTGCGCGCTCGGCACGGGCTTTGCGGGCGCGGCAGCCGCGTGCTTGAGACGTCCCGCGAGCCGTTCAAGCTCCTTTCCCAAGAAGCGCAGTTCGTGCAGCTGGCGCGTAAAGCCCGGCGCCGGCAAGCGCGCAAACAGTTTGTATGCGTCCTTGGTGACGGTGATCAGCACATCGGTACTGCCGGCCACGAGCCGCGCAATATCGCCTTCGTAAAAAATCGGCGCGGCGTACCCACCATTGGCCTCGCCGAACAGGTCGGGATACGCCGCGTCGTAATCGAGCCAGACATACGGCGTCAGTTCGTGTTCGATGAGGCGCGCGAGGTCCCACGGCGTACCGGTTTGCGCGGCCATCCAGGCGCAGCTTTCGGCCAGCGTGGCGCGAAACGGGGGTTTTGAAGTGTCTACGGTAGGAGCGGTCATGCGGCATTCTATCCGCAGCGTGGTGTGGCGTGGTGACGGCTTTTTACCGGTGCCGGCTGCTGACGATGCGCAGCCGCTCGGCGCCGCGCACCAGGTCCGGCAGCGAGCGCGCCTGCATTTTTTCCATGACCTTGCGCTTGTGGGTCTTGGCCATGATTTCGCTGATGCCCATTGCGTCCGCCACCTGCTTGTTCAGCAGTCCGCCGATGACCAGTTCGAGCGTTTCGCGTTCGCGCGGCGTCAGGCTGGCATGGCGGCGGCGCAGGTCGGCCAGCGCACGCCGATCTTCCAGCTGCGCGGTGGCGCCGGCCAGCGCCACGCCGACTGCATCGAGCAGCAAATCGGGTTCGACCGGCTTGGTGAGAAACTCCATGGCGCCGGCTTTCATTGCCTGCACCGACAGCGGGATCGACCCGACACCAGTGAGAAAAATCACCGGGATGCCAGCCTCGATGCGCGTCAGTTCGGCCACGACATCGAGCCCATCGAACGCTGGCATGTGCATGTCGAGAACCAGGCACGCGGGGCCTGCTGGGCGCGGCGTGTCGAGGAACGTGCGCGCGCAGGCGAACGCCTGTACCCGATAATCGTTCGATTCAAGCAGGCCCACCACCGACGTGCGCACTGCGTCGTCATCATCGACGACGAACACGGTCGCAGCCGCCAGGCTGGCGCTGCCACCGTGTTCATCTTCACCGTATCGTTGCAATCCCATGCCGCTACTATACCCCGCGTCCCGGCCCCAGCGCACCTTCGACGAGGTCCAGCAGCGTATCGCCATCGACCGGCTTTTGCAGCAAGGCGATGGCGCCGGCGGCCAGCGCCAGGCTGGCCATCGCATCGTCGGCGTGGCCGCTGACGAACATCACCGGCACGCGCACGCCCCGCTCGCACAGCGCCGCATGCAGGGCGAAGCCGTCCATGCCGGGCAGCCGCACGTCGAGCAGGGCCAGGTGCACATCGTGCAGGCGGTCGAACGCCAGGCACGCCTCGCCCGACCCGAATGCGACAGCTTCGTAGCCGGCCGACGCGAGCAGGTTGCGCATGCTTGCCCGCACCCCGTCGTCGTCGTCGACCACGCACACCAGGGCCAGGCCTCGGTTCACGCGTGGTCCTTCCCGGCCAGCTCCTGGCTGGCCGCGGGACCGGTTGGGACCCCGGTGATCTTCGCCACGCAATCATGGCGCAGCCACGCCGTGGTGACCGGCTGCCCACCGAGCAGGCGTTTGGCGATTGGCACCGCCTGTTCACCGGCCAGGATGCCCAGCAGGCCGATCAGGGCGATGGCTGGCGGCGCCGGCGAGCGCACGCCCAGCAGTGCATAAATGACCCCGACCAGGAGACCGGCCGCGAGCGAAATGATGTACACCTTCATGTGTGCTCCTCGATGGGTGGACGTTTCAGAGCGCAGGAGTAAAGATTGGTGCGGGCGCCGGCGCCAGCGTCGTGTGCGTGCTGGCGCCGCGCTGCGCTGCCTTGTGCACCATCGTGTAAGCGTAATCGACGCCCATGCCGTACGCGCCCGAGTGCTCGCGCACGATCGCCATGACCGCGTTGTAGGTGTCGCGGTGAGCCCAGTCACGCTGCCATTCAAGCAGCACCTGCTGCCACGTCACGGGAATCACGCCGGCCTGGATCATGCGCTGCATCGCGTAGTCGTGCGCCTCTTTCGACGTGCCGCCCGAGGCATCGGCCACCATGTAGATTTCATAGCCGCCTTCCAGCATCGCGCAGAGGGCGAAGCTGTTGTTGCACACTTCGGTCCAGAGGCCCGAGACGACGACTTTTTTCTTGCCGTTTTTGGCCAGTGCATCGCGTACCTTCTGGTCGTCCCAGGAATTCATCGAACTGCGCTCGAGGATGTCGGCGCCCGGGAACACGTCGAGCAGTTCAGGATACGTGAAGCCCGAAAAGCTTTCGCTTTCGACCGTGGTGATGATTGCCGGGATATCGAATACCCTGGCCGCCTTGGCCAGGCCGACGACATTGTTCTTCAGGGCCTGGCGGTCCATCGACTGCACGCCGAACGCCATTTGCGGCTGCTGGTCGATGAAGATGATCTGGCAGTTGGCCGGCGTCAGTACTTCGAGTTTTGGATTGGTCATTTTATTTTTCCCGTCGGGAGGGTGGAGGGTCTTTACATCGTAAGACCCTCCCTGCCGCCCCGCCAGTATCCCTAGGTATATGTGACCATCCATGTGCCGCGCTAGGCAGCTGCAGGGACCGGCGGCGCCGCCAGTTCCATGCGGATCAACACTGCCAGGATGGCCAGCGGCAGGGACAGCGCGATGAAGCCGATGGCATGCCACAGGAATGCCGCTGCAATGGCCCCGGCGCCGAATGCCACGACCGGCCACGCGAATTTGGCGCACCGCGCGCCAATGCCTGCGCCGCGCTCGCCGCGCAGGAATGCGACGGTGTCGATGACGATCTGCGTGACGTTCCCGGTCATCATCGACGTTGGCGCGAGTTGTCCGAGCAGCAGGCGGCTGGTGGCGCTGTGCACGCCCATCGCGGCCGCGCCAAACACCCCGGCCGTCATGGCCAGGTTGCTGGCCGTATCGCCCAGCGGCATGGCGGCCATGCCGAACAGCATGAAGGCGGCGAGGAACACGAGCTGCAAGCCGTATGCCACCGGCAAGGGACGCACGGCGCGCGCGGTGCACCAGGCAATGAGCAGCGGCGTCACGCCCACGCCGAGGATAAAGGCCGGGAATGCCAGCAGTTTCAGCAGGAGCGACGCGTGGTCGGGACTTGCCAGGGCGGCGCCAATCAGGATGAAGTTGCCGGTGACGTGCGCCGTGAACAGCCCGAACAGGGCAATGAACCCCAGCGTGTCGACGTAGCCCGCCAAAAAACTCAGGGCGATGCCCTGCGTGCGGTTGCGGTTCGCTTGATCCATCTGGTTCTCCAAGGGTAGTCAATAAAGGGGGCAGCACGCTCGATCGTATCGCAAAAGCCGGCGCTGCACCCCGGCCATATGGCTAGTGGCAAGACCTTATGGACGCTTTAATCTGGCGTTGAAATCAACCGCTGCGCCTGGCGCAACCACCCTTCCCGTTCTTAAAAAGAGGCATCCCATGACCCTTCCCAACCACGTTACCTCCCGCCGCAACCTGCTCGTGAAAGCCGCTGTCGGCGCCGCCGGCGCAGGCCTGGCTGCCGTGCAAGCTACCGCCCATGCCGCCAATGTCACCACCGCCGGTAAAGGGGGGCTGGTCGACAACGGCGACGGCTACCTGGTCGTTGCCGACGGCACCCGCATTCACTACAAGGATGTCGGCGCCGGCCAGCCGGTCGTGTTCAGCCACGGCTGGCCACTGCAGGCCGATGCCTGGGAAGACCAGATGTTTTTCCTGGCGTCGCATGGCTACCGCGTGATCGCGCACGACCGCCGCGGCCACGGCCTGTCCAGCCAGCCGTGGAACGGCAACGACATGGATACCTACGCCGACGACCTGGCCGCGCTGATGGAAGCGCTTAACCTCCAGAAGGCCGTGCTGGTGGGCCACTCCACCGGTGGCGGCGAAGTAGCGCGCTACATCGGCCGCCATGGCAGCAAGCGCGTGGCCAAGGCCGTGCTGGTGAGCGCCGTGGCGCCGCTAATGCTGAAAACGCCGGCCAATCCGAACGGCTTGCCGATCACGGTGTTCGACGGCATCCGCGCCGGCGTCCAGGCCGACCGCTCGCAGTTCTACAAGGACCTGGCGACGCCGTTCTACGGCTTCAATCGCCCAGGCGCAAAGCCGTCGCAGGGGTTGAAGGACACATTCTGGGCGCAAGGCATGCAGTGCGGCCTGAAAGGTTCGTACGATTGCATCAAGCAGTTTTCGGAAACCGACTTCACGGCCGACCTGAAAAAGATCGACGTGCCGACCCTGGTGGTGCACGGCAGCGACGACCAGATCGTGCCGATCGATGCGGCCGGCAAAGCGTCTGCGAAGATCGTCAAGAATGCCAAACTGATCGTGTATGAAGGCGCGCCGCACGGCCTGCCAGCGACGCACAAGGACCGCCTGAACGCCGACCTCCTGGCGTTCATCAAGAGCGCATAAGGCCAAGGCCCGAGACAGGCGCGACACCGTTCTTACGTCGCCCTTCCTACTAAAAAGGATCTGGCTCCGCCAGTCCTTTTTAGCTATTCCACCCGAAAGTAGGGGTGCACTTTCGGGTGATGGTCATTATCCTTTCGTATAGCTGGACGCAGCAGTAGCGCCTGTTCAGAATGGCCACTGGTCACATTCTCTGGCCATTTCGGTTTTCCGTAGAAATGAGGCGCCGCATGCAACCACCTTCGTGCTCCGACGAGCCAAACCCCATGATTTCGGTCCTCGTCGTCGATGACCATCCACTCGTATTGGCTGGCCTGGTCGCGCTGGTCGCATCAGAGCCAGGCCTGGCGCTGGCCGGCCAGGCCATCGACGCCGACACCGCCGTGGCGGCCCATGCATGCCTGCAACCGGATGTCATGCTGGTCGACCTGCACATCCCCGGGGGCGGCCTCGCCACCATCGGCCGGATCCGCGCGCAGCAACCCGAGGCGCGCATTGTCGTCATCACCGGCAGCGACGCGGAAGAAGACGTCTACCGCGCGCTGATGGCGGGCGCCTCCGGCTACCTGCTGAAAACCGCCGACTTCGATCAGATTGCCGCCTGCATCGCACAAGTGATGGATGGCCGTAATTACCTGCCGCCGGTGCTGGCTGCCAAACTGGCCGGGCGCGTGAAAGGCAACCAGCTGTCGCCGCGCGAACTGGAGATCTTGCATTACCTCACTGCCGGCAACAGCAACAAGGTGATCGCGCGCGTGGCCGGCATCGGCGTCGGCACCGTCAAGTACCACGTCAACAATATCCTCTCGAAATTGAACGTCTCGTGCCGCACGGAGGCCGCCTCGGTGGCCGTCAAGCGCGGCCTCGTGCAACCTCACTGATTATCCCGTGACTACCCTGGAGTGCAATATGACCGAACCCAACGCAGCATCGCCAAGCGCTGATCTCATCCTCGTCAACGGCTGCTTTCACACCGTCGACCGGTCCAACCCGCAGGCCAGCGCGGTCGCCATCAAGGACGGCCGTTTTCTGGCGGTGGGCGACGCAGATGATGTCATGCGCCATCGCAGCGCCGCCACACGCGTCATCGACCTGAATGGCCGCACCGTGATCCCGGGCCTGAACGATTCGCACATCCACATCATCCGTGGCGGCTTGATGTACAACCTGGAACTGCGCTGGGAAGGCGTGCCGTCGCTGGCCGACGCGCTGCGCATGCTCAAGGATCAGGCCGACCGCACGCCCAACCCACAATGGGTGCGCGTCGTGGGCGGATGGAACAGTTTTCAGTTTGCCGAAAAACGCATGCCGACGCTGGACGACATCAACACCGCGGCGCCCGATACCCCCGTCTTCGTGCTGCACCTGTACGACCGCGCCCTGCTCAACGCGGCGGCGCTGCGCGTGATCGGCTACACGAAAGACACGCCGAATCCGCCGGGTGGCGAAATCGTCAGGGACAGCAACGGCAATCCGACCGGCCTCCTGATCGCCCGTCCCAACGCGATGATTTTATACGCCACGCTGGCCAAGGGCCCGACGCTGCCGCGCGAACTGCAGGTCAATTCCACGCGCCAGTTCATGCGTGAACTGAACCGCCTGGGACTGACCAGCGCGATCGACGCCGGCGGCGGGTTCCAGAATTATCCGGAAGATTACGCGGTCGTCGACCAGCTGGCGCGCGACGACCAGCTCACCATCCGCATCGCCTACAACCTGTTCACGCAAAACAAGGGCAAGGAGCTCGATGACTTCAAAAAATGGACCGGGATGGTCACGCCCGGCCAGGGCAATGACTACTACCGCCACAATGGCGCCGGCGAGATGCTGGTGTTCTCCGCCGCCGACTTCGAGGACTTCCTCGAGCCCCGGCCCGACCTCGACCCCGGCATGGAAGACCAGCTGGAACAGGTGGTGCGCCACCTGGTGGAAAAACGCTGGCCGTTCCGCCTGCACGCCACGTACGACGAGTCGATCGAACGCATGCTGAACGTGTTTGAAAAGGTCAACCGCGAGATCCCGTTCAATGGCCTGACGTGGATGTTTGACCACGCCGAGACCATCTCGCACAAAAACATCGACCGGGTGAAAGCGCTGGGCGGCGGCATCGCGATCCAGCACCGGATGGCGTTCCAGGGCGAGTCCTTCGTCGACCGCTATGGCGCGGAAGCGGCAAAGCAAACGCCGCCGATTGGCCGCATGCTGGCCGCTGGCATCCCGGTGGGCGGTGGCACCGACGCCACGCGCGTGGCCAGCTACAACCCGTGGACGGCGCTGTACTGGCTGGTGTCGGGGCGCACCGTGGGCGGCCTGCGCCTGTATGACGCTGCCAGCCGGCTCTCGCGCGACACCGCCATTGAACTCTGGACCAGCGGCAGCGCGTGGTTCTCCAGCGAACAGGGCAAAAAGGGCCGCATCGCCGAGGGCATGCTGGCCGACCTGGCGGTGCTGTCGGCCGACTTCTTCACGGTGCCGGAAGAAGCGATCCGGGACATCGAGTCGGTGCTGACCATCGTCGGTGGCAAGGTGGTGTTCGGCCAGGCTGAATTCACGGCGCTCGGTCCCCCGCCAATTCCCGTGCTGCCGGACTGGTCGCCGGTGGCCAGGGTGCCGGGACACTACCGCGCCGCGCCGCCGCAGGCCCTCGCGAAACTCCCGCACCAGTGCAAGGGCGCCTGCGGCGTGCACGCGCACGCGCATGACGTGGCGCGCAAATCGTCGGTCCCGGTGTCAAGCCACTGCGGATTCTGGGGCGCCCTCGGGTGCAGCTGCTTTGCATTCTGACGCTGCCGGTATCCCTTTGTATAGCTAGGCGCACCGCGCGCCCACACCGACAATCGGTTTTTACCGTCACCCCTTGAAGGAATCGACATGACCACGCGTACCATCAACAGCATCACCGCCCGCGACGGCACCCTGATCCACTTTACCGACTGGGGCAATGGCCAGGCGGTGGTCTTCAGCCACGGCTGGCCGCTGCAAGGCGACGCCTGGGAAGACCAGATGATGTTCCTGGCCCATCACGGCTACCGCGTCATTGCGCACGACCGCCGCGGCCACGGCCTGTCCAGCAAACCGTGGCACGGCAACGACATGGATACGTACGCCGACGACCTCGGCCTGCTGCTCGAGACGCTCGACCTGAACGGCGTCATGCTGGTCGGCCACTCGACCGGTGGCGGTG
>Ga0265798_10008273_pt1 | contig 13287 bp, 11 predicted proteins | sample P3T30metagenome_FD_192430 | JGI IMG/M metagenome (GOLD analysis project Ga0265798, IMG submission 192430) | Plant litter microbial communities from East Loma Ridge, Irvine, California - P3 T30 | ecosystem: Environmental > Terrestrial > Plant litter > Unclassified | place: USA: California...
AAGATGAAGGAGTGGAGAGGCGTAAAGGGAAGTTCGGGTGATACCTCGGGCAACATCGCCTTTGGTTTCACCCCTGAAGAGGTTGCATCTTTCCCCGAGATCGAGGTGAACTACGACATGTAAGTTCTCCAGGAACCACTGACAATTGACAAAATGATCCTGACAAAAATCCACCAGGTACCCGCCGAAGATGATCCCCGGCTGCCACGTCGTCATCCACACCTCCGCAACCACCGACCAGGACGCTCGCCTCCTGTTGACCGCCATCGGTATCCCCTTCTACGGCAAATTCATCAACTAAGAAAGAGCTAGGAACTGTCGAGGATTATGGCACATGCATTGCTGCGGGCGTACACTTCTAAGCGGGGGGACGGATGGCAGCAGGGAAAGGGGTTCTCATTTGACAGGCAATACAGGCCATGTACAAAAAGTGGTGGGGGAGATAAAACTTCATCATTGTATCATACTAGTCAAAAAAGACAAATCTAACCTTGAACGTATTTCTCAAGACTAGTATCTTCTACCTTCCACCGTGCTAGTATCAAAATAGCGGAGAACTCCTTCAGGGCCTGTGAAATGCGTGAACGAAGATGAGTCTACAGCGAGCCGATGATGATGATGACAATGATGGGCACCATGACTGCTGCGACGCCACATAGAGCTTTCGCTCAGTTGGTATGGAACTATCCATCAATTTCCCATGACCCGTTTCTACGCGTCGATGTTGTACTGTATGTCCTTGACTACAGTACACCGTCGGTCCTCAGGGCGGCCGTCAACAATTCTCCGCCCCACCCCGCCATCAACGGATATCTCAGAGTTTGTACATCCGGGCCATTATTATTGAGCAGTCATCATTCGTCCATCAATAATCCTCCATCGTCCCTTCCTTTCCTTACACAACTCATCCATCCCATCCCACCCCATCTCCACATGGCCCTCACGCAAGAAACAACGCCCCCGCCAACCCCCCAAAACCAAGCTTCAGCAGTAGTAGTACAAGGTAGTAAGTCTCAAATCTCAAGTCCCAATCAACTCGCCAAAAACCTCTCCCTCAACCTCAAAAACTCCTCCACAGCCTCCCCCCCACCCCACCTCTCCATTGCCACCGTCCCATCCCGCCTCGCAAGCTCCACAAACCTCGCAACCCGATCGAGATACCCGGGCGCCGAACTGGTCAAATCCTCATTCGTGACGGCGGGACTCGCCTTCTCGTCCAGCAGCGTCTTGGCCCAGTGCACGATGTTCGAGCAGCGTAGCACGTGGCCGCCGAAAGCGAGCGTGTGCCCACCGCCACCACCATCACCAGCACCAGCACCAGCTGATGGAAGGCGGAAAACGAAGTGGACTGTGCCGGCCGGGAAGAAGACTGTTTGCCCCGGCTTGAGGACGACGTACCTGCAAGCGTCGCCTGCGATGTCCCCATGGGTGTTCCAGCGCTGGCGCTGGTCGGCGCTGGGGAACGAGAGCCAGCCGAAGCCGACGGAGCCCTGGTTGACGGTGATGTAGGTGCTGTAGCCGTGGCTGTCCTGGTGCGGCTCGGTCAGCGCGCCACGCTCGGCGAGCAGCGCCCACTTCTCGACTTCTTTGTAGCCTTGCGGGTAGCTGCGGCGGCCGGCTGCGGCGGCGCTCTCGGCGGCGTGTTGCTGCTCGAGCTTGAGCTTGGTGAGGAGGCGTGAGTCTTCGCCTGCGAGGAAGGCGGGGCGCAGGCCGTCTTCGACGTGGGTGGCGAGTTCGAGGCAGTTCCATGGTCTTCCTTTGGATTTGCCTTGGAGGAGGCGTTTCTTGACCGCGCCGATCGTTACTTCTCGGACGAAGTTGTGCGTTCCTGAGATTGGGACGCTGGGGTCTTGGACGAAGACTTTGGTTTCGTTGTCGTAGTATTCTCCGAGGAAATCTTCGATGCGCTGGAGTGGCATTGGCTGTTGGCCCTCGGTGAGGATCGGTCCGTCGTGGAATACCCCAGGCCTGAGCATGGCGGCAGCCTCTGTGCCGGAGAGGAAGAGCATTTCCTTGTCGTTCGCTGGAGTTGCAGTTTGGAGGAGTTCGAGAATGGTTTTGTTCTGGCGGTCACCGAAAAGTTTGGCTCGAGGTTTGCGTCTGATCTCGAGGGCTTTGATGACTTGGTTCGCGAAGGCGAGGTATGCGTCGGTGTCGTTGATCGGTCGAATGTCTTCTGGTGGCGTTGATGTCACGGTGGTCGCAATTGCCGTGGCTTGCGGAGCAGGTGTCGTGCGCTCAACGGGATTCGAGTCTGTCGCTCCTTCGTCTTGCAGGACCTTGCGGAGTTGAGCAGGTCTGTCGCTGACCAGATCTTCACTCGGTCGTTTTGATCTACGGAGCGTCTCTGGTGGACTCGAGGTAAGAAGCTGAGCAGATATCTCGCTTATCACGCCTTCACTCGGTGGTTTCGATCTGCGGGTTCCTGACGAGCTCGAGGCGGCCCGCCTTTGATGAGGTTTCGCCACGCCGGGAGCGTGAGCCATCTGATTGAAGATGACAGCCTTGCGGCTTCTTGCCTTGATCCTGTCCGCCATGTTTAGGAAAGCCTCGGGATGGAATGGAGTTTCGTTGTCTTGACCTTGACCTTGGCCGTGGTCGGACGGTGGCGACGCTAAACTCATGTTTGCGATTTGCGGTATTGTAGTGACGAGAGCCACGGTCTGTGTTGTCGCGTGCGCCATTTGTGGTGGTGGTGGAAGTTTTTTGGTCAGTCAATAATGTGAGCCGCAGGGTGACTGCGACTTGAAGACTGAAGCCAGGAGGCGTGAAAGTTGGTGTGTGTAGATATCGCGAGTGCTGGAAGGAGGTGTGCTAATCTATGTGAGGTGGTTGCGCACAGGCTGTGTGATGAAGCTTGTGATCGTTTCCCCACCGAATAGAAAGGTGGGGTGGAGTGGCGGTGTTGTCGTTGTTGTTACGGTATTGTTCGCGCGCGAATCAAAGTGAGGTTCGGTGGTGGAAGACGAGGCGACGCGCGAAGCGACAAGCGAGGCGTTTGCACCGCACCTTCCCTCGAGCCTCTCTACTTCAAGTAAGCCTTGAACGCCGAGGATTCGAATAAATTATAGAGAGTGTCTCACGCAGTCTTTAAGCAAACAATCACAGAATCTACCCGTTTCGCTGTCTCGGCCTGTGACCTCGACGTCGTCAAGTTTTGTCTCAGCCTCGTCGGTTGCAGCGGCTTGTTCTCGATCCCAGCAGAAGCAGCCGCATTACGAGATCTAAGCATATCACGAATAGATAGGAATTGTTGTGATGCATCTTGCTCATATCTAACTATAAACACTAGACCTTGAAATACCCAGCATCATGACCGTCGGAGCTGTAGAAATGTGTCTTTCGAACGGTCGGACTGGAGGAAAAATACCCACGTAAATGAATATCCCTCGTTCGTAGCTCGCTTGTCGTTTGTTTGATCATACCGCTGATGATGTCTAGCAAAAGAAGCCGTGATCGAGAGTAGTCGTGTAGCATAATGATACTTGGTAGGCAGTAGCACTGTGAAGGGTGTTGGTCATGGACCGCACCAGTCGCAACGATGGTGTCGTCGCTGGTTCGTCTCGCAACTGTCGCTTGATTGGAAGAAATAGGTGATGTATCGTTATCTTTTCTCGATCCGGCAGTGTCATGTTCACCGTCTCTAGCACCCTCTGACCGGAAATGTCAGGGGTGAACACATTCGTTATCCCACGATCTCTCCAGGTACAATGCCATAATGCACCCTTCTCCTTGGTAAAGAGGGTTGTCGAGAACTACGATGTCCATTTGCCATCCTTTCAGTTTCAGGTCGGGCGCGGAGACAAGGTTGATGGAGCTAGATATTCATGTCAGTAATGCACCATCGTATTATCAATGAGCCGGGTTCCGACTTACGCAGGGTCATTGTGCAGCTCAGTGAGTGTGTCGGTAAGGTCGATAGGATCACCATGACCACAAGGTCACTCGACCTCGAACTTGATGCTGCGTGCTCCCTGTCTCTGGTCGACGCTGTCAGGGATGAAAAGAGATCTATTCATGTCAGCGTCAGCGTTCGGCCATCAAAAACATCACACGAAATCTCCCACTTACTCAGAATCCCCAGTCAAATCAACTGCCGTGCCACAGCCGCTTAGATCGATGACATCACCCTGCCCCAAAGGCCGATGAACGACACGCGCGGATGTGATCTCCAGATCCGAGTGCATCGAGAACTTTCGCCTGCCTCGCCTGGCTCCTTTGGTCGTGCGAGACAAGGGACGCCGAGGTACCCCCAAAGTCGATGGACGGGGAGTCCGAGCGCTCGATGGGCAATTCGTTGTCGTCGTCTAGCAAAGAATCCGGCGAGGGCTTGATGTCAGCATTCTGAATCCAGCTGATGATCTTCGTTACAGCGGGAACGTCGCTTTCGACGGTGTCGACTGCGTCCGAGAGGTCGATGGGACTGTCGAACTCGTGGCCCACGCGCTGTACGGATAAGACTTCACAGTCAGAGGACGAGGTCGCTGGAGACATTCTGTTGGGTCTTTGTCTTGCTTCGCCGTGGACTGGCACTGACCTCCTGTTGTCTCTGTCCCTCTTTCGGATGCCTCTCGGCGAAGGTGTCGGTGACTGCTGTTGGGAGCGATCGCCAGATCGCTGTACACGCTGAACATGCTTCGGGAGACTTTGTAGTCTCTTGACGAGACCAATTGCCTCCTCGTCGGTCAGCGGCCTGCTTGGGACACTCAGGGTATCACGCAACCGCCTCCACTGCCGGGCCACGTTGTCGCCGTCGCCGCCGCCGCCGCCGCCTGTTCTGTCGTTGAATCCAGCATCTTCACCATTTGCATTCTCCCTGCGACGAGCTCTGCGACGAGCACCACCAAATCCTCGTCCCCAGCCGCCGTTGCTATCATCGCCATCGTCTTGCTCCTCGCCGCCCATGCGTCCGGCGCCAAAATCGTCGTGACCATCGTCATCATCACCGCCATCGCCACCGCCATCGCCACCACCATCGTCACCGCCCTCGCTACCACCATCAGAACCCCAACCATCATTATCAAGCCCAGGGTCACCACCAAACTCCCCCACCCTACGCCCAGTAACGACACACCTCCGCATCTCAAGCATCCCAAACCCCGCAGTCTTCAACCTCCCCACATCAAAGAAAAACCGCCAGACCCTCCGCTCAGGGTGCAATCGGTCAGGCGTATTGAGCCAGAACCTAAGCGGCTTCGAGCACAAAGCCGAATCGCGGCCCATGATCCTCGGAATAGTCTGCCTGTCCTCACCGCGCGGGTTGGCGTGGATGTCATTCATGGCGTTGAGGAAACTTTCGTCGAAGTTCTCGGGGCCGGAGACGGGGCGCCCGTTGTTGACGTCGTGCATTTGGGTGCCGGCGATGATGATTTCGGTCATGTGGTCTGATCGCTTCCATTGGTCGATGGAGTGGGTAGGGAAGAAGCAGTCTAGGAGGAAGAGACAGTCGCAGGTGGATTCGTTGGCTTTGGTGATGAGTTTGTGGGCGTTTACTCGCCTGGGTCCGGGGGCGGTGAGCTGGCTGTTGCGAGGTTAGTGGTTGGTCTGATCATAGAGATGAGTCGGGTTCAACTTACAAGGTATAACCGGTGCCATCGCCGCCAGCCGATCCGTGGAAGCAGAACACAACCAAGTCGTCCTCGTTTTTGTCCTGCAGCTCTTGTTCGATCTTTGCGAGAAGATGCTTTGATCTCTGACCGTTCTGCATTGTGATGCTGTGGACTGTGCACCTCTCGACTGTGTTTACCCAAGCAAGACGCATGTTGTTGCAGGACTGCGCATGCCTCAATTGAGTTGCGGTACTTTGAGCTCCAACAACGCCAGGATCGTCCAGGATGTACACAGTCACTTTCGCGTAGTTTGATGTGTACTCTTCCGGCATGTTGTTGATCTTGTTTTCCCAGCCGGTGATTCGCAGGCCCTTCACGCCGCCAGGAACCCACACAAGCCTTCCCATGATGCCAGAAGGTTTGTGGCGTGGGATCGGGGATCGGAAGGAAGCTAGTCTTGATGGTGTTTTCGGATGGAGGCTTGCACAGTGGTAGTCTCTTGTGGATCGATGATGAACACACCCTCGTAGTTGGAGGTGGAAGCAAGGATGGACAAGTGTGTCGCACTGTGTGAGGGCAAGGCAGTGTTGTGTTGGAAGGGAGGTCTCGGTATTGGTATAGCAAAGTCGCGAGGATGATGTTGTTGTATGGGATTAGAATCAATAAAAGCAGATGCGAGAGCAGATATAGCTGTGATCTGACCATCCCATCACAAGCATACTGTTGCCGACACGTGCCTTGATGAATGAACGAGACGATGACCGGTGAGCTTCTGAAAGATGTGTCTGTGAATAGGCGCTCACCATCGCTCAGACGAGATGAGTACAGCCTGTGTCAGCACAAGCCAAACCGAAGTAGAGAGGAATCGACCATGTGATGAGATTCACCAGAAACAGAGAGAAGGTTGCAACCCGCTTCATGTGAGTAGCATGTGAGACGAACGTGGGAAGGACTCTGGACCACCGAGTCGAGATCCGTGAAAGTCGAATGACATTGATGTGCGCGCACGGATCCATGTAGAGGAGACAGTTGTTTGATGCAGCTCCTGGGTAGCCATGAAGTACACCAGGCGCTCAGATATCCGGCAGCGGCAGCATCCTTTCCTGCACCCTCTTCGCGACCTCAACGAAGCGCCCCTTCTCCTCTTCAGTCTTGAACTCGATCCTGACACCCGTGACATTCCTCTCCGGCCCTTTCTTCGCTTTGGCTTCTGACATCCGTAAGCTGGCGCCGTCGTTGAAAGTCGAAGACGACCTAACTGCCGTGCTACTCCGGACCTCCACCGGACGTAGCACCCTGATATCGATTCCCTTCAACTTGGCGAACTTGTTGTGTTCATCCTTGACCCGTACTTGCTGTCTTGAGGAGTTCATCCACCATTTCGCGTAGCCTTGGCCGAAATTGCCACTCAAGTGCAATAGGGCCATGACACCGCCGGAACCGCCGGGTGTGTTGACTCCATCGTCTTCCCAGAGGCGTAGGACTTCGATGTTGGCGAACTGCTCTTCGAAAGCGAAAGCTCCTTTGAAGCCCTCATGCAGGACCGTGGTCTTGGTCGTCCTGAAGGAGCCTAAAAGCTTACGACCAAAGATCGCTGATTGGAAGGCCGTTGCGTTTTTCTCAGTATCAAAGACGTAGTTGATCCACTTGGTCCTGACGTCTTTCTCTTCAGGATCACCCCAATTCTGGCCGTGCAATCGTAGAAGTATCTCGCCTCCCGTCGGAGGAGGAATGGCGACCTTCTCTGGTTCGAAGAAAGAACAGTAAGGCACAGTTTCGGTAACGTCGGGAAGCTTCTGCTGGCAACGTAGTTCACCATCGTCTGAGATCGTCCATATAGCCGCGGCGATTCTCGTGCCGCCATTCTCGCGGTTTTCTCGCTTTCGGATCACGCACACGCGTGCGCCGTGGCACAAGGGGACCATTTCCGTGTCGAATCTTGGGTCTTCTGCGTTTGGGTCATGTTGCGCAAATTCCACGAGGGTACAACGAACATCGCAAAGAATGGCAGCGTTGCGAAAAAGCGCCTTCTCAAAAACTGGCGCGCCTGACGGGGATGAATGCTGACTTTTCTTTGTGCTGAGTCGTGTCGAGCTGGCGATAGATGAGTGTTTACTGGTATGCTCGGAAATGATAGACCCGACGGCGCTTCGTGGTGAATTGGTAGGTTCGCTGTTCGGGAGTCGACGCCCTGGGCTTGGCGGGCTTGGAGAGAACACGGAAGGTGGTGTAGCTGGTTGTTGTGTGCGGTATGCTGTGATTTTGGGAGACGGCGCAGGAGGTGGCAGTTCGTGGTCGCTCATCTTCGAATCCACTCTGCGTTTCATTTGAACCGATACTGGAAGTGAAGTTTCTCGGCGACCACCCTCACAGGTATCTTCCTCGGCTGTACCGGCAGGCAGATTCGGCAATGTCATCGATTCTCGACGAGGCGTGTTTGAGACATGATTCCAAGATTTGCGAGCGAGCGAAGTCGAGGGGTTCACTGAACTGCCAGCAAACCTATCGCCAATGTCAACTTCGCTGGTTGGAGGCGCACCGCTCTCAAAATCCCAGTCAATTCCCTTGTCCATGACGAGGCCGTTATCGGCACGGGGGTTACTATTTTGATAGCATGCGGAGTGCAGTCTCCATTGTTGTGCATATTCGGTCGAATGTGAAAGCGTGGAATTTCGCGATGCCTGACGGTTGAAGGGACGGTCAAGAATGTACGAATTTACTGGCACGTTAGGAGATCCAGTCAGGTAAGGACCATTGCTGATGGAACCCAGTGTCGAGATCGTGCCATCTGATGCACTGCTGTTTGCCCTTTGATGCATGAACTGTCCAGTGAGAGCTGGAGTTCCATTGGCGATAGCCATGATTATGCGGTGAACGTCGTCAATTTTGTGGATTCGATCGTGGATGCTTGCGACATTCTCCGCCATCGGCATGACGACTCTCTCGAGCCTCGCCAGTGATCGTGATTGGAGTGCTTGCATCGTCAAGTTGATGGTACTGGTATGCATGTTGAGCATATCGCGTAGAGCGGTGATGTCTCCGCCTTCGGTAGTCCATTTCAATGTTTTGTAATTAGCCAGGACGAGGTCAGACCAAGATCGTTCTCCTGTTTGCGATTTGATGATCCAGTATCGCGCAACAAAGCTCTCCAGATCACTCAGCGTACGTTGCGCACTGTCAAGAATAGTCGCTACGGCGAATTTGGTAGTGTCTTCGGCCTTGTCGAGAATGCTGCAGTCGGAGTTGAGGGTTTCCGCCACGAGTTGGAGAGCTTCGCTTAGTCCGTCGGCCTCTCGTTCGACCTCTGCAAACTCTGCAGGTGCGCTTTTCTTGCCCTGTGTGAAAGCTCTCCCGATCCTCCAAGCCGACTGCGACAGCATCAGGATGTCTCCTATCGAAGGAGTCATGGCCATGACGGCGGTAAATAAGCCGATATACGCCTTGCGAAATAGCTGCGGGACAACCTTCGGCGATGATGTGTGCTGTTGTCGTTTGTTCAGTTCACGAGGAGTTCAAGGATGCTTCATGACCGTCCGCACGACTTGATGGCATTCAAGAAGCATGAGTGACGCATGTAAGAGCTCAGCCACTCAAGGCACGTTGCAGGCTGTGCAGAGCAGGAGTAGCAGTCCCGCCAGCTCTTTCATCAACACCTGACAATCCAGGAAATCATCTCGCTTCTCAAGAAGCGTTCAGGCGACAAGCCAAGCGAGTTGTAGGGCTTTCAAGATGGTGGTAGTTACACGGCAAGTGCCATAAGAAGAGCTTGGCCCTGCAGTGTCAACACTGGGGAGAAGCGGCATGTGTGCAGACTGCGTCGACATACGGTTCAAGGATTGTTGTGCGCGTGTGTGAATCCCGCGACGCCATTGGCTTTCTTCCTCTGGAGAAATCGAGGCCGCCAGTTGACGAACTCGCCTAGCTCGACCAGATTCAGGAAACCCATCAGCTTCCAGCTGGAAGGATTGTCATTCCCATCAGTTCTGATCGCTACTGACAAAACCCATAATTAGAATGGGCAGTTCAAGCTTCTTCTCGACTGGCGTGGCAGATCTTCCACACGTGCGTGAAGCAAGTCATCGCCAACCTTTCACAAGGGTTCTTAAGTATTTGGCCAGAATTCTGACTCGGGACGTGTCGGTGGCATGTCCATGGATGAAACTTTGGGCGTGTTGTCTTGTCTGACGGAAGAAGTCTGATGAGCGGCGGTAAAGGCAATGACGGTCCGCAGGTCAAAATGGAGAATCGCCACGTCTGGCCGACCGTTACATAAACACATCTCTACGCGTCCGGGATAAAACAGTCTCTACCCAAGACAAGCGCGAACAACGAGTTTCTAACATTACACGTACCTATCAAGGGAACCAGTATCGACTCCACCCTCTCACCAATGAACAAGACAGCCCCAGTGCCCACCCTCTCCTCACTGCCTAATAGCAGCAATCTCACCCATGGCCGGAAACGCGCCCTCAATCCGCGCCAGCGACTGGCAGTTGCCTCTGAACCCAGCATTGAAACTCATGCCCAAGCAACCACTGACCATGTCGCAGTAGTCCGCACACCCATTGAACGAGCCGGTGAAAGTCCTAGCATCGATCTCGCGGCCTTCAAGAGAGCCCTCGGCTTCCGGGCTGGCATCGCGTTCGCCCAACGAGCCTGCTGCAAGAGCGGCCTCGCGCAGGTCGCTTTCGGCGTCGTTGTTGTTGTCTTCGTCGACATCTTGACCGTCGCGCTTGCGCTTGCCACTCGTCGTGATGATAATTCCGATCAGGTGGGTGTCGCAGAGCACGCCGTAAGCGCTGCCCATCTCGTCCGTGCAGACCTTGCCATTGAGATGCGGACACATGTCGTCTGAACAGCCTGGGACCGGAGCTGGAGTCTCAAAGGTTGGTTTGATGTAGCTGGCCGTTGCGGTCGTGACTGTGAAGTCGTAGGTGTACGAGACTGGCGCCAGGCCGCCGTTTGCTACTCCTGCTGGCGGTGGAGTGTAGGCGCTTTGAGGTGGGAGGGAGGATGTGTAGAGGTCTTCGACTGAGGCTAGGATTAGGTTAGGCTGGATCCTCGATGGTGGTGTTGACTTCATGCTGCGACGTACTGGTTTGGCCGTGTCCGAGGACAGCCAGGAAGGCTACACTAACGACTGCTAATACCAACATCGTGGGGCGAAGATCTTGACTTCTTTGTATGAAAATGAAGGTGTGTATGAAGACTATCGTTCATGGCAAGGCGAGTCTGATCTATCAAACCCTGCACCGAATGTTTGGGGGCGCCCTTCCAGCGCGTTGGAATGCAAAACACGGTCACACGTGCCGCCACCACCACCACCTTCACCACCACTCACAACCCATCGTCAGGAGACCAAACAGCACGCATCCACCTCGTGTCCAAAGGCGCGCCTTCTTCATAAAACCTCAAATCAGTCGACAACCTGATGCGACCCGCCGGGTCTTCATTCTTCGCAGCACCATGAAGCAAGTAAGGGTTGTGGAAAACAACATCACCAGCCTCGTAATTCCCAACGAGCCACTTGCGGGTGTTGCGGCCGTGGTAAGGAGCATTCTCGAGATCTTTCGTGTAGCTCTCGATGTTGTGCGTGAGCTGGCCGTCTCTCGCCATGTTCATGTTGAAGCCCGAGACCCGCTCGTCTGGCGGCAGGTCCATGTTCTTCTTCATGAACTCTGCTTCCATCTCGCGGCCAATGTCGTCCGAGTGCTCCAGGTACACCAGCCCTCCGCCAGTTGCTGGAACGTCTCCAATTGGAACCCACGCGGTGAGGAATTCGGCCTCGCCGGCTCGCAGGAAGAGCCTGTCGTAATGGACTCCCGTGGATAGACCATTGGGCACGTTGTGTCTTAGCATGGTCCGCTTGACCAGCACGTCCTTCTTCCAGCCCATGAAGTCTCGGACGAATTGCCTGAGATGTGGGTGCTCCAGGAAAGCCAAGTAGAAAGGGTGCTTGTGGGCCTCAGTGAGCTTATTCACCCTCTCGATGTCCTCGGGCAAGTCTCGTCCCCCAACACCATTGTGCACGATGGGATCTTCGCGCTCATCGAAGATCCCATCGCGAGGTGAGGTCCCAGGCTTGAGGATTCCAGTCGGAGCCATGAGCTCAAAGTACGACTGTCGCATGTCCAGCACATCCTCCCGCGGCATGACGTTCTTGACCCAGACATAGCCGTCTTCCTCGAAGCGGCGGCGCATTTCGGAGACGGGCGTGTCGATGGGCGTTTCGCGCATCCAGCCCACGTTGGCGTCTTGGAGATAGGCGCCATAGTTGGAGCGTAGCTTGGGTAGCTGTTCTGGCTCGTAGACCAGTTCGTGTGCGGGACGCGGAGCGGTTTGCACTGCAGTTGCCATTTTGTGGACGACAAAAGTTCTCTCGATCCGTTTGTTGTAGGAGAGTCGAGAGGGAAGGGAAAGGTTCGACTGCCTTCAAGCTAGGTATATAAGTGATGCTTTCTCTCTTCCAGGTTACTACATCGAGCCACATGATTTCTTGCTGATGTGACCATGATAGCTACATGCACAGCTCGAAATACATCTATAGCGAAAGAAGGTGGTAGACGGCATGAAGATCAGGCCCTGAACCATAGAAGGAAACTCATTCCGGACGTTGTCCGCTGCAAATTGCCACATCGAGCGTGAGGTTTTGTCTTGTATACAGCGAAAGCTGGTCCTTCGCGCATGAAGAGCCTGATTGGAGTTTGTCTCTCTCCGGTCTCCACTCCGTACCGTTTTAGTCGGGAACTCTTGCCTCCTTGGGATTGACTGGGAATACATACGCATAAGGCCGCTGCAACACACAACCTCACGTGTGTGTTTCCTGGGTAGAGCACACATACTCAAGACTTGAATCATCAGCCTAAAGTCGGACGACAGACAGGATACCAAGACACGACTCCGATGACTACGAGTCCACGACATGCTCATCGGCGATGCCTTCTACAGAAAGCAATGTTCATGACATCAAGGGCGGCGGTGACTTGAACTCCCTAAAAAAGAGTCCAGCTCGATGCGAATGAACCGCATGGGAATCGGATTCGATACCACCTGCTCTGTTAAACTACCCATCTTTTAACAGAGCTGTAAATGACTGAGGTCAGTTGTGCTCGAAGACAGATCATCCAATCAATAATCGTCACCTTACCACGATCAGTAATCAATTTGTCAGCTATCATCTCCCTAGCATCGAAGGATTCAAGACTTGCTCTATTGCTTGCCCACTACATGTAACATCACCTGGCAGTAGTGGGCGTGCTGCGCTTCTTCTTCATTCCTTCCAACCAACCATACGTCAATGCCAGCTATCGGTCGGTTGCTGACAAACTAAACGTTCGTTCTGAGGGCGATGATTGCAGCTCTTGATCCCAATGCCAATCCTACTGATCCTTCGATCAACGGATGACATTGGGGCTCTGGGGCTCTATTACGCCTCTAAAGAGAGTCATGATTGCAAATCAAAGCAGAAAGGACAGACACACACTCTTCCCGCTGATGGAGCATCACATTACATGAAGAGCCAGATCGAAGACAAGTATAAAACCCTCCTTTCCCATCCAGCCCAATCGATCCCCATATACACCACCGCAAACCCACTCGCCAGTCTCTTCTCTGCCCAAAACCAACTCCCCCTCAAAAAAAACCAGAAACCGAAACACAAAAACCATGCCCAACAACCAAGCCTGGCAAATCGCCTCCCCAGGCACCCTCACCCTAACCCCCACCCCCAGCACCCCCC
>Ga0265798_10008275_pt1 | contig 13284 bp, 11 predicted proteins | sample P3T30metagenome_FD_192430 | JGI IMG/M metagenome (GOLD analysis project Ga0265798, IMG submission 192430) | Plant litter microbial communities from East Loma Ridge, Irvine, California - P3 T30 | ecosystem: Environmental > Terrestrial > Plant litter > Unclassified | place: USA: California...
ACCCTCATCCCAGCCATCACAAGCAGTACTTTCACCACCCGCCAGCCTTATAGCCGCTGGACCAACAGCACACTTCATCCGCATCCTATGCCAACCGACGTAGGAGATCAATCGTGCAGAGACACTCGAACAGCAAGCACTATCGGATTTCACGGCGCCAAGCCCGAAAGCGCCTGCTTCGAAGTGGGCGCAGAGAGTTGCAAATGGAGCAGAATACTAGTCGCCAGAGAATTCACCTAGCAAGCCCACGTTGTTTCGTGGCAACGGTATGAGCGAGGAGCGAGAGATGGTTTCGCGGCGTGCGGTGGAGACGAAGAGTAGCTGCACGGTCTCGCTACATAGCTCGTTTTGAACCGATCAATCAATGACGTATCTGCTGTGTTTTCCTTTGGGACCGACCCACTGACACGAAAAGTGAAGACTCGAGAAACGAACGCCTTTTGATGTTGGAAGGGGTACAGAAAATGCAGTGACGCTGTGTCTTAGAGGACGCCAGTGCGCTGAAAGAGACTATGTACTTTGCTTCACGATGTGGTTGAAATTAACACTCCACTCCTAGTGATGTTGACCGAAAAGTATCCCGGAGGGGTTCCATAGGCTGGTCGAGCTCACAGAAGATGCATGGCTCCATCACGGATATCTGCAGAGACCAGACATGCTAGCAGCCATGTAAGCATTGCGCCCGATGTGGCAGTAGGTCGTACAAAGGACTTCACATCTCGAATCACCGACTAAGCGTTCAGTGTGCCCTAAGGGTTGGGACGATAAATACGAGGACCTTGGTACAAATGCTGTGCAGCGCACCAGAAATGCCGTGAATGTGTACGACTGCGGTTTGAAAGTACCGTCGATGCCAGTCACCCAAAACAGCGTATGTATTTCAGGCCCTTCAACAGCATCACAGCAAAGCCAACAGTATTGGTCTTGATATTGCCATTGTATTTTGAGAATCCTCATAACCCCATGATCAATCATGACAGGCCTCCCAGTGTCCGGATGCTTCTGTGAGCCATCGTGGTCGGATACTGGCTGCCCGATGCAGATAAAGACGCTCGAATAACTCCACCGAACCGTTGCCCAATGTTCCCTTAGACCTCAGCAATCTCGCGCAGACGACGGATGGTTGACCTTGTGGCGGCGGCAGCGGGGGTTCTAGCGCACTTGTCAGCATTTGCCAGCTCTGGCGATGCGGTCGCGACAAAGGCAGGGCGACGTACGAGACTGTGTAGGCGCCTCCGGCGGTGGTCTTGCGGCAGGATCGGCAGTTCCAGATACCGACGGCGGTGCGCTTGACGGCGTTCTTTCCGCAGAACTGGCAGACGTAGCGGGCGTGCTGTGTAATCTGAGGGGGTGTGAGTGGGAGCGCTTCGCTATGAGGGAGTTCCAGGATTGCGCACCTCCATCTTCTTGACCTGCTTCCTGAGCGAAGCACCGTAACGGGTACCGTACTTTCCCGTGATGCCGACCTTCTTTGTACCTGTATCGCAATCAACAATTGTCGTGGTCCCAGAGGAAGAGAGCCATACGCTTGGTCATTTTGGCGGTATTGTGTGGTTGTGAGGTGGGTGGGTGGTGTTCGAGGTTGACGTTCCTGAGAGTCGTAAATTGACCTGTCGTGGGCGCTGCTTTGGCGCCAAGCACCTCGCTTAGCGGCTGGTCGGAGGAACTATCTGCCGCTAGGCCTGGTACTCCTCCTTCCTGTACCATGTTACACTGGAGCACATGAAAGATGGCGGGACCCCGTGTGAGAGCCTGGGATCGTTCGTTCATCTTTGTTCATCTCATTCACAGCACTATCTCACTAACTCATCCAATCCCTCATCATGACCACGTCTTGCATCGATCACTTTAGCGTCCTACCGACGGAGCTTCTGGTTCACATCTTCGGATATGTATCAGACGACTACAGGGAGCGATGCAAAGTCTTTTCCGCTGTATCCAGAGTCAACTGTACCTTCCAAGCTGTCGTGGCGCCATTGTTGTATCGGAAAGTCATATGCTGTTGCCCTAAACATCTGGACTTGTTTGGACGCACAGTCTTTGCCAACGAACGCCTTGCGCGACTCGTAAAAATCTACCAGGAATATAAAGGCACGTCTCGCTTCGTCCCCCCAATGCCTCCCTTCAGATTCGACGAAAACCTTCGAGAGAATGTGTCAAAAGAAGTAGGCACTTTACCATCACCAAGAACACCAGGCGATCTATCAGTCGCCATCGCAATCGCCTTGCCAAATTTGCAGCGACTACTTTTGTAGAATATCAGAGTCTTCGTGGATGCATTATGGCGGTACGGGTCGAGCACCGTTAGCGCCTTCCAACTACTGAGCTGCCTCTACGTCGTAGCTTGGAAAGATGAGGTCTTAACCTTGCTTGAACTTACCCTTCTTTCCAAGCTGCCGTCACTTTCGGCCTTGACCTTGGAACGTGTAAGCCTTGCCCATGAACAGTCATCGTCTAGCTTGGGAGAGCAGTGGAAGTGCGCTTCCCGGACATCGAGCATCAAGTCACTGGCTGTATTGCTGCAATCATCGAGTCATGCCGAATCTTGGAGCTCTTCCACGACGAGCACAACCACTGGGCTACTCCAACGTTCGATCATGCTCCTACGCCCAACTACCACTGGGCTCCTTTTACGCCCACCTACCACTGGGCTGCTCTTACGACCTCCTACCACGTGGTTTCTCTTTCCAACTACCCCTTGGTTTTTTTTATGCCCTCCTACCACTGGGGACCTCCTGCGCCCTCCTTCAACTGGCACCCTCTTCTTAAGCCCCACTACCCAGCCGTCTGTAGGGCGCTGCAGCTACATCAAGAGACCATTTCTACAATACGGATACTCGAACTGAACAATTGCGGCTCTGCGGACGCGCTATACGCTGCGCCGGCCGAGCCCATCTTGTTCTCAGGCTGTACAGCCATCAAACATCTTGCAATATCTATGCTCGACTGCATACCCAAAAATCAGCGTTATCCATTCGAGCAGCTATTACCATCGACTTTGTGTTCGCTCAGCGTCCAAGTGCGATCAGCCAAAGACGGAGCCTGCGATGACTTCTTCATTTCGCTAGCGGAAGCAGCTCAAAGCCATATGCCTGGTCTGAAGTTCGTGCACGTCTCATGTCGCATCGAGACGTACAGTGAGGATGGCTATCTGCCCCTGCACTTCTGCCACCTGCGCAGGATGTTTGCCAGTCGAGGCATTCAATTCAGCTACCACATCGGCTTCGTCAACTGCGAGTTCACCGAACGTAAGTTCACCCTTTGTGGTCATCTCCGCCAGGTTTCTGATGAGTTAATCCTTCTAGGTGACGTGAATATTTTGCGTTGTGTCATGAGCATAGCGAGCGCAGATTCACGTGGAATTGCCTACAACACCTCGCACGTCGGAGGCTGTTCACGTCCTGGAGGGCACTTTAATGGTATACCAAAACACCGCTGGGGTTACATGGAGGAATGGAGTGGGCCAAGCGATTTTGAGCGCGAGTTGTCTGATGTTAGAAGCTAAGTGCTGTTTGCCAACACTAGCTGCGACCATCTCGACGACGCACTGCGACGAGACGCAGAGACATGATTCACACGACGACAAATTCCACCTGGCCCTGCTACCGTGGGAACATGTTCGTGCTCCAAAGACATCGCAACAACCATGTCGGCGCGTACACACTACCTAGTTCGGAGCCAGCACTAGGTACGCCTAGCCGCCGCGATGGCGCCGCAGCAGTGCATTCCCCTCAACGTCTCCCGAACTCAAGGCTGACACCTCGCACTACTATTATCCCAATTCGCTCACTATTATTATTCTGGACGACAGCGGCGCAAATGAAATTTTTGACGTTCGCAAGGCTTGCACAGTCGACGCGCCCGGGTGCGCCTCAGCCGAAACGTGCCTGAAACCCCAGACGATGACAAGCGACCGACAAGCACTTCTCGCGCGCGTGCCGTTTGGAAAACGACGAGCGACACATTTCAAGGCGGTTCTTGTACCGGGACGGCGTTTCTACTCTAGGGTTGGCGTTCGATGAGAGGTTTGGGGATTGAGGGGTGAGGCTCGGTGATGGATACATAAGGGCCTGGGGGTGTAAGGTTTCTTTCGGCATAAAAGTTTCTACATCATTGCATCTCGAAGTTTTTGTTTTCGCTTTACTTCTTTTTCTAGACTCTTAGCATTTATATCATCTATATCAGGTATCTGTTCTCGATTGATTCGAGTTCGCAAGACTTCAACATGGCTTTCAAGTACCTAAAGCACACGGCGCTCCTCGCAACACTTCTACACCTCACCGCCGCGCAGCAAAAATCAAACATCATCCCCGATGACCTCAAAGCAGGCTTCGCATCCTCGGGCACAGAAATGCAAGTGTCCTTCACAAACGAAGCAGTCAACGGTTTCCGCGACGGCACGCTCTTCGATAAAGACGGTGGGCAGCCCCAATCCCATTTCCCCCTCCCACACACAAAACCTAACATCTACCTAGCCGTCTCCCAAGAACCCACCTTCGCAATGGGCGACTCTTCAGGCATCGTCCCCAGCACACTCTACACAATAATCATGCTGGACACCACATGCCCCACCAAGCGCACCCTGCACTACGCACGCGCAAACTTCAAAATATCAAAGATAACAAACATCGACACGTCCACCGCGCCCGTCCTCGCATACAAAGCGCCCGGCGCGCTCGCCGAGACGGGCGACGCCAGACAGTACAGTTTCCTCATGTATGTCAATCCGCAGCGCAAGGTGATTGAGAGCTTGAAGATGCCTGCGGACGGCGAGGCGTTTGATGCGAAGAAGTTCAAGGATGATAATGGGTTTCAGGATCCGGCGGCGGGGGTGGGAATGGTGGTTAAGTTGGGGGGGATCGCGGATTGTGGGGGGGAGGCGCCGGGTGTGGTGCCGTCGAGTTTGCCGGCGCCGAGGCCGGCGAGGAGTTCGAATGCTGTGGGTGGGGGGAGTAGGTCGACGGGCGTTGCGGTGTCGAGTGTGGTGTCGAGTGCGGTGGGTGTCTCTTCGGCTGCGCCAAGTGGGAATGGGAGCAGTTCTGATAGTGGGTCTGGGGGTGCTTCGGCCGCGCCGGGGCTGCCTGTTGCGACGAGTGTGGTTCAGAGCGGTATTGCGACGCAGACGCTTGTGCTGAGCAGTGCTGCTGGTGGTGCTGGTGTCGGAGCTTCGAACACGGCGAGCGCGAGCCTTGCTCAGCAGACCGTGAACGCTGCGCCTGGGGCTGGTGCGAAGGGCTTTGGCTTGTTTGCGCCTTTGGTCGCCGTCGCTGGTCTGATTGTGTGGTGATGAGGCGGATCTTGCATTGCGGGCGTTTTGGTCTTGTCCTGATCTGTATCCACGAAGCGCATGATACTATAATCGAATAATAAAACCGTTTTAACCTTTTCTTCTCAGTTGTACGTCCTTGTCGTTTTCTTTTCTGTCCTGCGAGGGCAGCAAGCAATCCGAGGTATTCTCCCTACACCATCTCATCACCCTCCTCCACGCCTCCCACGCCTCCCAATCCTCTTCATCTTGCTGGTTCCTGATGTTATCCAGCTCCTCCAACCCCACCAGCGCCAAACCCTGTGGCGACCTCGAAGCCAACAAGTCCATCGCTGCCAAACGAGCGCGAATGCCTCCCAGCGCACTCAACTCGGGCTCGATGACGTCTGCTTGGGGTATGTTGGCTTCGAGGTCCCACGTGTACAGCTTTGCGAGGCAGGCGGACAGGAGGTCTAGGAGCACCTTGATGACGTATTCTAGGGCTGAGAGGAGGGCGGTCGCGAGGGCGCGGAGGCCTTTGGTGATGGTTGAGAGGATGGTGGGCATTGTGTCGGTGGTTTGTAGGTGGTGTGGTGGTGTGGTAAAAGGGTGTGTTGAACGGTGTGAAGCCGGTCTCGAGGAGTTTAAATTTGCTGTGTGGCGGCGTCTTCAAATGTTGGATTCTCCGTTGTAATGGTACTGGAGCTGCTCAGAAAGCTCCCGCAGCCCTCGATATCCTGCCACACAACTCCATCTCAACGACATCGATCTAGCCACAGCTCCTTCTTCTCTTCAGTATCGTTCTCTTCAGTATCGATATCTGCAAGCGACCGCATCGCTAATTCTTCTCCTGTTTCGCGATGATTGAATGCCGACAGAATAAGTCTGAGACCTCCGCGGGAGACTGGCTGCCAAAGCAACTATGACGAGGACTCACCCTCGCCGATATCAAGTCGAGAAGTAGACCTCTACAGTGATTAAACAGCGAAAATCAGGAAAGCTTAGAGCTGTAGTAGCGTACGCCCTCATCTGCCGCTGCACGTGCATGTGAGCTGCTGGTAGCGTGTCGGTTGTCGAGCTGGTCGTGCGGTGTGCGTGGAGCGATCCCTACACGACCAGCCTTGCGGCGAGCCCCCTTCCCCCTCCTGTGTCGCTTGTTCAACTAGGTCAAGCCGGTACATGAGAAGTTGTCGCGGCGTGAGCCGTGGTTGTTGTCTCGGGAGTCCGCCGTTCTCGTTCGTGGTTGTCTCGGGAGTCCGGCGTCTTCATTCGTGGTGGGCTCTCGCATTCTGCAGCCAAGTAGTGGCGACCGTATCGGCGGTGCTGCTGCTGTAATCGTGTCAAAAGCCTCGATAGCCATACATCAGTGCGACGTCCCTGCTTGCGAAATGGAGGCGGACTTATCTTGGTGTTGTGGGTGGTGAGAGAGTTGTGACAGGCTCGAAGAAAACGAACATTCAGCGGTCACTCCCGAGCCAAAAAGTGGCCGCACCAGACCGACATTGCAACACAGCACGCAGATATATGAGAGACTGGAGGCAAACCTAGACTTTATCATGCTTGAACAGCCATGATCGGGCACGGCTTCAGCGGTCCGGCTTCCAGCTTGGGATTGTCACAATGGGTCTCAGGCACAGCAGTCAGTCAGGGCATCTTGTTTGGGAATTCATCATTCATTTCCATTCATCATGTGGCCGGATCCTATAGTGGGGAGTGTTGCATCCTCCAGGTCCGCCAGAAAATGTCGCCATCAGCTATCCAGACATGCGCTCAAAGAAGCCAGGCCACCATCCAATCCAGCACGTATATCAAAGCTTGGGGCGCTTGGCCAGAATAGAAACGCTCAAAATCAATGTCCAAGGACGTCCAAGAGTAAGCCATAAGAGTCTGCTTTGCCAGGTCTCGAGCTCACGCCTCAGGGCTTTGCATACTGCTTGGTCCACTCCTGTGCCGTGGCAATGGCCTGCGACTGGTTCTCCTTCCACGCCTGAGCGACGTCATTGGCGAGAGGGTCGTCGGGGTTTGGGGCGCCTAGGAGAGCCTGGATGGACAGCAGGATGGTGCGGATCTGGAGGGCAGGCGACCAGTTGCCTGTGTGTGTTAGCCAAGACTTGGGCACGCGACAAACAGGGCCAAGCTCACTCTTGAGGACATCGAGGCAGATGCGGCCCAGCCTGTCGATGTTTGGGTGGTAGATCTTGGTGAGGAAGCGGACCTTTGGCGGGGTCATGGGGTAGTCGTCGGGGAGGAACAGCTCGAGCTTGAATACGCCGCCTGGTCACGTCAGTTGAGCCGCGATTTGGCTGGCCGCCCGCCATTTTGATCCAAACGCACCTTCGTACGGAGACTGCGAGGGGCCGTCAATGGTCACGTCGAAGTAGCGCAAGTTGTCGTCGTGGGGTGTCGCGGAGATGCCCTGGACCGGCTCCTTGACGAGGCGCTCGCTCTCCTTGATGATGCGCTTAGGCAGGGCCGACATGTTCGCGGGTCACGAGCGACTGCTGGGACGTCAGGAACTCGTCGACGTGCGGGTACCTCTGGTACAGGTCTTGGTGGTCGTAGAGGCGCGTCTCCAGGTAGGCGTTTGCCTTGAGGTTGTGTTTGCGGCGGAGATAGCTGTAAACTGCGAGGATGGGGTGGCGAATAACTGAGAGGTGCATTAGAGTGGTTTGTGTAGAGATATCTCACGTTGCAAATGACCTTTTCCGTAAGGACTAGTCGAGGGGGCCTGTTTTCCAGAGAGTTCTAGCAGGGAACTAAAAGACGCCACCCGCACGCTAGCTATCTAACGTTAGATAGGACAGAAACTTGTTTATTCCCTGAGCAATCCACGAGTCCAGATCTTCCGTCACTTCAGTTGTCGTTGTATCTCATCCTACTCAGGGCTCTTTTTCTAGCCTATTTCAAGCACTTAGGGGTGAAAAACAAGGGTAGGAATTCCAATCGGAAGTGGTCGTCTCAAATCATGTGATGACGCCTAACAGATTAAGACAAGCTCTTTCTCTAGCTAAAAGTTCCCCTGCCTAGCACAAGAAATTGAGCTTGACCTGGGATTCTACAGAAACCTCTCTATTGGTCCAGAACGTGGGTTTGATTGGTGGACCAGACGGATGGATTGAATCTGACTCGCAGCTCGGAGCTAGATTCCTCGCGAACCACGACAACATTGAACATCAACACCAACACCAGATGGCCGCGGCGGCCGGGCCCTCTTCGGCCTATGAGTCCTCGACGTTCGACCAGACGGTAGAAATCGCCGTCGATGATGAGATCGGCTCAGCTTCAATCTCGCCGTGCGGGAGGGACGTCGTGCTGGCGAGCCAGAGCGGCTTGCGCATCATAGACCTCGACAACCCGTACTCGCTGCCCCTGTACATCCCAAACCACTTCTCGTGGAAGGTCGCAGACGTGCAATGGTCACCATTTGCGGCGCGGGCAGAGTGGATTGCCTCGACGCGCAACAATCAAGCGTTGGTGTACAATCTGTCAATGCCCTTCAATAACACGAAGGCGCCAATAGAGTACACCCTGCGCGCCCACGACCGCGCCATCACCGACATCAACTTCTCTGCGCACCATCCTGACCTCCTGGCCACTTGTGGCATGGACAGCTTCGTCTTCGTGCACGATCTGCGCACGCAGCAAGCTCCGCTCAAGTTGGCCGACTGGGAGGCGGGCGCGCACCAGGTCAAGTGGAATCGCCAGGACGACAAGATCATTGCAAGCTCACATGACAAGTATCTTCAGATCTGGGACGTCCGCAAGGGCACCAAGCCCATTTCCACCATTGCTGCGCATTCCACCAAGATCTATGGCATAGACTGGAATCGCAACGATGCCAGGAAGATCATGACTTGCTCGCTTGACCAGACCATCAAGCTCTGGAATAACGTGGGCGTGACCACTAACAACACCACCCCTCGCCGCACCATCACCACCCATTATCCTGTCTGGAGGGCCCGGCACACTCCATTCTCCAATGGCATACTTGCCATGCCCCAGCGCAGCAACCCAAAGCTGTGGCTGTACAAGCACGTCGATGGCAGCGAGCCTCGAAATTTCCATCCCATGCCCATCCACGTGTTTGACGGCCATTTGGAGGGTACTCAAGTTCGAGAGTTCTTGTGGCGGAGCAGAGGCACCACCGACGACGGCATCGACAACCGAGACTTCCAGCTGGTGTCTTGGGGTACCGACAATCATCTCCGCCTACATCGTATCACTCCAGACATTCTCGATTCGGTGGATCACCGCAAAGGCGAGCCGCTCATAGGCCAGCCCACTCCGACCCGGAAAGGTGCTGCGTACGTTACCTATCGAGACGGCCCAGTGCAGACGACCACGACTCCAACTATGGGCGATGACTTCGGCCCTGTCCGCTCACAACAGAGAGGCAATCTCTCCACTTTGCTCCAGGCATTCTCTCTTAGTGACAAGGCCCACACTCTCCCCAAGAGACCCAAGAGCATGCCGTCAATACCCCACGAAGCGACATCCCGAGATACAATGACTGCGACCCCGATACGCCGCACTGGACCCCGTGTTGTTCCTCACATGACATGGATGGAGGGCATCAAGGTTGGTGATGGGAACAGTAATATGGACCAAACTCTGTCACGACCGCATGCACAACACAGCAAAGAAGCGCACCCCTATCAGGAGCGGAATAATCTCGGAGCTGAGATATCGCAAGTCGGAAACAAGTACAAGAAGCTCAACTTTGAGCACATCGATGTCCCTGGACGGCACATCACAGTCTCGTTCAATGGCCCGTGGGGCGAGTACGACGCGGCGACCGAGGAGAACAAGCTGATCTTCCTTCGTCTCTCTATCAAGTTCCCAGTGGGTTATCCAAAAGTCACAAAGCGGGTTCCGGTGGGTCGTGAATGGATCCGAATAGGACAGCAATTGCAGATTGAGTTTGAGAGGACCATGGCATCCATCAGTCCGGACAGCCAAGAGGAGCTAACTGAAAACATGGACCACATCGCAGAAGTATGCGCGGATCAACAAAGGGAAGCTTTGGAAGCCGTTCTTTCGTACGCACTAGGAGAGCGCAGGCTCAACGACAGCCTCCACCTTGAGGAGGACCTACCACTGGAGGATCTGGGACCAATACCGGGAGAAGAGAGTTCCACTGATGACGACGATGATGAGTCGGCCGAGGGCGAGTTCACTAATGATGTTATGCAATCTTCTCATACAAATGCTAACATTCCTTTGCCCAACCAGTGTTCTGCCCGTTTCTCGGCATTTGGTTCCCTCGTAGTCGCTAAGGTACCCACGACAAAATCTGCTCCTGTCCATGAGGCAATGAACTTTCTGATTGATCGGAGTCTCCGCCACGGACCTGGCAAAGTCGACATCTTCGACTCTTTCGGCCGTTTCACCGCACACCGCACCCACGATTCGGATGGAGCATCTTCGCCTAGCTCTTCAGTCGGCTCTTGGGAGGCATCAAGTTCCGCATCGTCGTCTACAGATTCAGACGAAGTGGTCAAAGGTCGCATTGGCAATTTCCAGTCTCCTCTGGCGTGGCAAAAGGCGGCCTCACGGTTCCAGTCGCGCAACTCGCTTCCTTCTTCAAGCAGCGTAGTGGCAAAGCAGGCTCCGAAGCCGAAGTCTATTGTATCTATCGTCTCCCTTGCGATTGACAATTTGGTGCCCAGTAAGCGGACTCTTGCGGAGGAATACTGGATCTATGGTTCTGGACCGGAAGTTTGCGAGCACAATTCTGGAGCAGCAAGACGGCATGGATACGAGGATCTGGCGGACATTTGGATGCTTTGCAAACTGATTTTGAGTAATGAGGTACCCCTGGAAATACTACCACAACAACACCGGAGGGAACAGGTTCTTGTACTGGCCCGGAGAGCTCTCGTGAGGATCAAACGTAAGGATAGTGGTCTGGACCTCCAGTTCGATGAGGCGGATACCGTGACCAGGCCCAAACTGACCGGAAGGATCAAGTGGGGAAACCATGCTGTCGTGACCTGGCTGATACCGGCTCTTTTTGAACACTTTGAACGCCTTGCCGACACACAAATGCTAGCCATGCTGTCTTGTATCTTTGCAGAGCCAGCTGCGCGCGAAGGTGTGACCTCGGCTAATGCCAAAAAGCGGCATTCCCATCTTCCCATGTCTATGGAGGCACCTGCTTTCTCGTTAGACTATTTTTCTTCCGCTGATGCTGCCTGGAGTCTGTTCAAGCCTGAGCTTTCTATATCTTCCACACCTGCACACTCGCGTTATGCTACGCCAGTTAGTGATATCGGATGGTCACGCTCGTCTAGAAGTCTCGGCACTTATGGTAGTCATGGCAGCTCTAACGGTCCTTGGGGCAGTGACACGGCGCCCAGCGAGCCAGTCACTCCGTACTCAACAGGCCATACGCCTCCTATGTTGTCGCGGGCCTCTACCATGAGAAGCGCGCAGACTGCCAACCACACACCATACTCAACCTCTCCGGAGCAGAGTCATCATGGGCTCAAGAAGAGCTCAACCGCGAACTTCGCAAGTGCGGTGGCCGCATTATCCCGACCATTTTCGAACGCAATGTCCTCTTCGCCACCAGTCAAGAGCCGCGTGGACGATCTATCGACATCTGCACCCACAAGTGGTGTCACTTGGGGAGCCACCACCTTCTACGGCAGCGACAATTTCGATCGTCGAAGCCTGGCACCATCACGCGGCAAACATAGCAAACGAGCTAGCTTCGGACAGTCAGAACAAGTGGACGTCAACTACTTCTACGACTCAGACTCGGACTACGAGAGGGTGGACGAGGATGAAGACAGTCCAGGCGCGTCAGGATATACTCGTCCGTACACGCCAGCCGGCAGCGATGGTGGCGAAAGCCGAGACGGCATCAAAATCCGACTCAAGAACCAAGATCAATTCGACGACGAGGCATGTGTGAGCAAGCCGTTGCTCGACATGAGCAAAGAGTGGCTGTACCGCGCTTGGAGAGAGCAGTACGCCGAACTACTGAGCTCTTGGGGCTTAATCAGCGCGCGGGCCGAAGTGCTAAAGTTCAACGGACTCATCTCATACTTCCCAGCCGAGCCCCCGCGCACCAAATCCAAATCCAGCTCTACGAGTCTCGAAATCAAGAAAGACAGCGACGACAACGAAAGCACCACCACCACTCAGACCCACCAGCCCCGCCCCTCAACCACACTCAACCCCCCATCCCCTCTGACCAACCACCCCAAGCGCTCTCCCGCCCCCTCCCTTCTAAACTTCTCTTTCAACCCCGAAGCCCAAGAATTCCAACCCAGCACATCTACTTTCGCGCCCACCCACGCACCTAACCCACCAAAGCTGAGCCCCAGCGAAACATACCTCCACCTCTCCATCCCCGCCTCAACACCTATCGACGAATCCTCAACGAAACGCACTACACGCCCCTCCCTCTCGCGCGGCGCATCCGCATCATCATGGCGCTCCCCTACTCCCACCGCACACGCACCCCAAGACCCAATCTACAGCTGCAGTATCTGCTGGCTGCGCGTACGCGGCCGCGTATACTTATGCCCCGCATGCCTGCACGTCGCGCACTTTGACTGCATGGACACCGATCTCGTTACTTTGGATGGGGAATGCGTGGTTGGGTGTGCTTGTGGGTGTGGGCTTGGGGGCGATGACGAGAGGGAGAGGATGGAGGCTTATATTGAGGGGGTGAGGGCGGCGGGGTTGGGGGTGGGGATGGTTGGTGTTGAGGAGGGGAGTGTGGGGGTGGGTGTGGAGGGGAAGGAGGGGATGGGTAGGGGTAGGGAGAGTGGGACGACGAGTCCGAGTTTGACGGGGACGGGGAGTACGGTGAGGAAAGGGAGGAAAGAGAAGGAGAAGGGGAGGAGGAGGGCGAAGATGAGTGGGTTGAGTTATTATTAATTCTGTGTTGATATTTGGTTTTAGGGAGGCGATTGTTGTATGATATTGGATACGAGTGGGCATGGACTTGGCGTGGATATTTGGGCATTTTTCGGCGATGTATTTATATTTTAGAAGGGGGGATGTAAGTAGTATGTGGTGTAAGT
>Ga0265798_10008276_pt1 | contig 13283 bp, 13 predicted proteins | sample P3T30metagenome_FD_192430 | JGI IMG/M metagenome (GOLD analysis project Ga0265798, IMG submission 192430) | Plant litter microbial communities from East Loma Ridge, Irvine, California - P3 T30 | ecosystem: Environmental > Terrestrial > Plant litter > Unclassified | place: USA: California...
GCGCCAGGATGCGCAGCACGGCGTCGGCTTCCTTGTTGGCGAGCATCCCGATCACGAGTGTGACGGGACGGCCGCGGGCCAGCGTGCGCAGCGCCCTGGCGACGGGCTGTGCGGCGTTGGGATTGTGCGCGCCGTCGAGCCACAGGTCGCTGCCCTCCGGCAGGCGCGCGCGCAGCGGACCGTCGCCGAGCCGCTGCATCCGCGCGGGCCAGTGCGCCCAGTCGGCGGCGGCGCGCATCGCCGCCTCGGGGACGTGGACCGCCCCCTGGTGGCGGAGCATCGCGATCGCGAGCGCGAGGTTGCGCGACTGGTGCGCGCCGACGAGCCGGGGGCGGTGGGTGACGACGGAGAAGCCGGGATCCTGGTAGCGCATCGTGCTGCGCGCGGTCTCGCTGGTCCAGGCGGCACCGCGGGCGAAGACGGGGGCTCCAGCGTCCGCGGCCGCGCGCGCGATGCGGGCGCGCAACGGCGCGGCATAGTCCATCGTCACCAAAGGCACGTCGCGCTTGGCGATACCGGCCTTCTCGCCGGCGATCTGGAGCAGCGTGTCGCCGAGGAACGACTGGTGGTCGATCCCCAGCGCCGCGATGCCGGTGACGGCCGGTGCCCGGATGACGTTGGTCGCGTCGAGCCGCCCGCCGAGCCCCACCTCGACGATCGTCGCCGCGGCCGGCGTGCGCGCGAAGGCGAGGAACGCAGCGGCGGTGGTGACCTCGAAGAAGCTCGCCTGCAGGTCGTGCGCGTGGTCGAGGACGTCCGAGAGCAGCGCTGCGAGCGCGTCGTCCTCGATGAGCGATCCGGCCAGGCGGATGCGCTCGTTGAAGCGGACGAGGTGCGGGCTCGAATAGACGTGGACGCTGTGTCCGGCAGCCTCGATCGCGGCGCGCAGGAACGCGCAGGTCGATCCCTTGCCGTTGGTGCCGGCGACATGGAACACCGGCGGGAGCGACAGATGCGGGTCGCCGAGGCGCGCGAGCAGCGCGGTGATACGCTCTAGCCCGAGGATGTCCGCACCGGGAGACAGCGCGGTCAGCCGGTCGAGCTGCGCCTGGACGGCCGGCGAGGTGGAGGTGGCGTGGTCGGGCATCAGTTGCCCTCCCGCTTGCGGGAGGGGGTGGGGAAGGGGATGGGGCTCGGGGCCCCGGACAGGCCCTCCCCCGACCCCTCCCGCGAGCGGGAGGGGAGCAGGGTCACGCCGCTTCGCGCGCGGTCAGATAGCCGATCACGGTGCCGAGCTGTTCGCGCAGATCCTTGCGGTGGACGACCATGTCGATCATTCCGTGCTCGAGATAATATTCGCTCGTCTGGAAGTCGTCGGGCAGCTTCTCGCGGATCGTGCTCTCGATCACGCGGCGGCCGGTGAAGGCGAGCGTCGCCTTGGGCTCGGCGATCTGCACGTCGCCGAGCATCGCGTACGCGGCCATGACGCCGCCCGAGGTCGGGTCGGTCAGCACGACGATGTACGGCAAGCCGGCATCGTGCAGCATCTGGATCGCGACCGTGCTGCGCGGCATCTGCATCAGGCTGAGGATGCCTTCCTGCATCCGCGCGCCGCCGCTGGCGGTGAAGATGACATAGGGGCAACGATCCTCGATCGCCGCCTCGACGCCGCGGACGAACGCCTCGCCGACCGCAAGGCCCATCGACCCGCCCATGAAGCCGAAATCCTGCACGCCGACGACGACGCGGTGGCCGTCGATGCTGCCGCGCGCGTTGACGAGCGCGTCGCGTTCGCTGTTGTCGGTACGCGCCGCCTTGAGACGATCGGTATAGCGCTTCTGGTCGCGGAACTTGAGCGGATCCTCGGGCACCGGCGGTGCGGGGAGTTCGCTGCAGCTGTCCGCGTCGAACAGCTGTGCGAAGCGGATCTTCGGCCCGATGCGGTCGTGATGATCGCATTTCGGACAGACTTGGAGATTGTCCTCGAGCTCGCGCGTAAAGACCATCTGCCCGCAGCCCTTGCACTTGTGCCAGAGATTCTCGGGCGTCTCGCGCTTGGCGACGAACGGAATGACGTTGCGGACGCTGTTGAGCCAGCTCATGCCCCGATCTCCATCTTGGCTTCCTTTCGTGCCGCGGCAACTGCGTCGGCTAGAGTCTTGATATAGGCGCGAACCGGTTCCGCTGCAGCGGTGCCGTGCTGCGCGACGAGATCGACGATCGCCGAGCCGACGACGACGCCGTCGGCGACCCGCGCGACGTCCGCGGCCTGTTCGGGGGTGCGGATGCCGAAGCCGACCGCGACGGGGATTTGGGTCGCGGCCTTGAGGCGCGCGACCGCGTCAGCGATCGAGGCCTGGGCGGCCTGTTGCAGCCCGGTGATGCCCGCGACCGAGACGTAATAGAGGAAGCCGCTCGCGCCATCGAGCACGGTCGGCAGGCGCGCGGCGTCGGTGGTCGGGGTGGCGAGGCGGATCAGGTCGATGGCCTTCGCGCGCAGCTGCGGGCCGAGCGCGTCGTCCTCCTCGGGGGGGACGTCGACGCAGATCACGCCGTCGACGCCGGCGGTGGCGGCGGCGTCGGCGAACCAGTCGGCGCCGCGGCGGAGCATCGGGTTGCCATAGCCCATCAGCACCAGCGGCGTATCGGCATGGCGCGCGCGGAACGCGGTGGCGATCGCGAGGATGTCGGCGGTCGTGGTTCCGGCGGCGAGGCTGCGGATGTTCGCGGCCTGGATCGCGGGGCCGTCGGCCATCGGATCGGTGAACGGCATGCCGAGCTCGATAACGTCCGCGCCGCCCGCGACGAGCGCGTCGAGGATCGCGCCGGTCGCGGCGGGGCTGGGGTCACCGGCGGTGACGAACGCGACGAGCGCGGCGCGGCTCGAGGCGGCGGTGCGCGCGAAGGTGGCGGCGAGGCGGGTCACAGCTCCCCTCCCGCTAGCGGGAGGGGTTGGGGGAGGGCGTGTCCCCAAAGGCTCACGGTAGTGCGGGCGGACAGGCCCTCCCCCGACCCCTCCCGCAGGCGGGAGGGGAGTAGGAGCGCGGTCATATCGCCACTCCCAGCGCTTCGGCGACGGTGAAGATGTCCTTGTCGCCGCGGCCGCACAGGTTGGCGAGGATGATCTGGTCCTGGCGCATTTCGCGTGCCTTGCGTGTCACGGCTGCTATCGCGTGTGAAGGTTCCAGCGCGGGGATGATGCCTTCGGTGCGGCACAGCAGCTGGAACGCGTCGAGCGCCTCGATATCGGTGGCGCTGTCATACTGGACGCGGCCGATGTCGCGCAGCCAGGCGTGCTCGGGCCCGATGCCGGGATAGTCGAGCCCCGCCGAGATCGAATGCGCCTCGGTGATCTGGCCGTCGTCGTCCTGCAGCAGATAGGTCTTGTTGCCGTGGAGCACGCCGGGGAAGCCGCCCGCGAGGCTTGCCGCGTGCTGCTTGTCGAGCCCGTGGCCCGCCGCCTCGACGCCGAGCATCGCGACATCGGCATCGTCGAGGAACGGGTGGAACAGCCCGATCGCGTTGGAGCCGCCGCCGATCGCCGCGACGAGCAGGTCGGGCAGCCGGCCGGTGCGCGACAGCATCTGCGCGCGCGCCTCGGTCCCGATCACGCTCTGGAAGTCGCGCACCATTTCCGGGTACGGGTGCGGGCCCGCGGCGGTGCCGATGATGTAGAACGTGTCGTGGACGTTCGCGACCCAGTCGCGCATGCCCTCGTTCATCGCATCCTTGAGCGTGTGCGCGCCGCTGGTGACGGGACGGACCTCGGCGCCGAGCAGCTTCATGCGGAAGACGTTGGGCGCCTGCCGCTCGACGTCCTTGGCGCCCATGTAGATCACGCACGGCAGGCCGAAACGCGCGCAGACGGTCGCAGTGGCGACGCCGTGCTGGCCTGCGCCGGTCTCGGCAATGATCCGCGTCTTGCCCATCCGCATCGCGAGCAGGATCTGGCCGATGCAGTTGTTGATCTTGTGCGCGCCGGTGTGGTTCAGCTCGTCGCGCTTGAACCAGATCTGTGCGCCCATCCCGGGGTCTGCGGATTCGCGGAGCGCTTCGGTCAGGCGCTCGGCGTAATAAAGCGGGCTCGGACGGCCGACATAATGTTCGAGCAGGTCGTCGAACTGCGCCTTGAAGGCGGGGTCGGCCTTGGCGGCACGATACGCCTCGTCGAGTTCGAGGACGAGCGGCATCAGCGTCTCGGCGACGTAGCGGCCGCCGAAATCGCCGAAATGCCCGCGGTCGTCGGGCTGGGCGCGATAGGAGTTTGGGGCGTTCATGAACGGGCGTTTAGCATGCGGGGATGCGCTGTCACCCCTTGCGTGCTCAGGCGGCGTTCACGGCGTGGAGGAAGGCGGCGATCCTGGCTTCGTCCTTGACGCCCGGCGCGCTTTCCACGCCCGAGGAGACGTCGACGAGGTCCGCGCCCGTCGCGCGGATCGCCTCGGCGACGTTGGCGGGATCGAGCCCGCCCGACAGCGCCCAGGGGAGCGGATGGCGGAAGCCGGCGAGCAGGTCCCAGTCGAAGCGCAGCCCCATGCCGCCGGGAAGCGCGGCGCCGTCGGGGGTCTTGGCGTCGTAGAGGATGCGGTCGGCGATCCCGCGATAGGTCGCGGCGGCGTCGAGGTCGGCGCGGGTGCGCACCGCGACCGCGATCCAGAGCTCGAGCCCGAACTTCGCACGGATCGCGGCGGCTCGGGCCGGTGGGGTCTTGTGGAGCTGAAGGATGTCGAGCTGGCCCGCCGGCACCGCCTGTTCGAGCAGCGCGTCGTCTGGGTTCACGAAGACGCCGACGCGCCGGACGTGGCCGGGGACGCGCGCGGCGAGTTCGGCGGCTTTCGCGAACGACAGGTCGCGCGGCGAGGGGGCGAAGAACACGAAGCCGACATGGCTCGCGCCGTATTTGATCGCGGCGTCGAGCGTGGCGGGGGTCGAGAGGCCGCAGATTTTCGCGGTGGTCATTACGTCGTCACCCCGGACCTGGTCCGGGGTCCACCGGCCCGCACAAGCGGAAAGCGTTGCTGTTGCTGCACGGTAAATGCCGGGACAAGTCCGGCCTGACGAATGCTAAAGCGTCGCGCCGATCGCCCGTGCCGCGGTATCGGGATCCTCGGCCTGCGTGATCGGGCGTCCGACGACGAGGATCGAGGCGCCGGCGTCGAGCGCCTGGCGCGGGGTGACGACGCGTTTCTGGTCGCCGATCGCGCCGTCGGGGAGGCGGACGCCGGGGACGACGAAGAATCCCTTCGGCCAGATCTGCTTCGCCGCGGCGACCTCTGCGCCCGAGCAGACGATGCCGTCGACGCCTGCGTCGCGCGCGAGTTCGGTCAGGCGCGCGACCTGATCGTGCGCGCTGCCGGCGACGCCGGTCGCGGCGAGGTCGGCGACGTCGAGGCTGGTGAGCATCGTCACCGCGATCACCTTCGTTCCCGCGGGCGCAGCGGCCTTCGCATCCTCGAGCATCGCGCGGCCGCCGCTGGCGTGGACGGTGAGGATCGCGGGTGCGAGCGGTCCCAGCGCCTGGACCGCCTTGGCGACGGTGTTGGGAATGTCGTGCAGCTTGAGGTCGAGGAAGATCGGCAGGCCGAGCTCCTGCATCGCGTGGACCCCGGGCTGCCCGTGCGCCGCGAAGAATTCGAGGCCGAGCTTCAGGCCGCCGACATGGTGGCGGACTTTCGTGGCGATCGCCTTGGCGCGGTCGAGATCGGGCGTGTCGAGCGCAACGTAGATCCTGTTCATCACACGATACCCGGCGAAACCGCGACTGGCTCTGCGGGCGTCACGACCGGCACCGGCTCGGCCCGGGGCAGCCGCAGCTCGGCGAGCTGGCGCTCGCAGGTCGCGAGCCGCTGCCGCAGCCGCCAGCGGATCGCGTGGTTGTAGAGCATCGTCGGCACGAACCCGAGCAGGAAGGTGACGAGCAGCAGCAGCGGCAGGTTCACGTCGGCGATCAGCCCGCCCCACAGCTTGATCGGCACGGTGGTCCAGTTGCCGATGGTCGCGACCGCGGCGATGAACGCCAGCAGGCACCAGAACAGGATCTTCAGGAACTGCATTGGGACACCTCGTTAATGCCCCAAGGCTAAACGCGATGGCGCCGCTTGGCCAGCCTTCAGCCGATCTCGGCGCGCAACTCGGCGAAGAGCGCGCGGATCGCGGTGAGGCGGGGTTCCTCCTCGTCGAGGATCGCGACGAAGGCGGCGCGCTTGATCGCGGCGACGCGGCCGGGCTTCATCCGGACCGACGGGGGCAGTGTCGACACGGTGATGTCGATCATCCGTTCGGCGCCGTGCAGCCGACCCCAGAGATAGTCGTTCTCGCGGTAGGCACGGCTGAAGAACGCGCCGAAGCTGTTGAACTGTATGCCTTTCAACGTCGCCTCGACGCCGCCCGAGCGGATCGCGGTTGCGTCGTCGGGGGCGATGCGATCGACCTTGATCGGGTCGAATTCGTCAAGGCCCTCGCCCTGCAGCAGCGGCAGCGTGGCGGTGTCGAAATAGGGGAAGCCGAGATAGGCGAGCAGCAGCGTTCGGCGCGCGCGCTTGCCGAGCGCGGCGAACCCTGCGGCAAGGTGGATATCGGCCGCGGCGTCGATCGCGGTGAGGTCGAGAGTGGCGGCGAGCGTATCGAGCACCGGCGCGATGTCGCCCGCGCCCGCGGTCTTGCCGAGACCGGGATGCGTGTCGGCCCGGCGCGCGTCGAGATACGGGGCGAGCGATTCGTAGATCGCCTCGCGCATCGGCGCGAGTTCGGGTTCGCCGACCTCGACCTCGATATCCGCCAGCCGGCGCGCGATCAGCCGCAGGCGGCGGATGCGGAAGCCGATGTCGAACCGGCGGAGGAAGTCGACCTCGTCGATCTCGACGGACGCGACCGCGGCACGGATCCGGGCGAGGCGGTGCGCGCTGTGCTCGTCCCCCGACTGGTGCAGGATCGCGGCGATCGCGTCGACGACGTTGCTGCGCTTGAGGTGGCCATAGGCGGCATAGCCATAGCCGGCGCTCGCGATCGCCGCCCTTTGCGACCGGCGGCGCCACGCGACGAGCCGTGCGGGGGTCGGGCGGTCGAGGAACAGCGTGTGGCCGAACAGCGATTCGACCTCCGCCTCGACCTGCGGGCGGATCGCGACGACGATGCCGCGCATCCGGTCGATCCGCGCGGAGCGTTCGGCGATCGCCTCGAGATTGTCGCGGATCGGCTGCTGGCGCGGGATGTCGCTGATCGCGCCGACGATGGTCTGGAAGAATCCAGGCGTGCCCTGGCCGCGGTTGAGCGTGAGCTTCACGCCGGGCGACGGGTCGATATAGATGATGCGCCGGTCGATCTGGCGGCGGGCCGGGCGGTCCTTGAGCGCGTCGAGCGCGGGGCGGAACGGCGCGTTGGCGAGCACCGAACCGTCGATCAGCACCGCGGTCTCGGCGGCACCCGCTGCCGACTGGCGCGGCAACGCCCGTGCGAGGAACGCGGCACGCTCGGGCCAGGCGATGCCGCGGTCGATCAGCACGCCGTCGAGCTCGGCGACCGTGAAGGGCGGGAAGGCGCCGGGGAAACTCGAGGTCGCGCGCGCGGCGAAGGCGAGTTCGGCGAGCGGGGCGAGGCTATCGACGCCGTGGCCGTCATCGGTGAAGTCGAACACGAGACGGTGTTCGGTCTCGACGACCTCGGGGGGCGAATTGAGTTCGAGCCGTTCGGGATGGCCGGTGAAGTCGGTCACGGTCACGAACAGGTCGAGCGGCTGGCCGGGCGGCAGCAGGCGGGGGCCGCGCGTGCTGGCGGCCATCGCGTCGAACGCGTCGAGCAGCCGGTTGGTGAAGCTGGCGCCGCCAAAGGGTGGTTCGAACCAGCGCGAGCGGATGAAGTGCGAGAGTTTCGAGCGAACCTCGTCGCGCGTCGCGTCGTCGAGCGCCTCGACCTTCTCGGCGCTGCGCCCCGCCGCGACCCAGGCGAGCGGCAGCGCCCAGACCTTCGAGAAGCGCGACTGCGGAGCGCTGTCGGTGTCGATCAGCGCCTCGACATCGGCGGCGCTGAGCCACAGGTCGGTGAGCGGATCGAGGCTCTGGCCGGTGGCGATCGCCTGACCGAGGAAGATGCCGTTGATGCCCCCCGCGCTCGCGCCGGCGATGATGTCGGCGAGCACCCGGACGCGGAGCCCGCCCTGCGCCTCGATCTCGGCGAGAAGTTCGGCATAGACGCCCTGACTTCCGTCGGCGGGCTGCGCGCCGTCGTGGAACGCGCGGCTGGCGCAGACGAGGCGCCAGATCTCCTTCGTGATGCCGTGCATGTAGACGGCAAGGCTGATGCCGCCATAGCAGACGAGCGCGAAGCGGAGTTCCTTCTCGCGGATCATGCCGCGGGGTCCGCGGCCCGAGCCACGCGATCCCGGGCTTTGCCGGGATGATGGTCGGGGGTCGGTCGGAGCGGGGCGGGGCGGCGAATGACGGTCAAGCGGGCTCCAACGTCGCCCAGATCGGCAGATGGTCCGACGCCTTGCGCGATGCGGGGCTGTCGTGGACGCCGCAATCGACGACCTTGAGCGCGCTGGACACCATGATCCGGTCCAGCTTGGCGATCGCGCGGCGCGCGTGGAAGCTCGGGCCGGTCTGCGCGAAGACATGGTCGCGGCCGAAATCGCGCAGGCATCCCGAACTCGCGCTCCATTCGTTGAGGTCGCCCATGAGTACGGTGGGGAGCGGTACCGGGCAATTGCCGACATGCGCGAGGATCGCGGCCGCCTGTTTGCGCCGCCACAGCCCCGACAGATCGAGGTGCATGCCGACGACGCGGATCGTGCCCCCGGGAAGGCTGACATCGGCCATCACCGCGCCGCGCGGCTCGAGCGAGGGGAGATGGATCGTCTCGCTGCCGTCCAGATGCGCGGACTTGCGGATCAGAATGACGTTGCCGTGCCACCCCATGCTCACCGCGCGCGGACCAAGCGGGACGGGCTTCCAGTCGCTATGCTCGTCGAGCAGGTGGAAGGGCAGCACGCACGCCTTCTCGCCGAAGCGACGATCTGCCTCCTGCAAGGTGACGATGTCGGCGTCGATCTCGCGCAGGACCTCGACGACGCGTTCCGGGTTGCGCCGGCGATCGAGGCCGATGCCCTTGTGGATGTTGTAGCTGGCGACCTTGATCATGAACCGTAACGAACGCCGCAAGGGGGACAGGGGTTGCACGCTTGCGCGCGCCGCATGCACGACCCGGCCGGCATCCGCTGTCAGCCGCTGCCGATCACGATTCCCGCGGCGAGCACGAGCGCGCCGCCGAGCATGACCTTCGCCGCCGCGGACACCGGCGGCGTGTCCATGTAGCGATACTGGATCCACGCGATCGCGCTGAGTTCGACGACGACCACGAACGCGGCGACGACGATCGCGGTCCAGAAATCGGGGATCAGGAAGGGCAATGTGTGGCCGATACCGCCCGCGGTCGTCATCGCGCCGCAGACCAGCCCGCGCAGCAGCGGAGCGCCGCGCCCCGACAGCTTGCCGTCATCGGCCAGCGCCTCGGCAAAGCCCATGCTGATCCCCGCGCCGACGCTCGCCGCCATGCCGATCAGGAACGCGTTCCACGGCAGCTGCGTCGCGAACGCCGCGGCGAACACCGGGGCGAGCGTCGAGACCGACCCGTCCATCAGCCCGACCAGTCCCGGCTGCACGATCTGCAGCACGAACCGGCGATGCGCGTCGTCGTCCTCGCGCGCGCGGCGGTCGCTGGGCAGGCGCTGCGCTTCGATCTCGCCCGCGGTGCGCAGATGGTCGAGCTCGGCCGAGGCCAGATCGCCGAGCAGCTTGCGGATCGGACCATCGGTGCTGCGATCGGCAGCCTCGCGGTAGAAGCGGCTGGCGTTGGTCTCCATCCGCGTCGCCTCGTCGCGAACCGCGCGGATGCCCTTGAGCATGGTGGTGCGCGGCGACGCGGGCGCGGGGGCCCCGCGCACGTCGCGCCGCGTGATATAGGCGATGTGGCGCCCGAACCGCTCGACATACAGGTCGATCAGCGCGCGGCGATGTTCTTCCTCCTCGCTCGCCATGTCGTCGAACAGTTTTGCGCTGTCGGGGTAATGTTCGCGCAGATGCTCGGCATAGTCGGCGTAGATCCGACCGTCCTCCTCCTCGTTGGCGATGGCCAGGGCGAGGATCTCGCGTTCGGTCAGGTCGGAAAAGGCTCTCATTGCGCCCTCTCACCACAAAGCGGCGCGTGGGGCCATGCCCGCGCTATCGGATCACGCGTCCGGGCGCTCGGGGAATGCGGAGCCGGGCCGTGCGATCCGGTCGCGCGTCCGCGCATCCACCAGCGCGCGCAACGCGGTGAGCAGCGGATGCCGGCGGGTTTGCGCGGCGCCGTAGGTCAGGTTGAACGCATAGTCGAACCCCGGATCGTTGCGCCCGATCGCGTGCTGCAGCATCGTCTCGAGCTTGTCGAACCCCTTGGCCAGCACGGCCTCGGGCGACGCTTCCGTGGCGTAGTCATCCCACAGGGCGAGCATCGATCGCTGCAGGTCGGCGGGCAACGGCGCGCACAGCGTGATCAGATCGGCACGCTCGCGACCGGCGCGATCGGGGTCGCAGCGCTGCTCGACCGCCGGGGTGTCGCCATGGATGGCCTCGCCGAGATCGTGGACGAGGCAGAGCTTGAGCAAGCGGGAAATATCATAGCCGGGCAGGTCGCGTTCGAACATCATCACCATCAGGCACAGTCGCCAGCTGTGTTCAGCGGTACTCTCCGCGCGACCCTTCGCCGTACGTGCGCTGCGCAGCGTATCTTTCAGCTGTGCCGCCGCCTGGAGGAAGTCGATGATTCCGGCGAGCCGATCGGCGGCGGTGGGATCGTCAGCCGGCATCGGCGGGTCCAGCCTTGCGATAAAGCCAGAAGAGACGTCGCGCCGGGACCCCGGTCCGGAGAACGAGATGCTCTTCCTCAACAGGTCCCTCGACGGCGAGGCCGACGGCGCGGCCCAGGCGATCGGCAAGGTCGGCGTCCCATGCGAATAGAGTCACCGCGGCCGATCGGTTCGCCCGGATTGGCGCGCATGAACAGCCTGCCTCCCGGTCTCAACCATCGGGCGACCGTCGCCAACTGCCCGACGATCCGCGTCCGGTCGCCGAAGTTTATGCTACCCAGCGCGAGCGCGACGTCGACCGTCCCGGGCGCGAACGGCGCGTCCTGCATATCGCAGACGATGTCGGCATGGCGGTTGGCGAAATCGACGCCGACGAGGTTGCGGATCTTGCCCTTGAACGGATTGAACCCGCAGCCGACGTCGACGACGACGGCGGGGGCGAGCGCGTTCACGCGGTCGACAAGCGCGAGCCCGCTGAGCGGGAAGCGATCGATCGATTGCTGCCATCGCTCGGCAGCGAAGAAATGCCGGAGGGCCGCGGTCATCGGGCCGGCACCCGCTAGACGACCGCGATCGACGCCAGGCGCGCCATCGAATGGCAACTCGCCTCGATCGTCTCGCCCGGCTGCACACCGAAACCGAACCGCCGTTCGAATTCGAGCTGCGCTACCCGGTCGATCGTCTCGGCGGTGTAGCGCAGTCCGAGCCTGGCGAGTACCGGATGCAGGCTGCGGTGGCGGACCAGCCGAGCGTCGTGCGCCGCCGCGAATGCGACGATGCCCCGATTGTCGATCGCGACCTGCTCCGCCATGCCGTCCATGTTACCATACCAGCTATAATCGGGAAACGAGATCGAGAAGCCGCCCGCCTGTTGCCACCAGTCGAGGCAGGCTTGATCGGCGCGGTGGACCAGCACGAACCGCGCCTTGGGGAAGGTCTCCGCGAGATAGGGAAGCTGGCGCGAGAAGAAGTGGCTTTTGAGCAGCTTGATCCCGCCGGCTTCGCGATACGGGGCGGCGAACTCTTCGAGCAATGCCTCGCGGCTGAACGCGGAGAGGTCGACGAAGCCCTGTCCGAACTCCATGCCCGGCCCGAAATAGTTGCCGAAATGGAGCGCGCGCCCTTCGGCCTCGTGCGCGCGGTGAAGTTCGAGGTCGCTGATGTTGACGCCGTCCGCGTACATCAGCGCATGCGCGATCGCGCTCCATTTGGACCCCGCCGCGCCGGCGATAAAGACGATGTCGCTGCCGTCAGGATCGAACACCGGAAACCTTTCCCGGCGGGAGACGCTCGCGGCCCAAGCGGTTATAGGCGGCCAACTGATCCTCGAGCATGGCCATGATGGCGGCATCATCCACCGCGCGCGGGACGCGGCCGCCGTCGAACCGCTCGAGCCGGGCAAGCGGCGTTTCGAGCGGCGCAAGACCACCGAGATAGCGTTCGAATTGCGCGAGGGTGCGGGTGATCTTGTGCTCACCGTCCCACATCGTCTCCTTGAACAGCAGATGCGGCAGCGCGCCCTTCTTCGTACCGCCCGTCAACGCCTGTTGCTGGAAGCGCACGAAGCGGGCCGTGTCGGCGACATAGGCCTGCGCGAACGCCGGATAGGATACATAGCCGGCACCGTCGGTCACCGTGGCGGCGCGCGATATTCCGTCGGTCGCCAGACGCCCGCGCGACGGGGCGCGTTGCAGGTCGAGGATCGTCGGCAGGATATCGGCGGTACACAGACGCTCGCGATGGATACCCGGCTTTACGTCGGGGCCCAGGAACAGCAGTGGAACGCGCAGCACGCCTTCGGCCACCGAGTTGAAATGGCCGTAGCTTTCCGAATCATATTCCTCGCCATGGTCGCCGAACAGGACCAGCAGCCAGTTCGTCCCTTCCAGCCGCTCGAGCAGGCGTCGGATAAAGCCCTCGAACCGCGTCGTCAGGAAATGCTCGATCCCCTCAAGATACAGGCCGAAGATATCGGCGGCGCGATCGGCCTTCCACAGCTCCTGGATCACGCGCTTGTAGCGCAGCAGCATCCGGGCGTCCTCGGCACTGCGCGGTGTTTCGAGCAGCTGGTCGCGTGGCAGGTCCGTCGGCCTGCCGACATCGGCTTCGAGCGCGTCCAGCTTCCGGCGATAGGCGTCGCCGCCATAGCGCAGCGTGTGGAAGCCGTACGGGACGTGGACGCCGCCGAAATGGACGAGACTGACCGACTGGTCCGCGGCGCCGATCGCCGTTAGGTATGCGTCGTCGTCCTCGACGATGAAGGTGTCGATGCCGTTGTCGAACCCCAGCGTCGGACCGAGGATGAAGGGAAAGTCCGACTTCATGATCGTCGCATACCCGGCACGCCGCGCCTGCGTGAACAGCGACTCGCCGCGAAGCTTTCGGTTGAAGAATTCGTAGACGCCGTGGCGGAGTGGCCAGTTGCCGGTAAGGATCGTGGCGTGCGACGCCGATGTATAGGGCGCCGCGGACACGCAGTTGGCGAAGAAGCAGCCCTGCGCGA
>Ga0265798_10008277_pt1 | contig 13282 bp, 14 predicted proteins | sample P3T30metagenome_FD_192430 | JGI IMG/M metagenome (GOLD analysis project Ga0265798, IMG submission 192430) | Plant litter microbial communities from East Loma Ridge, Irvine, California - P3 T30 | ecosystem: Environmental > Terrestrial > Plant litter > Unclassified | place: USA: California...
CCGAAGAAGAACCGTTTCTACCCCCCAAACTGGTGACGCATCATTACGCTGGAACTTGGAAGAACCACAAGGGAGGTGAACGGTAGAAGAGTAAAGACACCATGGTCGTTTTCTGGAAGATATGTCATGTTCCGTAGCCATGAACATGGTCGTGGTCAGCACAGTATCCATACCTCTCGGACATCCTGGACGGCTTGTTATACGCCAGACTGGTCCCATCCATCCACTAGAGAAGTACCAGTCATCTGCGGCTGCTTCACCAGTATTGCTCTCGTAGCTGGTATAGTCTGCCATGACTGCCTCCATACTGAGGCTGATCCTAGAGTGTGTGGGGAAGTTTGCTATGGGAAGAAGTAATCAAGCAGATTGACGATGCGCGGTGCAAGCTAGGAGTAAAATTACTCGCCTGTATCATGAACATATAGTCAATGTGGTAGGGCTAGAGTAAAGCCTTAGATGAGAGTAAAAAAACGCTGTAGAATCGCTTCTTGTAGGGTAATAAGAGAGATGGACAAGAACGACAGAGATACAAGGGTAATAAGCTTGGGTTCATTTCCAAGGCGGAAGTGGGCCATCTCCACCGATAGCCGTCAGTTGGGAGGTATTCTTGATCTTGCTTGAATGTTACCCTTGATCAACTTGCCTTTCTGTCCCACTATGTCAGCCGGCTTTTCACTTCCTTCACTCCTTTCGCATTATTGTCGATGTATATCTCATTAAGTACGACCTTTTATTTACTCTATTATGAGAAGTCTCATTTTCTACAACTTTTGATCGAGTCTACCTTCACTCAAGTTTTCATACACTATACTACACATGTTTACCCAACTCTTTTAAGTTTCTTGCAGTGATAGATATCGTGGATACAATTTGTGGGTTGTGTGGCATGAATGAATAGACCAACCGTTTGCCAGGCCAATCAATCCATCGACGGGGAACTGATGGATTGCTGGCGTCAAAGCGACCGCCACTAACGAAGAGTTTACACCTTCTTCGCCTTCTTCCCCTTCGGAACGCGAGCGACCCAGTACAAAAAGATGATCGCAGCGATGTTGAAAACAATGTACACCCAAAGCAGGCCAAAATCCCTCCAGCGAGTGTCCCAGTCGGCGTTGACGCTCTTCAAGAACTGATTAGTGTTGTCCATCTGGCAAAAGTTGCATTCGCCTGTAGCTTGTGCATCGCGAAGGTACCCGCCATTCTCGCTGATATAATCCTGCATATACTCTCCGCAGCTCTTTCCCTGGGGTGGAGAGAAATGCTGGAACTCATTGTCCGCGCAGTGCACCTGTGCCTGTCCCAGCGTTGTGCTTACAAAGCTTGAAACCAAGTAGGTGAACGGATCGGTGCGGTACATGAAAATCCAAAACCTTGCCATGTCATTCGGGCCAACTAGAACACCGCAAAACGCATAAAGCATGATTCCAAGCAGCGTGGCGATGGCGCTGGCAATCGACTCGTTTGGCGCTGCTGCGATCAAGAGATGGGCAAAGGTGCTTGCGAAAACGAAAACAGCGACGACCAGGAGAAGGGCATGAAAGCCGCGGATTGCGACGCTATCGGTGACTTGGGCATTGCGGAAGTAGCCAGCGGGGTAATACCAGATGAGGAAGCAGGGTATAGCCACGGCGGCGTTCCATGCCAATTCGATTAAGATGTTGGACAGAACAAAGGCTTGCCAGGCGTACGTCTTGGATTGTCGTTCGCGTGCCTCATAGAGGGTTCGCTGCGAGATCCACATGGGCATAATTTGGTAAATGAGCTGATTAATCTGTAATGCGCATTAGCACAAGTATTTTGAGCTAGGGAGTCCGGGATTTTACTGACCACAAACAAGAATATGAAAACACCAAATAATTGGTTCTGGAGACCCTGCATGGTATTTTCGCTGTTGAAAAATGAGAAACCAATCAAAATGGAGCACCCGAAGGTGAGAACCACTTTAGAATAGATGTAGCTTGGTGTGCGCCAGTACTGCTGGCCACATCGTAGTGCGACGGCTACTAGCTGATCCTTGAAAGGTGCAGCAAACGCTTGATGGCTGACATCGTTCATAACTGCAGAGGGCTGGCTGGCAAGTTTCTTCAGCCTAGCCAGCTCCATTTGAACGTTGGCACACTCCGGACTGCTCTTCCAGACAGCAGGCCAGTCGATATCAGACTTTGTGCCAGGCGCTGCGCCAATGACTTCCAGCATATACTCTGCAGGATTGGTGCCTGGGGAGCATCCTGATACGCCAGCGCGGGAAAAATACTCCAAGAGGGTCTCGGAGTTGGGGCCAATTTCCCCAAAATACACGGTTTTCCCTCCCATCGCAAGCAAAAGAAGACGGTCGAATCTTTGGAAGAGGAGTGACGATGGCTGGTGAACCGTACACAAGATGGCTTGGCCATCTTTGGTAAGCTTCTCCATAAGATCGCAAATAGACCAGGAGGTTTGACTGTCGAGACCGGAAGTAGGTTCATCAAGGAAGAGGAGTAGTCTTGGACGGGCGGCAAGCTCAACTCCGATAGTCAGGCGTTTACGTTGTTCAACATTGAGCCCAGATCCAGGAATACCGACGACTGCGTCAGCGTACATTTCCATGTCCAGTAGTCGAATGACGTGGTCAACATAAGCCAGTCGCTCGTCGCGCTTATACTCCGGCGGTTGTCTCATCAAAGCAGAAAACTCCAAAGCTTCTCGTACAGTAGACGTTTCGAGGTGGATATCTTGTTGCATACAATATCCTGTCTGTCGCTGAAATGACTGGTGTCGTTCGCGACCGTCAACTAGCATACTGCCGCTAATGACGCCTGTAGTAGTGCGGCTTGCTAGGACATCGAGAAGTGTGGTCTTGCCTGCACCTGAAACACCCATAAGGGCAGTCAGGGTACCTGGTTTGATGTACCCATCAATACCATCGAGAATAGTGCGAGTTTCATTCCCGATCTGGACTTCGTATCTGACTTGCTCCCAGTGGAAAATTGAGACTTGTTTCTGTTCTCCTTGATTCGGCTGGGCAGTGGGTGTGATTTTCTCGCCTCGATGAGCAGTCGCATCACCCGATTCTCCATCTGTACCCTTACGCTTGACCATCGCATTCATCTTGGACCTGCGGAAGATGAGGACCTCGCCTTTAGAGCGCTCAGATGCGACCAATTCGGTCATAACCAAGTGAGCAAAGAATAGGAAGCAGGTGATGGCTACGAGGATGCCGTAGTTCGACCAACGCCGGCCGTACGAGTATCTAAAGGCAGTCTCCATGTATGCAGTTCCATTGACGTAGTCCAAACCAGGTTTTGAGCCCGCCACAGCGCATGCACGCTGTTCTGGAGTGATGTCGTTGTACGATGGTCCAGAGGGAACGAAAGACGAACAGGCGAATATTTGGTCATTGAACTCATTAACCATGATGTTTTCGAAACCATAGAACACTGGGTTAATGTATCTGAACCATGCAGCCCATCTGAAATCATCAGCCCAGAATTCTTGTGACAGAGGCTAGATTGCGTAACAGCCAGATGAAGAGAACACAAAGGAGAGAAGAAAATCAGGGAAAGCTTACCCATGCATGTACGGTACCGGAATAACAAACCCCGTATACAATACGAGCGCGACCAAGACGACGGAGCTTGGAGCTAGCGCTTGTGCCATGGTCTTTGTCATTGAAACGAAAAGGCGGAAGAACATGCTCATCGACACACCCATTGTGAAGCCAACCAGTAGGAAGTAGAAGAAAGGCTCAGGCTCTCGTCGCAAGTTTGCCATAAAGTAGATCGTGATGTTGACAAGGATCGAATTTATAATCTTGTACGGCAGGTCCATAATCATGGAACTCATCGCTTCGGCACTGGGGTGGTAAAGGGCATAACGGTTGTGCTGTAACAGCCGTCAGCTTTGAGCTCGCGATTTTACGGTTGGAAACCTTACCTTCTCAACAATGGTACGCTTTGCGTATAGGGTAATAACCTCCATCATACTGCCAAAAGCGTTCATCAGTGTAACCATGAACAGCATTCCTCCTCGGCGAAAGAATGAATCTGTGTTTTGCGGCAAATTGAAGAAAATACTTGCTATAATGAGCGCCTCGAAGAAATTGACGGTTAGCATGGTCAGAGGAATACTAGGATCGCCCTTGAGCTTTTGGAAGTCCCTCCACATACAGAGTCGCGTCTGCGCCAAGTAAGAAAGAGTGAATGGGGATTTCTGACGTTGCTTTTTTGACTTTTCCAACCTTCTTGAGAGAATGAATTGCTTGTACGTTTCACCCTTCAGCGGGTGGGCCTGGTGGTAATCATCGATTGCACGCAAGAGCCGTTTCCTTTCGACACTCTCCTTCCAGCAGCGGGCGAAGTCGTCGGACGTTCTGGGTGTCGTGTTTTCGCAGCCCGGCCTGATCCGACGCTCGGAAGCTGATGTCATCGAGGTGAGAAAATCAGGAGTCGTCTGGTAGAGAGGACATTCGAATCCAAGGCGCTGGAAGTATCCACGTGCTTCCTGTGTAGGCCCAAAGTAGATTTGTCGACCTTCGTACAAGACGGTTACTTTGTCGAACAACTGTTGAATGTTAGCCATATTCTGAAGCGTAGTGATTGACTTGTCTGGAGACTAACTTCGTAAGCGGCCTGTGGGGCTTGGTAGATAGCAACGAGGGTAGTTGCACCGAAGACATCACACTGTGTCCGGAGGGTCTTGCAAAACTCAACTGCATTCGCAGAATCTAATCCACGAGTCGAGCTGTCGTCTGGTCAGCTAAAGTAATTCTTGCATGTGAGACTTTTGACGCACTTGTCCCATGCCCTAGTCCATCTCGTTAGTTTTTCGTTGTTTTAAGTCTGGGTCTACACTCACTGCAAGGATGCGAAGCTGAGAGTGGCTTCGGCGATGGTTACTCTCTTACGCTCGCCGCCACTAACTCCGCGTACGAAGTCGTCGCCAACGCGGGTGTTCTTCGTGTGGGAAATGCCGTACATTCTCATCACAACCTATGCGAAACGTCAACATGTGTCGTACAACATCAATATAGCAAACTTACATCGCGCAAGTGCTCAGCATAACGTTTTGGGGTGACACCACCCGGAATTGAACGTGGTGCGCGAGCTTGAGCTGCGAAGTAAAGTGTATCGCCAACACTTAATTGAGGGAAATGTGCGTCAATCTCTGCAGTGTAAATGGCTTCTCCCCTAAGCGAAGTGTTCATTTCCTCTGAAGGAATGCCTTGGTAGTTCAGGTAGGATTCAGGGCTGACTTTGAAGCCGTGAGTTTCGCCCGCAATAGTCTTGAGTAATGTAGAGCAGCCGGAGCTAGTTCAAGTAAGTCAAAGGCTGCAATATTGACTGGGAATGGAACTTACCCCGGTGGTCCGAGCACACAAAGCTGCTCTCCGGGAAGGACCAGACCGTCCAGATCTCGTAAGATCTCAATCTTCTGCGAACCTCTGCCCAGCAATAACGGAAGCTTCAGGATGATGTTGCCTACCGTCGACTGGAAATCGGTAGGCGATCCCTCACCCCACACATTGAGGCCTTTGAATGCAACACCAGCGACGCGAGTAGCCGTATCATCGCTACTATAACGCAGATTGTAAAATGATTTGGCCCAAGATCGCGCAGAAAACGTCTCGCTTGCGGGGTCTAAAAGATGGTGCGGATCTTCAGCAAATGGCGATTCAACGTGATGCTGCTCCGACTGGGCCGTGAATTTGCGGACAATATCGTGGACCTCGCGGTCTTGCTGTTTCTCCCCGTGGAATCCGTCTCCGAGCTCGCTATTGCTGTCATATTCGGCACTCTTTGCTGACATTGTTCTCGGTGATGTTAATATTTGGAGACGGTGTAGGCTGTCCGTCAAAGATACCGTAGGCTGAAGATGTATAGAGACAGAACTCAGCGGCTGAGGGTCTCCTACCAGTTTCTGACAGCAGGTTGGAGAAGGGTTGTAATAGAGATGCGGCTCTCAACACATCCCTTTCATACGTTCTTAGCTTTTCCCAGCGATGACGCGCACGCCATCGCTATAAGCACTGAAAGCCGTAAATCCATGCTCGCAAACAATCATAACTCCGTGGTAGTCGCTTCAAAGCGCTCCTGCGATCCGTGCGTACCAGTAACTGGTACTAGGTAAGCCAAGGATAAGGTAGGAAGATGAAGCGCGGCAACAAAAAAGCTACCCGAAAGTCCGGCATGTCAAAGCGTCCGGGTTTTCCGCAAACCCCGCCAGGGTCCGGTTTGCCCCTAACTGGGTCATAGCACACTTCCGCAGGAACGCGCCTGGGGATGAACAAGTGTGCGATCTGCCAGCAATCTTCGGGCATATCTGGTGTCGCATTATTTTGTTCTTGTCAAGACTCTCGTGATTTGAGAGGGGATTCGCGGTGCGCGCCACAGCAGGGATGACGGCGAGGCTTGCCGTCAGTGAATGTTCGCGGCGACTATGAACACTGTGTACATGCTAACATTAATCGCAGTGTGTTCGATGCAAACGTAAGAAGGTCTGTACATATCTTTCTGTCATAATTCCTGGTCGTCTGCAGATCTCGGGAGTGGCTTGAACAGCTTCGAGGGATTATCATCCGAGCTACGCCTCATGAACATGGTGTACGGATATCCAGACTATCCGAACGCAACCGTGAACTCTTACTACGGCCGGCATGGCTTTTTCCAAGACAAACAATTAACATAGGTGGTAGATCAAGTGTGACAAGGACGAACCGATATGTCACCAATGCATTACTGCTAAGGCGGAATGCCAGTATGTGGAGCGCCGTCCAAGACCTCGAGGAGTGGGACAACAAAAACATGCTATCCAGCATCTAAATCAACGACTAGAGCTACTCGAGAAGCAGATAAGCAGCACGAGTGACGAACACACACCCTCTGTGTCAGTGTCCGAGCCAGGCTCGGAAACTGCTCAAAGCAGTATACACTCGGCGTCGCGGGAGGCCTCATTAGGTGTAGATGACGAGCAAGTGTCATGGGTATATCGACTAGCTTCAGGAGCGAGATGCCACTTTCAAACTCAGACTACTCCAGCTATGACGCCAACCCAGTTGCCTGGAACTGATCAGACCCGTGAGCGAATCGACAACTCCCTGCTATTTCTAAACGAGGCTCTTGAAGACCTGGGCAATCTGAGGGTTCGCAAAGAGGCGCTCAATGTAGTACTCGATCTATCTCCTGCAGAATCACGAGTGTATATTGACGCGTATGGAAGTCTAATGGATTGCGTGGCCGTGCCAGGCGTCTTTGCCACTATGGTTGACGTCAAATTTCTTCGGTCGCTTTCAGAAATCATGGATTCCCCCCACGTCATTATCAAGCCAGGGATGCGCATCATGTACTACATTGCATTATACTATGGGCTTCTCCAAGAACTCAGCCCGGGGAACGTTCTCACGAAGAAAGCGTACATGAAAATCCTTGAGAGCGTGGCAGCCTGGCTCGAAGACTCGAATGACACAAAGCTGGACGGACATATTGCCGCCTTGATCTCATGGACAGCGATTAACAATCATGACTATCAGCTGTCCTGGAAGTTTCACTGCAAGAGCATATCCTACATTCAAGCTAGAGGCATAGATCAGCTGGACGTCACGCCGACAAGAAGCTTTGAGGAGGAAGCTGAGAGAGATGCGCATCGATATCTATACTGGCACACCTTTTCCGTCGATGTACTGTTCCGATTATTTTACGGGAAGCCTGCTGTCATTCGGTGGTCGCCTGACAAGGTTCGGCCACCAAATCTGTTTCGTGATGTTGACTCCTCGGCGGCCAAAGTCACAACAACGATTGTTTGGATAAAAGCGACACGCCTAACAGCAGAGACGCTCAATCTATACAGCAGCACATCGAAAGACAACAAAGACCATCTCGCCCAAGAGGTAGACAAACTCTGTCTTCAACTCGAAGGTATTGTGGCTGAGTGGAAATTGGAAAAGCTCATGGAATCCGAAGACATATCAATCGACTACCGCTGTCTTCTTGTAGATGCCGTCAGTATGTGTTATCTGTGTTACCAGTATGATCTGTGTTGTTCGAGCACTAGTCGACTTGTCGTATACATGGCTAATGTTTTTCATAAGTGACCGTACTCGCTATGATTATCGGTATGCAGAGGCTAGTCCAGAAGTCCAGACCAGGGGCTACCACACTTCGCGCTGCTCGACGAATTGTGACTCTCATCTTCGAGTTCTATTCGAATCCGACCCTGACCAACAGGTCACGGACGGTGTGCACCCAGTAAGGCGACTGAAAAAAAATCATCAGCATGACTACTAACCGTGATATAGCTTCATGACGTTCTTCCCCTTCTGTGCCATCTTCACTCTGTACGAGCATACAATTGCTTGCCTTGAGCCTGAAGAATGCGATGGCGACATCCAGGCCCTCGAAAACCTTGGGCTTGCCATGGCACACATTTCAAGTCAATACCCAGACTTTGCGCCATTCGTGAAGACAATCAACGCGTTAAACAGAGTATCGCGGATACTGCAGGACGAGAGAAGCTTGGCAAAAACAACGAATGTAGCAGGACGAGTTGAATCCAGCACTGCAGAGAGTGCAAATCTACCCTGGGCAGGTCTTGATGCTTTTCAGAATCTTGTGGCAAGCGAGTTACCAGACTTTGATCCGTCAGCCTTTTCATCGATCCCGGACTTTTCGCCAGACTTTCAAGGCGATCTGTACCCCTGTGGCTTTGTCAGGGCTTTGGAGAATGATTTGGTGGGGCGGAATTGGCAAGCAGACTGGTGGGATTTAGATGGCTATGGTGTTACTGGGGGGACAGATGAGATGCCTAGCAGGTACTACTCCTCGCTTTGCGCAACCTGGTGAGTATGTGAGACTAACAGTGTACAGTGTAGAGGCGCAGCAATTGTAGTTGAGAGTCTCGGAATCGGACCATTACAGGCTGTTGTAGGATTGCCATGCTCATCGTCTTTCGCATTGGGCTTGTTATGCCTCTGCTCTTACTGCGATACGAAATCAAAGTCCCACTTGTCCATTTTAGATGGGATGACACTTCTAGAGGTGTTTTCTGTGCAGTCACATCCTTGGCATTCTTTGAGCGATCCCCTCCTCCGGCCGGGGTTTTGCGGCGACGTCATGCTTGTGTGTGGGTCACTAAGCACCAACGTACGGCATCACTCCACGCCCCAAACAAGCTAGCCTTGGCCTGTGTATTCTTTAAATTCTCCAAAGCTCCCCAGAGTCTTCGATTTTCCAAACCTGCCCGTTCGCGGCTCCTCTCCACTCTCTTGCTCAACTTCAACCCTCGCGCTGAGCCCGAAACCATTGGACAATCCAAAAAGCTCTATCGATAAGGCACCTGGCCAGGATCACAATCGTGTTTACAGACGAGAAAAGAACAAAATCAACATGTCGGTCTCCGCAGCATTGAAAAGTCGGGTCAGGAGACCTAGTTATCTCAAGAAGATTGCCAAGGCAGAGGATTTGCTTCATCATTTTCCCAATGGTGCCTACATTGGCTGGTCAGGCTTCACTGGTATGGATTGACTACGATTATTGCCCCTGCTATGGCTCAAGCTGATGTGAAACAGGTGTTGGGTACCCAAAGTAAGCATATCCCCCCGTGTCCAGCTCCATGTTTAGCCAAGATGATGAGGCTCTTCAACTACCCGGGATCCGAGGGGGAACGGAAGTGACAAAAGCCGAATTATCTCCGACTCCACAATTCTGGCTGCGCATGGGTCAAGTCGAAACGAGTAGTCAAGGCGAATTGTGAAGTTGGTCTCGGCGACCCAAGACTTTAGTGAACATGGTGGCCATGCAGACGGTGGCCTTGATCACGGTGTCGCTTGCAGCCGGGGGGCTAACGTCACGAACAGGAAGATCCCTACCGCCTTGGCCGACCATGTGGAAAAGAACAACCTTCAGGGCCAGATGAAGTATAATCTCTTCGTCGGTGCCTCTTCGGGCGCTGAGACTGAGAACCGGTGGGCTCGTCTGAACATGATTGAGCGTCGGTCGCCGCATCAAGTCGGCAAGGAGATTGCAAAAGGCATCAACAACGGCAACATCAAGTTCTTCGACAAGCATCTTAGCATGTTTCCCGTCGATCTCATGTATGGGTACGTATAATGGTGCAAAACTAGGGGAGGAGAAGGTAAATCTGATGACATTTAGGTACTACACACTCAACAAGCCCCACAATAAACTAGATGTAACCATTGTGGAAGCGTCCGCTATCACGGAGGACGGAGGTATCATCCCTGGTGCAAGTGTCGGTGCATCGCCAGAACTGATCCAGATGGCCGACAAGATTATCATCGAAGTGAACACGGCGGCTCCCTCGTTCGAAGGTCTTCACGACATCACTATGACTGATCTTCCGCCTCGCAGAAAGCCGTACCTTATCATGTCTCCGGAAGATCGCATCGGTACTCCTCACATCCCGGTCGACCCTGAAAAGGTTGTGGCTATCGTGGAGAGCGACTATCCTGACCAGACGCAGCCCAACGCCGCTGAGGATGACACATCAAGGGCCATTGCGGCGAACTTGATTGAGTTTTTGAAACACGAAGTCAATCACGGCCGGCTGCCAGAGAACCTTTTGCCGATACAGTCCGGTATTGGAAACATTGCCAACGCGGTGGTTGGCGGTCTTGCTGTAAGTCGACTTGGTTGCATCGAACCTGCATGGTCTCTAACAAGAGCAGTCGGGCGGCGCCAACTTTAAGAACCTCAAAGTCTGGACCGAAGTGCTCCAGGATTCATTCCTGGATCTCTTCGACTCGGGCAACCTGGACTTTGCAACTGCTACTTCCATCAGGTTCTCCCCTGACGGGTTCCAACGCTTCTACGACAACTGGGACCGTTACGCGCCAAAGCTACTCCTCCGCTCCCAGCAAGTTTCCAACTCGCCGGAAATCATCCGTCGTCTCGGCGTGATTGGTATGAACACACCAGTAGAGGTCGACATTTACGCCCACGCAAACAGTACATGTGTCATGGGAAGCCGGATGCTCAACGGGCTGGGCGGGTCAGCTGACTTTCTCCGTTCCTCCAAGTACTCCATCATGCACACACCCTCCTCTCGACCGACAAAGACGGACCCGACGGGTGTGTCTTGCATCGTTCCCATGTGCACACACGTAGACCAGACGGAGCATGATCTCGATGTGATTGTCACGGAGCAGGGCCTTGCCGACGTTCGTGGGCTGTCGCCAAGAGAACGGGCGCGGGTCATCATCAAGAAGTGCGCGCACCCCGACTACGTGCCCATTCTCGAGGACTACTTCAACAAGGCCGAGTTTGAGTGCCTGCGAAAGGGATGGGGCCACGAGCCGCACTTGCTGTGGAACAGCTTCGACATGCACAAGCATCTGAACGAGAAGGGCACGATGAAGCTGCCCAAGTGGGACTACAGCAGCGCGGAGGAGAACATGCAGAAGGCCTAACCAGCTAGCTTTGTAGTTCCAAGTAGCCGTGTAGTGTAATAATGAGCGAGAAAGTGTTTTTTTTTGTTTTTTTCCAGAGCAATCGTAGCCCGTGTTCGCGTCGGACGGAATGCCTGCATGTGTCATTGGCGGTGGTGTAAGCATGACGATTGGGTTGGGGCTGTCATTGTCATTGCAGACGTGCAGATGTCAAGCCGGAAACAGGCAGCTGCTGCTGCTTAGACCAGCAGTTCGTGCAGCTGGGATGCATGACGCCTTTGCCGCGAAAAAGGAAAAGGACTTGTGTGTGTGTGTGGTGTGTGTGCGTTGGGGGCCGATTGCCACCCGCTAAAGGCCAATAGGTACGCGTCGGAACACATGATCGCGTGGCTCTCACAAACGGCTTTAGTCACTCGCACTCGGCCTCGGGACGACACGACCGTCTCTTGTTCCTCTCAACCCCCCCGACCGGGACGCGCCTTGAAGCCTGACGACCCCCCGACCTTTGCTGCCAAATCCAACAAGCCTTGCAACCTCTCCTAGCCCGGCTGTCCAAGACCGGCCTGTCCACCTGCTTCACCTGTTCCCGCCCGTTCACGCGTCTTCCCGGCATCCTCGCGTGCTGCACACGAACACGGCCACGGCGCTCCGAGGGCACAAGACTGCCATTGCAAGCCATTGCTGGTGTCTCTACATTGTTACGCCCAGTCCGTAGTTTGGAGACGAGGCTGCATCTTCTTGGACTTGGTTTTCCCACCCGTTGCCCGCTTTACTACGTTACCCCGCCGCCCACGCCCACGGGCACGATGGGTAAGTGTGTCGCGTTCTGACTGCGCAATTATCCCGGCGCTCACGTATCCATTGTAATATTAGAAACCCCCGGCACTGCCCATACGGCAACGACGACGACTGTTACTACTGCTACTGCTACTGCTGCTGCTACTGCTGCTGCTTTCAAGCCAGAGCTATCACCCAACTCGCAAGACTCGGTCCAGTCTGTAGTGTCAAGCACCTTCTCTGCACCGGCCTTGCCGTCATCATCGAGTAATTTGTCCACCTCGACAACAACAGAGACCGACTCGACCGCTCCTTCTTCGGCCAATGCCGCAAGCCAAAGTAAACAAACAGAGGCACCCATGCCCACCCCATCCACCACCCTCTCCGCCCAATTTGCCCAAAGCCAACGCCAAAGCCAAAGCCATGGTGGAGACGCGCGACCGCTACCCCAGGTCGACATGGCTGCCGCGAACGCGCCGCGAACGGGTGACACAGCAGCCTGCCCCCGACCGCTTGAGTCGCCTGCAACTCAGAGCTTCAAGAGAACATCGGACGGCTTACTCAAAGACCTTGGCGCGGCCGCAGGGAGCCGGCCCGCTCCCATGACTGCGCACAAACGAAACAAGAGCATGGATACACACTCGGGTACCCGCATTGGAGAGGTGCGTCTTCTGGCACACGGCTCAGTATGCACATGCAGGTTGCTGACGTAGACGCAGCTTTCCGCACAGCTCAAGACGCGACTTTCATATGCCATGGTCAAGGTCCAGAACGGCTGGGAGAAGCAGTCGCTCGAAGAACTCGAAGACGGCCAGTCGCAGCGCGGATCGCCCAATTCTGCTCCGGGGAGAAGCGACCGTCTGTCGTTTGAATCGCCTGCTACGAGCGATCGACGACGGAGACCGAGTGGCGTCTCTGACATCTCCGATCAGATGCTCATGTCCCCATCCTCGGACCCCAGTGGATCGGTGCCGGGGATACCAGCTTGTCAGTAACCCTACTCTCTCTCTCTCTCACTCCCCAACGTCTTGTTAATCTTCATATAGCTTACTGGAGACCAGGTACCCGCCCGGCAATGGACGCTGCTGCCAACCTCATCTCCATCACCGGTGGCCACCATGGCTACGG
>Ga0265798_10008279_pt1 | contig 13280 bp, 12 predicted proteins | sample P3T30metagenome_FD_192430 | JGI IMG/M metagenome (GOLD analysis project Ga0265798, IMG submission 192430) | Plant litter microbial communities from East Loma Ridge, Irvine, California - P3 T30 | ecosystem: Environmental > Terrestrial > Plant litter > Unclassified | place: USA: California...
CCGGCGCTGCTGGCCGAACTGACCGGCCTGGACGTCATCGCCGATTTTCGCAGCCGCGACGTCGCTGCCGGCGGCCAGGGCGCGCCGCTGGTGCCGGCCTTTCACCAGGCCGCGTTCGGCACGCCGGGCGCACTGCGCGTGCTGGTCAATATTGGCGGCATCGGCAACATCAGCGTGCTGCATGGCGATGGCCGTGTGACGGGCTTCGATACCGGCCCCGGCAATGTCTTGATGGATTTGTGGATCGACCGCCACCAGGGCCGCGCCTACGATGACGATGGCGCCTGGGGCGCCGCCGGCAAGGTCGATGCGGTGTTGCTGGCCACCCTGCTCGACGAACCGTATTTTCGCCAGCCGGCGCCCAAGAGCACCGGGCGCGACCTGTTCAATGAAGAATGGCTTGACGCCAGGCTGGCGCAATGCCCCGGCGTGGCGCCGGTCGACGTCCAGGCGACCTTGCTGCGCCTGACGGCAAGCACGATCGCGCAATCGATCCTGGGCCAAGGCGTGACGCCGGATGCGGTCTATGTCTGCGGCGGCGGCGCCTATAACAGCGCGTTGCTGGCGGCGATCGGCGCCGAATTGAACGGCGCAAAGGTAGAATCCACCAGCGCACTGGGCGTGGCGCCGAACCGGGTCGAGGCGCTGGCCTTTGCCTGGCTTGGCTGGCGCTGCCTGAAGCGCGAACCGGGCAATCTGCCGTCGGTCACGGGCGCACGCGGCCTGCGCATCCTGGGCGCGCTGTATCCGGCGTAATTAAGTACTTAAGTACTTAATTACTCAGCGATTCCTGAAATGCAAACGGCCCGCTCGAAAGCGGGCCGTTGTCTATCCGGCTACAAACCGGACAGCCAGGAACACCTCAGGCCGAGAACGACGAACCGCAACCGCAGGTCGAGGTGGCGTTCGGATTCTTGATCACGAACTGGGCGCCTTCGAGGTCGTCCTTGTAGTCGATTTCGGCGCCGACCAGGTACTGGTAGCTCATCGAATCGATCAACAGCTGGACGCCGTTCTTTTCCATCGTGGTGTCATCTTCATTGACGATTTCGTCGAAGGTGAAGCCGTATTGGAAACCGGAGCAGCCGCCGCCTTGCACGAACACGCGCAATTTGAGATCGGGATTGCCTTCTTCTTCGATCAGCTGGGCAACTTTATCCGCGGCGCTGTCGGTGAAATTGATTGGTACGGGAATGGTGTCGTGCTCAAGCACTTCGGCGACTGCGTTCATGGGAAAGCTCCTGAAAGATCAACTCCGCCCATTATAGACGGTTGGGGGAAGTCATGCTGCCGACCGTTCAAAGGCTGTCGGCCAGATGAAACACCGGCGGCGCCGGTGTCTGTGCTGTCGTATATATGGCCGGCGAGCGTTGATTCAAGCGCTCGCCTGATGCTTATGGCAGCAGCGCGATCTGGCGCAGCGCGGTTGCTTCATCGAAGCCGAACATCAGGTTCATGCACTGCACCGCCTGGCCGGCTGCGCCCTTGACCAGATTGTCTTGCACCACCAGGATCACGACGGTGTCGCCGCCGTCTGGACGATGCAGCGCCAGGCGCAGCATGTTCGAGCCGCGCGTGGAGCGCGTTTCCGGATGCGCGCCGAACGGCATCACGTCGACGAATTCGCTGTCCTTGTACTCGGCCTCGAACAGCGCCTGCAGTGCGGCGTCGTCGATGTCCTGGGTCAGGCGCGCGTACAGCGTGGCGTGCATGCCGCGGATCATCGGCACCAGGTGCGGCGTGAAGATCAGGCCGATTTTCTGGTCGGTAAACCGCGCCAGCTGGGCCGTGGTTTCCGGCGTGTGGCGGTGACCCGACACGCCATAGGCCTTGAAGTTGTCGCTCGACTCCGAGAACAGCGTAGCGATCTCGGCCTTGCGGCCGGCGCCCGACACGCCCGACTTGCAGTCGGCGATCAGGTTGCCGGCATCGATGATGCCGGCCTTGAGCAGCGGGTAAAAGCCCAGCTGCATGGTGGTTGGATAGCAGCCCGGATTGGCGATCAGGCGCGCCGCCTTGATGTCTTCGCGGTTCAGTTCCGGCAAGCCATACACGGCTTCTTCGATCAGCTCGGGCGCGCTGTGCTCGATCTTGTACCATTTCTCGAACGTAGCGCGGTCTTTCAGGCGGAAGTCGGCCGCCAGGTCGATCACCTTGACGCCGGCTGCCAGCAGTTCGGGCGCCTGGGCCATGGCCACGCCGTGCGGGGTGGCGAAAAAGACCACGTCGCAGCTTTTCAGGTCGGCCTTGTCGGGGCTCGAGAACGCGATATCGACGCGCCCACGCAGCGACGGGAACATGTCGGCCACCGGCATGCCGTCTTCCTTGCGCGACGTGATCGCCGTCAGTTGCACCTCGGGGTGGACGGCCAGCAACCGCAGCAATTCGACGCCCGTGTACCCAGTCCCGCCAACGATGCCAACTTTGATCATGTCCATTCCTTCTTGAAAATAGATGTCCTGCACGATGCAGCAGGATGAAGCCGCAATTTTAACAGCCTGACCAGATTGAAGCGCACCCGCCGGGCCTGTTGACCAGGCAAGAACGAGGTCAAGCCACGCCCTTGCCGAGGGTTTCCGGGTAAAAGATGGCGCGCCTGTCGAGCGTCGGCTGCAGGCCCACCTGGTCGGCATGCGCCGCCAGCCAATCCTGCGCCGCCTGGCACCCCATTGCATGCAGCTCTTGCAGGAATGGCCACTCGTTGTTGAACTTGCTCGAGATATCCAGGTTTTGCAGCGCCTCATTCCCGCTCACCATGTGCAGGCGCACCGCCGACGCATGGGTTTGCTCGGCTTGCTCCTCGTCGAGCAGCATGCCGAATTTGCCGATGGCGCCGACCTCGCGCACGAACGCGGTATTGAAGGCAATCTCACTGGCGCGGTTGGCGATATCGGCTACGCTCAGCGGCAAGCGGTCGCGCGCGATCGGGTTGTTCTGCACGATCAGGATATCGCCGCCCTGGTCGGCCAGGGGCGATAACGATGGGTTGCCGGCAAAGCCGCCGTCCCAGTAGGTTTCGCCGTCGACTTCGACGCCGGAAAACACTTGCGGCAGGCACGCCGACGCGGCCAGGCGGCTGGCGTCGAGCTCATCGCGCGTGAAGATCTTTCCTTTGCCAGTGCGCACATTGGTGGCGGTAACGAACAAATCGATCTCTTCACAACTGCGCACCCGCTCGAAGTCGATCAGCGAGCCGAGCATGGTGGCCAACGGATTGATGCTGACCTGGGTCATCGGCGGCGGCAACACCGCGCTCATGATCTGCATCAAGTGATAGGCGGGCGAAGCTTGCATCGAACCCGATCCGGCCAGGTAATCGGCCGGCGTGCGGCGCACCGGGCTGAACAGGCTCATGGTGCCGAGCGCATGCCAGAACCGGTGCAAGGCCTGGCGCGCACCGCTACGCCCTCCTCCTCGCGCGAAACCATCGAGCAGCACCGCGGCATTGATCGCGCCGCCACTGGTGCCGGAGATGGCGTTGACATCGAAACGTTGGTCCTCCAGCAGACGGTCCAGGACGCCCCAGCCGAAGGCGCCGTACGAACCGCCGCCCTGCAGGCCCAGGCTGAGCTTTTTCGCGGGTGAGTTCACTAGCTAGTCCAAGAAATTGATCTTGAAATTAGTGTAGCGAGAGTCCCCGCGCGCGCCTGTTCTCTTCCTCACACATCGCCGGGCACGAAGCACGGGGCGAAAAAAAACCGCCGGCACAGGGCCGGCGGCTTTTCCATTTGCAGCACGAGGCTGCAATACAGCGAATTAACGCTTCGAGAATTGCTTTGCGCGACGTGCTTTACGCAGGCCGACTTTCTTACGCTCGACTTCACGTGCGTCACGGGTGACGAAGCCGGCACGTGCCAGATCGCCCTTCAGTGCTGCATCGTAGTCGATCAGAGCGCGGGTGATGCCGTGACGCACGGCGCCAGCCTGGCCCGACTCGCCGCCGCCGTGGACGTTGACTTTGATGTCAAAACGTTCGACGTTGCCGGTCAGTTCCAGCGGCTGACGGATCACCATCAGGCCGGTTTCGCGCGAGAAGTATTCCGATGCCGGCTTACCATTCACGATGATCTGGCCGGTGCCAGCTTTGATGAACACGCGAGCGACTGCACTCTTGCGACGGCCGGTGCCGTAGTTGTAGTTACCGATCATGTCAGTTCCTTAGAGGGTCAGTGCTTGTGGTTGCTGAGCAGCGTGCGGGTGCGAACCTTCCGCGTACACTTTCAGCTTCTTGATCATGGCGTAGCCGAGTGGGCCCTTAGGCAGCATGCCCTTGACAGCTTTCTCGAGTGCGCGACCTGGGAAACGCTGTTGCATTTTCAGGAAGTTGGTTTCGTAGATACCGCCCGGGTAGCCCGAGTGACGGTAGTACGTTTTTTCGGTGGCCTTGGTGCCGGTCACGCGCAGTTTGCCTGCATTGATCACGACGATGAAGTCGCCGGTATCGACGTGCGGGGTGAACTCGGGCTTGTGCTTGCCGCGCAGTCGGAGTGCCACTTCGCTGGCAACACGTCCGAGGACCAGGTCCGTCGCGTCAATGACAAACCAGTCGCGCTGGACTTCGTGGCCCTTAGCGGAAAAAGTTTTCATGTTTATTCCAAAATAAAAAATTGCTCAAATGGTGGTTCCGCACGACGGCTTGCTGGCAAGCTGCGGCGGACTCGGCCTTATTGTCTTTTCCTGAGCAAACGGAAAGCCGACGATCATAACCGATGACGCCTGCCCGCGTCAATCCACCGCGACGCCCTGTCGCATTTCTTATGCTCCGTTGCATTTGCCCTCCATCCACTCCGCATTCCTTGATGCGCGCTTGAAACTATGGGTTGACCTTGGAAACATCAGGAACTTACTATCACTGCAACTAAAGGAGATGGTGTGAAGAAATCCAAGTTGTTGCCGCAAGCCTGCGCATTGATGCTGACGTGGCTGATGGCGGCCGGCGTGGCGGGCGCCGCAACCCAGGCCAGCGCCAAGGCCGAGCGCAGCTGTCACCTGCCCGGCGTCTCCGAAGCGCTGCGCTGCGTGACCGTGAACGTGCCGCTCGACTACGCCACTCCGGCGCAAGCCAGCCTCAAGCTGCACGTGACGGTGGCGCCGGCGTTTCGCCAGGGTACCCGCAGCGATCCGCTGTTCGTGCTGGCCGGCGGTCCCGGCCAGGCCGGCAGCGACGTGTTGATGGTGTTGCCGGGCGCACTGGACCGGGTGCGCGCTACCCGTGACATCGTCTTCATCGACCAGCGCGGCACGGGCCTGTCAGGCAAGCTCGAATGCGAAAGCAAGCCCGAACACGAACACATGAGCGAAGACCAGCTCGAAGTCGAACTGCGCGCCTGCATCAAGGCCAGCCAGGCGCGCTTTGCCGCCTACACCACCGCCGCCGCCGCGCGCGACCTGGAGCAGGTGCGCACGGCGCTCGGCTATGGCAAGGTCAACCTGTGGGGCGGCTCGTACGGCACCCGCCTGGCGCAAGCCTATGCGCGCGCCTACCCGGCCAGCGTGCGCAGCCTGGTGCTCGATGGCGTGGCCGCGCCCGAGCAGGTGATTCCCGCCGGCGGGCGCGACGGCCAGGCAGCGCTGGACGGCCTGTTCGCCCAATGCGCCAAAGACGCTGCCTGTCATAAGGCGTTCCCGAGCCTGCAGGCCGACTTCGAAGGCCTGGTGAAAAAACTCGAGGCCGGCGGCATCAAGCTGTCGCTGCCCGATCCGCGCACAGCCCAGCAGCGCGACTTCACGCTGACCTCGGAGCGTTTCCTGGGCACGGTGCACAACATCCTGTATTCGCCGGCCGATGCGCGCCGCCTGCCGTTCCTGATCCATAGCGCCAGCCGTGGACGCTGGCAACCGTTCATCGCACGCCAGAACCTGGCGGGCGACTTTGGCAGCGACGCCGGCGTGGCGACCTTGCTGTACCTGGCCGTCACCTGCGCCGAAGACGTGCCGCGCCTGACCCCGGCGCTGCTCGAAGCCGATGCCGCCGTGCTCACCCGGCCGCTGGCCGAAAAGATCCCGGCGCTGTGCAAGGTCATGAACGTGCCGGCGGTGCCGTATGCGGCGCCATCCCGGATCGAGGCGCCGGCGCTGCTGCTGTCGGGCGCGCTCGATCCAGTCACGCCGCCGCACCGCGCCGCCACGGCCGCCAGGCACATGGCGCACGCCCAGCAGGTGGTGGTGAGCAATGCCGGCCATGGCGTGTCGCAGCTGGGCTGCGCCCCGCGCCTGATCCGCGAATTCCTCGACCGTCCCCAGGCCAGGCTCGATGCGGCTTGCCTGGCCGAGATTCCTGCGCCTACTTTCCAGCTCGGCAACGCCGGGCCGCAACCTTGATACTCTTTATTCCATGATCGAAGTTCACGATGTACGCAAGGCGTTCGGCGCCGTGCAGGCGCTGGGCGGCGTGTCGTTTACCGCGCGCGATGGCCAGATCACGGCGCTGCTGGGCCCCAACGGCGCCGGCAAGACCACGCTGCTGCGCACCCTGGTGGGCTTGCTCGAGCGCGACCACGGCAGCATCTCGGTGGGCGGGGTCGACCCCGCAAAGGATCCGATGGCGGTGCGCCGCGATATCGGTTTTCTCACCGACCAGTTCGGCCTGTACGAGCGCCTCACCACGCGCGAATACCTGGATTATTTCGGTGAACTCAATGGCATGCAGCGCACGTCCCTGCGTACGCGCATCGCCGAAGTGTCCGAGCTGCTGGGCATGGACGATATCCTCGAGCGTCGAACCAAGGGCTTTTCGCAGGGCCAGCGCATCAAGGTTGCGCTGGCGCGTACCTTGCTGCACCGCCCGCGCCACCTGCTGCTCGATGAACCGAGCCGCGGCCTGGACGTGATGAGCACGCGCGCGCTGCGCACGGCCCTCACGGCGCTGCGCGCAGACGGCTGCTGCGTGATCATGGCCACCCACGTGATGCAGGAAGTCACGGCCCTGTGCGAAGACGTGATCGTGATCGCGCGCGGTCACACCGTGGCCCAGGGCTCGCCCGAAGAACTGTGCCGGCGCACCGGCATCGCCAACCTGGAAGACGCCTTCGTCAGCCTGGTGGGCACCGAAGAAGGCATCGCATGAGATCCAAGCTGCTGGTCGTATTTTTCAAAGAGCTGCGCGAGACGCTGCGCGAAAAGCGCACCCTGTCGATGCTGCTGCTGTTCACATTGATGTACCCGGCCATCATCGGCTACGTGATGCACCAGATGATCGACAAGAACACCCGCACCGAGCGCGAAGGCGTGGAGCTGGCGATCATCGGCGGCGCCCAGGCGCCGACCCTGGTGTCGCAGCTGCGCCAGAAAAACGTCACCATCAACCAAGTCGCGCCAATGAGTGACGAAGCCATCGGTGCGCTGCTGCACGCGCGCAAGACGGCGGCGGTGCTGCGCCTGTCCGAAGATTTCGTCGACAACTACAGCGCCATGCGCCCGGCGCGCATCGAACTGTGGTTCGATTCGGCCGCCGAGAACGGGCCGCAGCGGCGCCAGATCGAAGAAATCCTGCAAGCCTACGGCTCCAACATCGCCAGCGCGCGCCTGCTGGCGCATGGCGTGTCGCCGGCCGCGCTGTCGCCGATCCAGGTGCAGCGCTACGATACCGGCACCAACGCGTCGCGCTCGGCGATGGTCATCGGCGGCATCATCGGCATCCTGTTCTTCCCGGCCTTTATGCTGACCATGTCGGCGGCGGTGGACAGCACCGCGGGCGAACGCGAACGGCGCTCGCTCGAAGTGTTGATGGCGCAGCCGGCCCACAGCTGGGAGCTGGTGTGCGGCAAGTGGCTCGCCGCCAGCGTGCCGGCGATTGTCGGCGTCACCCTGGAGCTGCTGCTGGCGCACGCGCTGCTGGCCTGGCTGCCGCTGGAAGAAATCGGCATGTCGTGGAGCCTGGGCTGGGGCCAGATGCTGCTGGTGTGCCTGGTCACGGCGCCGCTGTCGCTGCTGTCGGCGGCGCTGTACATCGCGCTGGCGATGAACGCCAAGTCGTTCAAGGAAGCGCAGACCATGCTCAGCTTCGTGATGATCGTGCCCCTGATCCCGGGCTTCGCGGTGTCGGCGCTCGAACTCAAGACCGCATCGTGGATGTACTTGGTGCCGACACTGTCGAACCATACCCTGCTCAAGGAACTGGCCAAGAGCAGCGAGCTGGGGGCGCTGCCGTTCGTGCTCACCTTCTTGAGTTCACTGGTCCCGGCGCTCCTGGTGGCGGCGTTCGCGGCCTGGCGCATGAAGAGCGAGCGCTACGTGCTGGCGGTGTAGGGCCGCGTCCTGCATGCGGCGCCTGGCTGCCGTACAATCGAACGCGCTAATGCTCAACGTGGAGAATCAAATGGAAGTGAAAGTCAGCTGGAACGGCCCGTCGGGCATGAGTTTCCGGGCCCAGACCGGGAGCGGTCACATGGTGACGATGGATGGCGCGCCCGAGGGCGGCGGCCACAACCTGGCGCCGCGTCCAATGGAGATGGTGTTGCTCGGCACCGGCGGCTGCACGGCCTACGACGTGGTGTTGATCCTCAAGCGCGGACGTGAAGACGTGCGCGGGTGCGATGTGACGCTGCAGGCCGAGCGGGCCGACGTCGATCCCAAGGTGTTTACCAAGATCCACTTTCACTTCATCGTCAGCGGGCGCAACCTGAAGCCGGCGGCGGTCGAGCGCGCGGTGACGCTGTCGCATGAGAAGTACTGCTCGGCCTCGATCATGCTGGCGCAGATGGCCGAGATCACGCATTCGGTCGAGATCGTCGAGGTATAGGGTCGGCGCCTTGGCCGCCAACCCTGCTCAGATACGGTAAGCGGTGCTCGTCATTACCTTGGCCATCGCCCGCATCGCCACCTTCACCGGCGCCGGCATCTCGGCCGCGCCCATCGCCTGCGCCGCCTGCGCATGTTCGATTTCATCGATCCGCATCTGGTTCACGATCGCGCGCGACCTGGCGTCTTGCGGCGGCAGCAGCTCGAGGTGGCTATCCAGGTGCGCTTCGACCTGGCGCTCGGTTTCGACCACGAAGCCCAGGCTCACCTTGTCGCCGATGCGCGCCGCCACGCTGCCCATCACATAGGCGCCGGCATACCACAGGGGATTGAGTACGCTCGGCTGCGAGCCCAGTTCGGACAGGCGCTGGGCGCACCAGGCCAGGTGGTCTTCTTCTTCGCGTCCGGCCTGCTCGAACTGCTGGCGCAATTCGGGCGTGCTGGCGAAGCTGCCCTGCGCGTCGTACAGCGCCTGGGCGCACACTTCGCCCACGTGATTGACCCGCATCAGGCCCGCCGCGTGGCGCCGCTCAGCGTCGCTCAATTCGCTGTCCATGGCCATGGCGCCGGGGTTCGGGCGCGCCATCGCGGCCACGCCGCCGACCACGCGCAGGGCCTTGTCGAAACCGACAATCAGATGATCCAGGGGGCTGATGAAACGGGGTGCAAACATGAGCGTTCTCGCTTGTGGTGGCCGAAAACCGTCATTATAAAACTTAAGCCGGGTCGGGGGAGCCGGCCTCGGGCGCGCTGCCCTTGCTCTCGAGCGCAGCCTTGCGCCCGGCGATCCAGTCGGCCAGCGGCCCGTCGGGCTCCAGACCCGAGATATTCTTGGCCACGCCCAGGTTCAGTTCCAGCAAAAAGGCGATCGATTCCGGCGCCACGCTGGGAAAGTAACGCCGGAACGCTTCCAAAAAACGCTCCGACTCGACCGTCGGCATGACTTTGGATCCGCTCATGAACTGCAGCACACTGGTGATGGTGTGGCCCGGCCCCAGCGTGTGATAGATAAAGCGGTTGAAGGCGCGGTCGACCACCTTGAAATCGATGTTTCCCTGGGTCATCAAATCGCCCAGGTACACCAGCCCCAGCCCGACGCGAAACCAATCAAGCGATTCGGCGCGGCCGCGGCCTTCGCGCATGAGCTGCAGCAGCTTGTCCTGGGTAACGGTATCCATGTACCAATTATCCACATTTCATCACACTACGCCCGTCCGCCTGGTAAAAAATTATGCAAAGAAAGCCTTGCTGCATCCTGCCACCCGGATAATGCACTCTGGCGCACCGTTTGGCCCGACTGTCGCAGCCGGTCCATACGGCGTGTGAGTTTTCAATAGAATGCAAGCGTCGAGTAGCACGGCCGCCCGGACCATCAGGGCGGCGCACGTATCGGGAATCAGGAGCCGTCCATGCAGTTAAAGATCAGAAATTTGTCCAAGACCTACGCCAATGGCGTGGTCGCGCTCGACCGCGTCTCGCTCACCATCCCGGCCGGGATGTTCGGGCTGCTCGGACCAAACGGCGCGGGCAAATCGACCCTGATGCGCATCCTGGCCACACTCCAGGAATGCGATGCCGGCTCGGTCTTCTTGGACGATATCGACGTGCTCGACGAAAAAGACGCGGTGCGGCGCCTGCTCGGCTACCTGCCGCAAGACTTCGGCGTCTATCCAAAAGTCACGCCCTACGAACTGCTCGACCATTTTGCCCAGCTCAAGGGCCTGGCGCACAAGGCGCGCCGCCGTGAAGTGGTCGACGGCCTGCTGCAGCAAACCAATCTGTGGGAAGTGCGCGGCCAGCGCCTCGGTACCTTCTCGAGCGGCATGCGCCAGCGCTTCGGCATTGCCCAGGCACTGCTGGGCGACCCGCGCCTGATCATCGTCGACGAACCCACGGCCGGCCTCGACCCGCAAGAGCGGGTGCGCTTTCATAATCTGCTGTCCGACATCGGCGAAGAGCGCACCGTGCTGCTGTCGACCCATATCGTCTCGGACGTGGCCGACCTGTGCGCGCATATGGCGATCATCAACAAGGGCCAGGTGCTGCTGTGCGGCGAGCCGCAAGAACTGATCTACGGGATCGAAGATTTCATCTGGGCGCGCTTTGTCACCAAGGCCGAACTGCCCGACTACCAGGCGCGCCACACCGTGATCTCCACGCGCCTGTTGAGCGGGCGCACCCTGATCCATGTGTATGCCGAGGATGACCCGGGCGACGGCTTCGAACCGGCCCGCGCCAGCCTCGAAGACGTGTATTTCGCCACCATCGCCGGCCGCCACAATCCGGCCGCGGGCGCCTGCTGACCGTGCGCGCCCTCTTCGTCATCGCCCGCTTCGAGGCGGCGCAGCGCCTCAAGCTGCTCTCGACCTGGGTCTATTTCACCGTGTTCCTGGCACTCGGGATCCTGTGGATGGCCGCTGCCGGCGGCGTGTTCCGCGACCTGTCCGTCAGCTTCGGCGGGCGGCTTTTCATCAACGCGCCGCGCCAGATCGCGATCGCTTGCGCGCTGATCGCTTGCATGGGCGTGGTGGTAGTGGCGGCGGTGATGGGGCGCGCGGTGCAGCAGGATTTCGAACACGAGATGCACCACTTCTTCTTCAGTGCCCCGATCCGCAAGACCGACTACGTGTTCGGGCGCTTCCTGGGCGCGTACATGACGCTGGCGGTGATCTTTTCGAGCATCGTGATCGGCTTGTGGTTCGGCACCCTGGTGCCCGGCATCGCGCCCGACCGCCTCGGACCCAGCACGATCGGCGCGTGGCTGGCACCGTATGTCTTCACGCTGCTGCCGAACCTGTTCATCTTCGGCGCCATCTTCTTCGTGCTGGCAGCGCTGACGCGGCGCATGCTGCCGGTGTACGTGGCGGCGGTGGTCATGACGATCGGCTACACCATCGCCCCGTCGATGGCGCGCGACCTCGATTTCAAGACCCTGGCGGCCCTGATCGACCCGTTCGGCACCACCGCCCTGATGCGTCTCACCGAATACTGGCCCCTGGCCGAGCGCAACCTGCGCACACTCGACCTCGAGGGGGTGTACCTCACCAACCGTCTGTTGTGGGGCGGCTTCGCGCTGCTGGCCCTGCTGCTGGGTTACTGGCGCTTTCATTTCATCGGCGCCCAGGATGTGCGCGCGCACAAGCTGCCCCTGGAGGCGCCGCTACGGCTGTCGCAGGCGGCGCGCGACACCAGCGCTGTCCCCGATTTCGCGGCGCGCAGCCTGGCCGCCCTGCTCTTCGCAACCGCCTGGGGCCACCTGCGCGCCGTCCTGTCGAACCCGTACTTCGCGGCGCTGGCATTAACCCCCCTGATGCTGATGGTGGTCAGCGCGTTCGAATTCGGCGGCGCTTACGCCGCCAGCACCTATCCGCTCACCTACCTGATGCTGGAGATGATCCGCGACGTGCTGGCGCCGTTCATGCTGGCAACGACCGTGTTCTTCGCCGGCGAACTGGTATGGCGCGAGCGCGAGACGCGCGTGGCGCAGATGCTCGACGCATTACCGGTGCCGGGCTGGCTGCCATTGGGCGCCAAAACCCTGGCCCTGATCGGACTGCAGGCCAACCTCCTGCTGCTGGCAATGATCACCAGCATGTTGATCCAGATGTTCAAGGGCTGGTTCGGCCTCGAGCCGGGGCTGTACCTGCAGGTGCTGTTGACCATTCTGCTGCCCCAATATGCCCTGGTGGCGGTGCTGGCGATCGCCCTGCACGCGCTGGTCAACCACAAATACCTGAGCAACTTCGTGCTGGCCGGCTGGCTGGTGGCGATGGTGTCGCTGAGCAGCATGGGACTGGACCACCCGCTGCTGCGCTACGCCTTTGTCCCCAAATTCAGTTATTCGGAAATGAACGGCTTTGGCGACACGCTGCTGCGCGAACGCCTGTTTCTGCTGTACTGGCTTGGCGCGGCCTTGATGCTCCTGATACTGGCGCGCGTGCTGTGGCCGCGCGGGGTCGACAGCGGCTGGCGCGAGCGCATGCGCCTGGCGCGCCGCAATCTGTCGCGGCCGGTACTGGCCACGTTTGGCATCGGCTTGAGCGTGTTCGCCGGCAGCGGCGCTTACTTGGCCTGGGAGTTGGCCGGCAACGGCTACGCGAGCGGGCGCGAGCTTGAAGCGCTGCGCGCCGAATACGAACAGCGCTACGCCCGTTTTGCGGCCTTGCCCCAGCCGCGCATCGTCGACGTCGACCTTGGCGTGGCGATCATGCCAGGCGCGCGCGCACTGACGGTCAAGGGCGTGTACCAGCTGGAAAACCACGGCGCCGCGCCCATCGCCGAAATCGTCCTGTACCAGCAGCGCGGCGCGCGCTTCACGCCGCGCTTCGCGCGCGCCGTTGGCGCCACCCGCATCGCGTCCGACCCGAAGCGCGGCTTCTATCACTACCGCCTGGCCCGGGCGCTGGCGCCTGGTGCACGCATGGCGCTCGAATTCGATGTGGCGTACGCGCCGCGCGGCCTGCTTGGTGTCGGCAGCGGCACGCCGGTGCTTGCCAACGGCAGCTTTTTTACCGATGCCGTGTTGCCGCGCATCGGCTACC
>Ga0265798_10008280_pt1 | contig 13279 bp, 8 predicted proteins | sample P3T30metagenome_FD_192430 | JGI IMG/M metagenome (GOLD analysis project Ga0265798, IMG submission 192430) | Plant litter microbial communities from East Loma Ridge, Irvine, California - P3 T30 | ecosystem: Environmental > Terrestrial > Plant litter > Unclassified | place: USA: California...
GTGCGCGGCATTATAGAGCTGGAGGATGAAGTCTTCATCCGAAGACATACTTACTGGAATTAGAAACCGAATTTAGACTGCTATCAACGTTGTAGCTGGTTGCAACAACGGTCGATCAATCGTTTATGAAAGCAGAACCATGAGTAAGAAATTCGGAATCCGTGCGCGCAACTTGCTCTCCAACCTGGTGATCTCCTCGCTGATCGGTGCCGCAGCCGCCCATGCTGCCGCACCCGTGCAAAGCGAACAGGCTCCGGGCTTTTACCGGCAACAGGTCGGTGACGCCGTGGTCACGGCAGTCTACGATGGATATCTCGATCTGGATCCCAAGACTCTGTCGGGGATGAGCCAGCAGCAGATTCAAGTCCACATCGCCAAGCTGTTCCAGGCAAAAAACTCCACGGTGCAGACCGCGGTCAACGCCTATCTCGTCCGTACGAAAGATAACCTGGTCCTGATCGATTCCGGCTCGTCGGACTGCTTCGGCCCGACGGTGGGGCGCCTGGTCGACAACATCAAGCTGGCCGGCTACAACCCTGCAGACGTCGATACCGTGCTGCTGACGCACCTGCATCCGGATCACGCCTGCGGCATCACGACGCCGGATGGCAAGCCGGCGTTCCCGAATGCGACCGTTTGGGCAGACCGCAAGGATGCGGACTTCTGGCTCAACCAATCTTCGGCATCTCGACTGCCTGCAAGCCAGCATGTGTTCCTCAAAATGGCGCAGGCTGCAGTGGCACCGTATGCGGCGCAAGGCCGATTCAAGACGTTTACCAGCAGCGACACGATCGTGCCGGGTGTCACAGTGGTTCCTTCCAATGGCCATACTCCAGGGCACTCGTCGTACCTGGTCAAGTCCGGCGCGGAGAAACTTCTGGTCTGGGGTGATATCGTGCACTTCCATGCAGTCCAGCTGCCACACCCGGAAGTGACGATCGAAGTCGATGTCGCTTCGAAAGAAGCGGTTGCCTCACGCCGGAAGATCCTGGCGGAAGCCGTTCAGCAGAAATGGCTCGTGGCCGCCGCCCATCATCCGTTCCCCGGGCTTGGCCACGTGCGCAAAGAGGCTATCGGGTATTCCTGGGTGCCTGTCGAGTACGCGGAGCTGAAAACTGCCGCTAAAGGGAAATAAGCTGTTGAGTAGCTCTCGGCCTGTCAGGTGGCATAAGCAATTTGACAAGCCACATTGCTTTGCTTCGTCAACTTTCAACGCATTACACGTCCATGAGAGGAAATTTATGAAAATCGGCATTTTAGGAACGGGACACATCGGCAAGACGCTCGTCGTGCGCTTAAGCCAAGCCGGGCATGAGGTAAAAGTCGCTAATTCTCGTGGCCCTGAGACGATTGATGCGGAACTTCTGTCCTTTGGCGCACGTGCTGTGACCACTGAAGACGCACTGGTTGATGTGGATGCGGTCATTCTGTCCATTCCACTCAACCGCATCTCCGGCATCGCGTCCTTGGTCGCTCGCCTCCCGGAGGAGACAGTGGTGATCGACACCTCCAATTATTATCCGTTCCGCGATGAAAAAATCGACGCCATCGAGCAAGGACAGGTCGAGAGCCTGTGGGTAACCGAGCAGCTTGGTCGCCCTATAGCCAAGGCTTGGAATGCAATCGGCTCAGCTTCCCTGGCTAAGAAGGCAAAGCCTGCCGGAGCATCCGATCGGATCGCTATCCCAGTGGCCGCAGATCGAGATCACGATCGCAAGGTAGCCATGTCGCTGGTCAACGACACCGGTCTGGATGCCTTTGACGCCGGTTCGCTCGCGGATTCGTGGCGCCAACAGCCGGGAGCGCCCGTCTATTGCACCGATCTTTCCTATGCCGAGATCGGCGCTGCCTTGGATGCTGCGGAGCGAGACAGGTTACCAAAGCGCCGAGACTTGGGCGTGGCGGTAATGCAGGAACGCCTTGGGGACGGCACAACTAATCCCGACGAGGAATGGGGCGTGCGCTTGGTCCGCGCTATCAACATGTAACTGCGCGTTGCACGCCGCGCGAGAACAGAGGTTCAGCGTTTCAACGGCGCGTCCGCCAGAACTTGCTTAAAGCGACGCGTCGAATACACCGTTCAGGAGCGCAAGGTCCGCAATGGGTCGGTTCCAGCCTTCGTGATAGTCTGCGAATTTTCGGCCCTAGCGACCTGCTTGACCGCTGCAATCTTGAATTCCTCTGTGTACCGCTTTCCACTCATACCTTCTCCTTATGCCCGACATTATGGCTCAGGAGTGTCTACGATAGTCGTGGCGATTCACGCCCCCAAGTGGCCGTTACTGCCATTTCCTACCTCAGAACGCCGAGCTAACTGTGCTTTCAGAAAAAGCACTTAGTAAAATCTCGCTTGCTGTTATGGCAACAAGTTTGTACACTGAGCCATTCCGGTCAGCCGCAATTGACCAGAACCAGACGTGCACGTGCGGAAAAGCATAATTCACCGCAAACGGAAACTTGAGTAAGTAAGTGCCTTCGATTTTGAAGGCGATTCAAATTATTGCTGCAGTTTCTCGCCATCTGCCGCCATAGAGAGGGGTGCGAAATTGTCATCACGGGCTGGATCCCACGCCGGGAGAGGCTTCCGATACCAAGATGTAGTTGCCGCCCATTTGGCGGTCATCGGATTCGCAGGCAATCCTGAATACGGAATGGTTGTTCCTGAGGGGCGTGACGACCTGGAGTTACGCGGCCCAGCTGGCCGCGTCCTTTCTCAGGTCAAATCGCGCCGCGACCATATGGGGCCGTTCAGCGCAAAGGCGGTAGCGGGCTTCGTCAAGGTGATGTGGGAGTCCAAGAGCCGGCAGGCGGACGACCGCTTTCTATTGATTCTTGAAAGCAACATAGGTGCGCGCAGCAGTCCTGAGAGACGCCTCCAAGAGCTTGCTGCTTATCCGAACATCATTTCCGAGCTGAAGAGCTACAAGGCGCTCTCAAGGGATATCGCGAAGACCCAGGTTCTGGTACTGCCGAATCCTCGCCTAGGCGCGGTAGCGGAGATTTCGGCTCGTCTTGGATGTACGCTACTGGAGGCTGAGGTCTATTTCGCGGACCTCGTGGGTCTCGTGGGAGAAATTGCAGACGATAATGGGATGCGAGAGCCCGAAGCGTATCAAGGCATTGGGGTGTCGGATGTCGAGCAGCGCTTTGACCGGCTGCAGCCACTGCTGACATCAGTTGTGATCGAAGAAGCCCTAACGACAGGCATTTGCGCACCGGTCGATTTCCTCACTTCCGATGAAGACCCGCTTTTCTATTTAGGTGTTGATGCTCAGCCCGCGCACGTCGCTGCTGGCCTCGTTGTCGAACGGCCAGAGTTGCGAGCGGCTGTTCTGCATGGTTTGGAAAGCCGCAGGAATGTGCTCATCTATGGGGCTTCTGGCTCGGGAAAGTCTGCAGTCCTCTGGGACGCAGCATACGCGAGCCGCCATTCCGTTCGATGGTTTCAAGTCCGCCGGTTACCAGCGGAAGCTTTACCTTCGCTGGTCCTGCTTGCACATTCGCGGCATGCGTCAGTCGACGCCCCAGTGGGATTTGTCATAGACGACGTTGGACGAGGGTTCACGGAGGCCTGGATGGCTTTAGCTGCCGAGATACGCCGAACGCCCGGCCTGTTGTTGCTCGCTTCCGTTCGGGAGGAGGACAGGTATCCACTGATCGACAAGACCCAGGCGGCACAGGTGAAGGTGAGTGCGGACGTTTGCCTAGCTGAGCGCGTTTGGCGCGAGCTTGGGGAGCGCGGACAGACCAGTTGGAAGGGCTGGAAGGAGCCGTGGAGGCTGGCGGACGGGCATCTGCTGGAGTACACGCACGTATTGACGCAAGGTCGGCGGCTTAGCAATACGCTAAGCGGTCAGGTAGCCGCCAGGCTCAACGACATTGCTCGCCATGACGAGCTGGATGTTCTACGAGTCGTTGCGTGCGCTAATGCCGCCGGCTGTAGTGCCGAAGTCACTGCCTTGTCTGAAGTTCTTGGTAAAGGTAATTCAACGGTGTCCTTCGCACTTCGTCGGCTTGTCGACGAGCATCTGGTCCATGGCACCGCCGATGGGCGAGTCGTCGGCCTTCACGAGATTCGCTCATCAGAACTTCTGCGCCTGACGCACGAGTTCCCGCCGCCGCTGCTTTCGACCACTGCCGCCGCTGCCGTGAAGCTTGTGCCGACCGAAGAGCTGGCCCGATTCCTCGAACGAACCCTGTCCAGACACAACGGCTGCGATGACGCAATACTCGACGCGATCGCTCAGCGCATACAAAGGACGCCGAGCACGCAGTTATTCACTGCAGCCATAACAGGCCTTGACCTTGCTGAGGCTCATCGTGTCGTGCGTGCGTGGTCGAACACCGTCGAAGTGCAGACAGTCCCCAAGGCGCTACGAGCACTACCGGCGCAATTAGCCATCGGAAACATCGAGCCTCCCGATATTGGTCACGGGGTGGGGTTCGTGCCAGCCTGCCATCGTTTCACGGAAATTCGCGATGCAGCCACGATGCAGAGCCTGGTACTCCAGCTCATGTGCCGGCTAGGCCCAAGCGGGCTACGTGCGGTTCTCGGGAGCGCTAGTGCTACACATGAACTCAGCCAGTGCGCCGCAGTGCTTGTAGGTCAGGTTCTGCCGGCGTATCTTCTCGAAGAGTTCGTTCAAGTGGCCCCGGCTCTCCTTGACGCCACGTTTGACGACGTCGTCTCGCTGCTCGAAATCGCCAGCACGATTGACATGTCTCTCAGCAATGCTTGGGTAAATCACGTCGGTCAAGAAGCGCTGTTCCAGCGGTTCAACGCGAACGTACCTTGGACATCTGTGCCCAGTCTTGGGCCTTGCGATGAGGGGCGGGAAGTGCGCGCCGACGTTTGGTACGTCGCCTCTTCCTTCCATGGGGACATCCACGACTACGTGGTGCGTACGTGCGAAGTCTTGCTGGCCCTTACGCCGTCTGCTGATCTGGTGGCAAGCAGTGCGATCGGGGCTGACGGGACTGTGCAGATGATGAACCCAGAGTATCCGCTGGTCACAAAGCGCATACCGCGTAGCAATCTGCCGTGCCGAGCTACCGTCACCCGAAATCGTGCTTGGATCGCAGTACTTAACAGCCACCTCGCTACCGACAGCTACACAGCTTATCTATCGCAGGGCATTGAACTCATTCGCGTAGTCAATAGAGCCCTGAAGATACGGTTCGACAGCGAATTTAGAGGTCTTCATGCCGCTGCTGCTATTGCCGCACTTAGGCAGGCTTTTGAATCTTGTCGAACGTTGGTCGCACCCCAAGAACGGGAGCTTGCAGCACAGTCGAGGTCATCGCAGTTGCAGTCTATCTTATCCAGTTGTTCAACTGATTTGGTTCATCGGTTCCTCGAACTGCCAAAGGGTGCTTCTGCCTACATCGCCTGGACCGATGACCTGTTGAAAAGCATCGCAGCGACCAAGGCTGAAGAGCCTTGGGATGTTATTTCGATGGAGCCGCCCAAAGAGCTTGATGACCTATCACGCATTGTTGAAGGCTTGCAGGCATTGGCTGGTGAGGCGTTCGTACGAGACCGTTCCCCGTTTGTCACCCATCCTGCCAAAGCGGCCAGGAAAGGGAGTGCATTTGACAGCGCATGTACTGCAGCCCAGCGGTTTCGGGATACAAAACTGACCGCTTTAGAGGCAAAGCTGAGGTCAATGCTTTGCTCAGACGAGAACGGTTATAGCCTTTTCTTACTGCGGGACGCCTCGATCCCAGCCTTCTGGCCCCCAGCGGACGTCTTGATCTGTATCCCGGTGGACGCGCCCGAAGACCTTGAGGCTGTTGTGTTGACGAACTGGTCGGTGTGGCGCGCAGCTGTGGACAGCAGTAGAAGAATTTGCATGCTACCTGTAACGAAAGGACATGCGCTTGCACACTTTGCGTTGTCCGGTTTCGACACGCTCTTTCCATCGGCGGACAAGGCAGAAGCCTGGTGCGCAACGGTCGGTCTTCAGCCTTTACCTTGCGTGTTGGTTGCCGCGTTCACGCGAATTTCCAACGCCTTGGTAGAACTCGATGGCATCCAGTCGTATTGGACAATCAAGGGCGGGCGGACAGCGGCAGAAGAGGACGCCCATAGGCAAACTCAGGCAGCTTTGCAACAGGCGAGGTCAGCGTTTCAAAGCTTGGATATTCCAAATGAAGTTAGAGCGTTTGTGGAGCAGTTCGTCGACCTAACTTTGAGTGGAAGCCTTGAATTAGCGGCTGACTTGGCTAAGCTGACGCGAGGAGAAACAGGCGTTGCTGTGCAGTTGCTCGGTCGGATAGTCGAGACTCTAACTTCGCTCGATAGCGCGCAATTGGACATTGAGCTAGCGGATCCAAAGACCGTATAAACTTCTGCATCGTTTGGCGCGTCAGGGCGGTCCGCTCAGGCGCGACGCGGGTCCGAATGCTAAGCCACCGGTCGGTTGTTGTTCTCCGAGCTAGCACGTGATCAATGCATGCGTGTAGGCCTGCACGGTTCGCGACCTTGCGGCTTGAAATCGATAATTTCGCGCGGCTGATCTTTGCAAACTCGGCCCGACGGCTGCATGAATGCGCTATTTCAGTCCATATTCTTTAAAGACGGCGCGGGCGACGGCAAGGTATGGCTGCTGAGGTTCGAGCAACTTACGGGCGTCACTCAAAAGGTCGCTCGCCAGTTGTTCCTGTTCCCTGCGCCGCTTGGCACTGCGTTCCCCCACCGCGATTTCCGTCGCTTTTAGCGCGCGCTCGATGGCCGTGCGCACGAGCCGTTCCTTTTCGGCCCGCTGTTCCACAAGGTCGGTGCGCCGCAAGCCGAAGACCTCGATCGAGTGCGAGCCGCGCAGGCTTTCCGCGCCGCCCCGCTTCTTTGCCCTGATCACGCCGCCGCGCAGGAATTCCAAGTGAGATTCAGGTCGGTCGTCGCAAGGATTGAGCAGGAGATGGAATTCCTCGCATGCGTCGCGGTGGCGGCGCCAACGCTTTTTCTCGTCCTCCACTGGGAATATGTTAGCCTTGCCTGAAACATCGACGCCGTGTTCGAACTCCTTGCGCCGCTTGCGGTTGCAGTCCGGGCATGCCGGCAGCAGGTTCGTCCACTCGGCGCCGAGCCAATAGTACCCCGGCGTTTTCAGTTTCCCGCCGATCAGCACGCCGCCTTTCGGCCGGAAGTGTTCGATGTCTTCCGGCCCGCCTGCGGCATACGGGAATTCGCAATAGGCGCACTTCTTGTTGAACATCGTGCGCAGTGCCGCAACGACGTCGTCCGCCTTGTAAGCCTTGTACTCGAACTTTTCGCGCCGCCTCACGGCGGCGATGGCCTTTTTCGTTTCGATCCCGCCGGGAGAGGCGGAGCCGTTTAGGCTGGCGGGCACAGGGCCACGTTTTACCCGGATCATGCTGTCCCCTTGCGCGTCCGCTTCGCTGGTGCCGATGCCCGGCCGCCTTTGCAGGTATTGAGGTCCGCCCAGAGCGTTTGCAACGTCTTAAGCGCTGCATCGCGTTTCTCGGGGGGCTGCACCGCCTTTTCGGCTTCGCGCCTGGCGAGAAACTCGTCCGCGGCCTGTAGCACGATGCGTTCGCGCGGCGTCGTGCCCATCTGGCGCTTGTCCGCGAGCTCGTCCTTTAGGCGCGCTAGCTTCTTCCTGTCTTCCGGTCCCGGCGAGTGCTTTGCCAGCAAGCCGTAATACTCTTCAAACATAGACTCGAGCACAGGATCTTCGGTCGAATGCAGGCCAAACAGATCTGACGTCAGCAATTGCTCGATTCGCATGAACTTGGGGGAGGGAATCGCGGCGTCGTCAGCCGTCATGGCAAACACCTCGCCGTCGGGCGAGCGCCTGAGTACGGCCACCTCCGCCGAATCGAGGCTGCGCAACGTCAGCGGCTCGTGGCTCGTCGCGATGAACTGTACGCGGGGGAACAGCTCGCGCAACAGCGGCACGATCTTCATTTTCCAGCGCGGGTGCAAGTGCGCGTCGATTTCGTCGATTAGCACGACACCTTCGGCACCGTTCATGTCGTCCCAGCCGCGCCGCATCACGCTCATGATGTCCAGGGCCAGCGCGAGGACCGCTTGGTAACCGCTGCTCAGGTCACTCAGCGAATTGCGGGATCCCGGCGTTTCCACATAGATCACGCCGGCGCGCCGTGAAAACGTCGCAGCATCCTGGCGCGGCAATAGCGCAGACAGCGAGCGAACGTGGCGGTTAAATGCCTTCCTAGGTGCGTCGTGAAGCCATGGCCTGCCGTCGCTCAGCGGTGTGTGCGGATCGAACAGGTTGCGGACCTTGAAATGGGTCCTGTCGTCTTCGGGTTGCGCCGCGCCAGCCAGCAGACGCGTCGCGCCGTACCCGAGGATCATGAGCTTGGGTTCCGGCGGATCCACCGTAATCCGCTCGCTACCGCGTTTCAGCGTCAACGTGATGGGGGTGCTAAGCCCCGACACCTGTACGCGCACCTCGCCGCGCGCGCACCCGCGGCGCAAGAAAGAAGAGACCTTCAAATCTAGGCTGTCGACGCCTTTCTGGCCGATCAGGGCGCACGCGATCGCCTGGAGCACCGTACTCTTTCCGGCACCGTTCTCGCCCAGCAGCATCAACCAGCTGCCGGGCCCGTTTTCCGAAAACGCTGGCTGCAGGATCAGCCGTTTGATCGCACGGATATTCGTCAACTCGATCTTCTCAATGAAGCGCGCGTTGCGGTAGAAATCCTCCGAAATCGTGTCGGCGTCGAGCGTATAGGTTTCGTGCTGCTTGATATGTTCGTCCAGGTGAGTCGATGCGGCAAGCAGCATGTCCTCGTCTGGGTCGGCCGATGCCTCGACGGCGTCGAGGGCGGAGCGATGTTCCAAGAACGACGCGAGGCCCGCGCCTTGCCAGGCATCGCGGCGCGACAGCGCCGACGCCCATGCCTTGACATACTGGCGCTTCATGGCGGTGAACTGCTCGGCACCGTGCATTGCGGCGCGCAGATCAGCAAGGGCCTGCGGGCTGAACTTCTCGTGCTCGACGAGGCGCAGCTGAAGAAGCAGCTGCTCGAGTTCCTTGTTGCGTGCTTCGACCAGCGCGCCACGGTTCAGGTTCAGGACGTCGATCGTCATCTTGCCGCGTTCGTCCTCGCTGGTCACGCGTCCATCCTTCAGGAACAGAAGGATTTCCTCTGGATTGTCCTCACAGGGGTCGAGCAAAAGCCGGCCCTCACGCTCCAGCGCCGGCCCGACCGCCCCGGGCTTGGCGCGCGCTCCCCGGATCGGGAAGCGCGCCCCTTTCATGAGGTTGCATTGGCGGCAGGCTGGCAGATAGTTCGACCATTCGAACACCAGCCACCAATAGCAATCGTCGTCGACATGGCCGTCCATGTTTGATGCGCCCAGCTTGGGACGAAAGTTTTCGATGTCGGGCTGCTCCACGAAGGATTCGCAATACGCGCATTTCGACGGGAATCGCTCCTCGATGCGGCGGCGCAATTCGGGGAAGAATCTGCCGGTGACCCGGCCGAAATCGTACCGCTTCTGTGCCCGTTGCGACAGCGGCTGGGCGAAATACGCAGTCGCGTCCTCGGCCAGCTTTTTGAATTGCTTGGAATGGAACAGGTCCGGTGCCCGGCCGCGTTCAAGTCTGATCAAGATGGATCCCGTTATAAGTATGAGGGCCAGGAAGGTACCGGCGATGTTCGGTGTAATGAAGGATCATAGTATAGGCTGGCGGCCAGGTCGGTAAACTCACACAAATTCATCGCGGCAACGGGGCCTACGTTCGATACCGCGTGCGGGTCACAATGGACTGGGACGTGAAGGGACCGATGACAGCGAGACGTTTGAAGCTGGCCATCGCGTTGCTGCGGGCACTAACACCCATGACGAGATCTGCGCTTGATTCGACACGATGTAGGAGAAGGCTCGTCCGATCATGGAGTTCGACCGGAACGTTGGTCGTGCATTTGATCAGATCGAGGCACAATCGCCGGCTTGAGCGAGGTCCGCGAGAAGCCGCCGGGCAGGCTGGAGTGCCTGCGATGGCTCGCTTTGGTAATCGTCGGGGTTCAGCGGAGAATTTCCGAGGAGATGCTAGGCAGTAGCTTTACCTTAGATAAAGGTAGAGCTACTGCGAACTACGTGAGAACTACTGCGAATTCACTGCGAAGTTTTCTGAGACACTGCGAAGTATTCTGAGAACCTACAACGTCTTTCTTACACCACCGAACCCAGCTTGAAGATCGGCAAATACATCGCCACCACCAGGCCGCCGATCAGCACGCCCAGGATCACCATGATCAGCGGCTCCATCAGCGACGACAGCGCACTGACGGCCTCATCGACTTCCTCTTCGAAGAAATCGGCCACTTTACCGAGCATCGAATCGAGCGCGCCGGATTCCTCGCCGATGGCGACCATCTGCGTCACCAGGCTGGGGAACACGTTCGCGTTCTGCATCGCCACCGTCAGGCTGGTGCCGGTGCTCACTTCGGTCTGGATGCGCTTGGTCGCTTCCAGGTAGACGTTGTTGCCCGAGGCGCCGCCGACCGAATCGAGCGCTTCGACCAGGGGCACGCCGGCCGCGAACATGGTCGACAGGGTGCGGGTCCAGCGTGCGATGGTGGCCTTGCGGATCACGTCGCCGAAGATCGGCAGGCGCAGCAGGATGCGGTCCATGGCCTGCTGCATCTTCAGCGAGCGGCGCCAGGACTGGAAGAAGAAGTAGATCGCGCCGAAGATCGAGCCGAAGATCGCCCACCACCACTTGACGAAGAATTCCGAGATGCCCATCACGATCAGGGTCGGCGTCGGCAAGTCGGCGCCGAAGCTGGCGAACACGGATTTGAAGGCCGGGACCACCCAGATCATGATGATCGCGGTGACGATGAAGGCGATCGCCAGGATCGCGATCGGGTAGGTCAGCGCCGACTTGATCTTGGCCTTGATCGCCAGCGTCTTTTCCTTATACACCGCGAGGCGGTGCAGCAGCTCTTCCAGGATACCGGCCTGTTCGCCGGCGCCGACCAGGTTGCAGAACAGCGGGTCGAAGTAGCGCGGGTACTTGCGGAAGGCGTTGTTCAGGCTGGTGCCGGTCTCGATGTCGGCGCGCAGGTCGAGGATCAGCTTCGACATCGAGGGATTGGCGTGGCCCTTGCCGACGATGTCGAAGGACTGCAGCAGCGGCACGCCGGCCTTCATCATCGTGGCCAGCTGGCGCGTGAACATGGTCAGGTCCTTGTCGGTGATCTTGCGCCCGGAGCGGTAGATCTTTTTCTTGACCTTGGTGACCATGATGCCCTGGCGGCGCAGCGTCACGTTGACGATGGCTTCGCCGCCGGCGCGCAGCTCGCCGCGTACCGTCTTGCCGGTCTTGTCCTTGCCTTCCCAGGCATAGACCGATTCCTTGACCTGCGCGCCGCCGCGGCTGCGGGTGGGGAGGGAAGTCGCCATAGTGATCCTGTCTTTGCTTGTCTGTTACGCGTTGCGGATTACTCGTTGGTGCAGCCGAGTACTTCTTCGAGGCTGGTCAGCCCCTGCTTCACTTTCATCAGGCCTGAGCGGCGCAGCGAATTCACGCCGTCCTTCTCGGCCTGGGCGGCGATTTGCATCGAGTTGCCGTGCGCCAGGATCAGGGCCTCGATGGCAGGCGAAATCGGCATGATCTGGTAGATGCCGACGCGGCCCTTGTAGCCCGAACCGAGGCAGCGCTCGCAGCCTACCGGGCCATAGGGCTTCCATTCGTCCACCAGGTCGCTCTCGCGGTAGCCGGCGCCGACGAGGGCGTCGCGCGTCATCTCGAGCGGCTGCTTGCAGCTGCACAGGCGGCGCGCCAGGCGCTGCGCGGTGATCAGGATCACCGAGGAGGCGATGTTGAACGGCGCCACGCCCATGTTCATCAGGCGCGTCAGCGTGGACGGCGCGTCGTTCGTGTGCAGGGTCGAGAACACCATGTGCCCGGTCTGCGCGGCCTTGATCGCGATGTCGGCGGTTTCCAGGTCGCGGATCTCGCCGACCATGATGATGTCGGGATCCTGGCGCAGGAAGGACTTCAGCGCCACCGGGAAGGTGAGGCCGGCCTTGTCGTTCACGTTCACCTGGTTCACGCCGGGCAGGTTGATCTCGGCCGGGTCTTCCGCGGTCGAGATGTTAATGCCCGGTTTGTTCAGCACGTTCAGGCAGCTGTACAGCGACACGGTCTTGCCGGAGCCGGTCGGCCCCGTCACCAGCACCATGCCGTAGGGGCGCGAGATGGCGCCCAGCAGCAGCTCGCGCTGGTCGGCGTCGTAGCCGAGGGCGTCGATGCCCATCTGGGCCTGGGTCGCGTCCAGGATACGCATGACGGTCTTTTCGCCGAACAGCGTGGGCAGCGTGCTGACCCGGAAATCGATGGTGCGTGTCGGCGACAAAATCAGGCGCATGCGGCCATCCTGTGGCACGCGCTTTTCCGAAATGTCGAGTTTCGCCAGCACCTTGATGCGCGAAACCAGCTTGTCGCGGATCGACAGCGGCGGCATCGCGTGGTCGCGCAGCACGCCGTCGACGCGCATGCGGATCCGGTAGTATTTTTCGTAGGGCTCGAAGTGGATGTCCGAGGCGCCGAGGTTCACGGCGTCCATCAGGATCTTGTTCAGGAAGCGCACGATCGGCGCGTCCTCGACTTCGTTGGCCGCTTCCGGCTGGGCCGCGGCCGCCGCTTCTTCCTCGGCGAACTCGATGTCGCCGTCTTCGCCGGCCAGGTCGGCCAGGCTCTGCTCGGCGCCCTTGGCCAGGTTGGCCAGCAAATTGAGCAGGGCGTCGTGCGGCACGATCACCGGCTCCACCGCCGCCTCGCTCTGGAACTTGATCTGGTCCAGGGCCTGCGAATTGGTCGGGTCGGAGATCGCCACCGACAGGCGGTTGCCGCGCTTGGCCAGGGCCACCACGCGCTGCGCCGCCATCAGCTTGGCGTCGATGGCGCCGGCCGGGAGCGAATCGAGGTTGAAGCTGGAGAGGTCGAGCAGGGGGTAGCCGAAGGTCTCGGCGCAGAACACGGCCAGCGACTGCGAATCGATGGTGCCGCCAACCACCAGCGCATCGATGAAGTTGGTGCGCTCGGTGGCGGCCTTCTTTTGCAGCGTCTCGGCCTGGCCCGGCGTCAGCCTGCCGGCCTGTACCAGCGCGCGCGCCAAACCCGACATCGGTGTGCCTGAAGTCGCGTTCGGGAGGACTGCTGCCATATGCGCTGTGCTGTTAGAGGAAGGACAAGGGAGCCGCACGGGGGCCTGAACCACGCGGGAGAACTCTTCGGATGATGCCTATGGGCATCAAATTTGTAAAGCGAATCCA
>Ga0265798_10008284_pt1 | contig 13273 bp, 11 predicted proteins | sample P3T30metagenome_FD_192430 | JGI IMG/M metagenome (GOLD analysis project Ga0265798, IMG submission 192430) | Plant litter microbial communities from East Loma Ridge, Irvine, California - P3 T30 | ecosystem: Environmental > Terrestrial > Plant litter > Unclassified | place: USA: California...
AAGGCGACCCGCTGTTCAATGACCTGCTGTCGCCGGACGGGACGCGCAACCGGGGCGTGGCGCGGCCGCTGTTCGGTCGCACCATCCGGGCGAGTCTGAGTTACCGATTCTGACACGATCGCTTTGCCACAGCGAGGCAGTGCCAGCACGGCCGAGCGATTTTTCCCTGGATCCGCCGATTTTTTTCGGGGGATCCACCAAATAATTGCTAATCCTTAGGCTCGCGTGTGGCTAGCAGACCTGTGGGATTCATCGTGTTTGTTTTCCAATCACATCGTTGCGACTCGTTCTGGAAAGGGCATTGCGGCGGGTTAGAACATCATTCGAACGGTCTCAAGCGGTGAACAGTGCGGTTCTCTGCCAAATCATTGGTCTTACTGGTTCGAATACGGCCTGCAAAGCCGTCTAGACGGGTTCGACTCCCGTCCTCGCCTCCAGCATATCTCATGTCCGTAACCGGGCATTGAGCAAAATCAGAGAAGAATCTGTCGCCGGCCATTGCCGGCGATTTGCATTGGAATCTAAGCCATGATCTGGGGGGAGTATGTTCGTTTGCTAGCTGAATTGACCCTGTCAGTTTGACCCGCCCGCCATACCCTCGCGAACGCCGCGACCCGGTCGTAAGACCCTTCAAAGCCCAACCCCTTTAGTTCTTCATGAAGCTGTTTCAAAGTGCGCCGCTGCTTGCGTGATTTGGCCGCCTCAGTCTTTAGTAGTCCCGAAAGCTGGAAAGCGTACTTGTCGATTGCGCTGGGCGAGCGCCTGTCTGAATCGCCACGAGTTCACTAGATACTCCTGAGCCTATAATTGTAGGTTCAAGGAGAAAGTATGAGCGGCAAGCGGTACACCGAAGAATTCAAGATCGAAGCAGTCAAGCAGGTGACGGAGCGCGGCCATCCGGCCACTGAGGTCGCTGCGCGGTTGGGCGTGAGCTCGCACAGCCTGTACCAGTGGGTCAAGCGCTACAGCGCACCGCCGGCCGAGCGGCAAAAGGCCGACGACCAGCAGGCGGAAATGAAGCGCCTGAAGGCCGAGCTGAAACGCGTTACCGAGGAGCGCGATATCCTAAAAAACCGCCCCACACGGTTGCCCGTGGCCCTCATGAATAGAAACGTTAGACGAGTACACTGGTCGCACGCAGGACTGTGACCGAACGCTTTTTGGAGGCATAGACCCCGTCAAAAAACCTGGTCCAGGGGAAGCTGCGGACTCATATGTGGCGGCGCCATCTGGCGACCCCGTTTAGGAAGTTGATTAATTCCGAGTCCCCGTCCTGCGCCTGACTATCCAGGAGGTGGGCCATGTCCAGAGAGCGTTCACGATCCAAGCCCAGCGGGCTGCCGATCATTCATCCATTCGCGGCCGGCATCGATATCGGTTCGCGATTTCACGTCGCCGCTGTCAGCCCGGATCTGTGCGACGAGCCAGTCCAGACTTTTCAGGCTTTCACCAGTGATCTGGAACGCATGGCCAGTTGGCTGGTTGCGACCGGAACGAAAACGGTCGTGATGGAATCGACAGGCGTCTACTGGGTCCCCGCCTTTGAAGTGCTCGAGTCGCACGGGCTGGAGGTTATCCTTGCCAATGCGCGCGAAGCACGTTCCGTCCCCGGCAGAAAGAGCGACGTCAACGATGCCCAGTGGCTGCAGCGTTTGCATGCCTGCGGCCTGCTGCGTGCCAGTTTCCGTCCTGGCCGCGATATCGCAGAGTTGCGAGCCTATCTCCGCGCCCGCGAGAAGCACACCAACTACGCCGCCGCGCATATCCAGCACATGCAGAAGGCGCTAACGTTCATGAACATTCAGCTCCATCACGTTATCGCCACAATCACCGGCGTCACGGGCATGAGGATCATCCGTGCGATCGTCGCTGGTGAACGCAATCCTGATACGTTGGCGGCGATGCGAGATGTGCGCTGCAAGGAAAGCCTGCAAACCATCCGTAGTGCTCTGGTTGGAAATTACCAGCCCGAGCATGTGTTCGCCCTCAAGCAGGCGCTTGCCCTCTATGATTTTTATCAGCGCTGTATCGACGAGTGCGACGCGGAAATCGAACGTACGGTAGCGGGGCTTAACATTGGCAAGCCGATGCCGGACGCGCCGCTCCCGAAACCTAAACATCGCAGCAAAATGCCAAGCGATCCGAAGTTTGACGTGCGCGCTGCCCTGTATCAGCTAACCGGCACCGATCTCACGCAAATCCATGGTGTCGGCCCGTTTCTAGCACTGCGCTTTATCGGCGAATGCGGTACGGACATGAGCCGCTGGCGTAGTGCGAAACATTTCACTTCATGGCTGACGTTGTCACCTAGCTGCAAAATCAGTGGCGGCAAGGTGCTGTCAGCGCATACGCGCAAAACCAGCAGCAGGCTCACCGTCGCGGTTCGGCTGGCAGCCGTAACCGTTGGACGGAGCGACACAGCACTCGGCGCGTTCTACCGGCGCCTCGCAGGACGCATTGGTACTGCCAAAGCAGTCACGGCCACCGCCCGCAAGATCGCGGTCCTGTTCTACAACGCCATGCGATATGGGATGGATTATCGAGACCCCGGTGCCAACCACTATGAACAACAGTATCGCGATCGCGTCATCAAGCAGCTGCATCGGCGTGCAGCGCAGTTCGGCTTTGCTCTGCAACCCCAGGAGTCAATGGCTAATGAGTGAGTTTCTTAGGAAGGCCGCCGCGTACTTTGCCAAGATGTCCGGGTAAGGTACGCCTTCATTCGCGATGCTCGCGAGGAGCATTCGATCAGAAGGCTTTGCAAGATGATGACAGTGCATCCCAGCGGTTTCTATGCTTGGTGTGCCGAGCCAGAAAGCGATCGGGCCAAGGAAGATCGGCGCCTGCTTGCTCACATCAAGCAGTCCTGGCTGGAAAGCGGAGCAGTGTACGGCTACAGGAAAGTGTCGGATGATCTGCGTGAACTGGGTGAGCATTGCGGGATCAATCGCGTTCACCGAATCATGCGTGCAGCCGGCCTGCGCTCTCAAACAGGCTATGGCAAGCGTCGCTTCAAACGCAGCGGTCCTCCTTCGGTAGTGGCACCAAACCATTTGCAGCGGCAGTTCGATGTGACTGAGCCAAACAAGGTCTGGGTCACGGACATCACGTACATCCGAACCCATGAGGGTTGGTTGTACCTGGCTGCGGTGCTGGACCTGTTCTCACGTCAGGTCATCGGATGGTCGATGGGTTCGAGAATGGATCGGGAGCTGCCCTTGAACGCCTTGCTGATGGCTGTTTGGCGTCGTCAACCCAAGCAAACGGTTATGGTCCATTCGGATCAGGGAAGCCAGTTTAGCAGCTACGATTGGCGCGATTTCCTGAAGGCGCACAATCTTGAGCAGAGCATGAGCCGGCGCGGTAACTGCCACGACAATGCTGTCGCAGAGAGCTTTTTCCAGTTATTGAAACGGGAGCGCGTTCGCCGTCGAATCTACTCTAGCCGAGACGAGGCCAGGCAGGACATCTTCGACTATATCGAGATGTTCTACAATCCAAAACGCCGGCACAGCTTCAGCAATGACTTGTCGCCGGTCGAGTATGAAAAGCAGTATTTCCAGCGGCTCTCGAGTGTCTAGAAGAGCTGTGGCGATTCACAACGACTTCAGAGTGTAAATGTTTCCAGTAAGTCGCGAACCTCTGACTTCCGCGTTCGATCAAGTCATCGGTGATCGTCACCATATCACCTTTATGAGCGATCCTGGCCACGCTCGTTCGGCTGGCCGGAATGAACGATAGGTTATCCACGCTGGCGGCGCTGCTCGAATCCCACCCCGACGCGCCGGGCATATCGGACATCCTGTCATGGCCGATCCTGCGCTCCCTGAGCATCGTCGAAGGCGTGGCCCTTCCGCCGGCTGTCGAAGCTTACCTGCATCGCTAAGCACAGTCCTCGGCGTACTGCTGCCGAATCAGGCGCAATAACGGGACCGGTCGCCATTTTTGGCGGAACACGATGAACTCAATTCACCAAGCGCTGCATACAATCCTTTTGTCTTGACGGTCTTGCCCTGCAAGAATAGCCGCCTGGCGCAAGCGCGGCTGCATCAAGGCGCGCTGCGCCATCAATGGCGGAGACAAGACGATGAATAAAACCAAACTGGCGCTAGCACTTACCAGCGCCTGGCTTGCCATGGCGAGCGCGCCGGCAGCCGCACAGGACGCGCTGGCCCTCTACGGGGTGGTGGACATGGCGCTGGTGCGCGAAGCCGGCGGCAAGCATGGCTCGCTGACCAAACTCACCAGCGGTGTGCCGATGGGCTCGCGCATCGGTATCAAGGGTAGCGAAGACCTGGGCCATGGATTGCGAGCGGTATTCGTGCTGGAAAACGGCTTCCACGCCGACACCGGCGAAGCCGGGCAGGGCGGCCTGGGCTTCGGGCGCCAGGCCTACGTCGGCCTACAGGGTGGCTTCGGCAGCGTGCTGGTGGGGCGCCAGTACACGCCGCAATACCTGGCGGTGGTGATCGCCGATCCTTTCGGCTCCGGTTATGTCGCCGACAGCAAGAACGTGTTCGCTACCAGCGGCAATGCCTTTAGCCGCATGGACAACGCGATCAAGTACATTTCTCCGATCGTGCATGGCGCCAGCATCGAGCTGGCGGCGGCGCCCGGCGAGCGCGCGGGTGGCAGCACGACCGGACGTCAGCTCGGGGCGGCATTCGATCTGGTGGCGGGGCGCTTGCGGGTGCGTGCCGGCTACCACGAGCGCAATGGCGACGCCGGACCGGAGGGCAGGGTCGAGACCGGCCGCAACACCGTGCTGGCCCTGGTCTACGACTTTGGCGCGGTGCGCCTGCACGGCGCGGTCGGACGCAACCAGGGGCCGGGCAGCTCGGTCCTGCGCAATACCGCCAATCCGTATGGCGCCGCCCAAGCACCCCAGGCCTCGACCGACAGCCTTGACGCCATGCTGGGAATGCTGCTGCCGTTTGGACCGCACGCGCTGATGCTGTCGCTGATCCACAAGGACGACCGCGGCGCGCTCGACCAGGACGCGCGCCAGAGCGCGGTTGGGTACCGCTACGCGCTGTCCAGGCGCACCGACCTGTACGCCGTGCACGCCTGGATCGCCAACCGGCATGGCGCCGCCTACACCGTCGGCAACGCCAGCGAGGGCGGCAGCGGCGACCGCGCCACCAGCCTCGGCATTCGACACGCGTTCTGACCGCGGGATCAGGCCTCCGGCGGCGCCGGGCCACCGGGGCTGCCGATCAGCTCGGCCAGCAGCCAGCGCTTGAAGCGCGCCGCGGCGCCATGCGGATCGAGCGCACGCGGATGCACCAGGTAGTGGCCGATGTAGCGCACAGTCGTGCTGCGCCCCATCAGCGGCGCCACCAGCACCCCGCTGGCCAGCTCGCGCTGGGCCAGCAGTGTCGACTCGAGCGCCACCCCGAGCCCATCGACGGCGGCGGCGATCGCCATCGAGCTGCGGTCGAACGCCAGGGCGAAGTCGCCCGGCGTGGCCAGGCCGTTGGCGCTGAACCAGCCTCCCCATTGCACCGATTGCCCCTCGCTCTGGATCAGCTGGCAGTTGTACAGGTCGTGCACGCCGGCGATGCGCGCCGCCAAATGCGGGCTGCACAGCGGCGTCAGTTCTTCCACCACCAGCGGGATCACCTCGTGGCGCGACGCGGTCGGCGGGCCGTACACGACGTCGATGTCGTGGTCGTCGTTATCGAAGGTGGCGTAGTTGACGTCGGCCGAAAAACGCAGGGCGATGCCCGGATGGGATTGCATGAAGCCTGCCACGCGCGGCATCAGCCACTGGGTAGCGAAGGTGGGCGCCGTGTGCAGCCGCAGCGGCGTCACCTGGGTTTCGGGCAGCGCGCGCTGGAAGCCGCGCTGCATCTCGGCGAACCCGCGCTGGACGTGCTCCAGCAGCAGGCGGCCTTCGCGCGTGAGCTCCAGCGAGCGGGTGGTGCGCACGAACAGCTGCATGCCCGCGGTCTCCTCGAGCTTGCGGATCGCATGGCTGACCGCGCTGGGCGAGAGGTCCACTTCGCGCGCCGCAGCCGCGAACGAGCCGGTGCGGCCGGCCGACTCGAACACCCGCAGCGAACTGAGAGGAATTTTGCGGAACTGCCTGGCTAGTGAAAATGATTCACTAGTTGGCGTAAATAATCCTTTTGTATCAGGCATCGCTTTTGGCCAAAATAATCACCAGTCATCAGAACAAGACGCTCAATGCTGAACATTTTGCATGAAACAGCATTGCCGGCGCCATCTTTTTTCACTTTTACTCCGGGGGAGACCATGCCCGATTCAGGCGATACCATCGCTACGGCTACGCGCGTCCATGCCGCGCAAGCCACCGCAAGCTTCGACACACTCCGTACCCACGCCTGGCGCATGCGCCGCTTCGCCCTGCGCATGGGCGAGGTGCAGGGCCAGGGCTACGTCGGCCAGGCGCTCGGCTGGGCCGATGTGCTGGCAGTGGCCTATTGCCACGCCATGAATATCGATCCGGCCGAGCCCGAATGGGAAGGGCGCGACCGCTTCCTGCTCTCGCATGGCCACTATGCCATCGCCCAGTACGCCGCGCTGTTCGAGGCCGGCGTGCTGGCCGAAGCCGAACTCGAATCGTACGGCGCTGACGACAGCCGCCTGCCAATGTCGGGCATGGCCACCTACACGCCGGGGATGGAAATCTCGGGCGGCTCGCTGGGCCAGGGCCTGGCAATCGGCGTCGGCATGGCGCTCGGCATGCGCATGAAAGGCAGCCAGGCGCGCGTATTCAACTCGATGTCCGACGGCGAGCTGGACGAAGGCGCGGTGTGGGAAGCGGCGCTGTCGGCCTCGCACCATGGCCTGTCGAACCTGATCAACCTCGTGGACATCAACCGCCAGCAGGCCGACGGCGTGTCGCACGAGATCCTCAATTTCGAGCCGCTGGCCGACAAGTGGGCGGCCTTCGGCTGGCACGTGCAGCGGGTCGACGGCAACGACCTGGCGGCGGTGATCGCCGCCTTCGACGCGGCGCTGGCGCTGCCTGACGCGAAGCCGCGCGTAATCCTGTTCGACACGCTGATGGGCAAGGGCGTGCCGTTCCTGGAGCAGCGCGAAAAGAACCATTTCATCCGGGTCGAGGCCGACGAATGGCAGCAGGCCATCGCCGCGCTCGACGCCGGCTACGCCAGCCAGGGGAGCCAGGCATGAACCAGACCGTCCAAGCCAAACCGCGTCTGACCACGTCGGCGATGATCGCCTCGATCGCCTCGGAAGGCCAGCGCACCGACGCCGCACCGTTCGGCCACGCGCTGGTCGAGGAAGGCTTGCGCAATCCGCGCATCGTCGGGATGACCGCCGACCTGGCCAAGTACACCGACCTGCACATCTTCGCGCGCGAATACCCGGAGCGCTTCCTGCAGATGGGCATGGCCGAGCAATTGCTGATGGCCGCCGCCGGCGGCATGGCAAAGGAGGGGTTCATGCCCTTCGCGACTACCTACGCCGTGTTCGCCACGCGCCGCGCCTACGACTTCATCCACCAGGTGATCGCCGAGGAAAACCTGAACGTCAGGATCTGCGCCGCGCTGCCGGGCCTGACGACCGGCTACGGCCCCAGCCATCAGGCCACCGAAGATCTCGCCATGATGCGGGCGATTCCCGGGATGACCGTCCTCGATCCGTGCGACGCGCTCGAGACGCGCCAGTGCGTGGCCGCCCTGGCGCGCCATGAAGGCCCGGCCTACATGCGGCTGGCGCGCGGGCGCGTGCCGCTGATCCTGGACGAGTACGACTACCAGTTCGAGCTCGGCAAGGCGAAACTGCTGCGCGATGGCAAGGATGTTCTGGTGATCTCGTCCGGCCTGATGACGATGCGCGCGCTCGAAGTGGCCGATCAGCTGGCCAAGGACAAAATCGAGGTGGCGGTGCTGCACGTGGCCACCATCAAGCCGCTCGACGTCGACACCATCGTGGCCGAATGCCGGCGCGACGGCCGGCTGGTCGTGATCGCCGAGAACCACAGCGTGGTCGGCGGCCTGGGCGAGGCGATCGGGCTGGCATTGCTGCAGGCGCGCGTGCTGCCGCAGCTGCGCCACGTGGCGCTGCCAGACCGCTTCCTCGATGCCGGCGCGCTGCCGACGCTGCACGACCGCTACGGCATCTCGCTCGACGTGATGGCGCGCAATATCCGCACCTGGCTGGGCTGAGACCGGCCGCCGCGGTCCGTGCACGGCGCACGGGCCGCGGCAACCCCATGCAGCGCCGACAACGGCGCGCAATCGACACAATAAAAAAGGATAATGGAGATGAACCTCGAACAGGCGGTGGCGTCGGCACCCGAAAAAACGACGGGCATGAGGAAGCGTATCTGGATCTATGTATTCCTCTTCACGCTCACCCTCATCAACTATATCGACCGTATCTCGCTGTCGGTCGCTTCCACCGCCCTGAAGGAAGAATTCGGCATCTCGCCGGTGGCCATGGGCTACTTGCTGTCGTCCTTCGTGTGGCTGTACTTCATCGCGCTGATCCCGATGGGCTACCTGGTCGGCCGCTTCGGCCCCAAGCAAGTCAATACCTGGGGCATCGGGGTGTGGTCGGTCGCCACCGTGTGCACCGCATTCGCCACCGGCTTCTTCTCACTCTTGAGCGCGCGCCTGGTGATGGGCGCCGGCGAAGCGACCACCTATCCGGCCGGCGCCCGCGTAGTGCGCGACTGGATGCCGGTCAGGGAGCGCGGCATGGCCACCGCCGTATTCCATAGCGGCAGCCTGGTCGGTCCGGCGGTCGGCGCGATCGGCTTCGGCTGGCTGATCACCACCGTCGGCTGGCGCACCGCCTTCGTCGTGGCTGGGGCGATCGGCTTCGTGTGGCTGGCGGCCTGGGTGAAGTGGTACCGCCATCCGTCGCAGGCGTCATGGCTGGGCACGGCCGAGCTGCGTGAGATCACGGCCGACGCCGACGTCGGCGCCCCTGGCAGCGGCGCTGCGGCCCGGCCGGCGCTGGGCTTTCGCGGACTGGCCAGGTCGCGCACCATGTGGGCGATCGGCCTGGCGCATGGTTGTGCCGTGTACGCCACCTATTTCTTCCTGACCTGGCTGCCGTCCTATCTGCAGGCGGCCAAGGGCCTATCGGTCATGACCAGCAGCATGTATACGGCGGTGCCGTACATCGGCGCGGCGATCCTGGCGATCGTGATCGGACGCCTGAGCGACCTGGCGGTGGATGCGCGCGCCGCGGCGGCGGGACGACGCCGGCTGGTGGTCGGCGCGGTGCTGCTTGGATCGGCGGCGATCCTGCTGGTGCCGCTGCTGCAGAGTACCGCGGCGATCCTGCTGGTGATTACGCTGTCGCTGGCAGGCTGCGCCTCGGCGATCTCGAACAATCTGTCCCTGGTCAACGACCTGGTGCGGTCGAACGAGGACGTCGGCACGGCGGCCGGCTTCGTCACCGCGGTCGGCAACCTGTTCGGCCTGCTGGCGCCGATCGTGACCGGCTACGTGGTGGCGGGTACGGGCGGCTTCGGCATGGCATTCGGGGTGGTGGGAATCCTGCTGATCATCGGATCGGCAGTGGCGGTGCTCGGCGCCCGCCGGCCGGTCGGCTGACCGGGAATGCGCCGTCGCGCGCGCCCGCACATCATGCCGGCGCGCGTTTTCATTTGCTATCGAAACTGGAGTCGTATGAGTCTCAACAACAAGAATGGCGACGCCCGCCCGGGAACCGGCTGGCGTCTTGCCTTCATTCTGATCACCCTGTTCATCGGCCTGTTCGGCCTGGCCATGGCCATCGGCGGCGTCTGGCTGATCGCGGTCGGCGGAAGCTGGTACTACGCGCTGGCCGGCCTGGCGCTGGTCGCCGGCAGCGTGCAACTGGTGCGCCGCCGGCGCAACGCCCAATTCATTATCGGCGCCGCCTGGGTCGCTTCGCTGGCGTGGGCACTGTGGGAAGTCGGCTTCGACGGCTGGGGGCTGGTGCCGCGCGTGGTCGGCGTTACGGTGCTGTTCATGCTGTCGCTGATCCTGTCGCCAGTGCTCAACGCGGCCAGCCGCGCGGTGGCGGCGCCGGTCGACGCGGGCGGTGGACGGCGCAACGCCTTGAACCGTGGCCAAGTGGCCGGCGTGGTGGCCTCGGTCGCGGTGCTGTTGGTGGTGGGCGTGGTGGTCGCGCGCGGCGGCGTGCGCATGGCCGACATGGCCCAGTTGCCGGCGCCGGCAAACGGCGCTGTCAGCGGTACCGGCGCCGACTGGCCGTTCTATGGCGGCGACGTCAATGCCCAGCGCTACAGCGTGCTGAACCAGATCACGCCGGAGAACGTCGGCCGCCTGGAGCGCGCCTTCGTGTTCCATACCGGCGACCTGCCGGCCAAGGGCGAGCGCTATTCGCCGGCCAATACGCCGCTCAAGATCGGCAACGATCTGCTGATGTGCTCGGCCAAGAACATCCTGATCGCGGTCAATGCCGCCACTGGCGAGGAACGCTGGCGCTTCGATCCGGAAGTGCCCTCCAACGGCATCGCCCACGCCGCCGTGTGCCGCGGCGTGGCGACTTACACGGCGCCGGAACTGGCGCCTGACGCCGCCTGCAAGACGCGCGTGATCAGCACCACGCTGGACGCGCGCCTGGTCGCGGTCGACCTGCGCGACGGCAAGCCCTGCGCCGACTTCGGCGGCGCCGCTGGCAAGCCGGGCCAGGTCGACCTGTGGAAGGACCTCGGCCAGAAGGTGCCGGGCTGGTATTCGCCGACGGCGGCGCCGACGGTGGTGCGTAACGTGATCGTGGTCGGCGCCCAGGTGCGCGACGGCCAGGACGAAGACGCGCCGTCGGGCGTGATCCGTGGTTTCAACGCCGTCACTGGCGAGCTGGCCTGGGCCTGGGATCTGGGTAATCCGGACAACATCCATGGGCCGAAGGAGGGCCAGACCTATACCCGCGGCACGCCGAATATGTGGACTACCGCGGTTGGCGACGAAAAGCTGGGCCTGGTCTACCTGCCGATCAGTAATTCATCGATCGACTACTATGGCGGCAACCGTAGCGAGGCCGAGAACAAGTACTCCGATTCGCTGGTGGCGGTGGACGTGACGACCGGACGCGATGTCTGGCATTTCCAGGCCATGCACCGTGACCTGTGGGACTACGACCTGGGCAGCCAGCCGAGCATGCTCGATTATCCCGGCGCGGACGGCAAACCGGTCGCGGCGATCCTGTTGCCGACCAAGCAGGGCGATATGTATATCTTCGACCGCGCGACCGGCAAGCCCTTGATCCCGATCGGTTCGGTGAAGGCGCCCAAGCTCGGTTCGGTCGAGCCGAGCGTCGTGTCCGACACCCAGCCGACCTCGGGCTGGCATTCGCTGCGCCCCGAGCCGAAGACTGAAGCAAGCATGTGGGGCTTCTCGCCGGTCGACCAGTTGATGTGCCGCATCCAGTTCCGCCAGTCGAACTACGCCGGCTACCTGACGCCGCCCTCAAGCGACAAGCCGTGGATCCAGTACCCCGGCTATAACGGCGGCTCGGACTGGGGTTCGGTGGCGATCGACCCGGTGCGCCGCATCCTGATCGCGAACTACAACGACGTGCCGAACCGCAGCCAGCTGATCCCACGCGAACAGGCCGACAAGATGGGCGTCAAGCCGATCTACGCCAGCGCCGATGCCAACGCGAAGGCGGCCGGCAAGGGCGAGGGCGGTTCGTCGGTGTACCCGCAGATCAACGCGCCGTACGCGATCTCGGTCAATGCCGGCTGGCGCAACATCGGCACCGGCGTGCCGTGCACGGCGCCGCCGTACGGCGGCATCCGCGCGGTCAGCCTGGACACGGGCAAGACGATCTGGGACGGCCCGCTCGGCACCGCGCGTCGCAACGGCCCGTGGGGCATCCCGTCGTACATCCCGTTCGACATCGGCCTGCCGAACAACGGCGGTGCGGTGATCACGGCCGGCGGCCTGGTCTTCATCGGCGCCGCCACCGACAACCTGTTCCGCGCGATCGACATCAAGACCGGCAAGACGGTCTGGACCGACGTGCTGCCGGCCGGCGGCCAGGCCAACCCGATCGCGTACGAAGTCAACGGCGAGCAGTACATCCTGATCGCTGCCACCGGGCACGCCTTCATGGAGACCGGTAACAGCGACGCCATCATCGCCTACAAACTGAAGAAATAAACGCCCTCCGGCGTCACCGGACCAGCCGTTCGCGGCTGGTCTTTTGTTTTTCTGGATAATCGAAAGGAAACGCTATGGATCTGCAACTCGCAGGACGCAAGGTACTCGTCAGCGGCGGCTCGCGCGGCATTGGTCGCGCCATTGTCGAACTGTTCCTGGCCGAGGGCGCCCAGGTCGCCTTCTGCGCGCGCGGCGCCGACGGCGTCGCCAACGCAGCCGCTGCATTCGGCGAACGCGCGTTCGGCACCGCTGTCGATGTCACCGACGCTGCCCAGGTCGCGCACTGGGTCGGCGCCGTCGGCGAACGCATGGGCGGCATCGACATCGTGGTGCCGAACGTCAGCGCGCTGGCAGGCGGCGACGACCTGGCCACCTGGCGTCGGGCGTTCGAGACCGACGTGCTCGGCGCGGCGGCGATGGTCAAGGCGGCGTTGCCGCTGCTGCGCGTCTCAAACGCTGCATCGGTGGTGCTGATCTCGAGCGTGTCGGGACGTGAAGTCGACATGTTCGCCGAACCTTATGGCGTGTTGAAGGCGGCGCTGAGCCATTACGGCAAGACCCTGTCGGCGCGCCATGCGACCGATGGGATCCGCGTCAACACAGTTTCGCCGGGCAATGTGTATTTTTTTGACGGTGTGTGGGGCCAGATAGAGCGCGATACCCCTGAGACTTTCGCCGCCTGCCTGGCCGCCAATCCGCTCGGACGCATGGCAACGCCCGAGGAGGTCGCGCGCGCGACCGTGTTCCTCGCCAGCCCAGCGGCGAGCTTCATCACCGGGACCAATCTGCTGGTCGATGGCGGTCTGACGCGAGGTGTGCAATTCTGATCCCAGCGCGCGGGATGTGGGAAGTGCCGGGCGAGTTTGAGTACCATCATTACTCTGCCGGTTTAACGAAGTAGTATTTTCCAACGACATCCTGGAAAACGTTTTGGGGAGTAGCGCCTTGCTGAAGGTCGAAGCGTCATGTGAGCAATCTCAAGCGGTGAAAAGTGTGGTTCTCAGCTAAATCTTTGATTTTAATAGGTGGAATACGGCCTGCAAAGCCGTGTAGGTCGGTTCGACTCCGATCCTCGCCTCCAAATAATATATGAAACGAGCCTCATTTGAGGCTCGTTTTGTTTTTTATGGTGAGATTTCAGGTGAATATAATTT
>Ga0265798_10008285_pt1 | contig 13272 bp, 10 predicted proteins | sample P3T30metagenome_FD_192430 | JGI IMG/M metagenome (GOLD analysis project Ga0265798, IMG submission 192430) | Plant litter microbial communities from East Loma Ridge, Irvine, California - P3 T30 | ecosystem: Environmental > Terrestrial > Plant litter > Unclassified | place: USA: California...
CGCGGCCTCCAACGGAAATCATGGCATCGGTGGTGCGGTTGGCTGCGATGCGGATGTTGTCCCAGTCCTCTTGGTCAATGTACTCCTTGTACAGGTCGTCCTCGACGATACCGCGCTTGCCGTCGTAGGCAGGGTTGAACAGGTTCTGCTTGGGGTCGTGGGATTGGTCAACGTCGTCTCCCCATGAGTAGAGCAGAGTTCCGGCAGCAGAGTGGACGTCAATGTACCAGTGGATGTTTGGGTACTCGTCATACACCCAGGCCATGTCTCGCGACTCAGGCTCGGAGAATGGTGCGGTGCCATAGAAGGCCTGGGAAGCGGGGTTCGTTGAAGCTGGGGAGACGGAAGGGTCGAACTTCTCAGTGAAGTTCCAGAGGAAGTCAAAGTTCCTATTCAGATCTACACCAACGCTGAGGGGTTCGTTGGGCCTAGCAGAAGCTGGATTGCGATTCTTCCGCCAGAGGTTGCTGTTGGCTTGGTCGTGGCGCACACCATCTGGGTTCAGCATGGGAATGAAGACTACTCCCGCACCGAGAGCCTTCTTGACTTGGCTGTTGGTGTACTTCTTGTTGCCGTAAGTGAGACCGATACGGTGCTCGTTCGCATAAAGAAGGTCAGAGACGAAGTAGATCAGGTTGTCAGGTCCTCCGCGCTCACGTGCGTGAATGCCTACTCGAGTTAGTTTGATCTACGACAGCTTCATGAATCGATGCATACCTGAAGTGAAGTAGATGTACTGCTTGTCCTTCTTGATCTTCTCTGCCTTGTTGGCAACACCACCGATGATGTTCGCACCTTCGTAGGTCTTGTGTGGCGTGGTGAAGATGGACATGCCGTACTCTTTCTCCAGACCTTTCATGGCGGTGTAGACTTCGTCTGCGTTGAAAACACCAGCGCTCTGGAGCTGGGCGTACTCGCTGGGCTTCCTAGTCCCGAGTCCCCGGGGCGCAACCTTTCCACCCTTGAAGCGATCACCCTTGCCAATGGGTGCAGTCGCAGTCTGTCGCTTGTTCATGTTGTGTAGAAGCTCAACGCGAACGAGCTCAGGGTCCAGGCTTCGCTTGAAGTGGTCCAAATGGTCCTCTGAGATGACAGCGTGCAGCTTGTGCTCGCCCCCCGCAGCCATGACAACAGGACGGCAGCCATAGTCGATCTCGCTGTTGGCCGAGATGAAGTCGTAAAGCTGGTTCTTCTCTTTCGCGTAGAATGCGACGCTCAAGACATCGGATGCAAGAACAGCGCCGGGAAGCAGACCGAGGAGCGTGGAGACCTTCATGGCAGGCTGCGATAATAATGCTGCGACGAGTAGAAATTGAAAGTCGTGCAGACACAGACTGTCGCCATCCTGTTCTTATTTATTCAAGGTCGATGGCTTGGTACTATGTGTCGCGAGCCTCTTAGAGAAGAGCATTGCTGCCAGCTTCCTCATCCGGTAATGGGGAGGCGGTTCTCCAAGACTCCAAGACAGCAAGCGTACTTGGCTGGCGTACCTGCCCTACGATTCTAAGCAGGTCCGAACTGTTATCTTCTGCTATGGCCACACGAAATGTACTCTAACCCGGATGATGGCGCTGGTGGTGGGCCAACGAATGCGAAAATGCTCTAAAGGATCCAGACTCCTGGTCCATGGTGTCGAAGGCGTTGCCAAGACTGTTGAATGTGGGTTAGCAAGGCACCGGCGGTTGTTGCTACAGGATCGTGAGTGAGTTGCAGATAAGCATCGCCCCGAGGCTGTCAAAATCAAGCTCTGTGTTCCCCACAGCCGAGTGGATGTATAGTGTCTCTGGGGTGAGACATGTAGGAAGAGCTGGAGAATGCGCAGGGCTGCACTTGATACACGCTAGGATGGCGCGAAGAACGATTTACATGTTGTCGCATGGCGATATCCTGTCAGGCCGAGCGAGGATGTCTGTTGCATGTTGGCGACCACGAATTGAGATGTGCGATGGGTGAGGAGTTCGAGTGATGACTGTCTCCAGGACGCGTTCGCGCTTGTTGCCAAGACACTGCGCAGCTAACGCCTATCTCCGCGCCCAGATGTGTTCGTCATCTCCTTCATCGACTATCAAAAGCAAACATGGAACCGCCTTGATATACGATTGCGCCTGCGAGGCCACCAGAACTCGCGATGGATTACAGCCCTCTAACTCCAGAGGTCAACGTCCTGCTGTTGGGCGATTCGGAAGTCGGGAAGTCGACGTTCTTATCGTGAGTTCGGCGCGCGCGGTTCGCGTGACAGTTGATGTCGATTGACGTCTTGCTACCATTACTGACGTATTCGCAGTCGCCTGTCGCTCGGCGTACAGCCTCAGGGCGATGACCTTCCACCGTATGAGCTACCCAAGCTACGCGACATAGACCAGCCCTATGCCTTCGACATCTCGCTCTATGGCCGGCCGTACAGGCTGCAGTTCTTTGACACTGCGTCGCCTCAGAACTACACTCTCCTGCACCCGCAATTTGTGATCCTCTGCTACGACATCTCCTCGCGCGCATCCCTCGACTCTCTAGCCTCGACATGGTTGCCGATCGTGAACAAGCACTTCAACTACGACGAGAACCTGCCTGTGATGGTCCTAGGCTTGAAGCGAGACCTGAGGAAACAATGGACGTTAGCGGAGCATGGCCCGGATAAGAAGGGCAAGGGGCCGAGTGTCATGCCACACGAGGGTCTGCAGGCGGCGCAGAGGATGCTGTGCGACCACTATGCTGAGTGCAGCGCCGTGACAGGGGAGCTATGTAGGCAGGTGCTGGAAGACGTCGCAAAGACGAGTGCGAAGACCACGACTGAGAAGGGCGCCAAAAGCCAAGGGGCTGACATGTGTAGTATGATGTAGTTGGTAGATATATCGAGAGTATAATTGGAAGTAAGCGCGTCGAGCCATACACGTGCAAAAGGAAGATTCGATCAAGCATTACAGCATATCATAGAGGGCGCATTAGATCCTGCTGGCAGCAAAAACAGTGCATTCGGCTCGAATGAAACGGCAAAAAATTGGTTCATGCGACACCTGTGTGATTCGAACACACGCTCCCGAAGGAACTGGCTAACTTTCCTGTGAAGGACTAGCAGGCCAGCGCGTTAACCACTCCCTAGAATTTGGATTAGTAAGCGTTGAGTAGGCAGACTGGATCAAACGTACGCCAAAGTGCCTTCAATTTGCTTATTTGCTGATTGATGGAGGACTGGACAGTCTGAGCGTAAATATTAGGAGGTGGTGAGGCCAGCTTGCGCATGGCTGAGCGGGGAAGCGGGGTTCAGGTGGGGGCCGACAGCACAACTGGGGAGAGACGCATCCGACGGCACACCCAGTCTACATGCAGCGACTGCTTTAAGCGCTTTGCACACTCATGGACATAGAGATGTTTAGATGAGAATGCAAAAGACGGGTGAAAATTTATCTACTCTCACATCCATCAGAAGCGCACTAGTCCTCTAGGGGTTAAGAGCATTTCAGAAAACCAAAGTATTGGCCTTTGGTTAGACTCCAACTACAGACCGACAGCGCATTGCAGCTTCACAAGTGCTTCACCGATTTACTGGTGGTATAAGCCTTCGAATTGACTACGTTGAACCTCTGCTTGAAGACAGCAGATTACAAGTCTGGTCGAATGTCGGAGAGGAAGCGGTTCAATCACACGGCCAACGCTCAACCATGAACTCTATCTTGGCCATGGCTCTCACTCAGCTATGCGCTGTTTCAAATTGCGATGTGACGACTGCTGCATCATTCGAGCTGTGACGACACTTCACCAGCCTCTGGCTCGCTTACATGCGGGCCAATCACACGCCACTCGTCCCTGCGTCCTGGAGCTGGCTCAGGCTCCGCCTCATCGTCACAACTCAACAACTCCTCGACGCTTGTCGTGCCCTTGTTCTCGTCGCTACGTATGTATACACGTCAAATTCCATCGGCGACGTGGCACCAGTCCAGCTGTTCAGGTCCATCTCGCCAAGTTGCCCTGTGAATACATCATGGGGCGGGCGCCCGAGTGCTGAGGCAGGCACTCTTCGTTCGCGTCCGCTCATCGACTTCCGTAGCCCTGGCCGCCTGAAAATGCAACGAGACGGAGGCTGACGTCCAGCCGACGAAAGCAACAAACCCCCTGAAACACCTCCGGGGCTTACCATGGAAACCACATCCAGGAGCAGACAATGTTATCCTTACACGCAGCATTCTTGGAGACGTCAGAGCCAGGTTGTCACGTTGAAGAAGAGCTGCACGTGGTGAAAAGACCTCAAGTTTGAGCAAAGTCGTGAAGGAACAGACATTCTTTTCTGCATTAAAGCGAAACACATCTCACGTATTGTCAACAACAACGTGGTAGCCAAACTATCCTTCCCACAAAACCGAAACGCCAACTCGAAGCCTCGAGACATCATAATGGTCCGTACACCATAACTCATCAGTCGGTCCGCCCAGGGATAAATGCACGCTAAAGAATACTTGACGAGAAAGAGGTTGAACGTATTAAACGATAACATGGGTATAGGGCGCATGCTCTTCGGACTCCTAGACCATGGCACGAAGTGAAATCAGGGCTGTCTTTTGCGCCGCGATCATGTACTTCGTCTTATGCGTTGATTTATTGGGATGGGCGCATTTACGAAGACGTGGGATTCGTCGGCGATGCGAGACTGCTTCTCCTCATATTCCAAGGAAGACATCTTTAGGTCATCGATTTGTGCCTATCAAGTCAGCCTTCATACGCCAAGTAATGATACGCTTGAGCTACCTTGGTCAGCGGTGGTCCGATGGTGGTGATCAGAAATCCGTCGCGTCCCTGTCGACACAATTAGCGTTCTGCTATACTCAACAACCACCATTGCAAAGTACCTGGAAGGTGTAGGGCCGAACAATCGCATCCGGGCCGCAATGATAGCGTATCTCGTTCTGAATAACGGCTCTTGAGATGCCAAAGCCTGGCACGAAGTACGAGTTGGGCACAGCCATGATGATGGTTTGGGATGGTCACGTCGGCAGGGTATTGCAATGTTGGCTGGACTCGATGTTCGCGGGCTGGGGATGATGGTAAGGTTGGGCGCGCTGGGGACTTATACATCTGACTCGCAGCCTTGCGACTGGGGAATCGGTTGCATACACTCTATCTACACCGGTTCCAGTCCGGATGAGGATGCGATGCATCGGCTGCGACCAAGTCCCCCGTTGGGCGTGGACGCGTCCGCCTCATTGTTCGCCTCGAAAGCCCAATCACCGCCATTGGGCAGCGACTAAGACCGGGTCTTGCAGCACCCTTTGCAATTGACCACTCACGGAATTCCCACTGCATTTTCTGGTATATCTCTTACTCTTGGAGGACTATTGCGGTTTCGTTATGCTTCGCACCTCGGCGCTAATTGCTGGAGCGGCCAACGCAGCTGCCACGTCTGCAGATGGATGGTCTCTCGCGACAACTACGGATGCTTAAAGACGATCTCTTCGCCACCAAACGTTCCAAAGGAGTTTGCGATATGTGATACTCCCACACCCTCTTGCAGTTCCAAGCCAGCGGGCTCAACCTGTTCTTCCAGATGCGATGAACTTGGCGCCAAAGGTTTCTAGCGGAGAAACCTCGACGCCGATCATACCCCGGCTCAACTTCCACGATGGGTGACACCCAGTCGCCCCACGGTAATCGCACAGCAGAAGGAAAACAGTGTCGCGGTGTCTAAATTCGGCCAGCGTGGCTTCACCGCTAGATCTGTTAAGCGAAGGCGCGATCGCATCCAGGAGATCCCTTCCGCACGCGCTGCTATGGGTATGAATGCATCCAGCTCCGGGGATGTTCCAGGTTTCGAATATCCCAAGAGCCGAGCCGAGACCCTATAGTATCCACCATCATGTACCTTGGTTGACGCAACAACGGCACCCAAGCACTTGGGCTCCTTCCACAGCAGACGGACTAAGCGCCAACACCATCTGGCGACTCCATCTCACTGTGAGGCGAGCCTGGTTTACCCCGCTTGTCATTGATGATCTACTTCGACACTACCGGGAAAGGTGATAGATTACGGCATGTGGTGCCAATGGCAAGAAGAGAGTGTTCAGCAACACCTCTTGCTATCGCTTCGATTGTGAAGCTGTTCGTCTGAGGTGTTCATGCGTTCTGTTCCCTTCGGCATAGATCATCTCTTGCGGCCAACAAATCTCAACGGAACGCGCATCATTGCTCGAAGATACAGGATCACCACCGGAGTTGCATCCTAACGGCGGTCTCGGCTCTTGCAATGGCCGCATGAGTCGTGTACACGTGTGCGACTTCACGAACATGTGCCCAATGCCCAACGTCCGAGCGTTTAGGTTCCATCACAACAAGCATTCCATCGACGTAGCCAGCATGCTGTACCTACAGCACCTTATGCACCGGACTACCCCGCAGAATCAATCATGCAGTCGCCTCCTACGCCACCTCACCTTGCATCCGGTGTCAAGGTCTCACCGAAATTGTCGCCTTACGTCATGATGTCACGGATGAGACGACACGACGCAGTGGATGTTGTGAGGCATTATGAGTTTGGAGGGAGAACCTGGTGGCGGCCATTTCGCGGGCTACGAGGAACCCCGGGCACATCGAATGCGTGATCACGCCATATTCAGTCGGCGGTTCCTACTTACCGGCCTTACTGGAAGACAGCGGAAGATGGCGCAACCCGAGGTACTCCGCAACTAACGCAAGACCAGAGAGCGTACCTACCGTGACTATACAGTAGCAATGCAGGGGATCTGAGCGGCTTGGAAGTAATGCACCTAGTGTTGACGAGAAAGCGCATTTCAGGGACGGATGATCGTAGGTAGGATCTGACAAGCAAGGTACGGCTACCACTTCCGGCAGAGAGCAACTCTTTCAAAAACGACTGTTCGTTAAAGCGGCCGAAATCATAAGCCCGAGAAGTCGCCCCGCTGCCACTCTGCTCTATCATACGACTGCTCTCCGATCTCGTATAGCTTTTGACATGTATAAGGCCTTGTTCACCGGACATTGACAAGGCTCAGCCCGGTTGTGATCATTCGGGGCGACAATCTCGACAACATCGTGTCCCTAGGGTCAGCTAGCAATTCGGCAGACGTGTCCTGACAAAATTCACGACTGTCACAGGGCTGTCACTTTGCAGAGCAATGGCTCTTCGAATGGGCAACGACGACGGACGACTGGCACACTGGAGATGGGAGGGTATCAGGCAATGCGTTCTGTGACGTCTTCCATGCCTATGGAGTCTAGCACACCCTGATTGAGACCCGATAGGCGATGCGCCCAAAGGAAGATACCGTCCAAACCCCCACTCGCCACAGACTAGTAAGCTGCCTTCAGCCCTTGTCTGCCCTGTTCGAAGAGTAGAACCGGAGCATGGGTCAGCGGGACTACGTGTGAGACAATTGGCATGAATTCTGCTAACGATTACTATATGTGGCCACTCAGATACTTCCACAGGGAAATCCCTTCTACAGATTGCTGTTCTGTGTCAGTTACTCGCGTCAGCTTCATTCCATGGTCCCACGCCACCACCATCACACCGCGACCGAGCCCACAACGGCAAAATCCTGTGAACAGCACACGCTTCATCCGGTGGTTGGATACGATGGCTCTCTCATTGACGGACAAAGATCGAGCGCAATAAGCGCAAGGCTTCACGCTCTTAGCAGTGGAGGCGGAACACAGCCGAACGAACTGACGAGAAACACTATTTGCCCTTGCTTGATCGCAATCCGTACATGCGGCCTGCAACATCTTCAGCAAAGTGCAATCACAAATTCGCCACGAGCGGCATTCCGAGCACGAACCGTGGATCTCGCGTGCCACGTCAACCGTCCTTGTCAATGCGCGTTCGCCGTTGTTGATCGCGGCAAAATGCATGCAGCGCATCATATGCAGGTCTTGCTAAGACCCAGTACCTGCTCTAGTCTTACCAACTTCTTCCACAAACGCACCTTCACAAATGGTTCTGTGAAAAAGTGAGGCTTCGTAATTTCCGAAGTCGTAACCCTGTTTGCCGATCCGATTACGCCCTAAGCCGGGACGGCCACCACGATGTACTCCTGCCGACTGCGCGGCGTTCGGTAACACCAGTCGACACGGCATGCGTGAATGACATGAGTGAATGAGATTTTTGGAAGCAAGGCGACCAATAGAAGTTGTGGTAGAAGCTCGTGCGATTCAAGTGCCGATCCTTTGAGTTGGCGAAGCGGCCCACTTCCTCCCTTGGACTTTGCTTATTGCGGAGCCGGAGTCGTGAGCCTCACGAATGTCTTGACAGTTGGCTGGAAGCCCTCCTCTGCTCCACCCCTCGAAGGATCTCGTTTTTGTTCTGTATTGTCATCGATTCCAAGAAAGAGGACGCACATGGACAGTCTGCTTCAACTTGGATGCTGACAAGGTCCAGCTGCATCTAGAATACTGAACGCCATGCGTCAACACTCGCCGATCTAGTCTTAAATCTTTACTACATTGTCTTCGTGTCCAGGAAAAGCTCAGACGAAAGAATACGTCCTATCAACGTTTGCCGCATACGGTCGCACTCGAGCACTCGACAAATACGTTCCGATAACCCAAAGACTGGACTGTGCAATACTATCAGACTCTTCCTAGGTACACGTACCACGATACCGATATAACGCAGGTGTCCTCAGCATGACCTTCGAGGTCACAGCTGTAACGCCTGAACGCCCCCGAACCTAGCCAGACTGCTACGACGTACTCTCCGCAAGCCCGACAACCACGCGTTGTCTATCCTATCACCTCATACACGAAAAAACCTGAACAGGCCTGCGGACTACATCAAGACAAGAACCTGCAAAGTAGGTGACCTGACGTCAACGTAGGCTCCACGGTGTTCAGCTTTTTCCTAGATTGGCGCGGTGGTTCAAAATACTTTTGATCATCCACAGGTAACATAGAGCTGCCGGTACATCATGCAAATAGCTACAGCGCGTTACCAAAACCACAATGGTGATACGTATTGTTCCTGCCCAGTTGGGCTGTGATCGTTGGGGAGTTTCTTCGTAATTACACATTAATGGATTGCTAGCTGAGCAAGCCCGGGGTATCATCGTACAAGAAGAACGCCAATAGATCCGATGCAATGCCTCCTCTACGATCGCGTCCCTCCCAACCCTGGTCCAAATGGAAACGAATCAAACGTACTTACCTTCTAACAGTAGCTCCCGTTGCGACTTCTTGGGCGTTGCTGAAAGAGGTAACTTCTGTCGCATGTTCGTGCTCCGGTCGCTGAGCACAGATGTGCTTGACGAGCGCGAGTTCTTCGACCTGGAAGACTGCGGCGACACGAAGTGCTGATTCGCAGGTTCATCGCGGAACACAGGCGTGCGCCGACCGATCGTCTCTGGGCTATCGGTGTCGCGCGGATGAGCCTGCGTGATGGTCTCTGCTCTGTCATCGCGCAGGGCCTCCGCCTCAGTGACCAGTGTCCCACCAACTTCTTGATCCTGCTGACCGCGCGCGACTTCCGCCTCCATGGACAGAGCCCCGTCGCGTACAAATCCCCCATCAGCGCTCACCGTCCCACCTCTGACAACCTCCCCCTCAGCATCCAGCATCCCACCCGCAGCAACCCACTTCCTCAAATGATCCTCCCGCAACCTCTCCCCAAACCCCGTCCAACGCACCCCAACCCTCATCGGAATCCTGCCCGCCCTCTCCAAAGCATCATACCAATCTCTATGCTCCGTCCAAACCAACCTCCTTGAGCACTTACTCGTCGTCGGCGATCTCCCTATATCAGCGACATGCTCAAACAGCATTCCCCCGGTCGCCGTCGGCGTGTCGATATCGAGGTTATCCAAAATACCAGCCTTGATATCGCGATCAAAACACAGCCACTCTACCACATTATCCCCCGTCCGGAAACCCAGCGCCGAGCCACCGAGCTGGAAGACATCAGCCAGGTAGCCGACTTCGAGACACCCCGGTGGGATTTCATCGCCAGCCGGAACGGGTTTCTTGCCGAACGGGTCGTCGGATCGGAGTGCGCAGACGAAGCCGTGCGCTGGCCGGTTTAGAAGTGAACGCAGTTTGGGGACTGAGATGAAGGAGGCGCGGTAGTGGTATATGACTACATCATTCTTTGCGAACCGGAAGTATTGCGCTTGTTTTAGCTTGTTGCCGTTGGGTCCGGGGATGGGTTTCGGGCCGTATACGCGTGGTTTCTTGGGCGTTATGGGTCGGGGTTGCTTGACTAGCTTGGGTTTGGATGGTCGGGGGTGCTTGTTTGGAGTGCCTTTAGGGCGGGTCATATCTTTTTCGTTCTTTTTCGTTTGGACTTTGCGGTGGTCTTTGGGCGGTCAGGGAGCGCGAATAAGAGGGGAGGAGAGAGGGAATTTGATTGCTGGAGAGGGTCACATGTTTTGGTCATGGAGTGTTGTAGCAATGGGGATAGTGTGCACGGGGATTTAGGCTACTGCCGCTAGAGAAGTGCTAGATTCAGGGTCTGGTTCACCGTGAAAGTGAAAAGAGAGAAGAGGAGCGCGGAGGCTAGGTGGGCGGGAGAGGAACCGCGCAGTTTTCCTTGGGCTAGCTCCCGTGATCGGGAGAGAACTAGGGCGTGAGGTCTGACAGTTGGGGCGGCTCTCTGTTACTGCTTGTCTTTAGGTAATGCGGAGTGGACATGCTGATGTTATAGAGCTTTGATCAGCTTTGGTATGTCGTGATGCGGTGGACGCGGTGTGTATCGCGCCTACAAACGCGTCGCTGTAGCTCTCACACTACATCAAGATGTGGACCTTGCTTAGACTGATGAAGCGCGCTCAGATGGATTGATAAAAGCGTTGAAAGCGAGGAGTTGAACAGTTCGTAGTAGTCGTCAAGCTCCTGCGTTATTGTGAAGACATGATATTGACCAGATACAAGCTAGTGTATAACATCTCCAACTCTTGCCCATGGTCTTCTGCATTTGCCAGATCTCGCAGATTTGAAAGGTTGAGAGCCATATCCTGGCAGCGGACGACGCAGTCTCTTCGTTGAACTCGATGTAGGAGTCTGGCTAGAGCCGCAGGTTCTTCTTGCTAGTGAAAGCAGCGTTGTCGCGTTTGTAAGTAACCCTTTCAACCTCGGGGGCGTGTAATACTGTCTCATAGCTGATTTCTTGGTTGTGAGATGAAGAAAGCGACCAAGTGATCAAAGCTTTCCCGCTGGTTGTGAAGGTAGAGTGTGTCCCTGGCGGGAGTGGGCCATTGCACGTTCAGTGCGACAGAAGCGGATAAGTCGGGGAAAGACCGCCTCGTTATCTACACTCCAGCTCCCTCACTTTACCTCCAGTGAAGGAAATAGCAGGCGCTGCCGAGCACTGACCTATGCTCATTGAGTGCACCAAATCTATACGTCTCTCACTTCTCAACCGTTGTTTCTTGTTTCCGCTATCCCATTGACTATTCCAAAACATGCGGATCTCGGGGCTCCTCGGGTTAGCAACCCTCATCGTTGCTGTCGCAGGCGAGGTTTGTCAAAGGTAGGTATCGTGCCTCTAGTCGAGTTGTTGTTCTGGTTACGTCCTTCTATCAAGTACCACATCTGTTTGATTACATGTCGCTGTAGTTGACTCAGACTCTAGTTGCCCAAACAACGACCTTCTCGCTGTCAATTTTACGATCCCGGGTGGACTTGATAAGATCCTTGTTGCCGGTGACCCCGACGATTCGGATGACTGGGACGACTCGGATTCACCATCAGACGTAACAGTGACTCCAGCGCCCGACGCGTATTACGAGCATTGCAAGCAAAAAGGATGCGCCCTGGAATGGTCGATGCAGCACTCCAATAGCGAGGCCGGCGCTCAATTTGCACCTCCCCGCATGACCGCACAATCTCCCTTTCAAACTCCTAAAGACCTCCGAGACTGGGGATGGCATGACGCTGCCAAGGTATCGCAAGCTTACGATGACCTCAGCAGCTTCTGGTGGGGAGCTGATGTGGCACTGAAGGGTCTTCAGCTTCCTTGGAAGACAGATGCCCAAGAGGGTCCCAATCGTCTCACCATTATAGTGCACCAAGACCCCACTGCAGATATCAGTGTTGATAAGCAAACTTACAAGGTCGACGGAAAAGAATACCGGGCTTCGGACGCTGATTACACTATGACTATGAATCTGCAAGATGGTGTTATCATTGCCATAAGTCGCAAAGGCCCAGATACGGCAGGCAAGGAGCGAGAGCCGCCGCTGAAACCAGAAGACATGCCAAAACTCCACCAATTCTCCGATGTTGGCTGGATAAAATGGAAGGCCATGGCCGAGGCGAATAATCTTCCTGTTAACAATCTTCGGTACTTCTTATCGCTTGGGATCGCGAACACACAGACGTTATCAGTGTGCGAGAGGATTTTCAGGGATAATAACCTAGCAATGAAGAGGTGGCCTGGAGACATGTTTCTAGCCGGCACATGGGAGTTCCGTGCTATCTTGGGTAAGTTGCACCCATCTTAGAGGGGTTCAGGTATCTCGTAGCGTAATCGGGGTTGTGTCGTCTCCGTTGCAGTAGAGCATAACCCCAAGGCTCACTTGAGACCACCGTCTTATCCTGGAGGAGTATCTCGGCTAACTCATGGTCAGGAACCCCGAACGTACAAGGCTTTGGGTACATGCTGGTTCAACACAAGGCAGATCTGGGCAACATGTTCATCAGTAAAATCCATGTTTTCCTGTGTGAAAGCAACGATGTTTGCATTGTCGCATTTGTGTCCCAACCAGTGGCCGCTCCAGTGCAAGATGCAATGGTCGGATCGATAGTCATCTCGGATCAGGTCGACAGACGCGACGAAGGAAGTAACGTCATGCGTCTACACAAGATCTTCGCGAAGCTGTGAGAGCTAAGGAGAGCGAGTCAGAATATATGGGAGGATTGAGGATAATTAGACCTTTGGCTGGTAGACAGACGCGATTACCGGTCTTAGATCTGGATGGTCTTGGCTGCTTTGAAGGAGTGTATGGAGCTGGAGGCCTCCGCAACCTCTTTGGACTGGGGATCATGTCGCTGCCCGGCTAACCAAATAACATGGACGATTCTCACGTTCAATTCCATCTCTTTTGCGGTGTCGGAGTGCTCGATCCAGTCAGGCAGCGCGATCAACGCCACGCCTTGTAACAAAAGTAAATCTGCTCAGCCGGCCAATGATAGAAGTCGTGGGCGCGTCGAGGCGGAGCGGATCCGGCAGCCGCGACGCGCGCGTGTTGTTTTGAGGGGATCCGAATGCAGGGAAGGAACTTACATATACCACCTCATGCCCCATACTGCGTCGGTCCTGAACTTGCACCGCTCAACCGC
>Ga0265798_10008286_pt1 | contig 13271 bp, 10 predicted proteins | sample P3T30metagenome_FD_192430 | JGI IMG/M metagenome (GOLD analysis project Ga0265798, IMG submission 192430) | Plant litter microbial communities from East Loma Ridge, Irvine, California - P3 T30 | ecosystem: Environmental > Terrestrial > Plant litter > Unclassified | place: USA: California...
CGTCGCGCTCCATGACGCGCCACTGCGCGGCGACGTCCTCGCCCGCGTGGTCGACGGGCAGCTGGTCCCAGAACGAGAAGCCGCCGGCGGCCAGGAGGGCGTCGCGCTTGTACAGGACGCAGCCGCCCACCCACGCCACCCGGTACGCCCGCCACTCGTCCTCGGCGAGGTCGAGGTCCGCGGCCTGGTGGGCGAGGTTGGCCGCGTTGTGCAGCTGCCAGCGCTCGAAGCCGTCGCCGCCGCGGCGCAGGCGCTCGGGCGTCACCGGGCCGTGCCACAGCTCGAACGGCTCGCGCTGGTGCGGGCGGTCGTCGTCGAGGTACGACAGCCCCTGCACGGCGCTGCCGACGAAGCCGCAGTCGAGCTCGGCGAGCGCGTCGTGCATCCGGGCGAGGGTGCCGGGCTCGAGCCACACGTCGTCGTCGAGGTAGAGCACGGCGGGGGCGGAGGAGCGCTCGAGCAGGGACTGCCGGTGCTCGGCGAGGCCCCGCCGCGGGTGGTGCGTGACGGTCGTCACGCTGCGGCCCTGGGCACGGAGGACGCGCACCATCGCCTGCGCGGCCGGGGCGGCCCAGTCCGGCTCGGCCTTCGACTGGTCGCTGACCACGACCGAGAACGGCGGGTCGTCCTGGGCGGCCAGGCCGGCGAGGGTGACGGCCAGCTCGGCCGGCCGGTCGGCGGTCGGCACGAGCACGTCGACGAGCGGCTCCCGCGGCACGGACGGGCGGCCCCAGAGGGCGGCCCCGCGCCGGCTGCGGCCCGTGCTGCGCGCGTCGTCGCGCCCCGCCGTCACGGCGTCACCCCTCGGATCCGGTCGACCACGGCCGTCGTCGACTTGTCGGCCACGTAGTCGAGGATCCTCACCTGGCCGCCCGCGGCGACCACGGCGGCGGTCTCCTCGAGCATCTGCGGCGTGTAGTCGCCGCCCTTGGCGTAGACGTCGGGGCGCAGCCGCTCGATGAGCGGGGTCGCCGTGTCGGTGCCGAACGAGGTGACGTAGTCGACGCAGCTCAGCGCCCGGAGCACGCCCGCGCGGTCCTCCAGGGCGTTGACGGGCCGCCCGGGGCCCTTGAGCCGCGCCGTGGAGGCGTCGTCGTTGAGCGCGACGACGAGCACGTCGCCCAGCTCCTTCGCCTGCGTCAGCGACCGCGTGTGCCCGCGGTGGAGCACGTCGAAGCAGCCGTTGGTGAGGACGATCCGCCGGCCCGCGGCGCGCTCCTCGTCGAGGAGGCGCACGAGCTCGTCGATCCCGTGCAGGTCGTCGGCGGTGCGGTCGAGGTGGCCGACCAGGTCGTCCGTCGAGCAGACCGAGGTGCCGAAGCGCTGGACGACGACGTCGGCGGCGGCCTGCGCCAGGTCGAGGCTCGTCGACAGGGGCAGCCCGCACGAGCGGCCCAGCGTCAGGGCGGCGACGAACGAGTCGCCCGCCCCCGAGGCGCGGCGCTCGCTCGCGGGGCGCGCCCAGGTGCGGTGGCGCACGGCAGGAGGCGCGGCGTGGCCCCGCGGGCCGGACCCCGCCCCGGCGTCGGTCGGGGGCGTGCCTCCTGTGCCGGTGCCCGTGCCGGTGCCTGTCGCCGTGCCGCCGTCGGTGCCGGTCGCCGTGGCGTCACCGGCGTCGGCCGCGAGCAGGACGGAGCCGTCGCGGTCGAGGGTGACCACGGCCGCGCGCGCCCCGGAGCGGGCGAGCACGTCGTCGGCGGCGGCCGCGACGCGGGCCACGCGCTCGTCGCTGCCGAGCTGGTCGCCGAGCCCGATCCCCACGAGCGCGCCGGCCTCGCCCGCGTTGGGCGTGACGAGGTCCGGTGCGAGCGCGGACCAGGGGGCGAGCTCGTGCGCGTCGACCACGACGAGCGGCGGGCGGGGCGCGGCGGCCAGGGCCTCGAGGACGGCGCCCGTGAGGGTGCCGGACCCGTAGTCGCAGACGAGCAGCGCGTCGGCGCCCGCCGTCTGCGCCGCGGCGCCGTCGGCCAGCGCGCGCAGGGCCTCCTCGGGAGCGTCGCCCTCGGCCAGGTCGTCGAGGCGCAGCAGGACCGTGTCGTCGACCATCACCCGGTTCTTGGCGACGGTGGCGCGGCCCCGGACCCGCACCACGCCCGACGTGTCGACGCCGTGGGCCGCGAGCAGCTCGGTGAGGCGTCGCCCGGCGTCGTCGTCGCCGACCACCCCGGCCACCCGCACGCGCGCGCCCAGCGCCGCGAGGTTGACCGCCGTGTTCGCGGCGCCCCCGGGCACGAAGCGCCGCGTGCGCACCTCGACCACGGGGGCCGGGGCCTCGCGCGTCATGCGCTCGGTCGTGCCCGACCACCAGCCGTCGAGCATGAGGTCGCCGACGACGCTCACCACGGGGGCGGCGTCGCGCAGGGCACGCACGACCTCGGGGGACAGGCCGGCGCGCTCGCGGAAGGGGGAGGGGTCGACCGTCACGTCATCCCTCCGCGGGGTCCGAGGGGTGCACGCGGGGCACGTCGTCACCGGAGGTCGTGCCCTCGTCGTCCTCGTCGCCGCCCTCGGCGGGCTCCTCGGGGTGCGGCGTGCGGCCGTCGCCGAGGTCGTCGAGGTCGCCGTCGGAGGAGGAGCCGTCACCGACCGCGCTCGCGAGGGGGCCGGCGTCCGCGGCCGACGTCGTGACGGTGTCGGTCCCACCGGGGGCGAGGCGCGCCTCCGGCAGCCCGGACGACGCCGACGTCGTCGGCAGGCCGACGTGCACCACCTTCACCAGGGTCATCTCGTCGAGCAGCTCCGGTCCGTAGCCGAAGCCGGCGCCGGAGTCGCGGCGCGGCTGGGCCGCGCCCCCGGGGGCCCCGCCGAACACCGCGTTGATCTTCACCGTGCCCACGTCGAGGTCGGCGGCGGCCTTGTTCGCGTGCTCGATGCTCGCGGTGAGGACCGTCGCGGCGAGGCCGTAGCGGTCGGCGCCGGCGAGCCGCAGGCCCTCCTCGAAGCTGTCGACGACCTGGACCGGGGCCACCGGTCCGAAGGTCTCCTCCTGCACGATCGTCATGCCCGGGCGGACGTCCACGAGGACCGTCGCCGGGTACCAGGAGCCGGGGCCGTCGGGCACGGCGCCGCCGACGAGGGCCGTGGCGCCGTCCTCGAGGGCGGACGCCACCTGCGCGTGCACCTCCTCGCGGAGGCGCTCGTCGACGAGGGGGCCGATCAGCCGCTGCTCGTTGCGGGCGGTCGCCTCGGCCGCGAGGGCCTCGACGAACGCGGGCGCGATCGCGCGGTGCACGAAGACGCGCTCCACGCTCGTGCAGATCTGGCCGGCGTTGGCGAAGGAGCCCAGGGCGGCCTGGCCGGCGGCCCACACGGGGTCGACGTCGGCGTCGACGACGAGCGCGTCGTTGCCGCCGTTCTCGCGGACGACGTGGGCGCCGGTGAGGGCGGCGACGCGGGCGATCTTGCGGCCCGTGCTCGTGGAGCCGACGTGCGCGACGACGTCGACGTCGGGGTGCTCGGTGAGCGCGGCGCCGACGGCCCCGCCGCCGGAGAGCGTCACGAGGACGTCGTCGGGCAGCACGGAGGAGAGGACCTCGCCGAGCAGGGCGCCCACGTGCGGGCTGCGCTCGCTGGGCTTGTGCACGACGACGTTGCCGGTGGCGAGGGCGGCACCGAGCAGGCCGCAGGCCACGGCGACGGGGTCGTTCCAGGGGGTCACGGCGGCGACGACCCCGCGGGGCTGCGAGACCGTGTAGTCGCCGGCGTACCGGCCGCCGACCAGGCTGTGGCCGCGGTGCACGGGGCCGAGCTCGGCGTACTGCCGGAGCGTGCCCGCCCCTGCCATGACGCCGCCGAGCGAGTCGTCGTAGGGCTTGCCGGTCTCGCGCTCGTTGAGCTCGGCGAGCTCGGGCGCACGGGCACGGAGGGCGTCCGCGGCGGCGTGCAGGAGCTCGCCGCGGGCCGCGGCGTCGGTGCGCGACCAGCCGTCGAGGGCGGCGCGGGCGCGACGGACGGCGCGGGCCACGTCGTCGCGGTCGGCCTCGACCACCTCGCCGACGACGGAGCCGTCGCGGGGGTCGGTGATGGTGAACGTGCCGCTGGTGCGGACGTCGGGGGCGCTGGGGGCGAGGGTCATCGGGGCCGTCCTTCCGTGTCGTCGGGTGCCCCCTACCCAGGAACGGCGAGCGCATGCGCGGGCAACGGCGGAGACCGTGCCGCCGAGGGTCGCGCCGACGCGGGCCGGCCGGTGGGGGACGGCGTCCGGGGTCCTGTCAGGCCGCCCAGTGCCTCCGGCGTAGCGTCCGAGACCACCCGACGAGCCCCTCTCGCCTCGACCTCCAGGAGAACGACATGTCCCAGCGCAACACCCTCGTCCGCAGCCTCCACGACCTCGGCGTCGCCGCCTGGTTCGGCGGCACCCTCATGGGTGCCTTCGGCCTCAACGGCGGGACGGCCGCCGCGAAGGACCCGCAGGAGCGCCTCCGCCTGTCGTCGATCGGCTGGGCCAAGTGGGCGCCCGTCCAGTGGGCCGGCATCCTCGCCCACGGCATCGGCGGCGTCGGCCTCATCCTCGGCAACAAGAGCCGCCTCGTGGGCCAGCCCGCGTCGCGCACGAACACGACGATCAAGACGGCCGTGACCGCCGCCGCCCTCGGCGCCACCGTGTGGGCCGGGGTCGAGGGCGCCGTCATCGCCAAGCACAGCAAGGAGGGCGCCCAGGGCGTCACCGAGCCCGACGCGACCGCGTCGAAGGCCCTCGCCGCGGCGCAGCGCAAGCAGAAGGTGCTGCAGTTCACGATCCCCGTGCTCACCGGCGTCCTCATCGTGCTCGGCGCCCAGCAGGGCGAGCAGCAGCGCCCCCTCGCCGGCCTCCTCGGCTGGCGCCGCTGACCGCTCGCCCGACCCCGGCCGCGCCTGCCCCGGCCGCGCCGGGGCGGGCGTAGCGTCGGGCGCGACAGGCCCCCGTCCTGTCGGACCGTGACCACGTCACGGGCCCGGGCCCCGACTCGTTTCCCTGAGCCGGGGCCCTTCCCGTGCCGGCAGGTCTTCCTGGACGGTTCCTGTCCATCCGCTGCACACCGTGACGTGCCCGCGGCCGAGGCCTACCGTCGACGTCACGCGAGCCGGTCACGGACCGGGCCGCGGACCAGCCACCACGACCAGAGGAGCACACCATGGCACAGGCCATCGAGACCGTCGACGTGAACGTCCCCGTCACCGTCGCCTACAACCAGTGGACCCAGTTCGAGGAGTTCCCGAAGTTCCTCGACGAGGTCGAGTCGATCACGCAGACCACCCCCACCCTCACGGTGTGGAAGGTCAAGGTCGGACCCGTCGAGAAGACCTTCGAGGCCGAGATCACCGAGCAGCACCCCGACGAGCGCGTCGCCTGGACCAGCACCGGCGGCGAGGTCGACCACGCCGGCGTCGTGACCTTCCACAAGCTCAGCGACAGCGAGACCCGCGTCACCGTGCAGATCGACTGGACGCCCGAGGGCTTCCTCGAGAAGCTCGGCGGCTCGCTCGGTGCGGACAACCACGCCATCAAGAAGGACCTCAAGAACTTCAAGGAGTACATCGAGTCGAAGGGCCAGGCCGACGGCGCCTGGCGCGGCGACGTGCAGGCGTAGTCCCGCACGCTCCGGCAGCACCCTCGCGGCGCCCGCCCCCTCGTCGACCTCCGTGGTCGGCGACGGGGCGGGCGCTGCGTCCGTGCGCCCGGCGTCCGGCGTCCGGCGTCCGGCGTCCGGCGTCCGGCGTCCGCGGGACTCGTACCCCAGGCCTCAGGCCGCCAGCACCATCCGGGCGTCGTCGTCCGGGGACGGAGCCGGAGGAGTCCCTGGGCCCGTCGTCGCCTCGGGCGGGCTCGCGGGGGCCGGCGTCGACAGGTGCGGGTCGGACGTCGCGGGCCCCGACGGAGGGGTGCTCGCGAGGGCGGCCACGACGGCGTGCGCCCAGATGCGGTGCAGGGCCCGGTACGAGAAGCGGTCGCGCACGTAGAGGCCCGAGATCCGCTGCACCGGGAACGGCACGAAGGTGACCCCCTCGTGCCGCTCGGCCACGCGGCCCATCGCGTCGTCGAGGCGTCGGGCGCGCAGGGCCAGGAGCCGCGCGGCCAGCGGCGGCATGGGCTGGAACCGCGACATGGGCGGCAGGCCCGCGAGCACGACGGGGCAGGGGGCGGCGGACCGGGCGCGGATCGCGACCACGAGGCCCTCGACGTGCGCCTCGAAGTCGGCGCCGCGGGTCGCGAGCAGCACGTCGGGGATGCCGAGGGCGACGACGGCGGCGTCCACCAGGGTGGCGGCCTCGTCGAGATCGGGGTGGGCAGCTGCCCGCTCCGCGCTGAGCACGAGGCCGGCCACGGTCCGCCACGAGCACCCCCGCGCCGTGACGCGCGCCCACTCGCGCCCGACCTGCGCCGGGAACGCCATGCCGTGCAGCAGGACCCCGAGGCCGGAGGCGGCGAGCTCGCCCACGACGAGCAGCCGCGTCGGGCGCGGTCCGGGCACCTCGAGGAGCGGGGCGTCCTGGGGGAGGGGGGTCCGGGCGACCTGGCGGCCGAGCAGGGCGAGGTGCACCCGCAGGTAGGGCCGGACGACGGGCAGCGCCAGGGCGGCGAGCCGGTGGAGGGTGGAGGGCATGGCGGGTCGTTCCTGCGAGGGCCCGCTCGTGGCGGGCCGGGGCGTCGGCGGGTGCGCCGGGGCTCCCAGCATGGATGCAGACGCATCGGTCTCGGGAATCGGTGACGAGCATCCTGCGCGGAGCGGACAGACAGAGGGGTCGCGGCCCTCCCGGTCGGGGGTGCGGCCCCTGCGCGACACGTGGCGTTCACCTGCCGCTCGCTCGGGTGCGCCACGGTGCGCGGGCAACGTCCCCCGAAGAACGGATGCCCATGCGCTCCCCCCTCCACCGCCCCACGGCCCTCGTGCTCGCCGGTGCCGTCGCCGCCGGCGGGCTGCTCGCCGCCGGCGCCGCGCCCGCGCTCGCCGCCGAGCCCACCTCCGCCCTCGTCGTCAACGAGGTGGAGTCCAACGGTGACGACACCGACTGGGTCGAGCTGCTCAACACCGGCACCACGGCGATCGACCTCACCGGCTGGACCTTCCGCGACGAGGACGACTCGCGCGGGTACGTGCTCCCCGCCGGCAGCGTCGTCGGGCCTGGCGCCCTGTTCGTCGTCGACCAGGCGCAGGGCGTCCGCCCCGGCTTCTCCTTCGGTCTCGGCCAGCCCGACCAGGCGCGCCTGTTCGACACGACCGGCGCCCTCCGCGCCTCGTACGGCTGGGACGTGCACTCCCTGGTGACCTACGGCCGCTGCCCCGACGGCACCGGTGAGCTCGTCACGACGACGACGTCGACCAAGGGCGCCCCCGACGACTGCTCCTCGCCCGTGCGGATCAACGAGGTCGAGTCGCAGGGCGGCACGCCCGGCGACTGGGTCGAGCTCACCAACGTCGGCGGCACCGCCGTCGACCTCGGCGGGCTCGTGCTCACCGACTCCGACCCGGACCACCGCGCCGTGCTGCCCGCCGGCACCACCCTCGCCCCCGGCGCCTTCGCGGTCGTCGAGGAGGAGCAGCTCGGCTTCGGCCTCGGCGGTGCCGACGCCGTGCGCGTCCTCGCGGCCGACGGCACCGTCGTCGACGAGTTCTCGTGGACCGAGCACGCCGCGACCACCTGGGGCCGCGGCCCCGACGGCACCGGCGACTTCGCGCTGACCAGCACGCCCACCAAGGGCGCCGCCAACGCGTTCGAGGGCACCGTGGTCGCCCAGGCCTGGCCCGGCGGCCCCGACGAGGTGCCGGTCGACGACGTCGACACGTTCACGGGCGACCTGTCCGGGCTCGACCTCGAGCCGTCCGGGACGTCGGCACCCGGCACGATGTGGGCGGTGCAGAACGGCGACGGGCTGCTCTACCGCCTCGAGGCGGACGCGACGACCGACTACGCGCCGACCACGACCTCCGGCTGGGCCGAGGGCAAGGTGCTCCGGTACCCCGACGGCGGCTCCGGCGTGGTCGACGCCGAGGGCGTCACGGTCGCCGGCGACGACTCTGACGGCGGCGTCTACGTCTCGAGCGAGCGCGACAACTCCGTGAGCGGCGTCTCGCGCCCGTCGGTGCTGCGCTACGACGTGAGCGGGGACGCCACCACGCTCGTCGCCGAGCAGGAGTGGGCGCTCGCCGCCGACTTCCCCGGCCTCGGCGCGAACCAGGGCCTCGAGGGCATCACCTGGGTGCCCGACTCCTGGCTCGTCGAGCAGGGCTTCGCCGACCAGCGGACCGGGGCCGCGTACGCCCCGGCGAGCTACCCCGGCCACGGCGACGGCCTCTTCGTCGTCGGCGTCGAGGGCACCGCCAGCGCCTACGCCTACGCGCTCTCGACCGACGGCAGCGCCGTGCGGGTCGCCACGATCGAGACGCCCTTCGACCTCGTCGCCGACGTGCAGTTCGACGCGGACCTCGGTGCCCTGTGGGTGGTCTGCGACGAGGCGTGCGCCGGCCGCACCGCCACCTACGGGATCGACGAGGCCGGCGCGTTCGCGCTCGAGGCCCTCTACGAGGCCCCCGCCGCCGCCGACCGCGGCCTGGCGAACGAGGGCTTCGCCATCGCCGACGCCGCCACCTGCGCCGACGGCGTGCGCCGCACCTTCTACGCCGACGACGCGGACACGGACGGCTTCTCGCTCCGCGCGGGGACCTTCCCCTGCGCGGCCGAGGTGCCCGGCGAGCCCGAGTTGCCCGGCGAGCCCGGGACGCCCGGCGACCCCGGGACGCCCGGCGACCCCGGCACGCCCGGGGGTCCGGAGTCGCCGGCCCTGCCCGGGACGCCCGGCCAGCCCGACACGCCCGGCCAGCCCGGCGCCCCGCAGCCCGGCGCGGCCGCACCCGTGGCGGGCGTGAGCCCGGCGGCGGGCGGACCCCGTGCCTCCGGCTCGCTCGCCTGGACCGGCGACGACCCGAGGCTCGGCCTCGCCGCCGGTGCGGCACTGCTGCTCGCCGGCCTCGGCACGGTCGCCCTGCGCCGTCGTCGCGCCTGACGCCTGCTCCGCCCCGACGGGCGGGTGCGTCGACCCCGGTCGACCGCACCCGCCCGTCGTCGTCGTGCCCGCCCGTCCCCCGACCGGAGGCGCGGGCCGGCCCCGGGAGTAGCGTCCCCCGAGGCGGGCACGGTCGCCCGCCGGGAACAGGAGAACGCCCATGGAACACCGCTACCTCGGAGACTCCGGCCTCAAGATCTCGGAGCTCACCTACGGCAACTGGCTCACCCACGGCTCCCAGGTCGAGAACGACACCGCGACGGCGTGCGTGCGCGCCGCCCTCGACGTCGGCATCTCGACCTTCGACACCGCCGACGTCTACGCGAACACCCAGGCCGAGGTCGTCCTCGGCGAGGCGCTGAAGGGCGAGCGGCGCGAGTCGCTCGAGATCTTCACGAAGGTCTACGGCCCCACCGGACCCAAGGGCCACAACGACACCGGGCTGTCGCGCAAGCACATCCGCGAGTCGGCGCACGCGTCGCTGCGTCGCCTGCAGACGGACCACATCGACCTGTACCAGGCGCACCGCTACGACGTCGAGACCCCGCTCGAGGAGACGATGCAGGCCTTCGCCGACCTCGTCCGCGAGGGCAAGGTGCTCTACGTCGGCGTCTCGGAGTGGAACGCCCAGCAGCTGCGCGACGGTGCCGCCCTCGCGAAGGAGCTCGGGTTCCAGCTCATCTCGAACCAGCCCGAGTACTCGCTGCTCTGGCGGGTCATCGAGGAGGAGGTCGTGCCCGCCTCGAAGGAGCTCGGCATCTCGCAGATCGTCTGGTCGCCCATCGCGCAGGGCGTGCTCACCGGCAAGTACAAGAAGGGCCAGGAGCTGCCCGCCGGCTCGCGCGCGACCGACCAGAAGGGCGGCGCCGGCATGATCGAGCGCTGGATGCGCGACGACGTGCTCGACGCGGTCGCGCAGCTCGAGCCGATCGCGCAGGACCTCGGCCTCACGCAGGCCCAGCTCTCGCTCGCGTGGGTGCTCTCGAACGAGAACGTCGCCTCGGCGATCATCGGCGCCTCGCGCCCCGAGCAGGTCGTGTCGAACGCGGAGGCGTCGGGCGTCGTGCTCGAGCGCGACGTGCTCGACCGCATCGAGGGCATCTTCGAGGGGCTCGCCGAGACCGACCCGTCGAAGACGCAGATGCCCGCGGGCCGCGAGGCCTGACCCGCCCGCCGCACGTGCCCCGCGAGGGCACGGGCGGCGGCACCCGCGGGAGCGCGGGCGCACCGGTCGCCCTCAGGGGCCGGTGCGCTCGCGCTCCTGCTGCACGACGTCGTCGAGGTCGGCGAGGCGGCCGAGCCCGCCGAGCGCGTTGCGCATCCGCGGGTTGTGCCGGAGGACCGGCTCGGCCCGCGCGAGGAACGCCCAGTACCCCGCGGTGTACGGGCAGGCGTCGTCGCCCAGCCGCTTCTTCGGGTCGAACGGGCAGCGGGCGCAGTAGTCGCTCATCGTGTCGATGTAGCGGCCGCCCGAGGCGTACGGCTTCGTCGCGACGATGCCCCCGTCGGCGTGCTGCGACATGCCGACGATGTTGGCGGGCATCACCCAGTCGGTGCCGTCGACGAAGACGTCGGTGAACCACTCGGTGAGGTCGGCGGGCCGGTACCCGCGCTGCAGCGCCCAGTTGCCGAGCACCATGAGCCGCGGGATGTGGTGCACCCAGCCGTGGTCGTGCACCTGCCCGAGCACGTCGCCCAGGCACGCCGCCCGCACGTCGGTCACGTCGAGGCGACGCCACCACGCGGGCAGCGGGGTCGTCGCGCCGAGGGCGTCGTGGTCGGTGGCGTAGGTGGGGCCGAGGTGCCAGTAGAGGTGCCAGACGTAGTCGCGCCAGCCGACCACCTGCCGGACGAAGCCCTCCACGCTCTGCAGCGGCGCGGCTCCGGTCGTGAACTCGCGCACCACGCGGTCGACGACGTGCCGGGGGTCGAGCACGCCGAGGTTCATCGGGACGCTGAGCATCGAGTGCGCCATGGTCCAGTCGCCGGCGAGCATGGCGTCCTCGTACGGGCCGAAGTCGCCCAGCCGCGACTCCACGAAGTCGTCGAGGGCGCGCTCCGCCTCGGCGGGCGTCACGGCGAACCGGCGCCGGTCGTCGGCGCCGACGAAGCGCACCCGGCCCTCGGCCTCCCACGCGTCGAGGTCGGCGCGCACCTCGGCGTCGACGTCGTCCGGCTCGGGCCACCACGGGTCGGGCAGGCCGAGCGTCACCGCGCCCTTGGGCGGCGGCTCGCGGTTGCTCTCGTCGGTGCTGAAGTGCCCGCCCACCGGGCCGGGGCCGTCCATGAGCAGCCCCTCGCGCCTCCGGACCCACTCGTACCAGTCGCCCATGAGCAGGCGCCCGCGCCGTTGCTCGACCCAGCCGGCGAAGTCGGCCTCGCTCGTGACGAAGCCGCGGCTGGGCAGGACGTGCACGCCCGCCTCGCGCACCTGCTGCCGGAGTCGCCGGCTGGGCGGGTCGAGCACCTCGAGCCCGGTGCGCCCCGCGAGGGCCTCCGCGAGCGTGGCCGCGCGCACGTGCTCCGCCCGGTCGCCTGCGGCCTGCACGGCGTGCCGCAGCGCGCTCAGCCAGAGGTGCGCCTTGGCCCGGTGGAAGGGGCGCTCGGTGAACCACTCCTCGGCCTCGACGACGAGCAGCGGCCCGCCGTCGTCGAACGCGGGGCCGTACTGCCCGGGCAGCAGGAGGCGCACGCGCGGTACGGGGGGAGCGGCGTCGGTGGCGTCGAGCACGTCCCGGACGCTACCCGCGGCCACCGTCACGGGCCGGGGCCGCGCCTGCGGGAGCGCACCGGCCGCTGGCCGTCCTGCGAGTCCTTCGCTCCTCGATGTTGCACGAGCAATGAGATATACGGTTCTGTCGTCGTCAGTCACCTGCGTGCAACGAGAGGAAGAACCATGAAGCGAAGCCCCCTTGTCGTCACCGCGATCGTTGCGGTGACATGCCTGGTCTCGTCAGCGACGTCTGCTCAGGCGCTCGAGCCCCCGATCGCTGCCGTTCCGTGGTCTGAGGACGGCGCCGGACTTCTCGCACCGTCGCTGGAGGGGACGTGGCTGAGCGCAGCGCCGACGGAGGCGAGCGAAGCAGCCGCCGGGGACGGCACCATCCTCCTGCCCGCTGCTGAGGGCGGGAACGAGGCTCAGGGGTTCGCTGCCGACGAGTCGCTCGTCGGAGTCTTCGTTGCTGATGCCGGCGGAGAAGGAGTCGTCGAGTACGAGCTGACCGTCGACGACGTCCCCCTGATGCTGAGCCCCGACGACCGAGGGGCGGTGAAGGCCTTCCTGCCGGACGGGACGCTGGTCAACAGCTTCGCCCCACCACTCGCGGTCGACGAGACGGGGCGTGAGATCGACTCGAGGTACGAGATCGAGGGCAACGTGCTGAAGGTCGTCACTGATGCAGCCGCCGGGACGGGCGACATCACGGTCCAGGCGTCCCTCGAGTGCAACGCGACCTTCTGCACCAGCCTCCTCAGTCGCTGGGAGACCCGCGCCGCCGCGAACGGCGACTACGCAGTGGTCATGGCGGCCATCTCGCTCGCCTGCGGACCAGCGGCTGGGTTCTGCGGACTGGGGATGGCCATCATCACTCAGCAAGCTCAGTCCGCCGTCCGGAAGAACGTGTGCCTCGGGCTGCGGAAGACCAACCTCTCGCCCATCTCGTGGCTCGTGCACGAGTCCTGCCGTCGATGAGCAGGGAAGCCGGTCGTCGGCCGGAAAGGGCACCGAGCACGGCTCGGGGTTGGGCGCCCAGGGCCAGGGCCGGTCTCGTCATCGCCGTCCTGGCCGTGGCGGTCCTGCCCGTCGCGGCCTTGGCGACGTCCGCCGGGAGCCCCTGGGATGCCCCGCCTGCACTCGTGTCGGGGATCGCGGTCGGAGTCGTCGTCGCGGGGAACGCGGCGAGGCTGATCCCCGTCGGAGGACGTCGCGCGCGTCGAGACATGGGACCGAAGGTCGCCGACGGGGTCTACGGCACCTCGCTCGCCCTGGCCCTCCTGGCGGCCCTGGTCCGCGACGTCTGGGTCACGTGGACCTGCGTCGGCGTCCTCGTCGTGATGGCAGGAGCCGTGGCGGCGCGCAAGGCCCCGTAGCGCCGGGCCCCTGACGCGCGGTTTCGGAAGGGCTGCCCGGGTGCCGTGGAGGCCCTGCCGGCGCGGCACCGAGTCCCGGACGCTACCCGCGGCCACCGTCACGGGCCGGGGCCGCGCCCTGGGGCCGCTCGCGTCGGCGCTCCTCGAGGAGGGCCTTCGAGCGCAGGAGTCGCAGGGCCGTCACGAGGACCAGCCCGCC
>Ga0265798_10008287_pt1 | contig 13271 bp, 11 predicted proteins | sample P3T30metagenome_FD_192430 | JGI IMG/M metagenome (GOLD analysis project Ga0265798, IMG submission 192430) | Plant litter microbial communities from East Loma Ridge, Irvine, California - P3 T30 | ecosystem: Environmental > Terrestrial > Plant litter > Unclassified | place: USA: California...
CATTTGAGAGTTTTTTTCTCCTGTTTAGTATTATGTTAATCAGCATTTGGCTCTTTGAGGTGTTTAAGAAACGATTCAAGCTTGTATCAGGAAGATCGATTAATGCCTCTTCTTCAAGTGAATCTGCCAATTAGGATATGAATAGTTATAGCAAGCAGCAGCTGGCATTGAGGAATGGACAAGACAAGCCAGAGATTTGGGTTGCATTTGAGGGCAAGATCTATGATGTTACTTCCAGTCGCTTATGGCGTAATGGAAAGCATTATGAACATTGGGCAGGGCAGGACCTTACGGATGAGCTGAAGGATGCGCCGCATACCCGATCGGTATTCGAAAAGTTTGATGTAATTGGTATTTTAAGCTCCTGAAAGGGACCCTTCCAGGAGCTGATATTAGATTATGCTTCTATGGTAAAGGCACTCAGGTTCACAAACTCCTGAATTCTACCTGCTACTTCAGCTTCGGAAAGGTTTAGAATACGCTCATTGCCAAATTTCTCAACACAGAATGATGCTAATGCAGAACCGTATATGATTGCATTTTTCATGTTGTTGAAATTGATGGTTCCAACCTTGGCAAGGTAACCGATAAATCCGCCGGCAAAGGTGTCGCCAGCGCCTGTAGGATCAAAGACCTCAGCAAGTGGCAAGGCCGGGGCGGAGAACACCTGATTTTCGTGAAATAGTAAAGCGCCATGTTCACCTTTCTTAATGATCAGGTACTTCGGACCCATAGTCAGGATTTTTTTGGCCGCTTTTACCAGTGAATATTCTCCAGATAATTGGCGTGCTTCAGCATCATTGATGGTAAGTACATCTACCATGCTGATGGTTTTTAACAAATCATCCATTGCTACATCCATCCAGAAGTTCATCGTATCTAATACAATTAGCTTTGGGCGATTATTAAGGCGATTGATCACGGTTTGCTGAATCTGTGGAGTCAGGTTACCTAACATCAGATATTCGCAATCCTGGTAGCTTTCTGGAATGATGGGATCAAAGTCTGCAAGCACGTTCAGTTCTGTTGCTAATGTGTCGCGACTGTTCATGTCGTTGTGGTATTTGCCTGCCCAGAAAAACGATTTTTCTCCTGCTTTGATTTGCAACCCTTCGGTATCAATGCCGTGATTGGTAAAAGTATCAATGTCTTTTTGCAGGAAGTCGTCACCGACAACACCAACAATTTTCACTTTATTATAGAAGTAAGAAGCGGCTAGACTGGCGTACATAGCAGCACCACCGACGATTTTGTCTGTTTTTCCAAAGGGGGTCTCGATCGCATCGAAAGCTACAGTACCTATGATTATCAGGCTCATATAAAATGTATTAAAATATTTCCAATTTTTTTCATCGCAAAGATTGCATAAATAATTTAAAAGCCCTAATATTGCATTCCCAAAACGAACGAGGCTTGTTGTTTACAAGGAGCCAAGTTTTATTGGATGACCAGCTTCCCGAATAGCTCAGCTGGTTAGAGCATCTGACTGTTAATCAGAGGGTCGCTGGTTCGAGCCCAGCTTCGGGAGCAAAGCCCTGCAGAAATGCAGGGCTTTTTTTATGCCCTATCTTTTAGAAGGCGGCGTATAATCGAGCTGGGTGAATTTATCAATATTCAGTTGCTTCAATCATATTTATTCCGCTGAGACAATGTTGGTTAGCAAGTTTGTGAAATATCTTTTGCATAAATAATATAAAAGTTTTAATATTGCGGACCCAAAACAAAGCAGGTATGTTGCTTTAGTGACAACCCAATTGTTTAGGCGCCAGCTTCCCGAATAGCTCAGCTGGTTAGAGCATCTGACTGTTAATCAGAGGGTCGCTGGTTCGAGCCCAGCTTCGGGAGCAAAGCCCTGCAGAAATGCAGGGCTTTTTTTATGGCCTTCAATGTTGAGGCTGTTTTCTAAACCATTTTTCCTGCGTTGCTACAAACATTGAATTTCCCTTTTTTTTGATTTGAGTATACGTTAATACTCTAGATATTAATCAGCCAAATTCCAGAGACAAGATAGATGCGGTAAATACCAAGTGAAGAAAAACTACCTGCCTAGTCGTGGTTGCTAATTTCATGATTTAGGAGATATAGTAGTTTAATTTGATGCTTTTTCGTGTAATTGCCTTAAAGTTTGAATAGAACTCACATTGATTTCAAGCCTTCAAGTTCCCTTTTTAGAATTCAATTGCATACAATGTATTTACCTATGCGTAAAGCCGTATTCTATGGGTTTTAACGTAAAGGTGCCATGACATTTACTCTTTTCTTTACTTATACTCGCTATAAATTTCTAATAGATTAAGTAATACATTTATAAAGTAAACATGTCTGTAGATATATTTAAAAAATAAAGTCTTGATTGTTGTCCTGTTTTAACGCGGATGTTGGAGTTATCGACGTACATCAAGTAATTACCTGAGTCTTATGAGGTATATACCGTACTAATTTCAATTAAATTAGTATTTGTCGTAAATGGTTACGTAATTTGTGGTGTTAAATAACAACAACATCCATCCCTATAATTAGCAACAATGAGGTTTACCGGCCCAACTTTCCTAAATCTACGCAGCCTTAGATTCGCTGCAGTGTCCATCTTTCTATTTTCTGCGTCATTGAGTAGCTGTTCTTCGTCCTTAGAAGAAGATTTAGTTCCTGTAGCGAATAAAGACAATAGCGTTGGTGATGTTAATAATACACCTGGCCAGTCCGCAGGAGATGACTCCAGTGCTGGTGAAGAGGGAACTGGGAACGATACAGGGCAAGGTGAGCCGGATGCTAATGGCGGGACCACGCCTGGATCTGAAACGCCTGAGACGCCTGGGGCTCCTGCCCAGCCAGCTACTCCACAGAACCCTGGAATTACACCTCCACAGGGGGAAACTAAACCTACTACAGTATTAAAGGATGCATTTGACTTTCCCATCGGGGCAGCAGTCGTTTATGAGCGTTTGAAGAATGAGCCATATAGCAGTACGCTTAAGCGGGAATTTTCCAGACTGAGTTCTGAAAGTAACTTCAAGTTCCATATGCTTCAACCACAAGAAGGGAAATTTGATTTTGCTAAAGCTGATGCTATAGTTGCTTTCGCACAGCAGCACAACATGAAAGTACATGGTCACACCTTGATCTGGGCGCTGGATGGCATTACACCTAGATGGGTACTAGAATATAAAGGTGGCGAGAAAGAGTTTGATGCACTACTAAAAAATCACATCTCAACAGTTTTAAAGCACTTCAAAGGGAAAGTTTCTTCTTGGGATGTTGTAAATGAGGCTTTAACACCAAGTGGTGGTTATGTTGATAATATCTGGCTCCGGAAACTAGGAGAGGGCTATCTTCTGAAGGCACTAAAATATGCGCAGGAAGCTGATCCAAGCGTTAAGTTATTTTTGAACGACTACAGTCAGGAATATGGTGGTAAAAAACTTACCAAATACTTGAAAATTGTAGATGAGGCTCGAGCAAACGGGATAAAAGTTGATGGTCTGGGCTTTCAGATGCACACTGTACTACGCGTAGACGCTGCTATCGTAAAACAAAGCTTTGCAAAAGCAGCAGCTAAAAACCTGCTCATCCACTTATCAGAGTTCGACGTATCGTTAAAATACCAAAAACCCGCAACTTTCGAACTCACTGATGAGCTGTCGAAAGCACAGGGCGCAAAAGTAAAGGAGTTGGTTAATGCCTATCTGACCGAAGTTCCCAAACATTTGCAGTTTGGAATAACAACCTGGGGTGTTTCCGATAAAGACTCTTATTTCAATAGGGGCTATTCAAATTTCGACCATGATTATCCACTTCTATTTGACCGGAACTATAACCCTAAAGACGCTTATTACGGCTTTTTGAACGCAGGTCTCGGTAAATAAAACACGCCCAATTTTCAATTATATATAGTGGGGATGGTTCAATTAAGAGCCATCCCTTTTTAATATGCGTTCTTTTCACCTTTAATTACATTCAGAACCGTCATGATCACGATCTTAATGTCGAGAAAGGCAGACCAGTTTTCCATATACCAGATGTCATGTTCCACACGTTTTTCCATCAAACCTAGTTCGTTGGTCTCACCACGATAACCGTTTACCTGAGCCCAACCGGTAATGCCAGGTTTCATATAGTGTCTAACCATGTATTGGTCTACTACTTCGCGATAGTGTTCTGTGTGTTTTAGCATATGTGGCCGTGGTCCAACAACGCTCATGTTACCGAGCAAAACGTTGAAGAATTGAGGCAGCTCATCCAGGCTGGTCTTACGGAGAATCCGTCCAATGCTGGTAATTCGATCGTCATTCTTGCTGGCCTGGCGAAGGTGGCTATCGTCATTCACCCGCATGCTTCTAAACTTATAGCAATAGAACTGCACATTATTTCTTCCGCTACGTTCCTGTTTAAATATTACTGGTCCGGAACTTTCCAGTTTGATCAGCAGGGCTAGGATCGGATAGAGCCAGCTGAAAATAAAGATGATCACGAAAAGGCTGAATGCAATATCAAATAGCCTTTTTACCACACGATCGTCCATATTGTCTTGTGCGCAGGACCCGGTGAGATTAATAACTTGAAAATCATTCAGGCTGTTTAAACTTGCAGTTGCACTCAATATCTGGCTATAATCTGGAACAAACTTCAAGCGAATACACTGATTTCGTGCTTCGGTAACTAAGCTGTCAATATCTCTGATCTTGTCTGGGGCAAGTGAGATATAGACTTCATTAATCCCAGTCGTGACTGCATTTTTGATCTGCTCCTTAAATCCTTCAATAAGCTCAGCCGTGTTTGATGTTGTAGGTTTGGTATTTAGAAATCCAGCGAAGCTGTACTCTTTTTCATGTTTTTCAAAATAGTTTGCTAATCGGATGCTAGTTGGGTTCACACCCAGCAAAGCTACCGGTGCTCTCATCTTCAGGCTTCTCGATAGTATCGGGAAAATCAATGCAGCAAAGTACCGATTTAACAGCAGGAGGATTCCCGATGCGCTATAGTAAATTGCACTGAAAATCCAGTCAAAAGGAAAGCCTTTAACAGTATTGTACATTAAAAAGAACATCAAATGTAGACAGATGCACTTGAGGGTCGTGAGGAATAGAATCTTGTGTTGTATGGTTCTCCGATTGTAAAGATCCAGCATTTTCGCTAGTAGAAACCAGCCTAAACTAATGAGTAAGCTGAAATCAAGATAATCAACATTGGTGTATGCTGGATTACGCAGGAAGAACGTTGCGAATAGTGCAAAATTTATGATGGCTAAATCACTTAAAGCAATGGTTAAGCGGAATAAGTAGTTGTAGCGATTTTGCATGTCTGAAAGCTAATTGAATCTATGAACTTCATTATCAATTTAATAATAATTATCCAGTCAAGAATAAATTTAGCGCCAGAATCGGAAGTACTGTGGAGTTGTGTAGGGGTTCGTGAAAGTTTACGGGAAAGTTTGTGTAAATTGAGCCTAACGTTCAAAAGCCATTAAAACGTTGCAGAATAATCGTCTGAGTTAATGACAGGAATCCTAAATTTAAGGACTTTTTCTAGGTTCAAATGTGGATAAAGAATGTATTCCAGGATATCTTCGATTTTTTACACACTCTTTTACGATAACCTACACAACAGACCTGTCGATACTATTTTTTCAATAGTTTAAAATAAATTCGTTCAGAATTAAAACATGTTCTATATGGAATGCTTCGGATAATTGCTTTGTAGTACTCCAAGGATTTTGAAATTCCAGATATAGCTAGATATATACACAATACCTGATTTTTAAGATATATGGATTTGCATTATGGCCAAGTAGTTGAACGTATTATTCGCCGTAAAGGTTACAGCATCAGTGAACTTGCCCGCTTAACAAATGTAAACAGGAGATCTGTATACAATTGGTTTAACCAAAAACATTTAAAATCTGAAATTATATTCAGGATCGGAAACGTTATCAATCATGATTTTTCGACAGAATTCCCTAGCCTTTATCCCAAAGACGAGTTAAATAAACATCATCATTTCCTGAATGACGAAAATGAGCAGATTAACTCCACTTATTGGAAAGACAAGTATATAGATCTTCTAGAAAAGTATAATCAGCTTTTGCTTGACTTTATGTCAAGCAAAGACTAGTATTTACTTGAAGACCCAGCTGGGCTTAACATACACCTTAAAAGGAAAGAAACCTCACGAAGGAACTTAAGCTGTGCTCTTAATTCGGGAACAGAGGTGTTTGCATTGGCGTTATCAATAAGCTGATCTGAGATGATCTGCGTCATCGTGTCAAACTCATTCTGATTTGCATCCATGAACAAGTCGCATTGTTGCATGAAGGTTTCAATTTCTCTTAAATTTAGAGAATAGTCAACGCCATTAAGGGTTATTGTTTGTACTTCTTGTTGATTTTCGATTACCATTGCCTTTTTCAATTTGTATGTAATACTTGAATTAACTTGTTCTGCACCTCGATTGTTAGGAATCTTAATCAAAACTAAGTAGTTAACACTACAAATCTATTTATTAGTTGCGGATAATCCTATTTTTTTAAAAAAATATTTGCGTCTTATACTTTGTGTCTTGCGGAAAAGACTTAGTTATTGCATCTTCATGACGTTCAGGATCTCTTCAACGTACTTTCTGTCATTAGCTAGCCTTGGAACTTTGTGTTGGCCGCCAAGTTTCCCTTTAATTTTCAACCAGTTATAGAATGTTCCTTGGGCTGCGTTATGTACCTGTGGACGCCGCAGTGCCATGTCTTTAAACCGCTTCGCATCGTAATCGGAATTAACCTCTCTTAAAGTATTATCTAAGATGTCAATAAATTGATCGAAATTCGATGGTTGCGTGTCAAATTCAATGATCCACTCATGCCCACCAACGTCACTTCCTTTGAAATAGATTGGACAGGCAGTGTAGTCCTTAAATTTTGCTCCTGTACTTTTACAAGCCTGGCTAATTGCCCTTTCAGCATTGTCAATGATTACCTCCTCGCCGAAAGCATTAATAAAGTGTTTCGTTCGTCCTGTTATTTTAATGCGAAACGGGTAAATCGAGGTAAACTGAATTGTATCACCGATCATGTACCGCCAGAGACCCCCGTTGGTCGAAATAATGATTGCATAATTTTTATGGAGTTCCACTTCGTCAAGAGAAAGCGTTTTCGGGTTTTCCTCATCTATATGCTCCAGGGGCAGAAACTCATAGTATATACCATAATCTAGCATTAGTAGCATCTCATCGGAATTTACCTGATCCTGAATTCCGAAAAATCCTTCGGAAGCGTTGTAGGTCTCCAGGTAGTACATGTAATCACATGGGATAAGCTCTCGAAACTGATCACGGTAAGGCGCAAAGTTCACAGCGCCATGAAAATAAAGCTCCAAATTAGGCCAGACCTCCAGCAAGTTTTTCTTTCCGGTAATTTCCAGAACCTTCTTGGCAAGTACCAGCGTCCAGGTTGGTACCCCGGAAATGTTGGTAACATTCTCTTTAATGGTCGCCTCAGCCATTTTTTCCATCTTCTACTCATAGTTATCCATCAGTGCGATGGAGATCGCCGGGGTGCGGTAATACTCAGCCCACATTGGTAGGTTTTTGATGAGCACTGCCGATAGATCACCGTAGAAAGAATTCTCGTTTAGCTGATTAATCTGGTGGCTACCACCTAGTACAAGCCCTTTTCCTGTAAGAATCTGATTATTGGGCCTGTTGTTGCAGAATATGGACAGTAAATCTTTACCACCTTTAAAGTGGCATTCTTGTAAAGACTCTTCTGATACCGGGATGAACTTGCTTCTGTCGCTGGTGGTCCCAGATGATTTTGCAAACCACTTAATTTCTGTCGGCCAGAGTATATTTTGTTCGCCCTTGAGCATACGCTCAATGTATGGCTTCAAAGTATCGTAAGTTTGTATGGGTACCCGTTCTTTAAATTGTTCGGGCGTGTCTATAGAATTATAATCATATAGCCGGCCCCATTCTGTGTCTGAGGCAGTTGTAATTAACTCGTGAAACCATTCTTCCTGGACGTCCAATGGATATTTCATGAAAAGCTCAATCTGGTGGACGCGCTTCTTCATATACCAGGTGAAAAGAGAGTTGACTATCGCCATTTTATATATTTGGTTAGTTTACAGCGTTTTTTTTCGTAGCACAAAGTTCGATCCCAGGTATACCTTCTTTACCATTTCATTAGCAGCAAGTACTTCTGGCGTTCCAGACTCGAGGATTTTTCCTTCGAATAAAAGATATGCCCTATCAGTAATGGAAAGAGTCTCCTGAACGTTGTGATCTGTGATCAATATACCAATATTTTTTTCTTTCAATCTAGCGACAATAGTTTGGATTTCTTCAACTGCTATCGGGTCTACCCCTGCGAATGGCTCATCGAGTAAGATAAAATTTGGGTTGGCAGCAAGTGCTCTTGCAATTTCTGTTCGGCGCCTTTCCCCACCAGATAACAGGTCTCCGCGATTTTTACGGACCTTATGTAAGCTGAATTCATTAATTAGCTCCTCCAACTTTTCATGACGTTCCTCCTTATTCAGATCTGTCATCTCTAAAATCGCCATAATGTTGTCTTCTACAGACAACTTTCGAAAAACAGAGGCTTCCTGAGCAAGATAGCCAATGCCCTTCTGCGCGCGGCGGTACATGGCGTCTTTGGTGATATCTTCATCTTCTAAAAATATCTTGCCTTCATTCGGCTTGATCAAACCTACAATCATATAAAATGAAGTGGTTTTCCCAGCGCCGTTTGGCCCTAGTAAGCCAACAATTTCTCCTTGACTCACACTGAAGGATACGTCATTAACAACCGTTCGCTGTTTATATTTTTTGATTAGATGCTCAGCTCTTAATATCATTTATTTTAATAGTCAGTATTGATTCCCTTAATGTTCAGCTGTATGCGATGTTGATCTTTCCAGACATTTTCTTCTATGGTATAACACATGGAAAATGGTTTCCCTGGCATCAATATGCGCTCGTATTCAGCAAGACCGAAGCCAATACAGTCAAAAATAGGCGAATTTTGTTGTTTTACACTTAATTTGATGTGATTGTCTCCTACAATAAATACGCGGCCCATCAACTCTAAGCCATGACTTACGAATATTGGAGCCATGTTTTCAGGTCCAAAAGGGGCCATTTGAGCAATAATGCGCTGGAATTTCGCGGTGATTTGATTTAGTTGTATTTCGGTATCAATCCCAATCTCGGGACATAACATATCATCTGTAATGGTGCCGGCAACAGTTTGTTCAAAGCGTTCTGTAAACTTGTCAAGGTTTTCTGGTAACATGGACAATCCAGCCGCAAATTTATGTCCTCCGAACTGAACGAGTAAATCGGAACAACTTAGCAATGCTTCATACAAATCAAAACCTGGTACAGATCTCGCGGAACCAGTCAGGTAGCCATTGGAATGTGTTAACACGATTGTTGGCCTAAAATAGGTCTCGGTGAGTCTCGATGCAACGATGCCAATCACACCTTTATTCCATGCTTCATTGTAAACCACTGTCGTTTTCTTGTTCATCAGGATTTCACAACTCCCGATCAGGTCCAATGCTTCTGCAGTAATATTCTGATCTGAGGTTTTTCTTTCTGTATTCTGCAGGTTTATTAACAAGCTTTGTACGTCGGCACTTTCTTTTTCCTCACAAAGCATCATTTTGACCGCCTCGCGTGCATGATCCATTCGGCCCGCAGCATTTATTCTGGGCGCCAGCGTAAAAACTACATCGGTAAGTGTAAACGATTTCCTCCTGCCGGTAGTCTCCATTAGCGCTTTTAGCCCAGTACATGGATTGGTATTAAGCTGTATTAGACCGTGATAAGCGAGAATCCGGTTCTCATCTACCACCGGGACAATGTCTGCAGCAATGCTCACCATCACCAAATCCATGTACTTCTCGTAACATTCCGCACCAAGTCCATGTGTCAAGCAATAAGCCTGTGCAAGCTTAAATCCTATTCCGCAACCAGCAAGCTCCTTAAAAGGGTAGGGGCAGTCGGCACGTTTCGGATCAAGCACTGCTACGGCAGCTGGAAGTTTAACTCCCGGCAAATGATGGTCGCAGATAACGAAATCTACCCCGAGTGCGTTAGCGTAGTCGATCATTTCGACAGACTTGATCCCACAGTCCAAAGCGATGATGAGGGTAAACTCATTCTCCGAGGCATAGTCAATACCCTGTTTTGATATTCCGTAACCTTCTTTATGACGGTCTGGGATGTAATATTCAATCTCGCTTGTAAACTGTTTGAAGAAGCTGTATGCGAGCGTTACAGCAGTGGTACCGTCCACATCATAATCACCATAAATGAGAATACGTTCTTTAGAAGCAAGTGCGAGGTCAATGCGCTCAATTGCTTTATTCATGTCCTTCATCAAAAATGGATTATGAAGATCCCTAAGTGAAGGCCGAAAAAAGTTCCGGGCCTCATCAAAGGTGCTAATGCCCCGTTGGACCAGCACCTCGGCAAGGCTTGGGTCTATACTTAATTGTTGGGCAAGCAAATCTCTGGTTTCCTTTTCGCCTGCTTCGGCTTGCACCCATCTTTTTTTCATTTGCACTAGATTGTTTAGCTCAGGTCAAGAACATACGAATGCAGTAATAAAAAGCCGGCATCTTCGCTAAGCTACTGCGGTTTCTTATCTTTGCAGCCTGATTTGTAAAGATATCATTAATTATTCTTCTTACTAAATATCTACATCCATTGAAAGTTTTCACCTTAAATGAAGGATCCTATTCTGTAGATGCTTCTAAAAAATTTGTTCCATTTAACCCGGAAATCGACAATCCAAAGGATCGTAAAGGTTCATTATTCATACATGTACAACCATTTCTTGTCCAATTAAACAATACCTTACTACTGCTTGATACGGGACTTGGCTACAGCGATGAACAAGGACAGCTGATTTTGCATAAAAACATCAGAAAAGCGGGCTTTGAACCGGATGATATTGAATATGTATTAATGTCACACTTACACTTTGACCATGCCGGTGGTATGATTCATCGGGTGGGAGAGGACATGGAGTTGAGTTTTCCCCATGCCACTTACCTTATTCAACGTGGTGAGTGGGAGGGTGCATTTACAAATCCATCATCGTCCTATAAGCCGGAGATCTTTGAATTTCTGCAACGAAATGCACAGTTATCCTTTTTGGATGAAAGTGGTGCTTTCAACGAGTATATTCAGTTTGAACTGACTGGCGCACACACACCTTTCCACCAGGCATTCTTAATTACAGAGGGGCAAAATAAAGTGTTTTTTGGTGGTGATGTTTTACCTGAGCCTGAAGAGTTGCAGCGTAAGTTTATCGCCAAATATGACTACGATGGAAGAAAAGCAATGGAGCTTAGAGAAGCCTACGGAAAGAAAGCTGCAGCAGAAAATTGGAACTGTTTATTTTACCATGCTAAAACCAAATCAACTGGATTTGTCAGGTATGATGAAGGACATTTTACAATTATATAATTATTCGGATAAGCTGTCGAATAATTCAATAAGTCTATTGATCGAGAGGGGTTTAGAGATAAATCCCTTTACTGTTTTATAGGTTTTAGCTTTTTCGATATCATTTTCGTAAACTGAACTGGAGAGCATGTACATATCAACACGTTCCGATACACCAAGTTTATCATAAGCTTCAAGGAATTCCCATCCGTTTAGAACGGGCATATTTATATCGATCAATACCAATTGCGGGAAATTTTCGTTATTTTCTGCAAGAGCACTAAGATAGTCTATCGCAAGTTGTCCATTTGTTTTGGCAACCATGTTGATGTTATAGCCCGTCTTTTCTACTATTTTCTTTATAATAAAGATGTTGATATCATCATCATCAATTACCAGCAAATCTATTTTTGAATCCATCGTCGATATTGAAAACAGGAATTGGTATAATGTTTAAAGATATAAATTAGAAGCGAATTTGATTAAGATTGTTAAAAAAAGGGCCAAGTCATTGAATTGGCCCTTTTTTTAATTAAGCAAGTTCTTCTGAGTAGCTCTCTATCGGAGGGCAAGCACATACCAATGACCGGTCGCCGTAAGAGTCATTAACACGACCAACAGCTGGCCAGAACTTATAATCTGCGACATATGGCAGTGGGAAAGCGGCCGTTTTTCTGCTGTAAGGATGTTCCCAAGCATCACTAGTAACGGTAACTGCAGTATGTGGCGCATTTTTCAATGGGTTATCTGTCTTGTCAGATGCACCACTTTCCACTTCAGCAATTTCACTTCTGATGCTGATCATTGCTTCACAAAATCTGTCAAGCTCATGTTTAGGCTCACTTTCTGTAGGTTCAACCATTAAGGTTCCAGCAACTGGAAAAGAAACGGTAGGTGCATGAAAGCCGTAGTCCATCAGGCGTTTTGCAATATCGACAACCTCAATTCCAAAAGCTTTAAAACTTCTGCAATCCAGAATCATCTCATGTGCACAACGACCTTGGCTTCCTGAATACAAAACCGGATAGTGTTGGTCCAAGCGAGCCTTCATATAATTGGCGTTCAGGATCGCATATTTGGTTGCTGCAGTTAAACCTTCGCCACCCATCATTGCGATGTAAGCATGTGAAATAATCAGGATAGAAGCTGAACCCCATGGAGCAGCAGAAACTGCGTGGATAGATTTTTCATTATTGATATCTACTACCGCATGACCAGGCAGGTATTTTACCAGGTGTTTTGCAACACCAATAGGACCCATACCCGGACCACCACCACCGTGAGGGATACAGAATGTTTTATGTAAGTTCAGGTGACAAACATCAGCCCCAATATTTGCGGGAGAGGTTAGGCCAACCTGAGCATTCATATTTGCACCGTCCATATACACCTGACCGCCGTTTTCATGTATGACGTTACAAATTTCAACGATGCTTTCCTCGAATACCCCGTGTGTTGATGGGTAGGTCACCATTAAGCAAGACAATACATCCTTGTACTGAGCTGCTTTGGCTTTTAGATCGTCAACATCAATATTTCCGTTTTCCAGTGATTTTACCACAACGATCTTCATGCCAGCCATCGCAGCAGAAGCCGGATTGGTTCCATGTGCGGATGAAGGAATTAGCGCCACATTACGGTGGTGATCACCACGATCCTGATGATAAGCTCGGATCACCATTAATCCTGCATATTCACCTTGCGCCCCTGCATTTGGTTGTAAGCTCATCGCTGCAAAGCCTGTAATTTCGCTTAACCATCTATCCAGTTCATTGAAAACCGAATAGTATCCGAGTACTTGATCGGCAGGTGCAAATGGGTGTAGTCTA
>Ga0265798_10008288_pt1 | contig 13271 bp, 12 predicted proteins | sample P3T30metagenome_FD_192430 | JGI IMG/M metagenome (GOLD analysis project Ga0265798, IMG submission 192430) | Plant litter microbial communities from East Loma Ridge, Irvine, California - P3 T30 | ecosystem: Environmental > Terrestrial > Plant litter > Unclassified | place: USA: California...
GCCATCACCGCCCAGGTCGACATCGGCCCCAACGACCGCGGCGGTTTCGGCCTCGCCGTGCGCCTGCAGGTCAGCACGCCTGGTCTGGACCCAGCCAGCGCAGCGGCAGTGATCGCCAAGGCCCATGAAGTCTGCCCCTACTCGAACGCCACCCGCGGCAATATTGAAGTGACGATTACGGTGGTGTAAGGCTGCTATCCAGATGACATAGCGAAAAGCTATATCTGTTATCTGAACAGACAATTGGACGAATATCTGGCGCTGCACCATACTTCAGCTGTCTCCACTATTCTCCTCCAAGAAAATAGTCTTCAGCCCGCTTTAACCAGCGGGCTTTTTTTTGCCCGCATGTATTCGCGCAGAATAGTTTCCGGTGGAGTCAGACCACATTTGCGCGATGTCATACCGGGGTCATATTCCCTCCCTATACTTTGTTCATCTGCCTTACACGTAACCGATATACGTGATTGCAGCCAGGCGCAGCCCTCGTGGCGCGCCACTCGATTTCTCTCTTGGCCCAGATTGGGTTTGCCCTTCCCCGCGAAGGGCATTTTTTTTTGCGCTCAACAGGCGTTCCAGTTGCTCTGGCTAGCTTGCAGGCGGCGGGCAATCCACTATATTGAAGTTCCCCCGCGAGGCAGGCAGCGCCTGCCCCGCTGACCGAACAGAGGAGACGAACGCATGAGCCAACCCCCATTCGCCATTCAGTCAGGTAATCCCACCCATCCGCTGCAGGGCCGCCGCCGCGCTGCCTGCGAAGCACTGCTGCTGACCGAGTTGAACCCGCACAGCGTCATCGACCACCCGACCGGCCGTGACGCGCCCATCGAACTGCACAGTTTCGGCACCGTGCGCGAACCTTGCCCCAAGTGCCAGAAGCCCACCCTGAGCCTGATCCTGCGCCAGGACAACGTGCGCATCGCCCACCTGCTCTGCGTCGAGTGCCAAAGCTGCTACGACGCCCATTATGCAGGCGGGGCGCCTGCCCTCTGCATTTGAGTTCATGGGCCGAACGGGCTGTCGTGCTAAGCTTTGCGCCCCGTTGACCACGCCAAACTGCCGATGACTGCCCTGCTGCGCCTGCTGTTGCTCGATCCCCCGCTCGCGCGCATGCGCATTCGACTCGCCCTGGTGTTGTACCTGGCAATCCTGGTCATCGGTTCGATCCCGGGTGCGCGCGCCGACATCGGCCACGTCGCCAGCGGCGTGGTGCTGCACTCGGCAGCCTATGCCGGCCTGTCGCTGCTGATCTTCGGCGGTGTGCTGGCGAGCCGCAGCGGGCGCGCCTGGATCACCGTGGCAGCCATTGCCGCCATGGGCGCCATCGATGAGGGCGTGCAAAGCTTTTTCCCCTACCGCGGCGCAGCCGTCGGCGACTGGCTGGTCGACTGCAGCGCCGCTGCCGTGACCGCCACCATTCTGTATCTGCTGTGGCCGCGGCTGACCCAGCCACCGCGCCGCGTTTGATCTTGCGCAGACGCCGGCAAGGCTGACTGAACCTATCGACCGCGCCACCCTCTTACCTGGGTGGCTGCGTCGCATCGTCACTGAATACGTTCCAAAAACACGTTCTCCACTGAACCGGCAGTGGTGTTGAAGCGTCACGCTGCAACGCTGCACGGCCAGGCCAGGGAGTATTTGATGTGGGTCAGAACCACCTGTTCACACCTGAACGCCGCCGCGTTTCGCCGCTCTCATACATGTGGCAAGCCGGATCGTCACGTACACCCACTGTAACGATACCAACCGAAGGAGTTGATCATGAATCGAAAACAACAGAGCGTCGTACTGGCGGGCATGCTGGCATTCGCGCTGGCAGGCTGCAGTTCCATGCGCGGCGGCGGCAGCGGCGGCGCCGGTGACGCCAGCAGCGCCTCCACCGTGGGCGCCAGCAGCAGTTCGGCCAACACCGCCGGCGGCGCAACGGGCGCCGGCACCACCGGCGACACGGGCCCTGGCGTGGCCGGCACCGGCATGAACAGTACCAGCGCCGGCACCGGCACCAGCGGCCAGGGCAACAGCATGGGCAGCAACAGCAGCCCGACGGGCGGCTCCAGCACCAGCAGCATGGGCGCCTCGGGCATGGCCGGCAGCACCGGGTCCGGCGGCGGCAGCGGCAGCATGGGTAGCATGGGTAGCGGCGCCAGCGGAGGCGCAGCCACGTCCGATGCTGCCGGCGGCAGCGCCAGCGGCATGAGCGGCGCCAGTGGCGCAAGTGGCGCCACCGGCTCAGGCGGCGCGGATGGCGGGGCCGGCGCCCAATCGCAAGCACAATCACAGAGCCCAACCGTGACCAGCGGCAGCGGCTCCACCGCCGGCGGCACACCCAATGCCACCGTGGCCCTGATTGAAGCAATTCCCCGCTCAGCCACCGCCGGGGCAAGCGGCACCAGCGGTACCAGCGGCAGCAGCGGCAGCAGCGGCAGCAGTGGCACAGCGGGCAGCAGCAGCTCCGGCAGTCCCGGCACCGCCGCCGGTGACGACCGCATCTATCGCATTACCTTGCGCATGGACGACGGCACCACCCGCGTCATCACCCAGGACCGCCTGCCGGCCTTCCGCACGGGCGACCGCGTCAGTATGAGCGGCGGCACCATCGGCCAATAAGCAAAGCGGGGCACAGGCCCACACGGCCCTGCCCCGCCGATCAGGCGCCCTGCCGGCTTGAAAGGCCGCGTCATCGCGGCCGATTATTATTGCTCCGCGATGCGCCCTCTGGCGCGCAGGGCTGCACGCGCCATGGTCACCCGCTTTCGGGTAAAGTCTTGCTCATCGGCTAATCGTAGGAGTACGACGACATGAGCAACAAGACCATCAAACATTTGCATGAGGCGGTGCGCGACGACATCGGCGACCTGCTGACCCGGCGTCCTCTTCCCAATCCCCGATTGCCCCAGCTTGATCCGTTTCTCTTCCTCAATCACCACGGACCACAAGTCTATCCTCCAAACAATCACGGCCTGCCTTTCGGCCCGCATCCCCATCGCGGCTTTGAAACCGTCACCTTCATCCTCGACGGTATGCTCAGCCACGAGGACAGCGCCGGCCACGAAAGCGTGATCCGCGCCGGCGGCGTGCAATGGATGACGGCAGGCAGCGGCATCGTCCACGCCGAAGTGTCACCGCCAGAGTTCCAGCGCCAGGGCGGCCCGATCGAACTGCTGCAGTTGTGGATCAACTTGCCTGGACGCCTCAAAATGAGCCCGCCGGCCTACACGGGTTTGCAACAGGATCAGATTCCCGCGCTGCCTGCAGGCAGCGGCGCCACGCTCCACCTGATTGCCGGGCAGTGGCAAGGACACAGTGGTCCGTTCACCTCCCTCACAGGCGTTTTCATGAGCACCATCGACATGCCGGCCGGCGCCGAACTGGTCATGGAAGACCTGCTGGCGCGCACCGTGTTTCTGTACGTGGTCAGGGGCGCCCTCAGCATCACCGGCCAGCGGGTCTCCGGCCAGACCCTGGTCGAACTCAACGATGAAGCCAACACGGTGGACCTGGTGGCGGAAGAAGACAGTTTTATCGTGTTCGGCCACGCCGAGCCGATCGGCGAACCCGTGGTCGCCCACGGCCCCTTCGTGATGAATACCGAGCAGGAAATCAGGCAGGCAGTTGCCGACTACCAGGCCGGCCGCTTCAGCGCGCCTCGTTAATCGCCAAAGCACGCTACCGTAACACCTTTAAGGCAGGTCATCGGTCAACCTGCCTGCCTTGAAATCGCAAGCGCCTGGTCGAACAGATCAATCGTGCGGCACGAACCAATCCCAGCCTGCGCAATCAGACAGAAGACTTCCTCCCGGATCTTCCATGTCTTCGAAAGCGCTGATCTGCATTACGCCCCAGGGCCAGGCGCCACCAGGCCGGCCGGCTGACTTGGCCAGCCATGTCACGTCCGGCGCCGAGCTCGATGTTGCGCTGGCGGGCTGGCAGGTACACCATGCCGGCAACTGGCGTGAAGCGGCGCGCATTCTCGGCGCCCATCCCTGCCTGGCCGGACTGGCGCTCGGCTTGCCGGGCGCCGAAGGTGTCGCCGCCGCCGAAGCGTTTTTCCGCTCCCATTGGCACATCGAATGGGTCGGCGTATTTGCGCCCGCGGCGCTGGCGCTGCCCGCGTGCCAGGCGCTGGCGGCCGCCCACCTCGCCGATTACCACACCGAACCGGTCGACCCCAGGCGCCTGGCGGACTGCCTCGGTCACGCCCATGGCATGGCGCAGTTGCGGCGCCAGAGCCTGCCGGTCGAGCGCGGCGCTGCCGACGCCATGGCCCTGACCGGCAGCAGCGCCGCCATCGCCCGTCTGCGCGTCCAGATCGCCAAGGTCGCCCTGTCCCACGCGCCCGTGCTGATCTGGGGCGAAAGCGGCAGCGGCAAGGAACTGGCGGCCCAGGCCATTCACGCCGGCTCGGCGCGTGCTGGGGGGCCATTCGTACCCATCAACTGCGGCGCCATTCCGCCCGCGCTGATTCAGTCCGAATTGTTCGGCCATGCGCGCGGCGCGTTCACCGGCGCCGCGCGCGACAAGATCGGCCTGCTCGAGTCGGCTGCGGGCGGCACCGTGTTTCTCGACGAGATCGCCGACCTGCCGAAAGACCTGCAGTCGAACCTGCTGCGCTTTCTGCAGGAAAAAACCATCTACCGGGTGGGCGCCACCCGCCCCATCAAGGTTGATGTGCGCGTCATCGCGGCGTCGCACGTGCATCTTGGCGAGGCGGTGGCGCGCGGCGACTTTCGCGAAGACCTGTACTACCGCCTCAACGTGCTGCCGATCGACGTGCCGCCCCTGCGCGAGCGCCGCGCCGATCTCGACATCCTCGCCAATCACTTCTTCCATGCCTACGCCGATGAAAAGGCGCCCCACCTGAAGGGCTTTGCCGGCGATGCCCTGCGCGCCATCCGCGAACACGACTGGCCCGGCAATGTCCGCGAGCTGATCAACCGCACCCGGCGCGCGATGGTACTGGCCGAAGGCCGGCTGATCGGCGCGCACGACCTCGGCCTGGCGCGCCTGCCCGCGCGCAGCAGCGGCCTGGACGCATCGCGCATCGACGCTGAACGCGCCGCCATCAGTGCCAGTCTCGAGCGCGCCGGCAGCAACATCACCCATGCGGCGCGCGACCTCGGCGTTTCGCGTATGACCCTGTACCGCCTGCTGGCCAAGCACGGCATCCAGCCCTGACCCATTCGCCTGGCGTACGCCACCTGTCGCATCGCTGATGCCATGCCAGCCCCGGCGCGGCCGCCAATGCGTGTCGATCGTCGCACTCCTGATACAGACACTTCTCTCCTCCGCGCGGCCCGCTTCCCATGACAACGTCGCGGCGGCGTCCGATTACTGCGGCTCAGTCGTCACGGCAGCGATACAGATTGCAGCACGCGCCCATCGTGGCACGCGGCGCCTGTCAGCGCTGACGCCCCTTTGCGCTGGCGGGCGCGCCCGCCTGGCATCGTCCTTGCAATCTCCCTTTCGCCGGACCCGCCGCAGCTTTGACGGGTTCAACTTCTCACCTAAACGCTTTTCGAAGGGGCTACCATGAAACGATCAATTCTTGCAGCAGCCGTTGCGCTGGCTGTTTGCGCTGGCGCCAGCGCCAACCCGACCAACACAGGCACCGTGACCATTCCGGCCGGCAGCGGCAGCGGTACTGGCGCCGGCACCGGCACTGGCGCTGGCACTGGCACTGGCACCGGCAGCGGCGCCGGTTCGCGCGACACCGGCGCCGCCCTGCTGCAGAACGCCACCACCCAGACCGACCAGCAAGGTCCTGGCGCCCAGGCCAATGAAAACTCCACCTCGACGCAGGACAGCAGCGGCCAGAACAACAGCAGCGGCCACGCCCTTGCCGATGGTTTCGGCACCAGCGCTGCTAATAACGGCGGCACCGCCACCTCCACCTTCAGCGACTCCTTCAATACCACTACTGCCACCACCAGCACGGCACTGACTGGCACAGTGAGCGGCAATGCGGTCAACAATATCGGCAACGTCGCCCTCCACAGCGGCGACAGCACAGGCGGCAACGGCGGCCACGGCCTGGGCGGCATCGCCGCGGGCGGACATGCGTCCGGCGCTGCCGGCGGCAACAGTGGCGCCGCCACCGGCGCCAACGCCGCGTCCGGCTCGACTGGCGGTGATGCCACCAATAACGGCTGGGCGAGCAATGGTGACGCCCTGATCGGCGAAGCGAACGGCGGGGCGGGCGGACGGGGCGGCGACGCACTCGGCGCCAGGTCCGGCGCTGGCGGCGCAGGCGGTGGCGGCGGTGCAGGCGGCAGCCATGGCCAGGTCGGTCCGGCCAATGGCGGCGCGGGCGGCAGCAGCGGACTTGCCGCCGGGGGCAATGGCGGCGAAGCCGGGCAAAACAAGGGCGGTTCGAACGGCCTGTCCCTCGGTGACGGCGGCACCGGCGGCGCGGCCAGCGGTACGGGCGGCGCAGGCGCTGCAGCCACTGCCGGTACAGGCGGCGCTGGCGGCAATGGCGCGGCCACCGGTGGCACTGGCGGCGCCGGTGGCAGTGGCGCCGCCGGCGGCAGCGCCGGCACTGCAACCAATACCGCAGGCAACGGCGCGGCCGGCGGCACGGCCACCAATGGCAACGCCACCAATGGCGATCCCGCAGTGGGCGACGCCACTGCCGGCAATGGCGGCGCTGGCGGCAGCGGCGGCACCAACACCTCCGGCACGGGCGGGGCTGGCGGCACCAATACAGGCGGGGCAGCGACTGGCGGCGCAGGCACTGGCGCTGCGGGTGGCAACGCCGGTACGACCACGGTCGATGCCGGCACGTTTGACATGTCCAACAACATGACCAACGTCGCCGCCGGCGCCACCGGCATCGTCATCCTCAGTCAGAACAGCGGCATTTCGGCGCTGGTGCAGCAAAGCGTCAACGTGCAGGCCAACCTGAACGTGGGCGCCCGCTAAGCAGGCCACGCGGCCCGCCGGCGCCCTGGCGTGGCGGGCCGCTCTCTGCCAATTTTTGAAAGAGCACGATGAAATCATTTTTTGAGAATAAGCACGCACTGTCAAAAATGGCGTTGGCTGCGCTCGGCTGCTGCAGCGCCCTCGCCTTCGCCGCCGGGCCCGTTACGTCAGCCACACCGGCCGCGCCAGCAGCCAGTGCGCAGTTTGCAAATGCTGACGGCGGCGCCGTCGCTGAAGCCGAACTCGATCGGGCGCGCGGCGGCGCCGATACCACCCTGGTCGACACCCGTTTGAGCAGCCAGGTAAGCGGTAACAGCGCCACGCAGGTGCAGACCGGCTGGAACGTCATCAATGGCGGCGCGTTTGCAAACCTGACAGGCATTCCCATCGTCATCCAGAATTCGGGGGCGAACGTGGCAATCCAGAATGCCACCACCATTGAATTACAGTTCAAGTGACCATGCGCGCACGAGCATGCCACTTCCGGCGTCCCCTTCTTCCCGCCACCTTGCTGTGGACGGCGCTGGCCGGTGCCAGCAGCGCCGCCATGGCGCTGGACTTGCCGGGGCCGGGCGGCGCCCGTTACAGCGTGCCCGTCGCCAGCATGAAGGCAGTGAAATTTGCGCATACCCTGCACCAGCAACTCGACTTCAGCTGCGGCTCGGCGGCGGTGGCCACCTTGCTGCGTTTCCAGTACGGCGTGCAGGTCGACGAACAGACGGTGTTTACCCACATGTTCCTGCGCGGCGATCAAGCCAAAATCCGGCGCGAGGGATTTTCGCTGCTCGACATGAAGCGCTTCCTCGCCACCCGGGGCTATCAGGCCGACGGCTTTCGGCAGCCCCTGCAGAAGCTGATCGATGCACGCCTGCCGGCCATCGTGCTGCTGTCGGACAAAGGCTACCAGCATTTCGTCGTGATCCGCGGCGCAGCGAACGGCCGCATCCTGCTTGCCGACCCGGCCACGGGCACCCGCGCTCTCGCCCAGTCCGCCTTCGAGCAGCTATGGAACAACAAGCTGCTGTTTGTCATACACCGCGCACCCGCCGCGCCGCTCTTCAATGTTCCCGCCCACTGGCGTGATGCGCCGGCGGCCCCGCTCGACAGCGCGCTGTACCAGGATGCCGTGCGCGCTTTTTCCCTGGGCAAGAACGGCCCGGGCGACTACTGACAGGAGACGCTACGATGCAACTTCACCACGGTTTATGGCGTCTTGGCGTATGGATGGCGGCGGCCGGCTTTGCCAGCGCCGCCACGGCCGCGGCCCCTTCCGGCGATATCGCCCCGAGCGGCGCCGACAGCGCCGCATGCGCCCGGTGCGTCGAGCGCGCCGCTATCGAACAGTCCGCAAAAGCGCCGGCGCCGGACGGGGCGCTTGCGGACTGGCTCCCGGTTGCGCCCGAAGCCCTGGAAGCTGCCCGCGGCGGCTTTACGGGACCGGGCGGGCTGACCGTCTCGCTCGGCATCGAGCGCATGGTGGCCATCAATGGCGATGTGGTGGCGCGCAGCAGCTTCGATGTCGCCGATCTGAACCGCATGACGGAAGCGCAGTTGCGCCAGACAGGCGAAGCGCTTTCCGCCGCCAAACTGGTGCAAAACGGTCTGCAGAACGTCTACAAGGCAGGCGACCCGGGCGCGTATCAAGCGGCCGGCATCGTCGTCCAGAACAGCCTGGACAATCAGTCCATCCGCACCGAGACGCTCATCAGTGCAAGCGTCAACAGCGCCGCACTGCTCAATTCCCTCAATTTTCAGGGCAGCCTGCAAGACGCCTTGACGCGCTCTGTCGCGCCGCACTGAGGACGCATTTCAACTTCATGGAGGAAGCATGCCGATCCACGTAGCACGACTGCGCCACACTTCGCTGGCGGCCCTGCTGATGGCGCCTGTGAGTCTGGCCTGGCCCCAGCCAGCACCCGATCCCGCAACGGGCGCAATGCGGGCGCAGCTTGAAGAGATGAAACAACAGCTGGCCAGACAGGCCCGTGCCATTGAGGATCTGCAAGCTGCGGCGCGGGCGCGCACGGCGGGCGTACCAGCATCCACCGGCGCGCCGAAAGCCAGCCTGGAGAGCGCCCCCAATCCAGTCTCTCCGGCTGCGCTTGACGCCATGCGGGGCGCCGGCACGCCAGACGGCGCCGACCTGCCATCGCAAAGCGCCGACCAGGCCGCCGGCGCGAACCCAGGCCCAACGGATGCGCCCGGCCGGGCGGAGGTCGCGGTCGGGCGCGCACCCGCGCGCGACAGCCGCCCGCCAGCGGTGGCGCCCTTGTTCGAGCAGCCCGGCGTGCTCACGCCGCGTGGAAAATTTGTACTCGAACCCTCGCTGCAGTTCGGCTATTCCTCGAGCAACCGGGTGGCGCTGGTTGGCTACACCGTCATCCCGGCACTGCTCATCGGCCTCATCGATGTGCGCGAAGTCAAGCGCAACACCGTGACCGCCGCGCTGACCGGCCGCGTTGGACTGAGCCGCCGCCTGGAAGCAGAACTGAAGCTGCCATATGTGTATCGCTCGGACTCGACCGTGAGCCGCGAACTGTTCACCGGCACCGCCAGCGAACGGGTGTTCGACACCAGTGGACGCGCGCTCGGCGACATCGAAGCGGCGCTGCGCTACCAGCTCAATGAAGGGGGCGCCGACAAACCGTATTTTATCGGCGGACTGCGCCTGAAGTCCCGCACCGGCCGCGATCCTTTCAATGTCGTCACCGACTGCACCCGCCGCTGCATCGGGGAAAATGTCACCGGTACCGGCTTGCCGCTCGACCTGCCAACCGGATCGGGCTTCTATTCCTTGCAACCGAGCCTGACCTGGCTGCTGCCCTCCGATCCGGCCGTGTTTTTTGGCAGCGTCAGCTATTTGCACAATTTCAAGCGCAAAGGACTGACGCGGCTGGTGCTGGGTGGCGAACGCGAACCGCTCGGTGAAGTCCAGCCGGGCGACGTGTTCGGCTTTAATTTTGGCATGGGGCTGGCCTTGAACGACAAGGCCTCGCTCAGCCTGGGGTACGACCACAGCACCATTGCACGAACGCGCCAGAACGGCCTGACTTTGCCCGGCGCGGTGCGCACCCAACTGGGCACGCTCTTGCTTGGCTTTTCCTACCGCATCAGCGACAAACGCACGGTCAACGTCGCCGTCGGCGCCGGCCTGACGCGCGATACCCCCGATGTGTCGCTGACGATACGTGTGCCGACCAATTTTTAGGGTTGGCGCCGGCTACTTCGCACAGGCTCCCGGACGGCCAGATCGGGAGTCCGCAGTGGCAGTCCGGGGCGCGGCCTTGCGGACATGAGCATGTTAGCGTTCGCACTGCACACGGCATGCTGGCATTGCATGTCGGCGCACGCCCTGGCCCGTGCGGCCCCACTTCGATTACATTAAAGCTTTCCCATTCCCGGAGCGAGCATGACGCCGGTGCCACTCGTCGAAACCAGCCGCGGCTATCCAGATACCGGCTACAGCACCGAAAATGTCCATCTTGGCTCAGTGGCCGTGGTCGATATACGTGGAAACCTGCTGTGGTCGGCGGGCGATCCGCACGTGCTCACCTTCACCCGTTCAGCCATCAAGCCCTTCCAGGCGCTGCCGTTTCTGCTCGCTGACGGGCCGGCCCGCTTCGGCCTGTCGCTCGACGAGGTGGCCCTGCTGTGCGCGAGCCACTCCGGCGAACCCAGGCACGTTGCGGGCGTCGAGGCCATCCTGGCCAAAATCGGCCTCGACGAAACTTGCCTTGCCTGTGGCTGCCAGGTGCCGCTCTACTACGACAGCGTCGGCCTGGCTGCGCCGGCCGGACAGCAATGGCGCCAGGTGCACCATAACTGCTCGGGCAAGCACAGCGGCTTTCTGGCCTGGTGCCGCCTGCACGATGTCGGGACCGAAGACTACGTCGCGCGCAGCCATCCGCTGCAGCAGGCAATTCGCGCGAGCCTGGCAGATACGGCCGGGCTCGACGCGGCGGCGATGCCAGTCGGTCTGGACGGTTGCTCGGCGCCCAATTACGCCTTGCCCCTTTCGAAACTGGCCCATCTTCATGCGCGCCTGGCGCAGGGTTCCGCCGATCCGGTCTTGGGAGCTGCCCTGGGTGATCTGTTCGATGCCATGACCAGACGCCCCGATCTCGTCTCCGGTGAGGGCCGCTGCGACCTCGCTTACATGCAGGCGGGCGGCGGCGACTGGGTCAGCAAGGTGGGCGCGGATGCGGTTCAGACCATCGGCATCCGCTCGGCTGGTCTCGGCATTGCCATCAAGATTGCCGATGGCGCCACCCGCAGCCTGCAGACCGCCACTTTCGCCGTGCTGGATCAACTGAGTTTGCTCAACGCCGGTCAGCGCGCGCAACTCGATGCCTACCGCCAGCCGGCCCTGCGCAATGTTCGCGGCGCCATCGTCGGCGATATCCGCGCCGTGTTCACCTTGCGCCAGCATCGCCTGGGCTGACACGGCCGCCGCCAGCCTGCCGCGCTGCATGCAGGCCTTGCTGTTTCAGCGCATCAGCTGCGTCAGCATCTGCGCAATGGCTTTGACGACTTCCCCGTCGCGCCAATAAATTTCGTGGGACAGGGGATTCCAGCTGCGCACGATCAGGTCGAACACGCCGCGCCCGGCATTGATGGCGCGGTCTTCCACCAGCTGGCGATAGCCTTCCGACAGCGGCTGCAGGGGCCAGCCGAGTACATCGTCCGGATCGTACAGATTGAGCCACTTGAAACTCTGGCGCGGCCGCGCAATCGGGATGATCGTCATCTCCTTGTGGGCGGCAACAAAAATCGGAATGTTGCAGCCCGTCGTGATCCAGCCCAGCGAGGTGCCGCAGGCCAGAAAATGCTTTTCCGCCGCCGTCAGATTGCGTCCCTGCAGGGCGCGCGACCAGTGGTCGATATCGCGCCAGACACCGGCCCCCACCGGCAAGCCACCCATCGCTTTCTGGGCGTCGTAAATATAGCTCGACAAGACCTGGCAGCCCAGCGAGTGGGCCAGAAAAATCACGGGGGTATCGGGAGAATTGGCCTGGAAGGCGTCGAGCAGGGTCTTGGCGATTTCCATTTGCGCCAGTTCGTAGACTGAGCCGCTGTCTTCCTTGCGGTTTTCCAGACCGGCGGCGTCACCAAAGCCAAATAGCAGAAACTTGCGGAGATACGCAAAGTGCACGGCGCCCGTGGCGGTGGCCTTGCTGGTGATGCGGTCCCATACTTCGGCTTCGTTCGGTTGCAGGATATTCTGGTAATACACTGCCCGCATGTCGATCTGGCGCAGAAAGCGCGGTCCGATCGCCGCGTGCAGGCGCTGGCCCAGGTCGGCCGAATAATCAGGCGGAGTTTCGCCCATGCCGTGGACGGTGATAAGAACGACGTCAGCCATATTGCCTCCTTGATCCGCCAATGCGGATCTTTACGCAGCGGGCAGAGCCCGCCGAGCGCCTGCTATTTCCAGCCAGGTCTCTGCCTGGTCCGGCGCTTTCAAAGCCGGGATTCAGCCCCGCCGCGATGCCCGATTATTTCCTAAGCAGTCTAGCAAATTCCTACAAGATAGGCGCGGGCGTGGCGGGCGCGCCACGCCCGCGCCGGAAACGGCGGGCGGCAAGCGCCTGGACCGCACACAACTGCGCTGACGGCTGCAAAAGCGCGAACAGACGAGTAGACTCATGCCTATGAACAATTCGAAAAAAGTCGCCGGTCTCGCCGGTCTCGCCAGCGTTTTATGGCTCGGCCTGGTCACCGCGGTGGCGGCCAGTCAGCGCCGGCTGGTATTTAATCCCACCATCAAGCGAGAAGTGGCAAATCCGCGCAGCAGCGGGCACCGCACGCGCTCGGTTGTTTTGCGCGCCCGCGACGGCACCAAGCTGTCGGGCTGGTTGATGACCCCGGCGGTGGTGGGGCCGCGGCCTGCCGTGATTTATTTTGGCGGTCGTTCAGAAGAGGTGTCCTGGGTCGCGCGAGATGCCGGCAAGCTCTTCCCCGGAATGACGGTGCTGGCGGTGAACTACCGCGGCTACGGCAACTCGCAAGGTAATCCGGACGAACAACTGATGATCGACGACGGCTGCACCTTGTTCGACTGGCTGGGCGAGCGTCCCCACGTGGATCCCCAGCGTATCGCCATTGTCGGCCGCAGCCTGGGCTCCGGTGTCGCCGTGCAAGTCGCCATGCAGAGGTCGGCACACGCCCTGGTGCTGATCACCCCTTACGACTCCATTCTCGCCATCGCGAAGCGGCGCTTCCCGACGATGCCGATCGAATATGTATTGCGCCACCGTTTCGAGTCGGTGAAATACGCCCCTTCGCTGCTGGCGCCCACCTATGTGCTGCGCGCGGCGGACGACGACATCGTGCCGCACTCGCACACCGAT
>Ga0265798_10008291_pt1 | contig 13268 bp, 14 predicted proteins | sample P3T30metagenome_FD_192430 | JGI IMG/M metagenome (GOLD analysis project Ga0265798, IMG submission 192430) | Plant litter microbial communities from East Loma Ridge, Irvine, California - P3 T30 | ecosystem: Environmental > Terrestrial > Plant litter > Unclassified | place: USA: California...
TCACCACGCGCAGGCCGGCCCCAACTGACGGGTATGCGCACGTCGCCCCTGCGCAGGCAGGGGCCCAAGTTTCTTTCCGGAGCCGCTACGCCAGATGCCCGGCCCTTCAACCGAAGCCGAACCGACCATGACCAAACCCTTCAAACGCATCCTGTTCACCGGCGCTGCCGGCAACCTCGGCCGCCGCCTGCGCGAGCGCCTGCATGAATTCGCCGACATCGTGCGCCTGTCCGACGTGGCCGACTTCGGCCCCGCCGGCCCGAACGAGGAAGTGGTGCTGTGCGACCTGGCCGACCGCGACGCGGTCATGGCGATGTGCGAAGGCGTCGACGCGATCCTGCACTTCGGCGGCGTCTCCACCGAAGTCGAATGGGCGCCGATCATGCAGGCGAACATCCAGGGCATGGTCAATCTCTACGAGGCGGTGCACAAGCTGGGCATCCGCCGCGTGGTGTTCGCCAGCACCAACCACACCATGGGCATGTACCGCACCACCGACACCGTCGACGCCACCATGCCGCCGCGCCCCGACGGCTACTACGGCGTGTCGAAGGTGTTCGGCGAGACCCTGTCGCGCTATTACTGGGACCGTTTCGGCATCGAGACCGTATGCGTGCGCATCGGCTACTGCTGGCCGGAGGCCAGCACCTACCGCCAGATGGTGACCTGGCTCAGCCTGGACGACCTGGTCGAGCTGCTGCGCCGCTCGCTGGTGACGCCGCGCGTCGGCCACACCATCACCTTCGGCACCTCGGCCAACCCGGGCCGCTGGTGGGACGACCGCCACTCGCGCTACCTGTGCTACGTGCCAAAGGACAGCTCGACCCAGTTCGCCGACCGCCTGCCGGACCAGATGGAATATCCGCCGGAAGACGACATCACCACCATCTACCAGGGCGGGGCCTTCCTGCATAACGGGCCGAAATACCAGGATTGACGCTGCGCCGGCCGCGCGCCATCGCAGCCTGGATGGTGAAACCGTGCGCGTCTGCGTCGTGCACGCCATTTGCTTGCTTGCGGGGCGCACCGGCTGGTCTTCACCGATGCCGATACGCGGGTCTCGCTGCAATGGCTGGCAGCCCAGCTGGCGCTGGGTGTCGACGTGGTGTGCGGATCGGTGGAGCTGGACGACTGGAGCCCGCACGGCGCCACGGCGCAGCAGCTGCGCAAGCACTGCGGGCGCCGCTACCGCGACCGCCATGCCCACATCCACGGCGCGCGCGGCGGCTTCGGCGACACCCTGCTGGCGATGGTCGCCGGCCCCGCCGCCTGAGCGATCGGCGCCTTACTTCGTCCAGTAGTCGAGCACCAGCGAGCGTTGCAGGCTGGCGCCCAGCGTGGCGACGAAGCGCTGGTGGGCCGGATGCACCAGGTAGGCGTCGCGGTCCTCGGCGGTGGCGAAGCTGAGGGTGAAGCAGTGGGTGAACCCGTCGTTCAGGCCTTCGGGACTGACGTTGGTGCCCCATTCAAAGGCGGCCACGCCCGGGATCTCGTGCGGCAGCGTGGCGAAGCCGGTAACGACTGCGTCGACGGCTTCGTCGGCGGCATCGGGCTTGAAGGAGAACAGGACGACGTGGCGCAGGACGGACATAAGGCTCCCGGAAGTAAACAAGCGATGCCACATCTTACACGCAGGAGGAAGCGGACGGCGCCGTCATGCGCCCGTCACATCGCCGCTTTATAGTCGCGCCAACCGAACCACCGAACAGGCGCACCATGAGGCAAACCGATCATCCGGACCTGGTCCGGCGCATGCAGCGCGACATCGCCGACAGTTACGACGAAGAGCTGGAGATGGAACTGGACGACCGCGAGCTCGATCCTGTCAGCCTGCTGCCGGCGGACCAGCAGGACGCCGCCGGGCGCGAGGGGCGGCGCCAGTACTTCCGCGAGCTGTTCCGGCTGCAGGCGGAGCTGGTCAAGCTGCAGGACTGGGTGGTGCACACCGGGCACAAGGTGGTGATCCTGTTCGAGGGACGCGACGCCGCCGGCAAGGGCGGCGCCATCAAGCGCATCGTGCAGAGGCTTAATCCGCGCGTGTGCCGCGTGGCCGCGCTGCCGGCCCCGAACGACCGCGAACGCACGCAGTGGTACTTCCAGCGCTACGTCCCGCACCTGCCGGCCGCCGGCGAGATCGTGCTGTTCGACCGCAGCTGGTACAACCGCGCCGGCGTCGAGCGCGTGATGGGCTTCTGCACCGACGAGCAGTACGAGGAATTCTTCCAGACCGTGCCGGAATTCGAGCGCATGCTGGCGCGCTCGGGCATCCAGCTCATCAAGTACTGGTTCTCGATCTCGGACGAGGAACAGAACGCGCGCTTCCTGAGCCGCATCCACGATCCGCTCAAGCAGTGGAAACTGAGCCCGATGGACCTGGAGTCGCGCCGCCGCTGGGAAGAATACACGCGGGCCAAGGAGATCATGCTGGAGCGCACCCACATCCCGGAAGCGAAATGGTGGGTGGTGCAGGGCGTCGACAAGAAGCGCGCCCGCCTGAACTGCATCCACCACCTGCTGGAACAGATTCCCTACGTGGAAGTGGACCGCCCGGGCATCGAGCTGCCCGAGCGCGAATACCACGACGATTACGTGCGGCGGCCGGTGCCGCCGGAGATCATCGTGCCGGATGTGTATTGACAAGCCGTCCCGGCAGGCTAGGCATCCGAGGCCGGGGCCTCGAATGAAACGTGGCCGTTAAACGCTTGCGGCCTGGCCGGCGCTTCCCGCTCCGGCCAGGCCGCGCGTCTTAGTCGCCGGGTCCTTCGCCCGGCATCGTATCTGCCATCAGGCGCAACTCTTCCGGCGTGAGCTCGTCGGGCTTCTTGTCCTTCAGTCCATCGAACTCGGCCTTGCCGTCCTGTTGCTGCTGCTGTTGATCCGGCGCGGCCGCCGGCGCTTGCTGGTCCTGGTTCTGCTGCTGTGTCATGGCTTCCTCCTGTATGCGAAATGGCTTGGATTCCAGTGTGGCACAGGCCCGGAAGCGACGGCGTCCGGCAAGCATGCGCGCCGCGACTATCGGATAAACAAATGTTTTATGTCTCCAACAATTGTTTAATCGATAATCCATCTGCAGATGTGTGGAAACGGTACCACTATCACTTCTGCCAGTTTCGAATAGCTTTGCATTACAACAATTGTTAGATAGTATGACGTTGCTGCTTCATTACATAATTACATAAGGCTGGAGACGTATGAGCACAACTGAAATCTTTCTGCTGGCGATGCTGCTGATCTTCAGCGCACCCTTCCTGGTGTGGCGCTTCTTCAAGACCGATTACTTTGCCCCGCTGGCGATCGTCCAGATCATCATGGGCGTGCTGCTGGGCCCGGGCGTCATGGGCGCGGCCTTTCCGGAGTACCACAAGTTCGTCTTCAATCCCGACGTCGTGAAAACCCTGGGCGGCCTGGCGCAGTGGGGCGTGATGCTGTTCGTGATGCTGGCCGGTATCGAACTGGACCTGAAAAAGGTCTGGCAGTTCCGCCGCGAGAGCGCGACGACCGCCGGGCTGTCGCTCGGCATGCCGCTGCTGTTCGGCTGCGCTGCCGCCTGGCTGCTGCTGCGCTATCCGGGCTGGATGGGGCCGAAGGCCGCGACCTGGCAATTCCTGCTCGGTACCGGCATGGCCTGCGCCGTCACCGCGCTGCCGGTGCTGGTGCTGCTGATGGAAAAACTCGAGATCCTGCGCCTGCCGATGGGCCAGCGCATCCTGCGCTATGGCAGCCTCGACGACGTCGCCATCTGGGGCGTGCTGGCGCTGATCATGCTCGACTTCGAACGCATGGGCCGCCAGCTCGGCTTCCTGCTCGCCTTCGCCGTCCTGACCTTCCTGTTCCGCCGCCTGATGGCGCGCCTGAAACAGCCGGACCGCTGGTTCGTCGCGCTGATCTGGCTGATCGCCTGCGCCTTCGGCGCCGACTGGGCCGGCCTGCACTTCATGGTCGGCGCCTTCCTGGCCGGCGTGGTGATGGATGCGGACTGGTTCGGCCAGGAGCAGCTCGACGGCCTGTTCAAGAACGTGCTGCTGGTCCTGATGCCGGTCTTCTTCCTCAGCACCGGCCTGCGCACCAAATGGGACCTGGGCGGCTTTTCGGTGTTCTTCGCCGCCGGCCTGCTGCTGTTCGCCTCCGTCGCCGGCAAGCTGGCCGGCGCCCACATCGCCGGCAAGGTCCTGAAATGGAAGAGCGGCGAAGCCTCGATCATCGGCTGGCTGCTGCAAACGAAGGGCCTGATCGAGATCATCTTCGCGAATATCCTGCTCGACAAGGGTATCATCACCAGCGAGACCTTTACCGCGCTGCTGCTGATGGCGGTGGGCAGCACCATGCTGACCATCCCGGTGGTGCATCCGAAGCTCAACCGCGCCGAGCACCGCGGCCTGGTCGAGCAGGCCAGTTCCTGACCCGCCGGCGCAAGGAGAACAGAGTATGGCACGCAGCGGTTTGAGCAAATCCCAGGTGCGCGAAACGCGCGACCGGCTGGTGGCCGAAGGGCGTTATCCCTCGGTCGACGCGGTACGCCACGCACTGGGCGACGTCGGTTCGAAGTCGACCATCCACCGCTTCCTGAAGGAGCTGCGCGAGGAGGAGCCGGATGCCGGCGCACGCCGCGACGACACCGCGCTGGCCCTGCATGGGCTGGTCGAGCAGCTGGCGGAGCGCCTGCACGTGGATGCCGAGCAGCGCTTGCGCGCCCAGCGCGAAGCGCACGAGCGGGCGCTGGCCGAGAAGGAGCGCGAGCTGGCCGAGCTGCGCGCCAGCGTCGCCCGGCTCGGTGCGCGCCTGGCGCTGCTGGAAGGCGAGACGGCGCTGCCGGCGCAGCGCGACGGCGCCTGGGCGGGCGGCAGGGCCAGCCTGGTCGAGGGCTTCGGCCGCTTCGACGGCCTGCTCAATTCGCGCTCGGCCAGCCGCGATATCTCGCCCTTCGAGATGGCGCGCAGCTTTGCCCGCGCCGACGCGCCCGACCTCGACACGCTGTGGCGCGCGCAAGGGCCGCTGATCTGAGCGGCAGGATGGCAACGACGTTCATGCACTGACTACCGTTGGCAGAAGAACCGTCGCCCCGGCGTAGGCCGGGGCCCAAGTTGAGGGACTCGAATACGCATGCAGACTTGGGTTCCGGCCTGCGCCGGAACGACGTTCATGCGCTAACTGCCGTTGGCGGCGTCATCGAGCGAGGTATGCGGGGTCAGCACGCGGTCGTTGGAACGGATTCGACCAGCGCCTCGACGCTCATCGTCTCGTCGCCGCCGCCGCGGCGCATGCCGCGCACCGGCGCCGCCGATTCGTAGTCGCGCCCGATCGCCAGGCGGCAGTAGGCTTCGTCCATCAGGCGCTTGTGGGTGACGTCGATGCTGACCCAGCCGCTGTGGCCGGGATCCTCGACCCACACGTCGACCCAGGCATGGCTGGCCCCGTGGCCGTTCGTTCCGGACTCGATATAGCCCGACACGTAGCGCGCCGGCACGCCGCGCGCATGGCAGCAGGCCAGGAAGATGTGGGCGTGGTCCTGGCACACGCCGGCGCCGAGCGCCATCGATTCGCCCGCCGTGCCGGCCACGCCGGTCGCACCACTGCGGTACTCGACCGCACCGAAGATGTGCGCCGCCAGCGCCATGGCCTCGGCCGTGCCGGTCCTGGCGGCGGGCAGGCAGTGCGCGGCAAGGTCGGCCAGCGCCGGCGTCGGCTGGGTCAGGCGGGTCGGCACCGTGAAGACCAGCGGCGACAAACGCTCCACGCCCGCCAGGCGGCCCTGCTGCAGCGGCGCGGTGCCGACCACGCCCTCGACCAGGATGCGCACCGTCTCGTGCGGCTCGTTCAGCGTCATCGTGTGGGAAAAATTCCCGTAGGCGTCGACGTAGGGCGAGGCGTGTCCGGGCATCGCGATCTTCCAGGACTGCACCTGCTGCTGCGGTTCGGCGCGCGGGGTCAGGTGCAGCTGCTCGATGCTGTAGACCTGGGCCTGGGTGTAGCGGTACAGGGTTTCGTGGCGGATGGCGAGCTGCATGTCAGGCTCCCAGGGGGACGAGGAAGTCGCGGCTGATGCCGTTGCCGAGCGCGTAGACGTCGTCGATGAAGCGGTTCAGGGTGTCGTCGATGCCGGCGTCGAGGATGTCCTCGATGCGCGCGAACTGCAGCTGCGCGTGCATGCGCCCGGCCAGGCGCTCGGTTTCGCTCGAGACGTCGTTGCGCACCGCCTGCAGGTTGGCGACCACCTGGCGCATGCAGGCCAGCAGCGAGCGCGGCATGTCGGCGCGCAGCATCAGCAGTTCGGCCACGCGCGCCGGCGTGATCGCGTCGCGGTAGACCTTGCGGTAGTTCTCGAAGCCGGCGACGGAGCGCAGCAGCGCCGCCCAGTAATAGAATTCGCGCTGGGGCAGCAGTTCGCGGGTGGCTTCGCGCCGGCCGGCGTCGCGCGCGCCGTGGTACTTCACGTCGAGCAGGCGCGCGGTATTGTCGGCGCGCTCGAGGTAGGTGCCGAGGCGGATGAACACCATCGCCTCGTCGTCCAGCATGGTGCCGAAGGCCACGCCGCGCCACAGGTGGCAGCGGTACTTGACCCATTCGAAGAACTCGGCCGGATCGCTGTCGCGGCCGGTGCGTTCGCGCAGGCCGATCCAGGTGGCGTTGTGGGTTTCCCAGACTTCGGTGGTGAGCACGCCGCGCACCGCGCGCGCGTTCTCGCGCGCGGCGCCCAGGCACGAGACGATCGACGAGGGATTATCCGGATCGCCCAGCATGAAGGCCAGCACGCTCTGCGGGTCGAGCCGGTCGTGGCGCGCATCGTAGGCTTCGCGCAGCTCGCAGATGCCGAGCATGGCGCGCCAGGCCTGTTCGGTTTCCAGCTTCGACTGCGGCAGCATCGATGTCTGCACCGCCACGTCGAGCATGCGCGCGGTGTTCTCGGCGCGCTCGGTGTAGCGCGCCATCCAGTACAAGTGGTCTGCGGTCCGGCTCAGCATCATTCCTCCAGAATCCAGGTGTCCTTGGTGCCGCCGCCCTGCGACGAATTCACCACCAGCGAGCCTTCCTGCAGCGCCACCCGGGTCAGGCCGCCCGGCGCCATCGAAATGGTCTTCCCCGACAGGACGAAGGGCCGCAGGTCGATGTGGCGCGGCGCGATCCCGCTTTCCACATAGGTCGGGCAGGCCGACAGGGCCAGGGTCGGCTGGGCGATGTAGCCGTCCGGCCGGGCGAGCAGCTTGCGCCGGAAGTCCTCGACCTGCTGGCGGCTGGCGGCCGGGCCGATCAGCATGCCGTAGCCGCCGGCCCCGTGCACCTCCTTGACCACCAGCTGTTCCAGGTTGGCCAGCACGTAGGAGAGCTCGTCGGGTTTGCGGCACTGCCAGGTCGGCACGTTGTTCAGCAGCGGCTCCTCCGACAGGTAGAAGCGGATCATGTCCGGCACGTAGGGGTAGATCGACTTGTCGTCGGCGACGCCGGTGCCGATGGCGTTGGCCAGCGTGACCCGCCCGGCGCGGTAGACCGACAGCAGGCCGGGCACGCCCAGGCTCGAATCGGCGCGGAAGGCCAGCGGGTCGAGGAAGTCGTCGTCCAGGCGCCGGTAGATCACGTCGACGCGCTTCGGCCCGCGGATGGTGCGCATGTAGACCGCGTTGGCGTTGACGAACAGGTCCTTGCCCTCGACCAGCTCGACGCCCATCTGCTGGGCCAGGAAGGCGTGCTCGAAGTAGGCCGAGTTGTACATCCCCGGCGTCATGACCACCACGTTCGGATCGATGACGCCGGCAGGCGCCACCGAGCGCAGGTTCTCGAGCAGCATGTCGGGATAGTGCTCGACCGGTGCGATGCGGTGCTGCGCGAACAGCTCCGGGAACAGGCGCATCATCATCTTGCGGTCTTCCAGCATGTACGACACGCCCGAGGGCACGCGCAGGTTGTCCTCCAGGACGTAGAACTCGCCCTGGCCGGCGCGCACGATGTCGACGCCGGCGATGTGGGCGTAGATGTCGGACGGGACGCTGATGCCCTGCATCTCCGGGCGGTACTGGGCGTTCTGGTAGATCTGCTGGGCCGGGATGATGCCGGCGCGGATGATGTTCTGCTCGTGGTAGATATCGTGCACGAACATGTTCAGCGCCCGCACCCGTTGCGCCAGCCCGGCCTGCATGGCAGTCCATTCGTGCGCGGGGATGATGCGCGGGATGGTGTCGAAGGGGATCAGGCGCTCGGTACCGGCGCCGTCGCCATAGACCGCGAAGGTGATGCCGACGCGGCGGAAGGTGAGGTCGGCCTCGGCCCGCTTGCGCGCGATGCGCTCCAGCGGTTGCAGGCCGAGCCAGTCGGCGAAGGCGCGGTAATGCTCGCGCACCGGACCGGCGGCGCCTTCGCGCATCTCGTTGTAGAAGTCTCTCATGTGGCGGTCCCGGAGTCTTGACAGTTAATTACTATCAAGAAGCGTGCCAGATGAAAAGGGCGCAATGCGCACCGGCATGGTGCGCGAGTGGAAATCCAGGCAGTAATCCTGAAACGGGACCAGGCTTCAGCGCCTCGCCCGCAGCGCCTCCATCTGCGCCCGCAACTCGGCGACTTCCGCCTCCAGCGCCCCACGCGCCGTGGTCGCGCCCACCAGTTCCATCTCGGCCGCCAGGCGGCGGTCCGATTCCGCCGCCTGCGCCGCGACATTGCGTTCGATCTCGGCGCGCAGGGCGGTCAGCTGGCTGTCCTTGCCCTCGATCGCCAGCTGGTCCTTGGCCTTGCTGACCAGGGCTTCCATGGCGACCTGGCGTGCGTTGCGCAACTCGGCGTGCAGGCGCTCGATGGTTTCGTCGCGTTCGGCCAGCAGGGCCTCGGCCGCGTCGCGCGCGCCGGAAGCCTCGTCCAGGTCGGTGCGCAGGCCGTCCCGTTCGGATTCCAGCGCATCGCCGGCGGCGGCCAGCGCCGCGCGCTCGGCGTCGGCCTCGGCCAGTGCGGCGCGGTCGGCGGCGCCGGCGTCCACGGCGAACTGGCGCGCCCATGCGGCGAGGTCGGCGACGATCGATTCCGGCAGCGCCGCGCGCGGCGGCTCGGCCGGTGCAAGGTGTTCGGCGCGCCAGCTTGCCAGGTGCTGGTAGATGGCGCTGACGGAATCCGCGCCGACGCCGGCGCGCACCGCTTCGAGCGTGACCGGCTGGCCCTGGTCCTGCAGGCGCGCGGCTGCCGTGGCGACCGCGTCGTAGGTGATGTCCTGTGCTGCCATGACGATCCTGTTGCTGGAGTTAAGAGGCGCACATGATACGCGAGCCCTGCGCCTTGGTGTTCTCCTGTGGCAACAATCAGACGGTCGGCTTGCGTGCCGGCAGCGGCGCCTCGGGCGGCACCAGGTCTTCGGCGCGCAGTTCTTCCCAGAACACGTGCGGGATCTCGATGTCCATCAGGGCGGCGTTGCGGCGCAGGTGCTCGGGACTGCTGGCGCCGGGAATGGTCGCCGCCGTCACCGGATGGGCCAGGCCGAACTGCAGTGCCGCCGCGGCCAGGTCGACCTTGTTGCGTGCCGCTACCCGGCGCAGGCGCTCCCGGTGTTCATGCTGTTCGGGCTTGGCGGGCTGGTAGTCGTAATGCTCGCCGCCGGCCAGGAAGCCGGAGTTGAACGGGCCGCCCAGCACCACGTGGGCGCCGCGCTGGGCGCACAGCGGGAACAGCTCGGCCAGCGGCGTGGTTTCCATCAGCGTGTAGCGCCCGGCCAGCAGGAAAATGTCGGGGTCGGACTGGCGCAGCGCGCGCAGGCAGGGCTCGACCGTGTTCACGCCCAGACCCCAGGCCTTGATCAGGCCTTCCTCGCGCAGCTTGACCAGGCCCTCGAAGGCGCCGCCGCGGCCGGCCGCGATGCCGAACTGGTGGTCGAAGGCATTGCCGAAATAATCCGGAGACAGGTCGTGCACGTAGACGATATCGATGTGGCCGATGGCCAGGCGCTGCAGGCTGTCCTCGACGCCACGGCGCACGCCGTCGGCCGTGTAGTCGATCACGCGCTTGAAGGGCAGGGCGCCGACGAAGGGGCTTTCGATCTGACCCGGCATGTGCGGCACCAGCAGGCGCCCGACCTTGGTCGAGAGCGTGTACTCCTCGCGTGGACGGCGCCGCAGGGCCTGGCCGAAGCGGTGCTCGGACAGGCCGGCGCCGTAGTGGGGCGCGGTGTCGAAGTAGCGGATGCCGGCTTCCCAGGCGGCGTCGACGGTGGCCTGGGCCGCTTCCTCGCTGGTGGCGTGGTACATGTCGCCGAGCCCGGTGCCGCCGAGGCCCAGGCGCGTGATCGGTCGGTAGCGCTGGTTCACGTGAGATCCTTTCGTGTTCGGGATTCTCAACGCTACACTGCCGACCGGCCGGCGGGCGCACGCTTGCGGCAGCGCACTTGCCTACTTCGCTGCGTCGAGCAAGCCGCGTGCGCGCAGCCATTCCTCGGCGCGCCGCGGCCATTCCGACGTCGTGCCCAGGCCCGGGCGCATGCCCATGCCGTGCGGGCCTTTCTCGAACAAGTACATTTCTGCCGGCACCTTGTTGCGTGTCAGTGCCTGGAAGAACAGGATGCTGTTCTCGACCGGCACCGCCGGGTCTTCCTGGGTATGGATCAGCAGCGTCGGCGGCGTGGCCGGCGTAACCTGGCGTTCGAGCGACATCAGCTGGACGTCGGCTGCGGACGGGTTCTTGCCCAGCAGCGCGGTGCGCGAGCCGCCGTGGGCGGCCGGACCTTCCATCGTGATCACCGGGTACATCAGCACCAGGAAGTCCGGGCGCGCGCTGGTCTGGTCCAGGGCCGCGCCGGTGCGCCCGAGCGGATGGTCGAACAGGGTGCCGGCGCTGGCCGCCAGGTGGCCGCCGGCCGAGCTGCCCAGCACGCCGATGCGGTCCTGGCGCAGCCCGTAGTGCGCCGCCTGCGAGCGCACCAGGCGCACCGCGCGCAGCACATCCTGCAGCGGCGCCGGATGGCCGTATTCCTGCATGCGGTACTTGAGCACGAAGGCGGTGACGCCCAGGGTGCTGAGCCAGGCCGCATGCTGTTCGCCTTCGCGCTGCACCGCCACCCGGCCGTAGCCGCCGCCCGGGCAGATGATGACGGCGGTGCCGTTGGCGCGATCGACCGCGGGCGCGTAGACGGTCAGCGTGGGCGTGCTGACGTTCCAGATGCGGCCATCCTCATGGCGTTCGGGGCCCAGGCCGGCCCTGGCGTTCGGCACGCCTTCGGGCCACAGCGGGACGGCGTCAGGCGCCGCCTGCGCAAACAGGGGTGCGGCGGCCAGCAGCAGGGCGATGACGGTTTTTTTCAAGCTTGTCTCCTATCGTGGATGCATGAGCCAAGTGTGACATGAAAACGTTTCCATCCGCCACGCCGGCATGCCTCAGGCATACCGTCTGTAAATCGCAACACTCTTACCCATCGTGAGAATCTATTGATTCCATAGAGAAATAAAAATTGACGCTATTGACGAAGCGGATCATCATTCATTAACCGAACATGAACGCCCACCAAACGGAACTGCCATGACCAAAACCGCCCGCACCATCGTCCCGGCCCTGCTGCTCGCAGCAGGCCTTCTGGGGTCGGCGCACGCCGCGCCGGGCGGGGGCGATGCGGTGCAGGTGCAGGTGCAGCTGGCCGAGGCGCCGTCCGAACCGGCACCCCAGCCCCAAGCCGCACGTCGTTTCGAGCCGGACGGCGAACTGGCCGCCGACATGGCCGAACGCCTCGATCCGCGCGCGGTCGGCGGCATCGCCGGCGCCATCGGCATCTTCAGCATCGTCAGCGCGGTGCGCCGGCGCAGGGTGCAGCAGCAGGAAGGCTTGCCGAAGCCGGTCTGAATTCGAACGGACGAAGATTGCCCCTGTCTCCGCAGGGGCTTTTTTTTGGGCGGTCTTCGCGCGCCTGGCAAAATCCTGTCATAGGCCCGGTAGCTTCATCGTTCGGCCCGGCATTTGCAATGAGTTGCAAACATTCTTTCTGGATCGGCGCGGTGTCGATCCAGACGTGCTGGCGGGAAGCGGCCATGCCTTGCTAGCGCGCAGCCTGCGTTACCTGCTTCAACAGGCCGAGCAGTCGCTCGCCGTTGGCCGGCTTGGCCATATGATGGTCAAAGCCGGCTTCCAATGCCGCTTTCCGGTCATGTTCCTGGCTGTAGCCAGTCACCGCTACCAGCATGCAGCCTTGTGTTTCGGAGCGGGCGCGCGGCATGCGGGCTAATTCGTTGTCGTCGACGATCAGCACCTACGGGGCGCCAGGCACGGGTGCCGCAACCCCAGGCGCGGCAGCATCCAGCTCTGGTGGTACCGGCACTACCTGCAGGCGGGGCAAGGTGACCGTGAAGCAGCTGCCTTTGCCAGGTCCATCGCTGTGGCAATGCACCGTACCGCCGTGCAGTTCCACCAGACTCTTGACCAAGGCCAGTCCAATTCCGAGGCCGCCCTCCGTGCGATCCGGCGTACGTTCGGCCTGAGCGAACAGGTCGAACACGCGCTGCGCGACATCAGGCGTGATGCCAATGCCGTTGTCCTGCACACGAAGGGTGACAGTGCTCGTATCGACCTCGGTACGCAGTATGATAATGCCGCCATTGGGCGTGTATTTTGCTGCGTTGTTGAGCAGGTTGCTCAGGATCTGGACCAGCCGTTTCTGGTCGCCCAGCACCAGGGCCGGTGCCATGGACAGGTCCAGTACCAGCCGGTGCCCGCGCCCCTCGATCAGCGGCCGCACCTGTTCAATGGCGTTGGCAGCGACTACCTGCATGTCTTGCGTCGTGCGCTGTATGGCCACCAATCCCCGCGTCACACGCGAGACATCCAGCAGATCGTCCACCAGGCCAGTCATGTGGCGCACCTGGCGGCTGATGACCTGGCTGGTCTGCTTCAGCCTCGCGGCATCGAGCGGCACTAGACTCATCAGTTCGGCGGCGGCGCTGATTGGCGCCAGCGGATTGCGCAATTCATGCGCCAGCATCGCCAGGAACTCGTCCTTGCGGCGGCTCCCTTCACGTACTTCGTCCTCGGCCTTTTTGCGGTCCTCGATGTCGACCACCACGGCCAGGATATGCTGGGCCGATACGTCGCCGTCGAATCGTACCGGTGAGACCGTCTTGTGTACCCAACAGGTGCTACCATCGGGACGGCAATAGCGATCCTCCAGGTCGAATGATTGGCCGGTCTCGTGCATGGCCGCAAGCAGTACCTGGTTCTTCTCCAGATCGTCGGGATGGATCAGGGTTCCGATGTCGCGGCCTAACAGGTCGGCCCGGGTCCGGCCAAGGATTTCGCAATAGCGGTCATTCACACGCAGCAGCTTG
>Ga0265798_10008292_pt1 | contig 13266 bp, 15 predicted proteins | sample P3T30metagenome_FD_192430 | JGI IMG/M metagenome (GOLD analysis project Ga0265798, IMG submission 192430) | Plant litter microbial communities from East Loma Ridge, Irvine, California - P3 T30 | ecosystem: Environmental > Terrestrial > Plant litter > Unclassified | place: USA: California...
TGCCGATGCGGTGCTTGACGGTGACGTCGATCGAGACGGCGTCGCGCATCGCCTTGACGCAATCGGCCACCAGTTGCGGCTCGTTCATCAGGCAGGCGCCAAAAGAACCCTTCTGCACGCGCTCGGAGGGGCAGCCGCAGTTCAGGTTGATCTCGTCGTAGCCCCACTGCTCGCCGAGCTTGGCGCTTTTGGCCAGGTCGCCGGGGTCGCTGCCACCTAATTGCAGGGCGACGGGATGCTCGATGTCGTCAAAGCGCAGGTGACGCTCGGCGTCGCCATAGACCAGCGCGCCGGTGTTGACCATCTCGGTGTAGAGCCAGGTGTGGCGGGTGATCTGCCGGTGGAAGACGCGGCAGTGGCGATCGGTCCAGTCCATCATGGGTGCTACAGATAATTTCCTCCCAGATGTTACATTTGGCAAAACCATGTCTTCATAGGGAGAAGTGCAGTTTTCTTTCTTAAAATCACTCATTTGAGTTCACAATTTCTCATTACTTTCTACTATCCTGCTTCCACAAATGGTGCCACAATTTGTCACGAACTTGGCTGCTCCACAGCCATTCTGACCCAACTACTGACAATAGGACACTACGTGGCATCATTCAAAAAAATCGGCGATAACTGGCAAGCCAGGATTCGCAAACCCAAACTGCAAATTGCAAAAAACTTTCCTACTCTTGAGGACGCTAAGAACTGGGCAGTCAAGACAGAAGCAGAATTTCTCGAAGCTCGGCTTCAGGACACCCGTCAGATGAAGGATGTTACTTTGGGATCACTTATTGAGCTTTCCTTCAAGAAAGAGAGCCCGGTCAAGCCCTTCGGCAAGAACAAAACTGCTGTCTACAACCGTCTTAAAGTTACCCTAGGCGACGTCCTTCTTCCCGATCTTGACTTCGACCGCCTTGTAGAATTTGTCGACATGCGTGTGGCTAAAGGCGCTGGCGGCGTAACCATTGCCATCGACATCTCATACTTGGCCGGAATCTTCAAGTTTGGGCGATTGATGCGCAAGTACAAGCTTGACATGGAAGTCTTCTCTGAGGTCCGGGACTACATGGAAAACATCGGTTTAGAGTTGAAATCCAAGCAACGAACACGTCGCCCGACCACGAAAGAGCTGACAGAAATCAAGAACCACTTCAAGGAAAAGGACCGCCAGCAGATACCAATGCCGGACATCATCGATTTTGCAGTGCTTACCGCAATGCGTGCCTCAGAAATCACCCGTATCTTATGGAAGGACGTAGATTTCGAGAATCGGACCGTCATTATACGGGATCGTAAGCACCCTAAGCTCAAGAGGGGTAACCATCAAAAGGTCGCCGTACTGAAGAAAGCGTGGGAGATTTTGATGCGTCAACCACGAACAGACGAACGTGTGTTCCCGTATGAATGTAAGTCGTTCAGTACCATTTTCCCTCGTGCAACGCGTGCGCTTAGCATCGAAGACCTTCGCTTCCATGACCTTCGCCATGAAGGTACAAGTCTGCTGTTCGAGATCGGCTACGACATTCCTCGAGTGGCAATGTTCACAGGCCACTTGGATTGGAAGATGCTCGAACGCTACACTCAACTGCGGCCAGAAGACCTGCACCCTGATAAGGACGGCAATCTTCCATGGCTTATAGCTAAAAAGAAGGTAGATCCAACCCCAGCAATGGCATAAGAAAAACGGGGGCATTAGTTGCCCCCGAGAACTACTATAGTAGACTATAATTGCCTATAAACCGCTGCAACCATAACCAGACCATTCGTGCAGCGATCCCTTTTTTTCCACAAAGAGGCGCATCAGCTGACGCATCACAACGGCTTGTGACTCGCCGGTAGACTCTACAGCTGCCTCAAAAGCTTGCCGCAGCCCTTTATCCACACGTACAGTGATAATGGCCTTCTCAATCTTTTTCGTCGCTTTGCGGTCGGTGCCCTGGTAGCATAGAAACCCCTTACCGACACGCAGCAGATGTTCTAATGAACTGTGAAGATAGGTCGACACAAGCTCCGGTTCCTGTCCATCAACCTCCTCGGTGATTACCATCCGAAATGCATTTAAGGGCGAATGCAGGGGTTCAGTTGTAATCTCTGCACACATGATGCGACCTTCCAAGCGGTTACAAAAAGTCAGCAGCACTGCAGAATTGGGGCGGATGCAGTAACTCATGCCCTTCGTCAGCAGCCCTATATGAACGAGCCGCTGCACTTCCAAGTCAAAAATGTTGATGGCACCCATAAAAGCCCTCTCGGTCAATGCGTTACCCTCGCGTAAACGTACTCATACGCATCGCCTGGCGTCACGATGGCCCCCCGATCGAAGACTTCCAGGTACTTGTTTGCTACCGCCTCAGCGAATCCAGCATCGGTGAAGTTCTTGTTGAGTAGCTCCGAATATTTCCCCAATTGACTACGAATTATGTACAAAATATAGGTACCATCTGTGCACCGAAACACAGTAGCTGAGAGGGAATCGCCTTTCACGCGAAGGTATGGCGGATAAATGAAGTCCACCGGCATAGGCCTATCAGCGTCTAGGCAATGATCATGCATCTCGTGTGATTCTGGATCAATGGAGTAGCTCTGCTCGTTAGACAGAAGTACCTCACCCTCAGCCAGCACACGTGGCACTACGACGAAGAAACGATAAGCAGCTTCTGCAATATCAAACGCTTGCGCGATATATGGAAAACTCTTTTTCCACTTCTCTTCTTTGTACCGTACTTCAAGACGGAAATCCGCATCAGCAGTAATCTTATAGCTGAAATCGCTTTCTTCGACGTTGTACTCATACTCCTCGAAGGTGCCTTCAAGCACCGCATCCATTAGCAAGCGCCTATCCGCTTCATAGCGGAAGTTCTCGTCGTAAGAATAGATGCGCTGAGACGGGAAATCGTCTGACAGTTCATCCAAGAACTCTTCACGTGCCATGGCTGCTCCTGCGAAATTTTAATAAATCTATATTACCGCTACAGCCCGGACAAAAAAAGTAAATTTTCAACAATCTTGATTTACCGTACTTTTCGTAGCCATCCGCGAAAAGCGTATTTTAGTGCTCGTGCATCATGCATTGCGTGATGTTCCGGCTCCTTGTTATTCACGTGCCACTCGTACGTTTTGAGTCTATTGACATGCGACGCGCCTAGATTACGAAAAACAATTTCGTTCGGCGTGTCATTCTCAAAAATTTGATTAAGCATCGTACGATCGTATTCAGAGTCAAAGCAAATTAAAATTGGTCCCTCTTGCCGAACCGTATCGATCCAGGAAGACAGTGTGTCTTTTAATTCCGTTAAAGAATAGACCTTATTTTGATTTAGAAGTGGCAGTACCGTCGCGCGCACAAAGTCACTGCACTCATCGACTACGTGCTCTACTTCTGCATAGAACTCTTCACCACTTTGCGCAACAATTCCGATGCTTATGAGCTTCGGATCTTCGAAACCCGTAAATTCGGTATCCACGAACAGATATTGTGAAATAGCAACACTCCCTAGTCTTTGTTTAAACATCACTCGTTTGGTAGTCCGTCACCCTTTCCCGCCAAAGTATAACCTCCACTACTCACCCAGTATTGCATAGCCAAAAATTCTGCATCAAAATTAAAGAAATGTTTCGTTCTGGCTGCCCTCGTAAAAAATCAGCGTCTAATTAACTCTATTATTGGTGTATGCGGCTTTAATGCTCATGAAAAAATATAACTCGGGAGCCAATTATGGAAAACAGTGAGCTAGATGACCTAGCATTCTTCTATTACACAGTGCAGTCTGTATGCCATTTCGACCACATTCCTATTTCCTCGCTTGAAGAATTAGATATCGACATGTTACAGCGGATATCCAAAGCAGCAAATTTTGACAGCATTATGCTCATCCTCGCTGTTGACCTTTACGAAAAAAAATTAGTCGTCGGAACTTTTTCACCAGATCGGCAATCGAAACCCTTATTGCCGTTCTCTGAAAGTCCTGACTCGGCAATTTATATAAGTATTAGTGCTGACATTTATGAAGTAATAGAGAAAATTCGTGAAATGTCTGATCGATATTTGTCTTTAAATCCGCCGCCTTTTCAGGAATATAATGACGATGACGGCCAAGAAGGCGACATTCATAAGGTAACGATCGAGGAATTCTTGCAGGGAAATCTGCAGTCAAAGTGCAAGCACGAACTCTTTATCCGAGATCACGGCATGCATCAGACTGTAATACCACCAGGCTATAAGAAACTCGCAAAATTAAAATTAATTAAATAAAATAGTTCTCATAAACAATTTACTTAACGGCTTAGAGGCAATGAGGTCCGATCGTGAACCGATAGTGGGCCCCATGTATCGTGAAAAAATTCGTCTGCATCCCGCGCTTGTCAGCCCAAGATTTAGATCTTATGCTTTGATCTCTGCCCTGATTATAGAGCTGAGCGGTTGGAAGGATCTGCATCCATGCATTGAGAAGAAATGTGTCTCATTTGCACATCCTATGGACGCATCTCTCACCCTTTTGACGTGATCCAAATTGCTACTACGCATACATACGCTCGTGAGATCGCCGCTGAGCTTTGGCTGATCGCTGCTACCGTCAGACAATACATCTTCTCTTCTCCTGCACAGAAACAGCTTTCAATAGTGGTAAATATGGATTCATTTGATATCGATCGCACTATTTCTATAAAATATAATCACTCGCGACTTATGATTTTGTCGAAAATCGTTGTCTTCCCTAGTTCAAAGATTCCTTGCACAACTTAGCTCTGTGAGGAAGTGTTCGCCTCAATATGTTTTCCATCATCAAGCGAACTATGACTGACCTAGAGTAACCGCATATCACTGCCATTTCTACTTTAGTGCTTCTGTAGATCAGCATTGATTTGGAGTGAAAATGCTTCGTTTTTTTTCTTTCCTAGCTTCTGGCCCCGTATTTTCGTGTACATGCGAGAGAAAAGATTATTCCCGTTTTTTGCCATAAAGTAAGGGTATGCCTCCTCCTCTTCGATTGCGGCCTGTATTATCTGCTTCAGCACTTCTATATCCGTATGAGCGAGCATATCACCGGGATGCAGTGCGCTATGATGATCGTCTATCGGGAACATGCTTAAAAGGTAACTAGGAAGTTCGGCTTCCTCATCGAACATCTGTTCAATAACGAAACGATAATAGATCCCGTGCAGTCTGATTACCTCACTTGATACTTCGCTCTTTGTGTCCCACATCATGCCCTCCTGAAAGTGAATGTTGATATAAATATTGTACAGACACTTTCTTATGGGTTTTATTTATACCGGCTTAGACAATAATAATTTTTTTATTCTCTATGATTTTTGCGAAAATACGGTACTTACTGTAACTATATAAGGCATATCGAATCAACTTCACACGCCACTTTAATGTTAACTCCCGTGCACTGAGAAGAAATGCGTCGAACCTTGCCTCAAACAAACTGAGTTTATTTAAACCTCGTAGCTTTAAAAGATAGTTTTGGTATTTAAGATAATTTACTGCCGAATTTCCCCTTATCTCTATCTCCTCCTGCGGCCGCTTTCCTCAGGTCGTCTACTGCTTGCATAGAAAAGATTCGAGAGAAACTGAAATCGCCAAAGAATTCGAGTTTTTTTACTGCATCCTTCAGCCAGTTGTAAGCAGAACTAAACTTAGCTGCTAATACTTCGATTTCCTGCTTTGCCGCTGCAAGGGCCTTCTGAGTCGCCCGCAGTTCTTCCTTGAGGTGGACATTTTCTTTGAATACTCTAAGAGCGAGACGCTCGTCACCTCTCAACAATGCGTCAATAGTTCGCCTCTTTTCCTCCGTCGCTATGTTTGCCGCTGTCATCAGCCGCTGGGCCTCTATACTAGACTGCTCCCTTGCATCTTCGATCATCTGTCTTCCCGCTTCGTAAGCTTCCACTTTAACCTGAGCAGCTTTGCGAGCCATCTTCAGGTTCGAAACACGGCGTTATTCTATCGCCGCTATGAGTTCGACGTCAGCCTTGTCCCTGAGCGTCTCCGCTGCCAGACGGTCTGCCTCTGCTTTGCGCTCATTTCGTTGTCTTATTGCTTCAGCGTGACTGAGCTTTTCGACCCGAGGTCCAAGCCTAGCTAATGCGAAATGTTTACCGACCTTATTATGGAAGTCGTCTTGGTAGTCTTTCATCGCATCTATATATGCCTTGCCAGTGCTCGCGCCTTTTGTGAATGCCTTTCCCTTTTTGTCGACAGCATTTTTTCCGATTTCTTTGATTTTATTGCGACGAGTCGTTCGGCTTTCCGCGTACCCTTCATGAACTGCTCCAAAACTTTCACCCTTTAACGGGATTGCGTAATAATGGATGTGAGGGTGTGCCTCATCTATTGCATGTTCGACAACTAATTTGAGTCTTTCCCCGTATTTTTTCTTGAGCCAGACGAGGGACGCATCTCTAAACGCAGGCCAAACGTCCATTCGTTCCCTTGGGAATGAAATGACTCCATTCGCCATAACTGGAGAATTTTTCTGATGTGCTCTTCCAGTAACCTCTTTCACCGATCTCGCCCATTCCTCCGCCAAGTCCGCGACTTTGAGCGGATCTTCGCGAATTTGATCGTTGCATGCATACAGGATTCCGGGCAGTTCTGGCTTTAAGACATGCGGGATGTGCCCTTCAAGCCTAAGTGCTTCAGACAGTAAATCAGTAGCCGACCAAGCAACGGCTTTGACCGGTCTGTTTCCAACAATGATCGTGTTTTTCTTTTCTATTTGTATGCGAGCTGACCAGTCTTTATGGATAAATTGGTATCCCGTAATTAATTTTCCAGTTGGATTTTCCATTGTTTTCTCCTGATAAAAAATGTTACTTTTTATTATTTACCAAGATATCTTATCACGCCAAAACAGCCAGTTTTCCTGCTTTCCTATTCTTTGCAAAGATTCTAGTAACAGACTAGACACTTCCCCTTCGGAAAAGTGTCGTCTGCTCCCTTCGGAAGAAAAAACATACTGCGTACGTGCACCATAAAGTAAAATTACTCATTGTGATCGCCTCATGAACTCCACTTTTGCATGAAAAAAAGTCGGTGAGCAATAAATGCTCGCCGACTTCATAAATCAATGGCTTATATATTTAATTCTCAGCTTAGAAAGGACTTTGCTAAGATTTGATTCTTAATCTAATGCACGTGTTGCTGCATTATATGCTTTCCTTGATCCGATCATACTTGATTTCGAAAGGAATGCTGTGTGAATAAACAGCCAAAGTATAAGTCCAAATGCGACAATGGCAGCTGTGTTAAATACGCCTGAGCCTGTATAATCCTTACCGAATAAGGAAAGCGCTCCGGCGAGTACGATCATCACACCTAAGAATGCGAAAAACCACGCGATAGCGCCAATAAAGGCTAATCCAAATATATTAACTCCGACGGCAACTAGAGTCGTTGTCCAAGCTTGGCCAGCAGTGAGCTCCGGGCAGCGCTCATGGATATTTGAAGTGCGAATTGCAAGCGCAAGACCTCCATGATTCTTTTCTTTTACAGGTAAGACCGATAATGTGACTTCTTGCCGGTGCGCCGCATAGAAATCGTCATTGATATAGCTAGCGACATGGAAATTATCAATTCGCTGATCATCAATTTTTATATAATCATATTTCCAGATATTACCGGGAACTTCAACAGACTTGCTCACTTGTGTTAGCGTTCCTGAGAGAATTTTCGGTTCAGCCATAGCTTTGATATCCTACAAGAGTCTTTTCTATTACGCCGAGCAACCGCGTTTGAAGGTTGCAGTTGTGAAGTTCCACGACTTTTCTATCATCAGGCCAGCAGCGTTTCCAGTCGCCGCGCCAGTCGCTTTGCCAACGAAATGGACGTTGTACTTGGTGTTTGGCTTGAAGGGTGTCTTACCAACTAAGAAAGCAACGTTCGGGGTCAGGTACATGTTGTCTTGAGTGCTGGTCGCTTTGGTAATCAGACGAGCATCGAGGGGCGCAGTCTGACCCTCTTCAGTCACGGTGAAGCTCGTCACCTTCAGAGTGGTCGATGCTTCCGAGGTCAGGCTGACCGGCGCACTGGTCTTGGCACACATATTTTCCTGACTCATTGCCATTTCCTGATAAAACGGATTTGGCGATTCGACACTGTGGGTCAGCCACACGCCGGTCTGGTTGTTGGCTGGGTACATGCCAACGTAGTCACCAGCGTTGACCTGCGGAGTGGTCAGGGCGATGGCCACATACAGTGGGCTGTCCTGATTTTCTGGAGCGATACCGACCGTAGTCATCCCCTGGTACATCATGCCCGCGCGGTGGTACACGGTATTTACCAGATTGTCGATTGCCGATGCGTCAGGGCTTGGGAATTGCATGCTAAATGCGATCACTTCCGTTGCGGTCTTGGCCGGGTAGCCAGCAGCGATCAGGCGATCCATCGCATCGACGCCGGTAAAGCCTGGCTTGCTAGCGACTTCAGCGTGAGGCGTAGCGCCGCTCTGGTTGGTCGTCACGTAGGCAGCGTGGTTCTTCGATGCAATGTCGGCATTGACGTTTTGGTTCAGCGGACCCAGACCTTGCGTAGCGCGGAAGGCGTTGAGCTTGCCCAGTGCAACCGCTTCGCTCGAGCCTGCGGCGTAGGTCGGTGCCACGGCCACTTGCAGGAGTGCCGACTGCAGCATTGGAGTTGGTGTAGGAGTCGCGGTGACTGGTTCAGTTGGGTTAGTCACGACTGGAGGAACCGGATTCGTAGCCACCGGGTTTTTGCCGCCGCTGCCGCCACCACACCCTGCCAAGACTACGGCGACTAAAGCACCGACCGAAATATTTGAAACACGCATTAATAATCCTTTGGCTCAGGTATGAGCATTTTCTTCAAGAAATGTAGATGGTATAGCAACTTCCAACCAAAATCTACGTTTTTCGTAGAGAAAGTTTTCTGCCGATCTACGACTATCGAAGGATGTCACAACATGCACTGCAGACTAAGTCAGTCGTCAGCCAAAGACTTCGGCAGGCACGAGAATTCGCTGGACTTTCTCAAGATCGACTAGGAGTTTTGGCTGGCCTAGAAGAGTCATCTAGCAGCGCACGCATCAGCCGCTACGAAAGCGGGATACATGAGCCGCCAGTTAAATTTGCAGAGGCGTTAGCTCGTGTTCTTGGCATACCCTTGGCATTTCTGTACTGCAGTGACGATCAGCTCGCAGAAATTATCCTCTCGTACTCTGCCATGTCGGAGGCTAAGCGTTACAAGCTCACTGAGGTAGCGCGGGACCTTTCGCTTTAAAGTGAATGGCCGGTTCAACTACAAGCGACACGCCTCCAGGTTTGAAGTGCATGTGTTATCGCTATCCGAAAATCTGCAGTCGTTGGTTGCTAATGCACTTAGAAAAAAAGGCTAGCGGAGGATATGGCTCGTTTTCACATTGTCAAATGACCAGACGTCACGTTCATACAAGGCATCGGCTTTGTTGCACAAATCGGCCCGTGCAGCGGTCGAGCGTGGACGTGGGGTAAACTATCGGCATGAGTGCCCCAGTAAAACCGAAGTACCGAACGACCAACTGGAAAGACTACAATACAGCGCTGAAGGCACGTGGCTCCTTGCTCATCTGGTTGGACAAGGGCATGTGTTGGCACGGCACTGCCAGCGGCAAGCGGGGCCGCCGCTGGCAGTGCAGCGAGGCGACGATCCAGTTCTGCTTGACGATCAAAGACTTATTCAACCTGGCCCTGCGCCAGGCGATGGGCATGGCGCAAAGCCTGCTCAGGCTTGCTGGCCCGGACTGGGAGGTGCCCGACTTTAGTACCGTCAGCCGACGCCAGAAGCATCTTTCGGTGACGATAGCAGCGCAGCCGACGACAATAGGATGCACCTCCTTGTCGACAGCACAGGCATCAAGATGCTGGGCGAAGGCGAGTGGAAGACCAAAAAACATGGGGCCGGTTACCGTTGCCAGTGGCGCAGGGTCCACCTTGGTATTGACGCGGACACGCTGGAAATCCGCGCCATTGAAATGACCGACGACGCCACCGGCGATGCGCCGTTACTGCCATGCCTGCTTGAGCAGAATCCCGCTGGCGAGACCGTGGCGAGCGTCAGCGACGATGGTGCCTACGACACCAAAGGCTGTCACGAAGCGATTGCGAAACGTGGGGCGCAGGCGATGATCCCCACTCGCAAGAACGCCAAACCATGGAAGGACCAGCGTCCTGGCGCCAAAGCCCGCAACGCTATCCTTGCAGCTACGCGCCAACTTGGCAGGAGAATCTGCAAGAAGTGGAGCGGCTATCACCGGCACAGCCTTGTCGAGACAAAGATGCGTTGCTTCAAGCTACTTGGTGAACGCGTCAAGGCGACTTTGACCGTCAGGTCGCCAAACTGCAGGTCCGCGCCGCTATCCTCAATCGGTTCACCCGGCTGGGCACGCCCACGACTGTGACGACAACCATGCCGTAATTCCGCTTGGGGTTTGGGGAATTACGAACTCCGCTGATTTATGCAACAAAGCCCAGCTGGTCGGCCCAGCACAGAAAGTTGCCAGGTTAAAAATCCAGCGACCACCGCGACAGGCAGGAATCGACCCAAAGCAGCCATTAGCTAATCGCAGCCGGGGTGAACTAGCGATGCAAAATGGTATGTCCGACAGCGCTGGCAGATGACATGGTGTATAGTCAAACTTGTAAGCGTGATCCTACGCTGCAGCAATCTCTTTTCCTACACTAGTCTTCTCCATGCAAAATCGCCAACCTCAACTTGCGGATTATCTACCAGAGGCTGTATATAGCTGCGACAGCGAGGGTCGCGTGATCGACTTCAATCTTGCCGCAGTGACACTGTGGGGGCGGGCACCGAAACTGGGGGCCGAGTATTGGTGCGGTTCGAAAGCGATGTACACGCTCGAAGGCGTCCACCTACCGCACGATCAATGCCCGATGGCGATTGCGATCCGCGAACGCCGCGAAGTTGGCCGTATTGAGGCAATGGTCGAGCGCCCCAACGGTGAACGGAGGTATGTGCTGGCACATCCGCGCCTGGTCCACAATGATGCGGGGGATATTACAGGAGCGGTGAACGTCGTCATTGATATCACCGAGCGCCGCGCCGCTGAGGACCAGTTACGCCAGCATGACCTCCGCAAAGATGCATTCATTTCGACAGTAGCGCATGAACTGCGAAGCCCGCTCTCGCCGATTATGTCGGCCGCCCAGATGATCGACGCGACCGACAATCCGATCACCATGAAACGCATGGCCGACGTCATTACGCGCCAGGCACGCATGTTGAGCCGGCTGGTCAACGATCTGTTCGATGCATCGCGCCTTACGCGCGGAGAACTGCCTCTGCATAAAATCACCTTGCCTTTCGAGCGCGTGCTGCAAGTGGCGCTCGACACCGTGCGTCCGTCTGTGGATGCGCGCCGCCAAGTGCTGACGGTGGCGGCACTGCCTGCTGGACTCATGGTGGAATGCGACGACATCCGCGTGGCGCAGTTGATCGCTAATGTGTTGGGCAACGCCAGTAAATATACTCAGGATGAGGGCACAATCGATGTTGTCGTCTGGTTTGAAGGCAATTTCGTAAGTGTCCAAGTGAGCGATAACGGCATCGGCATCGCCGCCGAGCGCCTGACTGATATTTTCAAGCTATATACGCAGGTCGATCACAGTGATGCCAAGCGTCGCGGTGGCATGGGCGTTGGGCTTTCCCTTGCGCTCGACTTGGCACGCAGCCATGGGGGAACCGTGCAAGCGTTTTCCGATGGTCCTGGGCACGGCAGCCGCTTTGAAATCGTGCTGCCGATCGTGGCGCCGCCTCAACCCTGCACTGACACAGGTAATGTCTGTATCGATCCGTTGTCGGGTTCCGGTTTAATAGCCGAGACTGCGTAGGTGCAGAGTGGCGGCGGCGTCAATTGGCCTGAGAACTTCGTAATTGCGCGGCGCTGCATAGGTAGCCTAGTGACGCGGTGACGCGCTGGCGCGGCCAAGCTGCAAAGCCCCTGCTCGCCTCACCAGGCGGCTTGAATTCGTATATCGACCGACTGCTTTTGGCCGAACCCGGTCGCTCCGCTCAGCATAGCAGGTCGCCGGGGCCGAAAAATCGCGGACTGTCACGAAGGACCGGATCCGACCCAAAGCGGAAGTTCAGCATCGCCACTCAGCAACCGATCAGTTAGCCACTTCGGTTCCTTTGCATCAGTCGTGTGACCAATACCGGCAGTAATCCAAACGGTACGAAGGCGAGTAGAAAACCGCCGAAGAAGCCCAGCATTGCGCGAAGCACCCTCTGCCATACTTGTACCGGGCCGCCGTAGTCACTATCAAACGCGACCACGCAAAATGCGGCAAAGGCGCCGACCAAGACTCCTATGACTGTCGGGCCAAGCAATGTGTCTCGTTCAGACGGGGTGATTTTCATTTGGTATCTTGCGAGCTTAACCTACGCTTGGCAGTGATTGGACCGTTCGCTTCCGGCCGAAATCGGCCGGTCTATTGTCAGGCCGGTTTCGACCCATCTCGGCCGTTTGGTCCAGGATAGCAGGTTGCCTGGTTTGAAAATTCACCAACGGTTACGACCGGCAGCAATCGACCCGAAGCGGACGTTCTGCTGTAGTGCTAAATGCCTGCATCCCGTCATGAGGTAGCGTCAGTGGCCAGATTTAGAAAAAGCATTCATCACTACAACGCCAGAGATGATTAGGGTTATTCCGATTAGTGCTGGGACATCCAACTTCTGACCGAACATGATCCACCCCACTAACGAGATAAGCACAATACCTACGCCAGACCATATAGCATATGCAATGCCGACAGGGATCTCTTTCAAAGTCATCGACAAGAAATAAAATGCGATCGCGTACCCGATCACAACGATGACAGAAGGGACGAGCCTCGTAAATCCTTCACTTGACTTCATGGCTGACGTTGCAACTGTTTCTGCCACAATAGCCATTCCAAGTATTACCCATTTGTTCATTTCATCCTCCGGTTAAAGCCAGAGTATGTATGGACTTCAGCAGGTCGCCTAGTCTGTGCAAGCAAGGATTTTTGTGCGCAAAGTGTGCTGCCGCACGCCCATTTATAGCAGTCAATACAGCTTTCGCTTGCAATGATTTGGGTCCGCTTTTGGCCGATAGCGGAAGTTCCATCATCCTCAGGGTTCTGTCGCATTAGCGAACGGGGCGGGCTGCTCGGGTAAACTGAAGTGCCGAATCTAGGACGAATCGACATGCTCAACTTCAAAGGTATGCGCTTACAAATCGATGTGATCCTGGTCTGCATCCGCTGGTATGCAGCCTACCCGCTGAGCTACCGGCA
>Ga0265798_10008293_pt1 | contig 13266 bp, 17 predicted proteins | sample P3T30metagenome_FD_192430 | JGI IMG/M metagenome (GOLD analysis project Ga0265798, IMG submission 192430) | Plant litter microbial communities from East Loma Ridge, Irvine, California - P3 T30 | ecosystem: Environmental > Terrestrial > Plant litter > Unclassified | place: USA: California...
CCGACGGCAAGTGGGTCCCGGTCCACACTCCCGAGGGGAAGAGCCGATGATCGATTTGACCAAGTCGCAGGCTGAGCTCACCGGCCCCGCTGAGACCCTGGAGGAGCTCTTCGACAGGCTCTCTAGCAGGATAGATCGAGTGATCAGGCTGAAGGCCCGCGACTACGACTACGGCTACAGAGGGGTCCTAGTTTCAGGCACGCTCGAAGCTGTCCAGTACATCGTTTCCGAGCGAAGTTTCACTGTCTACCTAAGTTCTTCAGCTGCAGTTAAGACCCCACTCCAGTACTCCATCAGCTTAGACTCTGAGCTCAGTCTGCTCACAGATGGGCAGTGGGTTCCGATCCACATGCCCAAGGGAAGGAACTGACCATGATCGATGTGACCGAAGCTAGAAAGCTCGAAGCGCTTCCAGCCCGCTCAAAGCGGGAGCTCTTCGAGCGGCTCGACACCCGGATCGGCAGGATCCTGAAGATCGATGTCGCCTACCGGGAAGAGACCTACAGCCACTACGCTCAGAGCGCCCACACTCTGGTGGGGGAGCTCCTCTGGCTGAAGAAGGTCGAGGGTCGCTCGGTGAAGCTCAAGCTCCGAGGCTCAGGCAAGTTCAGGCTCAAGCTCATCGACGGAGTGAGCGTCCTCGCCGACGGCGGGTGGGTCCCCATCCACATCCCCCTGGATCAGTCCGACGAGGACGATGAGGATGACGACGAAGACGATGAGGGCTTCCGACTGTGATCGAAGTCAACGAGTCCGCTAAGACCGCCGACGGTCCTGCCCGCAGTCTGAGGGAAATCTTCGACAGGCTCTCCGTGCTGGTGGGCAGGGTGATCCGAGTCGAGCTCAGGCCGATCCCCGGCGACGACAATCGCTGGAGCCGGCCAGTCGCTCTCTCCTCCACGGTGGGCACCCTGCGGTGGCTGAGCTACAAGGAGGGCACGAGCAGCCAGGTCACAGCCTTCATCGACAAGCCCTCCGCCGAGCAGAGCAAGCCACCGAACCCCTTTGAGTCGCTGGATCTCCGCTCTGAGATCTCTGTGCTCACCGATGGCCAGTGGCGGATGATCCATGACCCCGTGGCCCTCGTCGAGTCCATTCCGGGGACGGGAACACTCAGAGGCCATGAGCCCACGATCCAGTACAGCACCAGGCCACAGTCGTAGTAGTTCTAGAAGGAGTAGACAGATGACAGAAGCAACTGAGACCACAGCCCCTGAGACCGAGGCTCCGGAGAAGTCCTTCTGGGCACTCCGGGAAGACAACGAGTGGGAGGGTGAGACCTGGGTGGTCTACTTCGAAGTTCCCGCTGAGCACCTCGAAGCCATGAGGAGGCTCAGGGATCTCATCGACGAGGAGGGCGATGAGTCTCACTACGAGCTCCGCCGGGTCAAGGAGATCCCCCTCATCGAGGAGCCCGAAGCTGAGCTCGACGACGAGTCGGAAGATGACGACTACGATGAGGACTTCGACGAGGAGCCCAACAGCTACCACCCCGCTAAGTCGGTCTACGACTTCCAGCCCGAGCGGCTCGCCCTCACCCTGGGCTACTACGAGGGCCAGGGCTGGGACAGCGGCGAGGACGATCCCCTCTACAAGCTCGGATTCTTCCAGAAGCCTTAGCTGGGGTGGCAGTTGCCCCTAGGGGCTGTGGCTTCGATGCTCACAGCTCCCTAGCACGCTTTCGCATCGTTCCATCGGAGAGCGATCTAGCCGCCTTAGATAGCTGTTCGGCAACGCCCGTCGACTGAATAGGAAACCCGGTTCGAGCGGCTAGAGTCTCGAAGAGATTCAGCAGAGTTGATAGAGAGGGTATAGGACTAACCTACTTCGTCGAATATAAGAGCTACGCCAGGGGACAGATAACCAATGAGAAAGAAGAATTCAGCCACAAGAGGTAAAGGTGGCAAGATCGCAGCTGCGAGCATCGTCCTCGCCGCTGCTCTAGTCGCGCCGACGCTGGGTAGTGCTGCCACAGACTCGTCATTCGGGGTCAAGGCCATCAACACAGAGCAGCCCGAGTTCAACCAGACAAGGGGCCTGGAGGGCGCAGCCGTGGAGGCTCCGGATCCCGAGCCCAGCGGCCCCGCTGAGGGGAGCAGCCCCAGCGCTCCCTACATCGGAGCTTTAGCTCCCGATTTCACCGCATCTCCCGCTACGCAGACCTGGTCCAGAGCCTACAACAATAACATAACCCTGCTAATTTACGGCAATAGCGCTGTTACTGATATGGAGAAGGCTCTGAAGGATGCTGGAATCGAGGGAGTAGATAAGACTTCTAAAGGTAGTGCTGGTGTGCTTACTAGCTACACCATCACAGATCCCCGGAACACCTATGGCAATAGCCCCATCACAAGCCTGATGGAAACCGGATGGGGCTTTGGGCTGTATTCTGGGGAAGAGCGCATCGAAGCAGACATTTTCTCCAGCATGCAGATCAACATCTACAAGTCTGATTCGCACCAGAGTCTCACCATCGGCATTACGCATGCCTATTGGGACTCTTCGTATCCCCGAGTGGCATCTGATCAGAACCGGATCACGGCAGAGCTCAACAGTAAGTGGATTCCCAGCAAGAAGCTCTTCGTTACCCACGGTGGCAGGGATTACTACTTCGACGCTTCGACCACTAAGGCTAACTGACGGCTCTAGCTGTTAGCGTAGAAGGTGACCCGGAACCGTAGTTCCAGGTCACCTTTCTTCGTGCAGGAGAGCTACCCCTGCGGCCGTGACCTTTGGCAAGCACAGCGGTTGTGGAAAGCCTGTCCTCAGTGTACAGTGTCACTCATGTACGCATCAGACATCTTCTTCAACCGCGATGTTCCGGCCTCGGTCAAGGAGGGCATCCTCTCCCTCATCGAGAGCGAGCAGATCAGCTCGGACATCCTCGTGCTGAAGCCCACGGCCGACAACGACGACATCAACGGCAGCCAGCACGCCATCGGCGGCGGCACCGACTTCAGCTACGAGGACGCCAGCGAGTCCGATGTGATCGAGGCTTCGAGCCTGGGCTACTACGAGTACTTCGGCGATTACATGGGCCAGTACACGGGCCACTACTACAACGGCTCCACGCCCAAGTTCGCCGCCATCGTGGTCAACCCGCCGGCCTACGCCGCGACGGTCACGGTCTGAGCGCAAGGACGCCTCCGGACGATAGGATAGTCTGACGACAGAACGGAGTCAGACTGATGGGCGTACTGAACATCGATCCCCAGGACCGAAGAAATCCCATGCCTCTGGCCAATATCGGCCTGACGCTCCTCGAAGCCAGTGTCTCCACCGAGGACAGCGAGCTCATGGACCGGGCCACTGCGATCTCAGAGGTCTACAGCGATGACGAGATCTACGCTGCCATGATCGCTGCCTCGGGGATGATGCTCGGCTACATCTGCGCCACCGAGGGCATCGATCCCCGGGAGGCTGTCAGACGGATCCGGGAGCTTGCTCCAGACACCGTCGATGGCCTCTAGACAGCCGAAGGCTCAGGCCGAATACAGAGAGGGCGCACTGGAATCGGAATCCAGTGCGCCCTCTCTCGATGTTCCCCAGCGCTTAGACTTCGGCGTGGACGCCTCGCACCAGGGGCTGGCCGGTCCAGCGAGCGCTGTCCTTGCCGTAGTGGCAGAGCTCCAGGTCGCCGTCCTGAGCTCCTCCCACGAGGGGCGCCCAGAACCAGTCCCGGCGAATCGTGAGGTTGTCCCTGAGATCGATCTCGAGCTCCTCGTAGTTCTTCAGGGTCTCGGTGTCGTAGCTGTGGAGCCAGCGGTTGAGACTTCCCACAGCGAGCTCATCATCTGTGGTTCCCTGGATGAACCAGGCCTCGCCGTCTTCCCCCATTGACCAGACGAGTCCCTCCTGAGGCTCCAGCTCTCCGGTGGCTACCTGTCCCCGGCTCCAGCTCTCGATCATCGCCATGGGCTTGAGTGCCATCGTGTCCTCGGTGCCGTCGAGCCAGTCATCCACGAGCCGCTTCAACCTGCTGAGCTCATTGGAGGCATCTGCCTGCTGGGGTGCGTCAGCTCCCTTGCCGTCGGTGATCCAACCTTCGCTGAACTCCCGGTCTGCGAGGGTGCGGATAGTGAGGCTTCCCGCTTCGATTGCAGCAGCCCAGCGCTGGAGGATAGGGTTGGGGTTGATCCTGGTTCGAGCCTCGGCGAGGGTCAGTGGATTAGCCTCGATCTCCCGGAGCGTGGCCCAGTCGAACTCAGCGTGGCACTCAATGATCTGCCCCTGGCTACCTCCTCGATTCTTAGCGAGGATGACCTGAGTGGGCTGAGCGACAGCTCCGAGATCCTCTCTTCTGTTGAGGAGCACGATCACATCGGAGTCCATGGCGATGGCACCCGACTCTCGGATGTCAGAGATCCGGGGACCTCCGAAGCGATCCCCGTAGAAGGAGCGGCTGAGCTGAGCAGTGACCAGGATGGGGATCTGGAGCTCGCCAGCGAGGAGCTTGAGTCCCTGGGAGATGCGAGCAACTGCTTCCTGCCGCGACGAGTGCTCACCCGTGGCTGCGATGAGCTGAAGGCTGTCGATGACGATGAGATCGAGGCCGAACTCGCTCTCTGTCTGAACGCGAGCCTTTGCTCCAATAGTTTCGACAGTTTGACCAGGATCTGAATCTACGGCGAACCTGAGATTGCTGAGCTCGACTTCAGTGCGAGTAGGAGCTTCGGCCGGGTTTCTGATGCCCAGAGAGCCCAGGGAGATTCCGCCCATGGAGGCAACCATTCGCTGATGGACTTCCTCCTCGCCCAGCTCCAGGGAGAAGAGAAGCACTGAGCGATCTGATCGAAGCGCTGCCAGCACGCTGTTGAGGGCGAAGATGGACTTGCCCACGCCGGTTCCAGCGCCCACGGTGATGAGCTGTCCGGGCTTCCAGCCGCCAGTGTAGCCGGTGAGGCTGGGGAGCGAGGTGGGGATCCCCAGGATAGGGCCAGCGGGCTGAAGCTGAGTCTCTCGGAGCGCCTGAGTGTAGCTGACTGACTCTGCGGCCTTCTGGCGGCGAGCGTCCTGCTTCCTGCGTCGGTTCTTAGTAATGGTGCTATTCCTGTTCTGCAGCCGTCCCACGCCTGGCTACTCGATAGGAGATAGTCCATGCGTCCACAGGATTCGGAGAACCTTGCTCTTACCGAGCTCGCTGCGTGGGAGCGTTGCTCTAAGACGGGCTGCTGTGGGTAGCCAGTCCCATGCTAACACACTGAGAGCAGCTGTGCACCGGAGGCTTCGAGGCTAGTTCTCGACGACTGAGCCCATGACCTCTTCGAAGCTCGCTCCACCGTTGTAGAAGCTCACTACGAAGTCGAAGCTCCCATCGGGGTTGCTCGTCGCGTGGACGAAGTCTCCGGGATCCAGGTCTCTGCGGCGGACCTCATAGAGCACGGCCCGGGAATCGTCGTAGAAGTAGTCTCCGTAGAAGGTCTCCTCCAGGGCTACGAGCCAGTCGCTGTGGCCACTGCCGAGCTCATCCCAGCCGAGCCGCTCCTGAATCCAGAGGTCCAGGGACTTCCCCTCCCGGTCGACGGGGATGAGCTTTCCCTTGTAGGCAACTGTCTCACTCATGCTGATCTCCTCTGGGCTGTCTAACAGTACAGCCATCTTACCGCGCATCATCGAATGGCCCCTGGCGGGAAGTGCCTTAGACGGCATCCTCGCGCCGCTGAGCCATGCTCTGAGTGTCTCCAGGGCTCTAGCTACGCAGCGCTAGCTACTCTCTCGTCGTGGGCGGCCTTGAGCTCTGTGAGGAAACCGTTGAGCTCATCAGCGCTAAGCCTATCCCCGTAGGTCGGCCAGTTTCTGCCGAGGAGAGTCCTGGAGAGAGCCGAATGGACGGCTTCCCGGATCGCCGTGTCTCCAGTGCCATAGCTAGCAGCGCCTGCGAGGAGTGAGCCCTCCTCAGAGATCGGGCCGCTAGCGAGGATTGTGCTTCGGAACAGGGTGGGATCGAGCTCGAAGCCCGTGCCCTCAGCTGTCTGCAGCCGGAGAGCCTCGATGAGCTCATCCTCGGTGGGCTGGGGAGTTCCCTCGTCAGGCTTCGGGGCGGCTGGCTCTGGAGCGGGAGGAAGATCCGCCTCCTTGATTCCGAGGAAGAGACCGAGGTTTCGGTAGGCGAGGGGACTGGCAGCGATGGTGGCCAGAGTGCCCTCGGTGAAGCTTCGAGCCTCCTCGAGATCTTCAGCTGTGGCTTCCCCATCCTCGGGGTAGTAGAGCTTCCTTGCGAGCTCCTCGATGCGCTCTCGCGTGATCTCTTCTGCCATCTGTGTACACCTTCCGAGCTGCGTCTAAGGATCGATCCGTCCTACTATACATCATCGCACGGCTCCGGGCAGAGAGCGCCTTAGACAGCATCCTCGCGCCGCTCAGTGGACAGGGAGTCCCTTGTGATAGGATTGCCGTGACGGCTCCATACTCAGGAGCAGCCTCCAGAGGGAAGGGCAGCACAGCATGGGCATCGACAGCATCCTCGAGGGCTTCAAGGACGAGGGCCCCCTCGTAGCACAGAGGGACTCCATCGCTCACACCATCGAAACCTCGGCAATAGGCTGGGGTGAGCCTCAGACGCTCTACGCGAGCTGCGCCTGCGGCTGGACTGCTATCCCCGTCGAGGAGGTCTGGGAGGGCTACGGTCCCCTCATCCCGGAGCTCCATACCTTCGTGGACAAGTACGGCAAGGAGGCCCTCTACAAAGGCGAGGCAGTGGGCGGCAACTGGGATACTCTGGTCCGCCAGTGTCTGGGCCACCTGGAGGTCGTCTCCGAGGTCGCTCTGGCCACGCTGCTCCCGGACATCCTTCAGCTCCTCGATGAGCAGATCATCGACAGCCTTTCGGCACCCCTGAAGCCCAGTGCCCGGGAGAGCGTAGCCGATCAGGCAGAGGACCGGGATTCAGTGATCTCCGCCCTGGCCCTCCTCGAGCGGATGCCGAGTCTTCCCCGGGTGACTCCCGTGACCCAGGAGATCCTGGACGAGTACGAGGAGATCATGGCCCGGAGGATGGGCTAGAGCCCGAGCGATAGGAACTCCATCGGCACAGAGAGGGAGCAAAGCATGGAGTTCTTCGACAGGTTCTTCGAGGACGCAGCCAAAGTCGACCACTATCGGGACTTCGAGGAGTACCTGAAGTCAGGTTCCGACAGCCTCGTAGTGGGCTTCCTTCGAGCTGAGACTCTGGATGAGCTCAGGGACCGGCTGGACTATCTGGGACTGACCATGACCTCCCTGGAGGACATCGAACTCTCCGAAGACATCGTCGCAGCCAAGCGGGTAGGCCCGGAACCGCTCAGCCCCATACTGACAGCTGCGATCAGCTACACTCGAGGGATCGGCTGGTTTCAGCTGACGCTCCTTCTCCCCTCCGTGCCCGAAACAGACTGGGAGCCGCTGCCCTCTAGGCTTCAGCGCAGGATCCGGAAGCTGATCCGCTCCGGTGTGCTGGTCCCCGACAGTGTAGCCTGACGCCTCGGGCCACGGCACCATCGAGTGGATGGCTAACGGAGCCTTCGACTGACTCCAGTAGCTCAGTAGCTGCTGTTCTGAGCCCGCTGTGCTCGACTCGACACACGCCCACAGTTCTGTGCTGAAAGCGTCTCAGAGCACAGGCTACGGCCGCTGAGGGGCATGGAGCAGCTCTCGATACCATGGCCGCGATACCCGAGGAGAACCCATGAGCTTCGCAATGCCCACTGAGAGCAGCTTCAAGACTCTAGCCAAGGCACTGGAGCCCCTAGAGCTCGCTGGCAGGCTTCGCTACCTTCCCAAGTTCGAGTGCTGCAGCAGCTGTGCTGGAGCCCGACTCAACGGATTCACCGTTGGAGAGACTCACACTCCTGCCGATGATTGGGGAGACTACGAGCTCTATGTGACCTTCAACGAGCAGGCTAAGGAACGAGCTAAGGATCACGGGGAGCTCTCGCTCACGGCCTGGGGATTCGGCCTTAAGTTCTCGAAGGAGGATGAGGCTCGGATCAACCGACTCATCGCTGACGAGCTCATTGCTGGAGGATTCAAAGAGATCTCCGACCCTTCGGATGACTATCCCCGTCCGATGTTCGATCCGAACTTCGAGGTCAACACCTTCTACCTCAATCAGCACGGCTCAATCATCGTCCGAGGCTACTTCACTGGCAAGGCAAGGCCCACGAAGGCCGTGCGAGCCCTGGAGCTCAAGTACTGAGCTCATCTCCTCGCCTCCCACTCAGTGGATCCCCGTAGATCCGCGTTTTTCGTGCAGCTTTCGATAGGATAGCTCCAAGGAACAGCACACTGAACTAGGGGAATCCTATGGCGATCAAGGTAGAGCTCAACGGCGGGCTAGACATCGGCAACGGCTATGTGAAGGCACTCGTCGAGAGCAAGGCTGAGGGTGGAAAGCGGGACACCGTGGACATGCCCTCGGCTGTGGCTATCCTCACGCGGCCCAACCAGGTTCCCATCAGCGACGATGATGCCGCTGAGACCCTCAACGGCGAGGACGCTGACTTCTTCAATCAGCTCGACGCATCCTTCGATAGCCCGCTGATTCCAGACAGCTACCGGCGCGTCTTCGGCATGCGCTCTCTGTCGGCAGACGGCGCCTTCGAGGAGTTCGACACTGTGGGTCGAGCCTCCAAGGCTAAGCAGCCCCTCTCGAAGGCTCTGGTGCTCGGCATCTTCGCCGCCAAGGCGCTGAAGGACTATGTGGCCCGGGAGGGAAGCCTCCCCACTGAGGAGATCCTCGTGGACGCGAGCGTGGCTCTCGCACTCCCCATCTCTGAGTTCATGCGCCACCGGGAGAGCTACGCTGCTGAGTTCGTCAACGGCGGCAAGGCTCACATCGCCATGGTGAAGAACTTCGAGACTAGCGTCATCGTGAAGATCAGCTTCTCCAAGGTCGAGGTCCTCGCCGAGGGTGCTTCAGCCCACTACGCCATAGCTGAGCGGGGCGCTACGATCATGGACAAGGTGCTCTCAGATCTGCTGGAGAATGCTCCCACTCCCGAGAGGCGGGAGGAGCTCTCCGAGATCACTTCGGAGGATGTGCTCGCTGCCACCAACACCATCGGCATCGATGTGGGAGAGGGCACCGTGAACTTCCCTGTCTTCACCAACGGCAAGTTCAACGCTGACGCCTCCCGGACTCTGGACAAGGGCTGGGGCTCAGTGCTCCTCTCCGCCATCACGGCCATGGAGGACCAGGGCATCGAGGCTGGCTTCAGCTCCCGGAAGGACATCGCTGAGTTCCTCCAGAGGAAGCCCTCCGCGCTCAAGAAGACCTTCTACAACCGGGTTCAGCAGTTCGTGGATCAGGAAGCCGTGTTCTTCGCGGATGAGGTCGCTGAGAAGCTCGGCACGATCCTCCGCAATGTGGGCGCCATGACCGAGGTCGGCTTCGTCTACGGCGGTGGAGCTGGAGCCATGAAGGATGTGCTCTACTCCCGGCTCCAGGAGAAGATCTCGGAGATGAACTCCATGAGCGCCTTCCCCCTCCTCTACCTCGACGGCTCCTACTCTCGCCACCTCAACCGGGCTGGGCTCTTCCTCGCTTCCCAGGACAAGACCAAGGCTGAGGCTAAGAGGGCAGCGAAGAAGAAGGACTAGCAGCTCCTCCTGATCGACCCTCCGGCCCGGAATCTCACCGCAGATTCCGGGCCGTGGTTCGTTCTAGGGCGTTTCTGGCCGGGGCCTTTGATAGTGTAGCTCTGGCCGACTACAGCGGCCCGTCTTTGGGTAGTGTCCCCACGCGACCGCCTCTAGAGCAAGGTTTCCGAATCCTGTAGGTTACTGACAGCACGCATTCCTGTGCAGTCAGGCGTGGGTTGACTGCGGACAGAGAGCAGACTGCTATGACCAGTAACCGTAAGAATAAGCGCATCATCCGTGACCACATGGAGAGGGCCGGACTCAACTTCCTCGAGGCTAAGCTTCAGCTCGAGGTCGCTGGACTGATTCCGAAGCCGGGAGAGCCCAATCTACTAGGCTCCAGCTCGAAGGCCGATCGGTCGCCCCTCGGCAAGGTGATCGCCGTGACCTCAGCCAGGGGCGGCACGGGGAAGAGCACCATCGCCCTCGCACTCGGAGGCTACCTCGCCCTATCCTCGAAGCTCGGTCCAGGAAAGCCCCTGAAGGTGCTCGTCCTCGACATGGATCTGCGAGATGGACAGATCGGCCTCTTCACGGACTCCTGGACGCCCACTGTGATGAAGCTCCTTCGCGACGGCACCACCGCGAAGGACATCGAGGGTGCCGTGATCCACAATGCGGGTCTCTCTGTGGATCTTCTTCTCGCCCCTAGCAGACCTCGCTCCGCCGACAATCTTACGGTCGAGTTCTACGAGGAGCTCATCGGTCAGCTCAAGGAGATCTACTACTACATCGTCATCGACACGGCCGGAAGCCACCACGACCCCTTTAGGTCAAAGGTAGCCTATCCCCTGGCCGATCGGATCATCCTACTGGCTGAGAACTTCAAATCGACGATCTCTGCCTCCGCTCGCTGGGCCCAGGGGATGACCTATCCCGTTGAGCAGGAAGGTCTCGGTATCCCCAAGGATCGGATCGGCATCGTGCTCAACAAGGTGCTCCCCGGCCATGAGCTCAAGGGTGAGGTAGTTCTCGAAAATGCTCCGGAGATTCCTCTCATCGGTTCGATACCTTGCAACAGCAAGCTCTTCGTCGACTCGGCCAACAGCGGTGAGCTGGAGCGAGTTCTAAGCGATCCTCTAGTCGGCCCTGAGCTGCGAGCGGTTGCCCTAGAGATCGTCTTCGGTGACCTGTCCTTCACCGAGCTTCCAGAGATCCCAACCAGAGAAGAGAGCGCTGATCCTGAGGGTCCCGAGGGAAGCGCTCAGTAGGGCTAAGCACAGAGAAGCGCCCCGCGGCATAGCGAACCGCGGGGCATTTTCTGTGCAGAAGGATCGTCTTCGGCACATCCCGCTAGACCTTCGATATGGTAGCCTCGCAACACCCCCGATTGACACCTAACCCCTAAGGATTACCCACCACCATGACTTGATCTCAACTCTCCTGACAGTTCACTGCCCGCGCTTAGGCATTCCGCTTCTGCGTGCTTCTGAGGCAGTGCTGTATGAAAAAGGAGAGCATCATGGTTGTAATCTACGGGAAGAACCGGACCATCCGCGAGTTCGGCAAGGACTCGGGCGCAGCCTGGGCCCTGGCCGCCGAGCTCATGGCCCGGGGCCAGGAGGTCTGGGTCCTGTCCAAGAGACAGGCGCACCTCTACGAGCTGGCCTAAGGGCCCGCTCTGCTCGGGGGCTGCGAGTGCTTCGGCCCCTGCCCCCGAGCGCCCCTCCATTCGAGTCCAGGCTAAGGCGTGAGCATGAAGAAGAGCACTACCACAGATCCTCGAGCACTCTATGCCGAGGAGCTACCTGACTTCGGTCCGAACGCTCGGCTCTACACTGATCCCGAGGTGGGCCCCATCCTCGATGGGCTTCTGGGCGACAGTCCCGCCCTCGGCGGAGAGTCGGAAGTCACCTCTAGGCTCCAATCTCTCCGATAGCGCATCGCTACCGGTCGATAGTCGATCCATGAGCGATGGAAACCCCTACCTAGGCAGCCGCAGTTCCCTGGAGCGCGGCGCCCTCACTCCGAAACGCTTCTTCCTCGCCGCAACGGCTCTGGCGCTCCTCGGACTTCTACTCATGGCTGGCTCCCTCTGGCTTCGGATCGAAGCTGGACAGGATGCCTCCAGGCTGACAGCAACGGCTGTGGGCACTGTGCTCCCGGGTGCTGAGCAGACCAACTACAGGGATCGGGCTGCCTGCACTGTGGGCTACAGCTTCCTCGCCGATTCCGGTGAGTCCATCCAGGCAGAGGCCGTGGAGCAGAGGGACTGCGGCGAGGCTCAGAAGGAAGGTGCTGAGCGCACTGTCTACTACGCTCCCGGGAATCCCACTGACTCCAGCCTGGTGGATCCTGCGCTGAAGCTCGAGGAGACACCCTGGCGACAGCTCTTCCTCGGTGGCGCTCTGGCCGTGGGAGGAGCCACTGTGCTCCTCATCCTCGGTGGACTGAGGGCCCGGCGGGGCACGCCTTCTAGCCCCGATGTGATAGTGTAGTCCTACGCCGATCTGAAGGCGGCCTCTGGCTATCCACCCACACGGGACAGCACACGAGGGGGAAGGTGCTCAGCATCTCAGGACTTCAAACTCTTTCCTCTTTGTTGAGCCTGTGTGGGAGACTCCGAAGGGACAGACCTCATGGTCGCCAATCACTCAGACAAGGCTACAGCTCGAAGGTTCATGGCTGCGAGCAACGGAAGGCTGAGCTACACAGAAGCGCTAAAGCAGGCTGAGGGATTCCACCGCAACCTCCGAGTGAGGCTAATTGCGGGTAGGACTCCAAACTGCTACACTGTGAAGGAAGCCACTGCGCTGGGGCTCAACTGGGAGCACCTCACAGATCGCTTCTCTGAGCTACTAACGGATGCCGACCTCAAGCTCGCCGCCATCGCGGCAGCAACGCTCTCCCCCGAGCGTGACCTCGTGATCTTCGGTAAGTCAGGCGCTGGCAAGAGTGCCGCTCTCGATGCGGTGCTTGCTGCGACTGGGCTCACTGCTAAGATCCTCAGTAGACTCACTGAGCCCCATGCGCTTCTCAAAGGCCCAGAGGCAGAGAGCGGCCAGGTAGACATCATCGCCGTCGATGAGGCCATGCATGGAGTCATCACGGCCCAGTTCGAAGCTGCAGAACGAAGGATCATCGTCGTCCACGCTATGGACGAACACAATGCTGTAGAGCGGATCAGGCACATCCATCCCGACTTCGAGCTCCGCAATCCGCTCTACCTCGAGGCTACTCGAAACAGCTACGACATCAGGGGACTTAGGCTCTTTGACCCCAATCTCCTCGGTCAGATCAGCGCTGAGATGAGCAGTCGGCGCACGGTTCTGACAGTTGAGAACATGGGCGTGACGCAGACCGTCTTTGAGACGGCTCCAGAGTCATCGGGAGGCATCGACAATGTGCTCGCAGCTGCCGAGGGGCTCCAGCAGGGCCGAGACATCGTAGTCTTCGGTGGAACGGGCTCCGGCAAGAGCACCCTGGCTGACTCCATCATCGAGCTCTCGAAGCTGCGCTCAGTCCTTTTCGTCGAGGGAGTGCAGCGCTACGCTCGCCGAGCCTCCAATGCCGTTGTGCTCGACAATGAGGCAGTGGCTTCGGTGGGAGGCTACAGTGAACTCTCTCGGCTGCAGTCAGATCTCATCGCGGTGGACGAGCTCCGTAACAGCTCCCGGGAGCTCGAAATGCTCCTAGAGCTCGCGCCCA
>Ga0265798_10008294_pt1 | contig 13266 bp, 9 predicted proteins | sample P3T30metagenome_FD_192430 | JGI IMG/M metagenome (GOLD analysis project Ga0265798, IMG submission 192430) | Plant litter microbial communities from East Loma Ridge, Irvine, California - P3 T30 | ecosystem: Environmental > Terrestrial > Plant litter > Unclassified | place: USA: California...
CGTCACGCCCAGAAATAAAAATCTATTGTTAAACGTTTTGGTTTCTCTTAATGTTAGCCTAACTTTGCAATCCAGGACGCATACCTGCAACTGCAACTGCAACTGCAACTGCAACTGCAACTGCTCCTGCAACTGCAACTAAAATTGGGGTCGACTGGTTTTGACAGCAAGGCCAATTGATCGGTAAGCACGTCGTGAAGGCAGCAATTCACGTTAATCCCGAGCTGCAACACTTTTACACGGCGAGAATAACTACGCTTTGGCTGCTTAATCTGAATAAAGTAAGATTAATCCACGTCCCTACAAGGTAGGGAGGCTGAATTCTCCTGGAAAGCCCTGGTTTGTGGCGTTCCGTCAAGGAGAACCGTAAAAATAAACCTAGATTGTCCTTTGCTCCGCGGGATAGTCGAAATTTAAGGAGCTAAGTGTTTCGTGGCCTTTTCCCGGCCAAGCGTAACATCGAAAATCCAAGCGGGAAATAAGCGTGTAGAAAGCCCATTGATTGCTTGTTTGGACCCGGGTTCGATTCCCGGCGATTCCACGGAAAACGGAAGGAAATTTTTTCTTCCGTTTTTTATTTTTTAAGGTTGAGGTTTTCCTTCCGGAAATATTTCATCGGTACGAACAGCATCCCGAAACATTCCCCTTGTTCTTTGCCCAGGTGCTTGTGATGCATCTTATGGGCGCGTCTCACGGCACGGGCATAGCGATTATCGGCATTGCGGAAAAGCCTGAAGCGCTGATGGATGAAAATGTCGTGAACGAAAAAATAAGCCACTCCATAGCAAAAAATCCCGGCGCCGACTGTTAATCCGTATTCGAAAATATCGAACCTCCACAACAGGCAAAGCCCGATGCACAACACGGCGTACGTCACAAAAAACAGGTCGTTGCGCTCGAACCAGGAATCGCCGTCTTTGCGGTGATGGTCTTTGTGCCACGTCCACAAAAATCCGTGCATGATATATTTGTGGCTCAGCCAGGCCACGCATTCCATTCCTAAAAAGGTGCCGGAAAAAATCAGGATGTGTATCAGTATTTCGCTCATATCAGATTGAGTTTATGATCGACATAACAACGTGCGAATAACGTGAATTTATAATAATTCGGTACGCGGATCCGACGGCTTTTCAAATCTTCGGAACCTATTCTGTCAAGCTTGGAAAGCAGCGTGCGGTAATAGCGGTACGCCACGTAAACACCTAGTTTGGCTTCGACCGGCAGCCGCTTAATGCCCGCATATCCCTGTTCGAGATCCTTGCGGATGTCGGCGATGATGTCCTGCTTGTCCGTATCGCTGAGCGTCCTGAAATCGGTGCCAGGGAAATAGACGCGTCCGAGGATTTCAAAATCAGCCTTCATGTCCCTCAGGAAATTGATTTTCTGGAAAGCCGATCCGAGGCGCATCGCCGCTTCCTTCAACTCGTCGAATCTATAGGCGTTGCCCTTGACGAAAATGTGGAGGCACATCAATCCGACGACATCGGCCGAGCCGTAAATATACTTGTCGTACTCTTCTTTGGATTCGTAGGTTTTCTTTATCAGGTCGGTCTCCATGCTTTTCAGGAAGTCGAGTATCAGCTGATGCGGCATTGCGTACCGGTTGACCGTTTCCTGAAACGAGTTCAGTATCGGGTTCAGGCTTATTCCGTCGAGGATGGAGCCGAACGTATCCTGTTTCAGCCTGTCGAGAAGTGCACTTTGCTCGTATCCGATAAAGCTGTCGACGATTTCGTCGGCCAACCTGACGAATCCGTAAATGTTGTAGATATCCTGTCGGATGGACGGCGCCAGCAGGCGGACCGCAGTCGAAAAGGAAGTGCTGTACGCCTTGGTCAGTTCGCGGCTGCACGTTCCGGAAAGTGTATCGAACAGCGCTTTCATGGGTAGTATTTTTTTATAAGTCCGGAGGAGAGTTTTCCCGATATCAGGGCAGGAGGCACGCCAGGTCCGGGAACGGTAAGCTGCCCTGAAAAGAACAGGTTTTTAACTTTTTTACTTCGCAGCGGCGGCCGCAGAAACGCGGTTTGCAGCAAGGTATTGGCCATTCCGTAGGCGTTTCCTTTGTAAGAATTATAATCTTTTTTGAAATCGCTCACGCAATAGCTCTCTTTTAATATGATGTGATTCCCCAAAGATTGTTTCGTCAGTTTTTCGAGACGGGACAAAATACGCCGGAAGTATTGGTCCCTGATATCCTGGTCGTCAGGCAGATCGGGTGCTATCGGTATCAGGAAAATCGCGGCTTCACATCCATTCGGCGCGCAGTCCGGATCCGATACCGATGGAAAACTCGCATAAAACAAAGGATTTTCCGGCCACGACGTATCGTCATAAATCGAAAAAGCGTGCTTGTCAAAATCCGTATCGAAAAACAGCGTGTGGTGATCGACGTTTTTGAGTTTTTTGTCAAATCCGACGTAAAACAGCAACGCACTCGGGGCAAACGTGCGCTTCTCCCAATATTCCGGGCTGAAACCGCGCTGTTCTTTTGGCAGAAGCGATTCCGTATGGGCGTAATCGGCTCCGCTCAACACTATGTCGCAGGCTTCGGATTTTCCGTTGGCGACAATTCCCGTAGTGATATTTCCGTCGCATACGATTTCTGAAACATCCGCATTCGCGACATATTTTACCCCAAGTTCGAGCGAAAGCTGTTCTATCCCTGACACGACGCTGGCCATCCCGCCTTTCGCGTACCAGGTTCCGAGACCGAAGTCGGCGTGGTTCATAAAGTTATAAAACGACGGTGTATCCTGCGGCTTTGCGCCGAGGAACAACACGGGAAATTCCAGGATGCTGACCAGTTTAGGAGATGTAAAGCTCGATCGGATATCCCGCCTTACGTTGCCGATGAATTGCCCCAATCGCGTTACAGTGTCTTTGGTGACGAGTTCCAATATGGATTCTCCCGGTTTGTAGACTAAGTTTCCGATGGCGATATCGTAATGTTCTTTCGCCTGTTTCAGGAATTCCTGAAGTTTTTTCCCTGAGCCGGGTTCCTCGTTTTCAAAGACCGCTTCGATCCCCGATGTATTGTCCGGAATGGAAACGCGCGTCTGATCCTCGAAATAAACGGAATAGGCGGGATTGAGTTTCGTCAATTGGTAATAATCGGCTGCGGATTTTCCAAAATCCGAAAAAAACCTTTCGAAGACATCCGGCATCCAATACCAGGTCGGGCCCATGTCGAACGTAAATCCGTCTTTGACCAATTGCCTGGCGCGGCCGCCAACTTCGGCATTTTTTTCAAATACAGTCACGTCATAGCCGTCTTTGGCGAGATAGCAAGCTGCCGCCATAGACGAAAATCCGGCTCCGATGATGTGTACGCGTTTCTTCATTGTTTAACGAATTTACCATTCTGCTAAACAATAAAAACATTTTTCCAAAAACTTTACAAAACGTTCAACGTGTCTTGGGCGTCCTGGAAATCTTTTATCATCTTGTATTTTGGATGCTTCGTATCGGGAAAATAGCCATAATCCGCGGAAGGCTGCGTATATACGATGTCTGATCCAATTAGGTAAATACGTCACTTCGTATTTGTCTGGGGCGTCCGGAGCGTGATTTAAGCAAGGCCCGGCATTAAACAAAATGACTTTTTTTTTATTTAATCTGGGTCCGAAAGATTTCTCAATAGTTAAACCGTTGCACCGATTTATTTTTGTTTAACATTTTTAAATTTTTATTACACCTAAATTAAACCTTAGCTTTAACAGGATGATTTACGACTACATTTTTTGCGGATTCGGATTATCGGCGATGCTCGTCCTCGACAGGTTTGCGGACGACGGCTTGCTCTCAGGCAAAACGGTTCTTATCGTCGGGAATGACTCACGGCAGGACCGCACCTGGAGCTTTTGGGAAAACGGCGCCGGCCGGTATGACGGACTGCTGACGAAACGATGGGCGAATGCGGTTTTCAAATCAAATTTCCGGACCGGGATCCTCGAAAGGGGCAACAGCTACAAAATGCTCGAACCGCACCGTCTCGGGAAAGCCGTGTCCGATCGCCTGAAGGAATTTCCCGGTATCGAATTCCGGACGGAAAACGTAGAAAGTGTAATCGACAACGGAGAATCCGTAAAAGTCCGGACGAATATTGGTACGTACATCGGTAAAAAAGTGTTTAACAGTATCCCGAAAGAGATTTTTCCATCGCGAAAACATCCGTTGCTGCTTCAGCATTTTATAGGTTGGATGGTGGAAACCCCGGACAATCATTTCAATCCCGACGAAGCCACGTTCATGGATTTTTCGATCCCTCAATCTGGAAATACGAGATTCATCTATGTGCTGCCGATGTCCAAAACGAAAGCATTGGTGGAATACACGCTGTTTTCGCCGGCCACGCTCGACGAGTCCGAATACGAATCGGGCATCAGGCATTACCTCGAAACCATCGGCATCAAGGAATACACAATTGAAAAAAAAGAGTCCGGCGTTATTCCGATGACGGCCTATCCGTTCTGGAAAAACAATACCAAAAATGTGCTGAACATAGGAACGGCAGGCGGCTGGACAAAACCGAGCACCGGATACACCTTGATCTACGCGATGAAACGATCTGCGCAATTAAGCGATTTCACAAGCAATCCCGATGCGGACTTTACAAAATTCCACAGGACAAGCCGTTTTACATGGTACGACCGGATTTTCGTATCGATTCTTTATAATGAAAACGCAAAAGGGAAATACATTTTCTCGACGCTTTTCCGCCGTGCCGATCCTGGAACCATCCTGAGGTTCTTACGTGAGGAGTCGACCATCCGGGAGGATCTGATCGTGCTTGCTTCCTGCCCGAAAAGACTGTTTATATGGCATGTCCTGCGGCACTTCCGCCGGTTTATTTGAGAACCCTGAATCAAGGCTGCCCGTCATCATCGCCAGAAATTTCCGTGAGTTTGCGGTTCCCGAGCTTGCTGTTCTTTTTTCCGTAAAGGAAATAAATCGCAAACCCGATCGCAAGCCACACGAACAACCGGATCCATGTGTCAAGCGGCAGCGAGAACATCATCACGAGGCACGTCAGAATGCCAAGAATCGGGACGAGCGGCACAAGCGGCGTCTTGAACGGACGGTCGACATGCGGTTGTGTTTTGCGCAGGATCAGGATTCCGAGGCACACCATGACGAAGGCGAGGAGCGTTCCGATACTGGTCATTTCCCCGACGACGCTAATCGGCACAAAGCCGGCAAAAAGGCTGATGAAAACGCACAGTACGATGTTCGATTTTGACGGCGTATTGAATTTCGGGTGAAGCTTTGCGAAGATCGAGGGCAGCAATCCGTCTTTACTCATGGCATAAAACACGCGGGATTGTCCGAGCAGGTCGACCAGGATTACCGATGTGTATCCGATAAGGATCGCCATAATGACCGCAGTGGCAAGCCAGGTATACGGCGTGTTGGCGATTGCGATGGCCACGGGAGCCGCGCTGTTTTTGAACTCGGTGTAGTTGGCGAGTCCCGTCATCACGTATCCGAAAAGGATAAACAAAATCGTACAGACGAACAATGATCCGAGGATCCCGATAGGCATGTTGCGCTGCGGATTCTTGGTTTCCTGCGCCATTGTCGCTACGATGTCGAATCCGATAAAGACGAAAAACACAACGCCGGCTCCTCTCAGAACGCCGCTCCATCCGAACTCGCCGAAAGTTCCCGTATTGGCCGGCATGTACGGCTGATAATTCGCAGGATCGATATATTGCCATCCGAGCGAGATGAAAACCAGTACGACGCCAACTTTCAGCGCCACGACGATCACGTTAAAAAATGCCGAACTTTTTGTCCCGCGGATGATGACAGACGTTATGAGGGCAATGATCAGGATCGCCGGAAGGTTGACGATACCGCTTACGACGGACCCGTCTGCCAGCGTAACCGATTCGAACGGCGATTGCACGAGCTGAGGCGGCAAATGGATCCCGAACTTGTCCAGGAATTTCACCAGGTATTGCGACCAGCTGATGCCTACCGTCGCGGCTCCCACGGAATATTCGAGCACGAGGTCCCAGCCGATGATCCAGGCGAATACCTCGCCCAACGTGGCGTATGCGTATGTGTAGGCGCTTCCGGAAACGGGAACCATCGAGGCAAACTCGGCATAGCACAAGGCACTGAATGCGCATCCGACGGCGGCGATAACGAACGAGAGCGTGACCGCGGGACCGGCGTTTTCGGCAGCGGCGATTCCGGTCAGGGAGAACAATCCGGCCCCGATTATGACGCCGACTCCAATTGCGATGAGGTTAATCGGGCCGAGCGTTCTCTTTAAGGCGTTAGTCCCGGTTTGGGCCGCTTCCGCCTTGAGCGATTCTAGAGATTTTCTGATCATTTTGCAGTTTTTTAAAAATAAAAAAGCCTCTCAGCAAGGAAAGGCTCTATGAAATTGTAATCGAATTATCGTTTATATTGCCCATACACCTTTGCTTTCATTGCGGACGCAACAAAAATGAGAGTGCATGTTATGTAAAGTTGTTAGCGGCATTTGGTGCAAAACTAGGAAGTTATTTCGAGTTTGGATAATGCCCGGCAGATAAAATTCGCGATAACGTTTTAGTTGCGCATGCAATTGAAAGTAGATTGAGATCATGGAGATTTGAGAGTTCGCCATCGGAAACAAGGCTACTCCAATGCGTCCTCCTTGTCCTTTTTGAACGGGTAGTCACCGAACAAAGGCGCCAGTTTCCGGACCATATACGGCTTGCGCGAAAATTTATTCGACAAGGCTACGATGAGTACTTTTTCGTTCTTGAGATTGACATAAGACGACGTGTTCCCGTGCCACCAGCCATTGTGGAAATAAAAGTGCTGGCCCGTGACCCATTCGATCATCCGGATGCCCAATCCGTAATTTTTTTCGCCCTTTTGCTCATAGCTGTATCCGACGTAAACCTGTTTGATAAGGTCGGGATTCAGATAATCGGGCGAATATCGCGCCATGTCGAATTTCATCAGATCTCGGGGCGTCGAATAGATGTTTTTGTCGCCGTAAACCGCGTCGAGAAAATCCAGGCCGATTTCGACCCCGTTTCCTTTGTAGGACGGTATGATGCGCTTGCGATCTTTGTCGTAGTCCATCACAAACGTGTCCTTCATACCCAGAGGATCGAAAATCATGCGTTTCATGGCCGCAGGATATTTCAGTCCCGTGATCTTTTCGACGATCAGCGCCAGCATTGCATAATTCGTGTTGCAATAGGCGAAACTACGGTCAGCCGGGCGGTCAAGCGGCGTGTTGAACTTGACGAAAAGATCCAGGATGTCCTGGTTCGTCAGCACCTTCTTTTTGTCCCAGATTTCCTTCCTGTCAGCATAATACGCATAATTCGTCAGGCCGCTGCGATGGTTCAGAAGCATTTTAACTGTGATGTCCGGATAGGGGAAACCTGTCAGGATCGTATTTACTTTCTGATCCAGTTCCAGGCGACCGGAATCGATAAGCAGCAAAATGGCCGTGGCCGTCAGTACTTTGGAAACCGAAGCGATGTGCAGCGGCGTATGCTCGTCCATCTGGATCTTGCGGTTTTTGTCGGCGACGCCCATATATTTTTCGTACACGATCTGCCCGTTCTTGACGACGATCATGCTCAGGTTGTCGCGTTCTTCGTTCCAGTTCTTGTCGACGAAGCGTTCTATCGATTCCCGCTTTTTCCCTTTGTAGTCGAGGCTGAGTTTCGGCCCGGTGAGCTTGAAGGGTTCGATGTGGGGAAGCGTATCGGTTATTTTTTGGGCATCGGTACGGCCTTCGACAGCAGTTTCCTTCCTGCATCCGAAACAAACTGAAACCAGTAAAATAAAGTATATGGAGAGGCGTTTTATCGCAGCAATCATTTCAAAAAGTGTATAAAAGCAAATATAGCCAAACCACAAGCATTGCCGCAAACGCAATAGTTAATGATTTTTTAAATCCGATCGACGAAAAGCTATAACCACTTGTGATTCAATAATTAATCCGGTTAGTTTTTGTGATAAAAAAAGTTTTGACATCGTTTTCGTAAATCTTACTTTTGGCAGATAATACATATACATGAAATTTGCCATCATCAGGGAACGCAAGAACCCGCCAGACCGCCGCGTGGTTTTCAGTCCGGATGCGCTTGTGGAGCTGAAGCAGCGTTATCCTCAGATTGAAATAAAGGTGGAAAGCTCGCCTGTCAGGATCTTTTCCGACCAGGAATACAGGGACAAAGGATTCGAAGTTGCCGACGACGTATCCGACTGCGACGTTTTCATAGGTGTCAAGGAAGTCCCTGTGGACGCCCTGGTTCCCGGTAAAAAGTACTTTTTCTTTTCACATACGATCAAGAAACAGGCGCACAACCAGAAGTTGATGCACGCCATTCTCGAAAAAAATATCGACCTGTACGACCACGAAACGATCGTCAACGACAAGCACGTCCGCCTTATCGGATTCGGCCGTTATGCCGGAATCGTGGGCGCCTACAACGGTCTGCGCGCGTTCGGCGTCAAATTCGAGTTGTTCGATCTTCCGAAAGCCGAAACGCTGAGAGGCCAGGCGGAAATGGAATCCAGGGTCAAACGACATATGCTTCCGCCGATAAAAATCGTACTCACCGGATTCGGGAAAGTAGGAAAGGGCGCCAAGGAATTTTTGGATGCGGTCAGGATAAAACAGGTTTCGCCTGAAGATTTTCTGACGAAGCGCTTTTCCGACGCCGTTTACACGCATATCGACGTCCTCGACTACAACAAGCGCAAGGATGGGAAATGCCTTGACAAGAACGACTTTTATTCGTTTCCGCATCTTTACGTCTGCGATTTCGAGCGGTTCACCAAAGTAGCCGACGTTTTTATGGCCGGTCATTTTTACGGCAACGGCGCACCTTCGATCCTTTCCCGGGAAATGTTGCGCCATCCGGACAACAAGGTCAAGGTCGTCGCCGATATTTCCTGCGACGTCGGCGGGCCTGTCGCGTGTACGATCCGTTCTTCGACCATCGCAGATCCGCTTTACGGATATTTGCCGTCCGAGGACAAAGAGGTCGATGTTTTTCACCCGGCGGCAGTTGTCGTGATGGCCGTAGATAATTTGCCGTGCGAACTTCCCAAAGAGGCTAGCGAAGGCTTCGGCAAGATGTTCATGGAACACGTCATACCGGCGTTTTTCAATGGTGACAAGGACGGTGTCCTGGAACGTGCGCTGGTTGCGAGCAATGGACATCTGACGCCCCATTTCAGCTATCTGGAAGACTACGCGAATCCTGTCATTCAGGAAAAATAAATAAACTAAGTGCTTCCAGACGGGAGCATTTTTTTGATATGACTATATTTGAGTAAACCCTTTCCAAGTGAAGTTTTCCATCAGACTCTTTGCGATCCTGCTGATGTCCGCGTTTTCAGCTGTCGGACAGGATATTCCGGGAGCCAATTTGTTCCCGTTCGTCGAGAATTTTACAAAATCGGAATACGATGGCGACAATCAGGTCTGGAACCTGGCCCAAGGCCGCGACAATGCCATGTATTTCGCGAACAACCACTATTTTTTGCGCTATAATGGCGTGAAATGGGAACGGTACGCGTTGCCGAACAGAAGCATCATTCGTTCGGTCATGGCCGACGGAAACCGCATTTACAGCGGTTCCTACAATGATTTCGGGTATTGGGAACGCGTTTCCGGCCAGATGCGCTACACGTCTCTTGCCAAAAATAAAAACTACTTTATTGCCGACGCAAACGAGGAAGTCTGGAAGATTTTTAAAGTCGGAAACGACATTTATTTTCAGACGTTTAACGAGATCCTGATCTTGTCCCCGAACGGGAATGTCAGAAAACTCCGATTTCCGTTCCAGATTTCCTACTGTTACGTCATCGATGGAAAAATCTATGCGGCAACCGTCCGCAAAGGAGTATTTCTGATGCAGGACGACCGCTTCCGCAGATTGGAAAACTGGAATGCGGTGATAGGTCAGGTCGTGCACCACATCGAAAAATTCAACGGGAAAATCTTTGTTTTCACCAAGAACGACGGGATTTACGTCGATAGAGACGGGCGCCTGGAACCGTGGGAGCATCCGCTGAACGCCAGCCTGAAAAATCACGTGATTCTGTCTGCAAGGTTCGTCCAGGGCAAAACGCTTGCGATCGGAACCGGGCTTCAAGGGTTGTTCCTGGTCAATATGAAAGATCTTTCCTATCGTCATATCAGCCGGGAGAACTCGATAAAGAACAATGCGGTGCTGTCGATGAGTGTCGATGCGGAACACAATCTCTGGCTCGGGCTCGACAACGGCATAGCGCATGTGGAAATCAATTCGCCGGTCGATGTGTTTTCCGACAGTTCCGGTGTTATGGGATCGGTGTATGCCCTGAATCCGATGTCCGACGGATATTTACTCCTGACGAACAACGGTGTATTTACGTATCGGAACCAGACCTTGCAGTCCGTGCCGGGATCCCAGGGCCAGGTTTGGGATATTTACCGCAACGGCGATACGTTTATCATCGGCCACAATGACGGAACGTTTGTGTTCGACGGGACGCATCTGCAGAAAGCAAATTCGGTTACCGGCGGATGGGATTTCGCCAAAAGCCGTTTCGACGACGTTTACTTCCAGGGCAACTACGCCGGAATCGCCTGCTATCCGGACGCGAACAACCTGAAACAATATTCCATGTTGCCCGATCTCATTAAACCCGTGCGCAACATCGAGCAGAATAAACCAGGGGAGATCTGGGCCGCCGACAATTACAAGAGCCTGTACAGAGTTACTTTCGACAGGAATTTTAAGACCCGTAAAGTAGAAAACGTCACGCAAAACAGCGGTCTTGCCAATGATTTCGGAGTAAAGATCTTCAGTTACAAGGATGAATTGTTCTTCCTTGTCGATAAGTTTTGGTACACCTATAACGCGGTTTCGGGAAAGTTGGAGCGCGACGATATTTTCAATAAGGCTTTTAGGGGCATTTCAGATATCATTCCTGTCGACGAAGACCGCTTTATCGTAGAGAAATCCGGGCTGTTGTATGTGATCCGCCAAAACGGGACAAAGTTCGATTGGGAGCTCATACCGGCCAAATATTATCAGGGTAAGGTCATCTACGAAAACACGAAGGCCTATAAAGTCGGGGATCGGATCCTGCTCAATCTCGACGACGGATTTATCTCGTATCGCCCGAGCGGAAAGGCATCAGACGGTAAAATCCACGTCGAAGGGTTTTATGAAGGGCATCTGATAAACGAAGGAACAGCTATCAAAAACAGCCATCCCGTTGAACTTCATGTGATTTCACCTTATTTCGGATACAGCCGTCCGAATTTGTATTACAGGCGAAACGATTCGGGCGAATTCCTGCCGATCGCCAACGGTCAGCTGATCCTGAACAATTTATCCGGCGGCAACCAGCACATCGGGATTTATGGTTTTGACGGAAGCACTTTTAAAAAGCTGTCCGAGTATGGTTTTTACGTCAAGTTTCCCTGGTATATTTCGTTTTGGATGGTACTCGTCTACATTTTGGCAATCGCCGCCATATTTTTTCTGTACTCGCGCTGGAACCATTTCAGGACGAACCAGAAACTGCAACTCCAGGAAGAGGAACTGAAGCATCAGCGCAAGATTATGGAAATGGAACTGAAGCGCCAGAACGAACTCAACATTCAAGAATACGAAAAACACATCCTCGAACTCGAGGTGCAGTCGAAATCGTCTCAAGTGGCTGGTAAATCGCTGTCTATCGCCAAACAAAGCGAAATGATGGAAAACATCGAAAAGATCCTCGAATCGGAAAGCAATCCGGCAAGGCTTAAATCGGAAATAAAGAAAGTGATCAAGCACAACGCCGTGAACAAGCACGAGTGGGAAACGTTTGAGTCGAACCTTAGCCAGATTCACAATGAGTTCATAAAGAAACTGACGACGCAATATCCAAATCTTACTTCAAAGGATATTCGCCTGAGCATTTACCTGCGGATGAACATGTCTTCAAAAGAGATCGCTCCTTTGATGAATATCTCCTTCCGGGGGGTTGAAATTCATCGTTACCGCCTGCGCAAAAAACTCAATTTGCCGGTAGAGGAAAACATCTCGAAATTTATGTTGAACATCTGACGTTGCGATAAAATATTTTAACATTTGACATGAAAACACCGGAGTTTGCTCAATACATCAACATTACATCAGGACATGCGTTTAAAAAAGGTTTCAGTTCGGCTTAAAGGATTAATCCATAATTAGTTATCCCTGTATTTTCTGATTTTGATGTAGTTGTGTTGTAGTGGTTGCCTGTAAACTACAACGATTGAAATTTCTATATTAGTTGTGCTAACTTTTAACAAATTAATATGAGAAATTCAATTTTTGGCTGCCTGGTCTTCCTGCTGCTTCCTTTCTTCGGATTGGCACAGGCCATCACAGGTAAAGTCGTGGACGAATCCGGCCTGCCTTTGCCCGGCGTGAGTATTATAAATACGGTCTCAAAAGCAACTACTGTGACCGACATCGATGGAGGATTCAGTCTCCAGGCCAACTCAGGGGAAGGAATTACCTTTTCATTCATCGGATATCTGGATCAGACGGTGCCGGCATCTGCCAACATGAGTATCAAAATGGCGGTGTCATCGATGGCTCTTGAAGAAGTTGTAGTCGTCGGATACGGTTCACAAAGAAGAGCGGACATTACCGGAACAATCGCGGTCGTAGACGACGAGGACCTCAGGGACCGGCCCAATGCGAATGCGGTAAGTTCCCTGCAAGGTAAAGTTTCCGGGGTTGTCATAACTAACGGAGGCAGGCCTGGGGAGGCTCCTGGCATCGCAATCAGGGGAATCGGAAGTATATCAGGGAATAATGTTTTATATGTTGTAGACGGGATTTTAACCAATGACATCTCCTACGTGAACCCGAACGACATCGAGAGTATGAGTATCCTGAAAGATGCATCCAGTTCCGCAATTTACGGGATCCGCGCTTCTAACGGGGTTGTGGTCATCAAAACCAAGTTGGGCCGTAGGGGAGACGAGAAAATCACGCTCTCCTATGATACGAACATTGGGGTTTCTACGCCTACGAACGTGCCTGAACTGGCTAATTCGGCCCAATATGTGGAATTGTACAACAAAAAAGTGGCATATGACGGGAATACGAATCCCGCCGCGCAACTAAATCTCGCTGACTTTAACGGTGTCGACACCGACTGGCTGGATGAAGTACTCAAAAGGCAGTCATTTACCCAGACCCATAACCTAAACATCTCGGGTGGATCCCAAAAGGCGCAATATTCTGCTGGTTTGTGATA
>Ga0265798_10008296_pt1 | contig 13263 bp, 15 predicted proteins | sample P3T30metagenome_FD_192430 | JGI IMG/M metagenome (GOLD analysis project Ga0265798, IMG submission 192430) | Plant litter microbial communities from East Loma Ridge, Irvine, California - P3 T30 | ecosystem: Environmental > Terrestrial > Plant litter > Unclassified | place: USA: California...
GTTCGCCCCGGGCGGCGAGATCGCTGGCACGATCGATTCGATCGGCGAGGGCGTCACCGGTTGGGAAATCGGCGGCCGCGTCATCGCGATGCTCGGTCACGGCGGGCTGTGCGAGAAGGTGATCGCCGACCCCGCCAAGCTCTACCGCCTCCCCGAAGGCCGCAGCTTCGCCGAGGGCGCCTCGCTGATCCTCACCTACGGCACGACGATCCACGCGTTGCTCGACCGCGGCCATATCAAGGCGGGACAGACGTTGTTGGTCCTGGGTGCGGCCGGCGGGGTAGGGCTAGCCGCGATCGAACTCGGCAAGGCGTTCGGCGCCAAGGTCGTCGCCGCGGTCTCGTCCGAGGAAAAAGCCGCCGCCGCCAAATCGGCCGGTGCCGATGAAACGCTGATCTACGCCCGGGCGCCATTCGACAAGGACCAGTCGAAGGCGCTCGCCGAGCAGTTCAAGGCCGCGGTCGGTCGTGACGGCGCGCACGTGATCTACGATCCGGTCGGCGGCGATTACGCCGAGCCCGCGCTCCGCTCGATCGCGTGGGAGGGCAAGTATCTCGTCGTCGGCTTCCCCGCCGGCATCCCGCGCCTGCCGCTCAACCTGACGCTGCTGAAAAGCTGCGACGTGTGCGGCGTATTCTGGGGCGCGTTCGCGGCGCGTGATCCGAAGGCGAACCAGGCACATATCGAAACTCTGTTCGACCTATGGGAAGCCGGAAAGATCGCACCGCGCGTCACCGAAACCTTCGCGTTCGAGGACGGCGGCAAGGCGATCGCCAAGATGGCGGCACGCGGCGCGATCGGTAAGCTGGTGGTCGAGGTCGGCTGACCCCGGCGGCCGGCGCCGAGCTTCGCGACACCGCGTTCGACGGCCATTATTGCGCATGCGCGGTCCGCGACCTATCTCCGGCTTGATACACGGCTGTACCGGGGACTTGCGCAATGACCAGTTTCGACGATCGCGAACGCGCCAGCGAGGCGCATTTCGCGCGCGAGGAGGAGATGGCGTTCCGCATCACCGCGCGTCGCAATCGCCTGCTGGGCGGCTGGGCGGCGCATGAGATGCAGCTGACGCCGGAAGAGACCGACGCCTATGCCACCGCGCTCGTCCATGCCGACATGGAAGGCGGCGGCGACGACGACGTCGTGCGCAAGCTTGTCGGCGACCTGACCGCGGCCGGGCTCGATCACGACGAGGCGACCGTCCGCCGCGCGCTCGCGCAGCAGATGATCGAAGCGCGTCGCCAGTTGCTGGAGGCGCAGTAAGATGCCGATGGCTGCCGACGACATCGCGACGATGATCCGCGAAGCGATCCCCGATGCACAGGTCGAGATCACCGATCTCGCTGGCGACGGCGATCACTACGCCGCCAAGGTCGTCGCGCCGAGCTTTGCCGGGCTGAGCCGCGTGAAGCAGCACCAGGCGGTCTACGCCGCGCTTGGCGGCCGCATGGGCGGCGTCCTGCACGCGCTCCAGCTTACCACCGCAATTTCCTGAGGACCCGGAGATGACCCAAGACATGACCGACGACACGAACGCCCGCATCGACGCGGTTGTCAAAGCCAGCCCCGTGGTATTGTTCATGAAGGGCAGTCCGCTCTTCCCGCAGTGCGGCTTCTCCAGCCGCGCGATCGCGATCCTCAACCACCTCGAAGTCGAGTTCGAGAGCGTCGACGTGTTGCAGGACCAGGGCATCCGCCAGGGCATCAAGGCCTATTCGGACTGGCCGACGATTCCGCAGCTGTACGTCGACGGCGAGTTCGTCGGCGGCTCCGACATCATGATGGAGATGTACGAGAGCGGCGAACTGGCGCAGCTGTTCGAGAAGCAGAAGGCGGGCTGAAGTTGCGGCGGGGGGGAGCGGAGCATCCGGGGGATACCTCGGCCAGCATGCCTCACCCCACCCCCGTCATCCTGACGAAAGTCAGGATCCAGAGCCACGAGGTGCTGCGTCCCGTTACCCTGGATCCTGACTTTCGTCAGGATGACGGGAAAACCGATCGATGCATCTTAATCCTGAGAGGCACCGGGGAGGGCGGATCGATGCGAGACCGGACGGTAGCGATCGATCCACCCTGCTTGAACGCCGCAGCGTTCGGTGACGTGACAGACGATGCAGTGCGCGTGCCAGAACACGGTATACCACCGATCTACGCCACATATGTTAGTTAATCGCCGAATCGCCGATCCGCGATGTGTAAAATCCGCCGACACTGCTGCCCGATGACGGGGGCTTGCCATCCCCGCGCGCAACGGCCATCTCGGTCGCATGGCTGAGCACCCGACCGGTATCCCGATCCAGCTCGAGCCGCTCGTCGTTCGCGTGCTCGCGCCCAATCCGTCGCCCTACACCTACACCGGTACGCAGACGCATATCGTCGGCACGGCCGATCTGGCGGTGATCGATCCCGGCCCCGACGATCCCGCGCACATCGCCGCGCTGATCCGCGCGATCGACGGCCGCCCCGTCACCGCGATCGTCGTCACGCATCATCACCGCGATCACAGCCCCGCGACGCGCCCGCTTCAGGCGATCACCGGTGCCGCGATCGTCGGCGCCGCGCCGTTCGATATCGAGTATTCCAGCGCACGCGGGGATGCGTCGTTCGATGCCGCCTACGCGCCCGATCGCGTGATGACCGAGGGGGACACGATCACCGGCGAAGGCTGGACGCTGGCGGCGATCGCGACGCCCGGCCACACCTCGAATCATCTCGCCTTCGCCTTGCCCGAGACCAACGCGCTGTTCTCCGGCGATCACGTGATGGGCTGGTCGACCACCATCGTCTCGCCGCCCGACGGCGATATGGCGGCGTATATGGCGAGCCTCGAAAAGCTGATGCGGCGCGACGACCGGATCTATTATCCCGGCCACGGCGAAGCGGTCGACAAACCGCAGAGGCTGGTCCGCGGCATGCTCGGCCATCGCAAGCAGCGCGAGGGGCAGATCCTGCGCCTGTTGCGGACCGAACCGCAGCCGATCGGACGGATGGTGGCGCAGATGTACGTCGGGCTCGACGCGCGGCTCATGCCCGCCGCCGAGCGTTCGGTGCTCGCGCATCTCTACGACCTGCAAAACCGTGGCTTGGTGAGCGAGGAAGGCGAAACATGGCAGATCAAGATTTGAATGCGCCGAATACCGGTTCCGGCGTCGGCGGCTTCCTGGCCAAGGCGGCGGGGTTCGTCGTCATCCTCGTACTCGCCGGCTTGCTCGCGCTGTGGGGCGTGCAGCGCTATGTCAGCGACCGGCTGACGCCCGATCCGACGACGATCGCCAGCGCCAGCCTGGAGGGGCTGCGCGAGCAGAACCGCCTGTCCGCTTTCGCCGCGCGCTATGTCGCGGTCGTCACCTCCAAACAGTCGCAGCTCGGCTTCACCACCGAGAAGACGCTGATCATGCCGGGCATGGTGCGGTACGAAGTCGACATGGGGAAGCTCACCCAGGCCGACGTTGCGTGGGACGGCACCACCAAGACGCTCGCGGTGCGCCTGCCCGCGGTCCAGGCGGATGGCCCGCAGGTCGATCTCAACGCGGTCCGCGAATATGGTTCGGGCGGCGTGCTGACTACGTTCACCGACGCCGAAAAGCGCCTCGACGATGCCAACCGCCGTGCCGGCCAGATCGAGCTGATCCGCCAGGCGCGCGAACCGGCGATGATCAAGCTCGCGCGCGACGCCACGCGCCGTGCGGTCGAGCGCAGTTTCGCGATGCCGTTGCGTGCCGCCGGGATCGACGCGACCGTCGCGGTGCGCTTCGCCGACGAGCCGGTCGCGAACGGGGAGCGCTGGGACACCTCGCGCTCGCTGCAGGACGTGCTAGGGAACCGCCAGTAAACGCGATCGGGCTATTCGGGATACGACGATGGAATTGAACCAGAACTTTGCGGGTATCGACATCCGCGCCGAGATCGAGCGCCTCCGCAAGGAGAAGAACGCGGTCATCCTCGCGCATTATTACCAGAAGCCCGAGCTTCAGGATCTGGCCGATTTCGTCGGCGACAGTCTCGATCTGTCGCGCAAGGCAGCCGCCACCGATGCCGACGTGATCGCGTTCTGCGGCGTGCGCTTCATGGCCGAGACCGCCAAAATCCTGTCGCCCGACAAGATCGTCGTGCTCCCCGACATGGACGCCGGGTGCAGCCTCGAGGACAGCTGCCCGCCCGAGCAGTTCGCCGCGTTCCGCGCGAAGCATCCCGATCACATCGCGCTGACCTACATCAACTGCTCGACCGAGGTGAAGGCGCTCTCCGACATCATCGTCACGAGTTCGTCGGCGGACACGATCCTCGCGCAGATCCCGCCCGAGCAGAAGATCATCTTCGGCCCCGACCGCAACCTCGGCGGCTATCTCGCGCGGAAGACCGGCCGCGACATGCTGCTATGGCCGGGTGTGTGCATCGTCCACGAGGCGTTCAGCGAGACCGAGTTGATGAAGCTCAAGGCGCAGCACCCCGGCGCACCCGTCGTCGCGCATCCCGAATGCCCGCCGATCATCCTCGATCACGCCGATTACGTCGGCTCGACGCGCGGCATCCTCGACTACGCGCTGGCGATGCCCGGCGACACGCTGATCGTCGCGACCGAGCCGCACATCATCCACCAGATGGAAAAGGCGTTGCCGAACAAGCGCTTCATCGGCGCACCGGGTGCCGACGGCAACTGCAACTGCAACATCTGCCCGTACATGGCGCTCAACACGCTGGAAAAGCTCTACGTCGCGCTGCGCGATCTGAGCCCGCGGATCGAGATCGAGGAGGGCTTGCGGCTTCAGGCCAGGAAGAGCCTCGATGCGATGCTGCGGATGGCGTCGAACACCGTCGGCAAGGGCGATCTCGGCCCGGCCGGCGGTGCGAGCGCCTGATCCGTCAGGCCGAAGGCGCGGTCTTGGGCACCTGGGCCAGCGCCTGATCGATATGGATCGCGGCGATGGTCAGTTCGAGCGTGTCGGCCAGTACGAGGGCCTCGCCAAGCAGCTGGGTCAAACGTGCTGTCTCGGCCATCGTCTTGGTATGCATCGATCGTTCCTCGGTATCGGTCAGGCAAACTCGCCTGGGGATGTTCGGTTCCAACGCGAAAATCTTTATGGTGCAGACAGATGCGGCGATTTCGCTAACCCCGCATCATGCTCGTCGGCATCTGCACTGATACGACCGACGGGTCGCCACTGGGAGTCTTGAGATGAACGCAGCATTGCCCGACGTCGGATTGCCGGCACAGTTCGTCGTCGACGCGTTCGTCGCGTCGACGTTGGCGGAGGATCTGGGCACGATCGGCGACATCACGTCGAACGCGGTCATCCCCGCCGACGCGCGGTTCACCGGCGTCATGGACAGCCGCGACCCGATCGTCGTTGCCGGGCTGGATCTCGCCGAGGCGTTTTTCCGGACGCTCGATCCCGATGTCCGCATCGAACGACTCGTGCAGGACGGACAGCAGGTCGAGGCAGGGACGCTCCTGATGCGACTCGAAGGGGCGGGGCGGGCGATGCTCACCGCCGAGCGGTCGGCGTTGAACACCGTCCAGCATCTGTCGGGGATCGCCACGATGACGCGCCGCTATGTCGACGCGATCGCCGGCACCGGCGCGATCCTGCTCGACACCCGGAAGACCATCCCCGGCCTGCGCTTGCTGGAGAAATACGCGACCCGGATGGGCGGCGCGCAGAACCACCGGATGGGACTGTGGGATGCCGCGATGATCAAGGACAACCACGTCGCGGTCGCCGGCGGCGTCGCCGAAGCGGTGCGCCGGGCGCGTGACGCGGGGATCGCGCACATCATCGTCGAGGTCGACCGGATCGACCAGATCGCACCCGCGCTCGACGCAGGGGCGACGCATCTCCTGCTCGACAACATGCCGCCGGCGATGCTCTGCGAGGCGGTCGCGCTGGTCGGCGGTCGCGTGCCGACCGAGGCGTCTGGCGGCGTCAACCTCGACACGATCCGCGCGATCGCCGAGACCGGCGTGACCTATGTCTCGGTCGGCCGCTTGACGCAGTCGGCACCCGCGGCGGATATAGGCCTCGATTTCACGACGGCATGACCGGCTCGCCCGGCGCGTCCCGGTCGCAGCATGATCGATAACGGGGACAAGACGATGATCAGGCCGCTATCCATAACGCGCTACGAACGGCTGTATCTCGCCTCGTTCGTGATCGGGTTGATCGTGTCCGCGATGAGCTGGGGGCCGCGGACCGCGATGGTCGCGGCCACCCCGATACTCGCGAAGATCGGCTGGATACTGCCGACGTTCGAGGTCGCCGGGATCGTGATCACGCTGACGCTCTGGTATTTTACCGTGCGGGCACCGAGCGGCGTGGCGCGGTGGGTGGTAATCGTGCTGGCCGCGCTCTCCGCGATCGGCGTCGCGATCTCGCTGGTGCAGCTGGCGACCGGGCATGCGGTGCCGAGCGCGACGCTCGGGCTGTCGATCGTCGCGAGCGTGGTCTACATCGGCGCGGGGCTGCAACTCCTGAAACCCGACGCGAAACTCTGGTTCGACCAGGCTGGACGAGGACATGCCGCATGATCGTTAGACTGACCATCGTCGCGGCGGCGCTGGCGCTGCCCGGAGTTGCCCAGGCGCAAGCCTATCAGTGCTCGACCCCCGCCACCGTCGAGCGCGTCCGCCCCGACCTGCCGTCCGACAGCCAGCCCAAGCGAGTCGTCCCGATCGGCGGCTACACGCTCGCCATCACCTGGGCGCCGCAATATTGCCGCGACAACGGCACGCGCGCCGGGTTGCAGTTCCAGTGCGGCGCGGCCAACCGCTTCGGGTTCACGCTGCACGGCCTGTGGCCTGACGGCGTGGACAAGGACTGGCCGCAATATTGTCGCGCGGCGGAGTTCGTCCCGCCGCCGGTGATCCGCGCGCATCTCTGCACGACCCCCTCGGCGCAGCTGCTCCAGCACGAATGGGCCAAGCACGGCACCTGCATGCCGGACTATCGACCCGCGAAATATTTCAACCAGTCCGCCGGACTGTACGGCAAGCTGCGCTATCCCGACATGGATTCGCTGTCGCGCGCGCCGCTGACCGCCGGACGGTTCGCCGCCGCGATGGCGTTCGCCAATCCAGGGCTCAACGCCGACATGATGCGCGTCACCGCGACGAAGCAGGGCTGGCTCGACGAGGTCTGGATCTGCCTAGACCGCCGCTTCCGCTACCGCCGCTGCCCCGTCCACCAGGGTGGCCTGGCCGATGCTGCCTCACTGAAAATCTGGCGCGGTAGCCGCTAAGGAACATACCAATCCTCCCCCACCAGGGGGAGGTGGCGCCGAAGGCGACGGATGGGGAGGACACGGAACAGAGGTTTCTCTTACCTCCCCCTCCGTCAGGCGTTGCCTACCACCTCCCCCTAGCGGGGGAGGACGCTCAGATACCCGAAATTACCCGTCGAGAATCGTCGTCGATGGGTAGTGTCGGTCCAGATGCTTCTTGATGATCCGCAGATTTCGCGTGTTCGAGCGGAAGAAGAAGTCGGGGATCGCGCCGACGAACGGGATCATCCCGAGCGCCCAGTCGAACCCGATATTGCCCGCCATCCGCGCGACCTGGACCTTCGACATGCCGATGTTGCGTGCCTCCCACGCCATCCAGCCGCCGACCGCCGCGGCGATCGTACTGCCCGCGAACGGCACGATATCAAGGATCACGTCGAGGCCGACCTTGCGGTTGGTGCCAGGGATCTGGAACAGCCCCTCCATCACGCGTTCCATCGCCTCGACGCGGCGGCGCACGGACAGCGCATCGCGCCCCATCGGCAGCGAGTCGAGGATCGATCCGGGGGTGATGCGGGTGACGGTCGGTTTCATGCCGCCTAGTTGGTATCGGCTCGCAACCGGTTCAACGGGTGCCACGCGCGCGGGTTGGGCTGCCACTGCGCCAGCCTTGCGGTCACCAGCGACCAGCGTAGCGGCCGCGCCAGCGGGATGAACGCGACATCCTCGTTCATCGCCGCGTCCGCCGCGGCGATGCGGACGCTTCGCTCCGCCAGCGTCGGCGCCTCGCGCGCGGCTTCGACCGCCGCCTGCGCAGCCTCGCCGCACACCACGCACGCGCTCGCGAGATACCAGCGCGCGCTGTCATAGGGCGCGACCGCATCGACGAGCTTCAATTCGGCCTCGGCATCCAGCGCAACCCGCGACGGGGTGATGCCGATCGCCATCAACGACGCGGCGACGTGCGCGTACAGCAACGTCGCACCGGGGCCCGCGGGCAGCGCGATCCGCACACCGATCGGTCCACCGGTCCACGCCGCCACGCGTTGCCGCGCCGCCGCGCGTCGCTCATCCTGCGACAGCAGTGACCAGGGCGGAACCTGGGGCAGTGCGGCGGAATCGAGGATGTCGGGAAGAATCCGGTCCGCGGCATCCCAGTTCGGCGCGATCGCCGCGGTCAGCGCGGTCCGGTCGATCGCCTCCGAGATCGCCGCGCGGTTGCCGGCGTCCGCGAGGAACCCGTCGCGCCGCACGATCGCCAGCCCGAACAGCCCGACCGCGGGATCGACGCGGATGTTGGCGGGCGCGATGTCGGCGGTCGCGAGCAACGGCCAGTCGACGAAGCTGCCGCCGCTGACCAGATCCGAATCGCGATGCGCGAACCGCGCGATCGCCCGCGCGGCGCGTTCGCCGATCAGCCGGACGTCCTCCTCCGCCTTCACGTCATGCTGGTCGTCGGGGTCGGCTTCGCCGGGATCGAAGGCGGGGCGCAGCAACGGCGCGGTCCCGCCGCGCGCGATGTGGAACGGCCCGGTGCCGCTGACGGGCTGCAACCGCAACAGCGCGAGTTCGGGTTGCGCGAACAGCTTCAGTAGGTCGGGGCGCGGGCGCGACAGCCGTACCTCGATGACCTGCGGCGTCATCACGACGATTTCGTCGATCGCGGTCATGAATGGCGCCAGCGGATTGCGAGATCCCGGCCGGAATTGCCGTTCCAGCATCGCCACGACCTGCGCCGCGGTGACCGGCGTGCCGTCGCTCCATTTCACCTCGCGCAGGCGGAAGATGTAGCTCATCCCGCCGTCGATCACGATCCACCGCTCGGCAATACCGGGCTCGATCTGTCCGGTCGCATCGAACCGCACCAGCCCCTGCGCGGTCGAATCCATCAGCAGCCGCGCCGGGGTATCGAGCGCGACCCGGCTGGCATCGACCGCTTCCGGGTGCGCGCCGATCGCACTGACGACCACCGCCCCGGTATCGCGTCGCTGGTCGCACCCCGCCAGCGTGACGCAGCCGGCGAGCATGAGCGCACGAACCGTGGCACGGAGGGCGGACGGGATGCGGCGAGTCAGCTTTTCACCCCTCAAACGACGCCCTCCGGTTCGGTCCGCTTTCGACTATGCCTCAGCTATGCAGGAAGTGCATCACGTCGCCGTCGTGGACGACGTACGCCTTGCCTTCCGCGCGCAGCTTGCCCGCCTCGCGTGCCTTCGATTCCCCACCTAGAGCGATGAAGTCGTCGAATGCGATCGTCTCGGCGCGGATGAAGCCCTTTTCGAAATCGCCGTGGATCTCGCCCGCCGCCTGCGGTGCGGTCGCACCCTCGTGGACGGTCCAGGCACGCGCCTCCTTCGGGCCGACCGTGAAGAACGTCAGCAGGTGCAGCAGCTTGTACCCCGCGGTGATGACGCGGGCGAGGCCGGTCTCCTCCAGCCCCAGTTCGCCCAGAAACTCGCCGCGATCTTCCGCCGGCATCGTCGCGATCTCCGCCTCGATCGCCGCTGACACCACGACCGCCTCGGCGCCCTCGGCCTTCGCCTTCTCGAACACCCGCGCCGACAGCGCATTGCCGTTCGCCGCATCGCCCTCGTCGACGTTGCACACGTACAGCACGGGCTTCGCGGTCAGCAGCTGCGCCTGCGCGAACACGCGCGCCTCGTCCTCGTCCTTCGGTACGGTCAGCCGCGCGGGCTTGCCTTCGCGGAGCAGTTCGAGCGCCTGGCCGAGCACGGCGGCGCCGATCTTGGCCTCCTTGTCGCCCTGCATGCCCTTCTTGGCGAGGTTGGGGACTCGCTTCTCTAGGCTTTCGAGATCGCTCAGCATCAGCTCGGTGTCGACCGTCTCGGCGTCTGCGATCGGGTCGACCTTGTTGTCGACATGCGTCACGTCGCCGTCTTCGAAGCAGCGCAGCACATGGACGATCGCGTCGACCTCGCGGATGTTGCCGAGGAACTGGTTGCCGAGCCCTTCGCCCTTCGACGCGCCGCGCACCAGGCCGGCGATGTCGACGAAGCCGAGCTGGGTCTCGATGATCTTCTGCGATCCGGCGATCTTGGCGAGCGCGTCGAGCCGCTTGTCGGGCACGCCGACGTTACCGACGTTCGGCTCGATCGTGCAGAACGGATAGTTCGCCGCCTGCGCCGCGGCCGTCTCGGTCAGCGCGTTGAAGAGAGTGGACTTGCCGACGTTCGGCAGCCCCACGATGCCGCAGCGAAAACCCATGATATGCCCTTGGTATAAGAATGTGGTGGCGCTTTAGGGCAGGGCCGTGCGGAAGGCCAGCAAGGACGCAGGCGCGCATCGTTGGCGCCACACCCTTTCTCGACCACCCCGGCGAAGGCCGGGGCCCAATTGGGGGACGTTGCTAACGATGGTCGGCACCCCGTTATTGCCACCTTTCCAATTGGGCCCCGGCCTTCGCCGGGGTGGTGTGCACACTCGATGCCGGGCCTGATCGACCCACTCGATTGCCGCAGTGCAGCAAAATAATCATACCGAACGGTAGTTATCATATGGTCGACGCTTATATCCCGATCCCAGCTTGAGATAGATCAGGAATTCCATGACCACGACCGCCAACGGCTACGCCGCGCAATCCCCCGAAACCCCGCTCGCGCCGTTCAGCTTCGAGCGCCGCGAACCCGGCAAGACCGACGTCGCGATCGACATCGCGTTCTGTGGCGTCTGCCATTCCGACCTCCACACCGCCAAGGGCGAGTGGGAAGGCACGCTCTACCCCTGCGTCCCCGGCCACGAGATCGTCGGCCACGTCACCGCGGTCGGCAGCGACGTCACCAAGTTCAAGGTCGGCGACGTCGTCGGTGTCGGCTGCATGGTCGACAGCTGCGGCGAGTGCCCGTCATGCAAGGACGGCGAGGAGCAATATTGCGAGACCACCGGCTTCGTCGGCACGTATAACGGCCCCGATCCCGTGCTCGGCGGCCACACCTTCGGCGGTTATTCGGACAAGATCGTCGTCGACGAAGGCTTCGTGCTGAAGGTCTCGCATCCCGAAGCCGACCTCGCCGCGGTCGCGCCGCTGCTGTGCGCCGGCATCACCACCTATTCGCCGCTCAAGCACTGGAAGGTCCGCCCCGGCCAGAAGGTCGGCATCGTCGGTCTCGGCGGCCTCGGCCACATGGGCGTCAAGATCGCCAACGCGATGGGGGCCGAGGTCTATGTTTTCTCGACCTCGCCCAACAAGCGCGACGATGCCAAGCGTCTCGGCGCGAAGGACCTGATCGTGTCGAAGGACGAAGCCGCGATGGCCGAACACGCCAACAGCTTCGATTTCATCCTGAACACCGTCGCGGCGAGCCACAACCTCGACACCTTCACCGCGTTGCTGAAGCGCGACGGGACGATGACTTTGGTCGGCGTCCCCGAGCACGCGCATCCGTCGCCCTCGGTCGGCAATCTGATCTTCAAGCGCCGCGCGATCGCCGGCTCGCTGATCGGCGGCATCGCCGAGACGCAGGAGATGCTCGATTTCTGCAACGAGCACGGCCTCGTGTCGGACATCGAGATGATCCGCATGGACGAGATCGAACCCTCGTATCAGCGCATGGTGAAGAGCGACGTGAAGTACCGCTTCGTCATCGACATGGCGTCGATGAAGGCGGCCTGATGGGGCAGGGGCGGTGCGTTACCGCGCGCCGCCCCCATTCGAGAGCACCGTTCTCCTGCGAACGCAGGAGCCCAGGGTCAGGAACGTCGCACGATGTAATCCTGGGTTCCTGCGTCCGCAGGAAAACACCACCTCCGTCATCCTGACGAAAGTCAGGACCTAGGGTTACGGACGCCACCGTTCTTGGCTCTGGGTCCTGACTTTCGTCAGGATGACGAGGTAACGGGGAGCGGCGCCCAGCTCACCACCGATAATTGAAACTGATACTGATCCGTTCGCCCTTGGCAGCATTCGGCACGACCTCATGCCGCAACCAGCTCTCCCACAAGAAAACGCTCCCCGGCTTGGGCTCGGCATACACGAACGTCCGCAGATCCTCCGCAGCATCCTCCAGCCGGGTCGGCGCCGCCATCATCATCGGCAACCGCGGATCCTCCAGCTTCAGCGCCCCAGCCCCTTCCGGGATCGCCACGTACATCGTCCCCGACACGACGCTATGCGGATGGATATGCCCCGAATGCGCGCCACCCGGCTTCAGGACGTTCACCCAAAGGCTATCCAGCTTCAACTTCCGCCCGCCCAGATCGAACGCGCAATCCTTCGCGAACTGCGCGACATGCTTGTTCAGCAGCCGCACCAGATCGCCGAACCGCGGATCGCGCAACGGCAGGTCGTTCAGCGACGCATACGACGTGTACCCGCGATACCCGTGCGCCTTCGACCACGCGACGCCCGCGCGATCCGCCTTCGCCAGTTCGAGCGCCGCGTCCTCCAGTTCCTCGACCAGATCGGCGTCGCCGAGATCGGCCTCGTAGAACCGCGTGGCAAACAAAGAGCGGGTGGTCATGGCTGCATCCTCAACGCGACATCGTTCATGAAGCGGACGTCGTCGCCTTCCGCCAACCACTTGGCCTCCGCCGCGACCGCGCCGAGCATGTCGCTCAACGGCTCGATTTCCGCCTTCGCATAATTCCCGAGCACATAACCGGTGACGCGATCCTTGTGCCCCGGATGCCCGATCCCCAGCCGCACGCGGCGAAACTCGGGCCCCAGATGCTGGTCGGTCGAGCGCAGGCCGTTATGCCCCGCGGTCCCGCCGCCGGTCTTCACCTTCACGCGGAACGGCGCGATATCGAGTTCGTCGTGGAACACCGTCAGCGCCTCGACGCCGAGCTTGTAGAAGCGCAGCGCCTCGCCGATCGCGCGCCCACTCTCGTTCATAAAGGTCGCGGGTTTCAGCAGTAGGATCTTGGTCGACCCGATCCGCCCCTCCTGCGTCCAGCCCTGGAACTGCTTCTTGACCGCACCAAAGCCATGCACCTCGGCGATCGCGTCGGCGACCATGAACCCGACATTGTGCCGGTGCATCGCATATTGCGCCCCCGGATTGCCGAGTCCCGCCCAGATCTGCACGT
>Ga0265798_10008297_pt1 | contig 13262 bp, 13 predicted proteins | sample P3T30metagenome_FD_192430 | JGI IMG/M metagenome (GOLD analysis project Ga0265798, IMG submission 192430) | Plant litter microbial communities from East Loma Ridge, Irvine, California - P3 T30 | ecosystem: Environmental > Terrestrial > Plant litter > Unclassified | place: USA: California...
AACGGGCGGTCGTTGCATTCAGCTTGGCTTGGCCTTTGGTGGGGGAGGACATGTTTTGGATTTGGCTGAGGTATGGGGCGTGGCGGATGTGTTGTTGGATTATATCCAGGGTTGTGTCTAGTAAGAGGCGAGGGTTCAGCAGGTAAGAAGTAGGGTCGTTTGAGGCTTGAAGAGAGGTCAAAGTAAGAGTCAGGTGATTGGTGGCTGTTTTTTTTTTCTTCGAGCTTACAGACATGGTAGGCATACGTGTCATCATGGGTCTCTTGGGACGATGATAGATCTGAGATTTGTATATAAAAAAACGTTGGCCCTTGAGAAGCCGAGATACAAGCCATGGGTAAGAGGAAATCCGCATACAGGCAACGCTCAATGGTACTATCACGAACCCCATCCAATCTTCCCTTACTGCAAGTCTCACGTAAATCGTATGGTGTGAACAAAATGGCAACAGTAGGAAATAAGGCATTAAGAAAAGTAGCGTCATAAGGTCGTGGTGGGTTACTGCGAGCAACGTATATAGGCAACAGCAGCAATGTCGTTAGCATGTTTCGTAAAGCGATGGGAAAGGCGTTAGTCAATATCGCTGGCGTCTGAAACGAATCTGAGCAGAAAAGGGTCAAGTCGTATCACGGCACATGGGGATCATCTTATCGTGGTGGAAATGGTATCGTCGCGAATGGTGTTTACAGAGTCGTGGTTTGGAGGCCTCGTGTGATATCGGCCACGCTACTGACAACAGTCGGCGGTTGAGCACCAGTCGTGTTATATTTTGGATGATATGCCGTAGGGTTTGAGTTGGGGTCATAGCCATACTTGTTGTGCAGGTAGTGATAACCAAACGGGTTATGAAGTGGATGGTAGGCGTTGTAGTACACTTGGGACCAGCCATACGGGTTCTTCGTCGGATGGTGTGCGTGTGGATTCCTTTTGCTACTATAAACAGATGGGTTGAAAAGCGGGTGGTACCCCGTAGGATTCACTTTTGAGTGATAACCCTCTGGATTTAGTTCGGGATGGTAGTTATCTGGGGCGATTTCGGAATTGTACCCGAAGGGATTAGAGATGCTGTGATAACCACATGGGTTGCCTGCATAGTGATACCCTTCCTTGTTGTGCTCCGGGTGGTAGCATTCCCGTGCCTGGGTCTCGTGCCAGCCGTATAGATTATACGTTGGGTGGTAACTATATGGACTAATTTGAGGATGATAGCCTTTGATGTTGTACCTGGCGTGGTATATATGGGGATCAGTAGGCTTTTCTTCTTTCTTTTCCTCGCCGTGCTCCCCGTCTTTGTCTACCTCGTCTACCTCATCCACCTCATCTACCTCAGCGAGAGCTGTAACGCTGGCCGATTGCCTCGAGTATTGGTCCGGGCGATTCTCCTCTCTCCAGTTTCCGATGAGAAGCGGAATAGCTTCATTCGGGACACGGCCAACATCTTTGACTTTGACATTGTACTGGATGGGATGATGGATCCCAAAATAGATCCGTGAAGCAGCATCTAGGTAGTTTTCTCCGGCTGCCATATCGACAACAATGGGTGGTTTCGTGATACCATATTCGCCATTGAGGGGTAAGGGCTCTGTACCTCGTGAAAAGACAATGCTATGCTCTGCAGGTACTACGCCACCCTTGGTAGTTGCTCTTCCGGAATAGGTGAAAATGGGACAAGCGTAGCAGAACTCGCGCTTTCTCCTTACCACAACGAACCGACGGGTGTTTGTGTAGACCCAGTTGTCGTTGAATCGTACTCTATTCATGGACCGCGACGTGTTGTAGTCGAGTGGCCTCGACGTGTCTCCCGCGGTCTCATTCATGATGACAGCAAAGACTCTGCCTTCCTCAAAGAAGTCTCTTCCTCGGACATAATAGCTGGGGTCAATGCTTTCAGTCAGCCCCGCAGATGCACTCTTAATCGAGGATCCTTCTCCTCTTGGTAAGCGACGAGAAGACGTGTAGCTCCCCCTTCTCGGGTATTGGCCCTGAGCCCCATAGTTGGGTGAGGGGGAAGAAACGTCGGGATAGCCTGGAGTCGTTCCGCCTGGTGGGTAGGGAGCTCGTGTTTGGCCGCTGACTATCTGGTATCCAGGCTGCTCGTAATTGGCATAGGGGGGGTTATTGCCATGGGCTTCAGGCGCGAAGCTTCCTCTACCCGGGACGGCAGACGGTCCATACCGTGGCACCGATGCGTAAGCAGAGTCGGGAGTCTCATTCCGAGGATTCCTTCTATGCACCGAGATCAGCAAAGCCGCTCGACGGGAGTTGCTGGTTTACATACGGTGGAGGGGTCCTCGGATCCTGTCCGCCGTTCCAACCGTCCGCCAACTGCTCTAACCACAGTTAGCTCTCTCTACCCTGCTACGCATGCGCGCGAGCGGTAACTAACGAAGTTCGGGGCGATGTCTCCGGCTGTTGTGTTGATTTCCCCTGGGATCGTAATGTTCATATGGCGTAGACATGGTCACGCACACACAATCTGTACGACATGCCACGACCGTGTTTCGTAGAAGACTCAAAGGCCACGTCGACGGGCGCCATTGGGGAGCTTAAGTGCTGGTCATGCGGCTCTGCACGGCGCAATAGGGAACAGCGCATACTATGCAGCTTCGTCTACGACAATTGCCCATGCGTTGATGGCTTCTAGGCCAGCGGGCCACGATTGGCGGACGGGCAGCCATGCTGAGCTGAGGGTTGCGTGCACCCCGGCAGTTGGTGCGCATGGCTCTGGGCTGTAGCAATCGAATCAACATACTTGCGCCGTGGCCGCGGATTGGCGCATGCCATCCATGTCGACGCCGCCTTTGAAGGGCATCGCTGGATTGCATATTAACGCCTTCTGGCCCGCGTTGTCGATTTGCGTCCTGGTGGCCGCTGCTGCAGCCTTGCAGCGCTTCATTGCCGTCAGACACATGTAAGCATTCTCACTAAGCTACAAAATTACCCGTCAACATTACACCCAGGCTTGCATGTACGCCAATGGAAACACTCGTGCGACACTGATGCGCGAATAGTGTCACGCATGTCCCATCTGGCTCAACTCAACAGCCCCCCCCTCATCTTCAAGCATAACCTCTGGGTTACTCACAAGACTTGGAACCGCCTCACTAGAGGGATGAAAGTTCCTTTCTTCTTGAACGTCTTCACGCCCCATCGCCGAGTAACCATGTGAATGCCTATGATGCACATGCTCGCGATAAAGGAGCCCACACACATTGTCTGGAATCTACGAGGAATCACCTACAGTCTCCTTCAAGCGCCAACTCGAAATGGAAGCGTCCATAGATGCATACCAAGACCTCTTGGACTATATTGAGGAGCGGCAAGATGAATTACGAGACGCTCGGGACGACTTGGTCGGTTCTCGCTCCAAACTCCACACCAAGCGTCGAGGGCTTCGGGATACTCGGGAGAAAATGGACACGCAAGTCGCAATAGCTTTGGACCGAACGGCACGGTTTCTAGTCGAGAACAACATAGAGCTTCCAAATGACATCAGGGAGGCAATATCCAGTGCCAATCGTATGAGGGAAGATCTTGTACAATCAGAGAGTGAACTGGAGCATGAGGAGGAAATGTACAACCTTGAAGAATGGAGATATACACAGAAAGAAACACAGTTTTTGGATGACTTACCTGGACAGCGACCTGCATTACATGCTTCAAGTCTTCCGATTCCTCTTCTTGAGATGCGCAACGTAGACACAGGAACCATTACGCTGTTCTCTTCTGGTCCCCTGGATCCTACACATGTTCCAGCCCATTTTGATCTGATCGGAACACCACCGCCACCGCCACCACCACCACCACCGCCGCCACCTGCTCTGTCTTCTATGGCCCTGAATACCAATACTCAAGATATTATTGACAAGCTACAGCCGGCATCCCAACTCAGTGTGGCTCCGGAATTTCTTACGCAACGGAGGGCCCCCGAAACAATACCACAAACTCCCGGTGACGTAATCACAGTCCAAGAAGTCACACAATCGCCTCGGCTTCGGAGGGATACCAGCTTAGACCGAAATCGGGTCAAATGGTCAGTCACTCATGAACGCATCGATGATTGGCTTTTCGAGATATTGTCAGAGTCCAAACTTGAAAAGACGTTACTCAAGGAAATATTGCTTCACGCAGCCTTTGGCGAGAAGAGGTGGTGGCATCTTGTGGAGGAAAACTGGACTCCTGACACATCCGGAGATATTGAGCCTCCCACTGGTGATACTGTAGCATCAAGTGGTAGTTCCAATGGGCCAGTATCTTCCGCTCCACTTTTCACGCCTGCCTCAGGTGATTCGAAAGCCCACGTTTCGTCGGGGGACCCTTTATTTCCGACAGATCACCTCCTTCAAGATTCTGAGGTAGTGCAATTCCCAGCTACTATTGCAGCTAGAGATCTCCTTGAGCCTGAGACCAAGCACGTCAGCTTCACGGTGCGGACCTTGAGTGACCGCTCGGGTTCCACGAAAGCTACAGCTATGACCCGCGCCTCATCTGCAATTACCAACATATCCAACGGTACGACGGGGGAAACAGAAACAGCATACACTTCTTCCGAGGAAAGTGATACGAAAAGTCGAAAAAAATCATGTGATGCAGTGCAGCCTGACATTCGAGTTGAGGAACCTGAAGTGCAAGATTCAGTGGTTGTTGATAGCGAAAGTACGACGACTCTCGGGAACCAGTCGTCACCTCCAGGTGCTGTTTTGGTGCCATCATCACTTCTAGAACTACCCGATCTCGAGCATCCCTGCCAGCCTTCACCGATCATTGGCGACCAGACAAACTCCTCACTGCAAATTGACAACCAAATGGACGCAATCGGCTCCATATCTCGAGACTCTGAAGGGTCTCAAGATTCCCCTCAAGACGGAGCAAATCATCTCAGTCTCAAACCCATACACCGAAACCCAATCGAGCTTTATATCGAAGTCGATAACAACGCACTACCGAACCATCCCCTTTTGCAGTTCTTACCATACTCCAGTGTTTTCTACCTAGATTACTCGGCGTTTATTTCATCGCCTTCATACGATTAGATTGCTATACGATTTTCCCATTGTGCATTGAGTTCAGGCTAGCATATTACGCGCATGTCATTCTGATACTCTTTCTGTTCTGATTTTCGATTCGTTTGGGACTGTACATTGCGCCTGGCTTACTTTTCATTTGCTTGTTGAGGTTAAATTATTGTTTTCGCGACTCTATTTAATGTGCTTCTAATTTGTAACATTCTGATTCAAATGAATGAGATGGCCTTCAGACAAGCAAAGTCAAGGCCAACTCAGCAGCCCAGTTGTACTAGCAGTGCATTCTGTGAGCTAATAGTCCCCAAACATATCGTAGCATCTGTACCAACAGGAAGCGGTAGAGATGATCCTGCCTCTCTGTCTGAAGATGCTAAGGTAGCCCATCACAGGGAGTAGTGAAGGACTACAGCCAGACCTTGCTTTCACACTTCCTGCCGCTTTCATTGGGGCGCTGTTTTGAGCGTTTCAAGGTTGCATTCATTAAAGTGTAAGCCACTCATAATGTCACATGTTTGTGTTGCAGTCCGCTCTGTTTAGCTGGCGGCTACTGCGAAAACGTGTTCGTCGTACCATGCAAAAAAACAAGGTTTCTTCACCCTTGCCGTGGAACCACCCTCGGTGCAGATAATGGTGCAGGCTCTTGAAGTTGGTCCTTCGGGGCGTCACAGCCGTACTGAGCGCTACATCCACCCGAGCGGCACGGACGGCTAGTGCTGATGGACCCACATTCACGTCGTCATCTCGGGATGAAGAGCAACCGTCACACGTGCTACAGGAGCTGTTCTATGTAGCCCTTTACACGTTGCTCAGACTATTCTCACGTGAAAGCGCTGTTTGCTCATCTGGATTTCGATCAAACACCAGGGGTACATTCACCGGTATGTACCGAGATAGTTGTTCCTTTGTCCCTCACGTTGCCTGTAGGAAAGCACCTCGGGGACAACATTCGAATACTTCCGCCCTTGGCAACGCCTTGTAAGGAAGTTCATCTGTCGACCTTATACACCGCGATATGGTCAACCTTACGAGTACTTCTCATCATCCACACACGATGCAGGCAGACTACATATTCAGTGTAATCACCAGTCTGTAGAGACATGCGCATCAGATCCACGCTTCAGGGTCACCCTATTCTTAACCCGTGGAATCATCCAGCTACAAACTCCTAAAAAGCGGTTCGTAATCGACAGTGGGTGAGATAGGAGAGCTAACATTACAGTCACCATCTGCCACTATGAATGCTCTAGAGACGAGAACTTGGGCAATCAAGGGCTCAATGAAAATCTGATTTGAGAAAGAAATAACCCACCGACTCGATACGTCGGGATGTACATGCCCCCAATTCAGCAGGCAAAATTCGTTGCCGCCACTGGTCCGTCGCAGTGATTACATGTCTCAAGTGATGCCCTGGCAGAATCAATGTGCCACAATAGGAAAGTGATCATGTCCATCAGCTGACAGGCTCAATGATTAGGGTTCTGAGAGCTGTCATTACCGATCTTAATGATCATAGGACAGAAGGAATCATCTCGGTTCGCGCCTAATTTATAGAGGGGATGTGCGTATCGCGTAATTTCAGGCACATGGTTGGATGTGACCTCCAGTGTGCAGACTTATAGATCGTGTCACCGCTTTGGCATGGCATCGTACGCTATTTGATGGCAAAATAGCCCACGCGTTACATGATGCAGTAATGCAATACCGTAGTGGGAACAAGGGGAGTGACGCTACCGGGCATCTTTACATGAGCCATGCGACCATATGACGGATTCTGAATAATATTTCTTGATAGAATCAATTTCATCGTATATCGATTGTGGGAGTTGCTGAAAATGAAAAAAGGCGCTAAAGCGCATCGCGTACATTACTATCAGAAGTTTAACATCTTATGAGGTTTGAATGGAGAGTCGGAAACGTATATGTGAAGCCAAAGGAAAGGATCGTTGATGGAACGGAAGCGTGGGTGCAGATGAAGACCTTCGCGCTCACGTTTCATCCTCTCTATACTGTTGCAACAAGCTCAAGTGACTCAGGCTTACGCGGCCAATATCTTTGACCTTGACATTCATCTCAATTGGATACACTTTGCCGAATCGGATGCGAGAATCGGATTTGAGGGTCATGGTAGAATCAACAGGTTCAATCTCAATTGGCTCCTTGATCATGCCGCCCGCACGCTCGCCTGGCAGATAGCAGTGTTTTGGATCAGTCCCACGAAAGTAGATGATTGAATGCTCTGCTGGGTTGCAACCAGGCTTCAGTGCCCCCCGGTTGGAATATGTGCCGATACCACTGGCAGGACATCAGCAAATTTTCAACATCGACCAGTTACTAGACGTACCAAGCATAGACGAAGCCCCGTCTGACCTCGACAACAACGAAGCGGCGAATGTTTGTATGAGCTGCCTCGCCGAAGCGGACAACAGTATAGGCCCCATCGCCGGGGTCCGGTGATGCTGTTTGGCTGGCAGCCTCACTGTAGAGCATGGCAAAAACTCTGCCTACTACGAAAAATTGCCGAGCATCGATTCCACTTCGCATTTGATAGCCTAAAACGAAGCATTGAGCTAGGATACTCTATTTTCCTTCCCCTTACTTACTCGCATCCAGGAGATCAACCCATCCTGTATGTGGGGTACCAGGAATAAATCTTGGGAGGGCGCGGACTTCAGATGGCACTAGACAGGACGCATTAGGCGCCATCAACGCCATTTTCTGCTTTACGTGTCATACCAGGCTCAGGCATTGCATTTTCATAATGAATGATGGAATCATTTCTGTTGCGGGGCCTGGACCAATTGTATACAGGATTTCCTTCTTCAATCAGTGGACGCTCGCAAAAGCCGTTGACAACAAGGCATAAACACCTACCATACTGATCATGCGTGACATAGTAGTGATCCTGATACGTTTCGCTCCAGATCCATGGCGAATTGGTATTTGACATGTTGCACGCTACTACCGGAGGATGGGGCTAGCGATTGATCAAGCCTCATACAATTATTGCGTGTGCCACAGTACAAGCACGAATGACAGGAAGACGCAAGGAGGTATAGTTTGACTTGATATTTGGTAAATCAACGCCACTTTATATCTTCGCATACGAGCTGGAATGCCCAGTCAAGTAATACGATGCGGCTCTGCAGCTTTGTCATGACCGACCGGACAGCAACGCATGATGTTAGAAAGAGGCTATTGGGTTCCGCCCCGCTCTTCACTTGCATATGCACTCTGTTTGCTGTCTTTTTGCAGTCGGAACATGTGAGTGTTGTCCAGGTGAGTCTAGCTGAATGCTGTGCTGTCTTGTACCAGTTGTGCAGTATTGAAACAGGCATGGTGGCACCTGGGCGCCTTTCCAATGGTATGGACCTTGTTCCGCTGCGCGCCACATGGCCTGATTACCACTATCAATGCGATGGCTGAGTTGTTGGGCTGCATGCACCTAGTCTTTGATCTGACGCTTTCTGTCACGTCAATCTCACGTAGATGAATGGTCGGTAGGTCAGCTTCAGTTCCTTCCCGCGAACTATCGCGCGAACGACAAAGCTGTTATCAATGTCGGAACAAGCCTTGTACCACGTCTTACTTGAACACAGCGCCTTGAATACACCACGTATGCAATAATCTCGGATCAGCGATCTGACTGTTTTGACTCAACGTCAACGCTGCTTGCGAGCTGATGGGTGCTACAGAGCATTCTTGATAATCATGAGATATTACCAGCGTCATTGCTCCAAAAGCATAGTACCATTCTAATATCAAGTCTTGCTGAAGCGCAATTGCAGCAATAATTTCATGTCAAATTTCGAAATAAGAGTCAGAAAAAGAACAGCTAGAAATGTACAACGACGCATAAACGACGCAGGCGAGGCATCTGCTCGCGCAAATTCGAGGCAGTTTGGATGGCTTGTCTGAATATCAGGTCAAGATAGGGACGGCAAGAAAAGAGCTTCTGGTAAAACGCGAAAGGCTTCGAAGTGCGGGTCGCAAAGTCCAAATGAAACGAGTCGAAGCGGGCGATGCAGAAGCCAAGTTAATGAATAGGCTACGAGAGTTTGTCAACAAGTACGATGATGTGCTCTCACAGTCTCTATTTGAGGCTTATGAAGTGGTTGCACAGATACGCGATGATCTAGGAGAAATGGAAGAAGACTATCTGCAAGGTGAGCGCGATCTCACGGGTGAAGAATGGAAATATCTGGATCAAGATGATACCTTCTATCAATTCGACATCCACGGCATTTTACCCGAAAGCATCGGTAGCAACGACGCTGCTTCACAAGACCAACGACAAATTGCCTCCCTATTCCCACCACCACCAACTCCTCCTCGTCTATCTGACCACTCCCCAGTATATCTGGTTGAATCGTTCAGCCCATATGTACCTCGTATGCCTCCGCCACCTCCACCTCCCCCACTTGAGGCTTGCCATCTACCGGCTCTACAATGCTTCAACTTGCCACGACGGGCATACTCCGCTATAGCAGCTGAGGTCAATGACTTGAAGAAAGAATTTGACCAACTGCGAGAAAAACAAGCACAAAGCATTCGCTGGTATGAGGGGGATGAGGTACTGTTTGAGAATGGAGTGGACGTGTCAGAGGCCGGTCCTACACCGTCTACTAGAAGATACTTTGATATTCTACACGACATCTCCACTCGCGAAGCGGAAGCAGTACAACTCCGAGTTATGGGATTAGATCAGCATTGCAAGCCGACGACATTGATCAGAAGGAATTCCGATACAGTGAGATTACCCGAGAATGCTTTACTGTGCACAGCAACAATGCGACGAACGAAAACCGAGAGTAATACCTCGTTCACGGAGAACGATCCTGCAACGAAAGCAAAGATTCTACAGTGGTTATTGCAGTACCTGAAGGACAATGCAGTTGAAAAGCGACTCTATTGGAAGACCCTTGAAGAGGTTGGGGTCTCTGACCCCGTTGCAGGTGACTGGCAAGAGAGGGCAGAAGAGTTTTGGGGCCGCGATAGTCTGAGCGAGAACGGAGATGTTTCTGAACCTTATCTCAAGTCAACCAGCGACATGAGCCATGCTGTCGAGTCTTGCAATGATGAACGAAGCCGTAAGAAGTGCCGCACTGCTTCATCATCGTTGCAGGATATTCTGGATTTTGAGACTAGGCACCGCGAGGAAAGCCGTGGAGACTATATACTAGGCAAGACGAACTTCACACACCCGGATGATTCGGTAATGATACTACTGCCACCATCTCCTGCCCTAGACTGCGCACCGGAGAGGACTTTGGAACTCGCTATTCCAGAAAACCCAGTGGTTTTGGATGAAAAGAAACATCCTGAGAAGACGCCCAGACCCTCAAAAGGTACTCCGAACCATGGGACGACCCAAAAGAAGGCGACCCTATGTCTTGTGCAAGTTTCTGATGCATCGGAGAGGAAGGATAGTGTCATTAGCGAGCACCAAAAACATGCAGGACAGAGAGGTAATTCAGCGTGTATTACGGAAATCCAAGAACCAAAATCGGAGTCCAAGGACCAAAAAGAGATGCTTTACTCTACAACGTTGAAGCCCGCGCCAGGAACGAGAGGTGAAAGGAAGAAAGAGGTGCATGCCAACACAATCTCTTTAGGGCCCACTTCACACTCAGATGCCACTAGACAAGATCCCGCCACTACTCTGATATCAGCTGGCAATGCAACTGACTACCAATCCCCAGAGACCAACGGCCGGACTCAGGTCCTTTCCCGGTCACTATCTGAAAGCAAAGTAGAAACCGTGAGTAGGACAAGACGAATCTGGGGCTTGCTCTTGAGAAACAAACTCAAGCGAAGGAAGAGTACCCGCTAGTCTCGTATGCCTTTGGGAAATTATACAATATATCATATTCAAAATGTGGTCTTGAGGTCCTCTCTTTGATCTATTCAATGGTCTCGGAGTTTCTTCCACCATTCAATATATTTATTGTCACTGCTCAAACATCGTACAGCGCAAGCTGTACTAACTTGTATTGCTTATCTTATTTATGAATGATGATTGCGTCGATATAATTGCCTGGTGTCTCTCTTAAGACATATGGTACGTGACCGTGCCGTTGACACGAATATTCAGTCTGACTTCCTAGCTTGTCACGGCCATTACTCCACCGCACAACGTCTTGAAACCGCTATATAGCTCTTATCGATGGACCGACTAGCGTTCATACTCGGCGCCCAAAAAAAGCCCCCATGTCGTCTTCCTCCGTAAGCCTTCCTCGGGCACCATCACATGTCCGTCACTCAGGTTTCTGACCAACCCGGCATCTTGGTTTGCATCATGCACCTGTCAATTACTGCGAATCCCCGTAAGCCCGCATGCAGAAAGCAGTCAGCGAGTGGGCTGCCGACTCCCATGTCGTGGCCGCCCTTTGGTCAGATGTCAGCAGTACAATCCCGAGTGCCACTCGGCTGTTGAATTCAGGCGAACATGTCTCGGGCCGGGGGCGAGAAGCCGCTCAACTGGGTCTCGGATGAATGCATAAGCCATCATAAATGGCAGCCAGCCGCGCGGTTTGCTCCACATGGAACGCGGTGCCTAAGTTGGTCTGATCGTGTGTTGGAGGCCTGGGTGCTCGGCCTACTTCGTGACAAGTCCGGGAAGAGCGCAAGGTGCGACCAGGTCGTGTGACTGAGTCGCAATGCCAAACGTAGTCTATGGACCGTTATTCTCAGAATTGGGCAACGTTGCGTTGGTTGTTCAGCCTTGTCGATGCGTGAAGTTCCAACATGCCGTCGTCCAACCCCACTCGCCCCGCTCGCCCGCAGATACCTAGCTCCCGCACCTACACGCCCCACTCCCTTCGCAAAGCCGGGAGGGCTACATCCAACAACGCAACAACACCTTGCTCGATCCGAATGGGCTATTGTCATGTCGGCTGCCCACGTACCGCCGCACCACCGCATATTGTGCACTTGTCAGTATGCCTTCTTGCCCTGTTTTTTCTAGGACGCACGGGGGGCTTCGATAAGCAAGGTCGGAGTACAGGCCAGGTTGGAAGCGAAATGGGCCATGCGCCCCCTTTACAAGCAGTCGCAGGGTGAACGGGGACATGTCCGCTGACCGATCGATGAGCCAGTCGGGTCTTGTGTGCATGTCAACTGCGAAACTACATAGCGGCAGGCAATACTAGACTGTCCAATGACAACCTTTATCCAGGCGGGCGAAAGACCAGTTGCTTTTTAAGCAGCCCGCGGCCGACAAGACAAGGCTTGACTCTGCCGGAAGTAGGAGAGGAGATAGCAATGCGTACAGGAGGAGCTGAAGAGTATCAAGGTTTGCTCCCACGGCGATTAGCCACGTACTAATCGCATGAGTGGGTCAGTAACAGAGGGGGCTGCATCTAGCTTTGCTTGTTTTGTCTTGGATCCAGCCAGCTCCTCAGCTTGTCTCCTGTGTTCAAGGCAAATGCATTCCATGCTTGTTGTTAAACCTCTCAGGCGCTTATTCGAGCTTTCGCCTAATCAACGTAATCTACCCGAGACCGAGGTGAGCCATGGATGTCATCAACTCAGGGGTGAATTGGTAGCGTCTTGCCTTTCGCCGACATTGGCTCATGACTCACTCTATCGCGGAGATGGGCTGATTACGTTGCGCTCCCGACTTTCCAAATTAGCTTAGTTTGGGCTGGTGAGTCATGCCATATGAAGCATGTTGATGTGGTTCATATACCTAGTGATGTATCAAAGATGTCTCGACTCAGTACCTTCGAGATCAAGATGCAGCGATTGCTGGTCGCTAATCCTTTCCCCACTCCTCAGATGCTGCGTAACATTGTCCCGAGCATGCGGCTCTTTCTTCCGCCGACCCACTTTCCTGCAGTGATAGGAGATAGCTCACCGTGTGACGAGTCCAAGTGGCTTGGAGAGGCGCTCGTATGATTGGTGCAAAGCTAACCACGCCTTGAGTCTGCCTTGCAGTGCTCAAAGGTACATGCAACAAAATCAAGGACAAGCCTAGAACGGCCCCGTAGAGACGCATTTTATACCCTACGTGTTCTCTTTCTCAATAAATGATCACAGATACTGATTCGCTAAGCCCATGGAATGAAATCGTAATCATGAATTGATAGACAAATTGAAGCCAACTTGGAGCTGAAATGGGGAAAGTTACATGTCATGGCGTAACGAACTCCCCATCGAATACGTTCTTCGAGCACTAAAATTCCAATACGCAACGTATGATAAGTAGACAAAACATGCACAACAAGACGGAAATGCACG
>Ga0265798_10008298_pt1 | contig 13261 bp, 13 predicted proteins | sample P3T30metagenome_FD_192430 | JGI IMG/M metagenome (GOLD analysis project Ga0265798, IMG submission 192430) | Plant litter microbial communities from East Loma Ridge, Irvine, California - P3 T30 | ecosystem: Environmental > Terrestrial > Plant litter > Unclassified | place: USA: California...
TGCCAGATCGCCATTCTCTTCCACTTCTGATCGCCATTCCAATACTTTTCTCGCTTTATCTTCTGCTCCCGGTAACATACTGCTCAGAGTTGCTTGTTGTTCGAGAGCAGTGAGCTCATCGAGTAGCGGACGAGGAGGGAGACGGGTCGTACTAGATACGGGTTGAGGGAGGTTTAGGCGGGGTTTGGACTTTTTGGGTCGAAGAGTCAAACGGAATGACATTCCTAGAGATGTCGAGACTGATGTTCGACGCGCCGCCAGCTTGACAGGTGCCGGTGCGGGCGAGATCGAGGAGGCAGCAGGGACGCGTTCCATCTTGACTGATGTAGGTACATCGTGCAATGTGGCTACTGGAGATGTGAGTCGCGATAGGTCGGTCAATAAGGGGAGCGGCGGGGAGATCATCGCCTTTTGAGGCGCTTCGTGACGGGATGTGGGGGTCGGAGGTCGTTTCTGCTTTCGGAGCTTTTGCGTCGGAGAAGGAGGTCGCGACATCACCTGACAGGGCGAGCACCTTCATATCAGCTGAATCCTCTGTAGCAATCGATGGACTCACAGGCTAATCACATCTCCATTATGAACTAGCACCTGCTCCTGCTCCGCCTCGATCTCTACTTCCATTTGACCATACATTGACTCCTCATCGTCAACATGCGCAGCTTCCATCAATTGCGCGGGAATCGGCAACCTCTTGCTCGACTTGACAGGGGCGGTGCGGACCGTGTTCACATCTGTCCGACTGAAATGGGAAGTAACAGCTTCTCTCAACAACCCCTCCCTCCATTCCCGCTCTCCTTCGGGCTCACCAGGCGAACCTGTCGGTTCCACAACCCGTCCCGGAGGTGACTTTGAATCTTTGTCGAAAGCACTTGATAGCGTCCGAGCTATTGAAGTTGAGTTATGCCGGAACATCCCTCTGATCGATGCCGAGGCGGTAAGGAAGGGCGTGGATTTCTTTCTCTGCATTCCGGTTAACGGAGTGTCTTGCCGAGGTAGAGGATCGATAGAATCAGGAGACGAACATAGGTTGAAACCTCCGTTCCGAGTTCGACGATCATGGGCTACAGGGGTAGTATTGGTAGTCACAGGAGCCGGAGGAAGTAATTCAGTCGGATTACCAAGACCAGACTTGTTTGGGTGTTTCAATGTCGACATGGATCTAGAAGATCTCACACTGGGCGGAACGGCGAGCGGAGGGATGAAGAATGTATTCTGGGCCAAGAGGAACGACCGACGTGGTTTAAGCTTTGAGCCTTCACCTTGTACTTTGCTCTGAAGGCTTTCATCCTGTGTCTCTGCCGATTTAGCTATTGAGAGTGATTTCTCGAGCTTGATCCGATGTAGCGAAGTCGACCTCTTTGGTAATTTTGCACTGGATGATAATGACCGCTTAGGTTCCGGTCGATGACTGTATGTTCCCGTGAGATCTATCGCTTCCGCTTCCAGGCTTTCTGGCAGGGAATATTGTGTTCCGACTGGGGAGAACCCTAGACCGACACTTGAGGGCGCGAGAATCGAGATCTCCGACCCATTCAATGCCGGATGAAGGGGTTTATGTTGTTCAATGATGATGCTTTGTCGGGGGTAGGAAGCTGTCGAAGCACTAGAAGCGGGATAGAGGGATGTGGCATCGCTAGAAGCGGGCGATGAAGGTGTATACCTACCTCCCAGGTCCACTGACAGATCGCCCAAGTAGATTCCCCGTGATAGTCCGAGGGATTGCCGATTCTTTGCTTTATCCGCAATCGTCTCGGCATTGGCAGGCATTGGCATAGGAACAGGTGATGAGATATCCATATCCCGTACTGATCTCGCTGAGAGTGACTGCGATCGATGTCGAGTTGATTTCCTATCTTTCGTAGTATCACGCTTGAAAGACATGGAACGCTTCAAGATAGCATAAGGTCCATCGCCGACTAGGCGTTTAGCAGCATCGGCCCTAGCGATCTGCTTTGCAGTCTCGTAGCTCCCTAGGCCTTTTCTCGTATCTCCCCGGACCATATCAGCCGACATCGGTACTGGATTGGCATTGGTCCGATTACGAGATATGGTGTTGGATCTTGACATGGCCGACGAGCCAGCGGTAGAATAATCGAAATGGGAGTAAGAAGGAGATTCAGCCATGGCCACGGAGAAATCGATGGGGTCACCAAAGTCCGGACAGGGGATCGAGGGGGATTGCTCGACGAAAGAACTAGATGGGCGCATATATGAGAGGGATGAGGATCGTCTACGGTTGTCGACACTGTATTCTCGGATGTGCTTTTGGGTAATGGGATGAGAGACTTCTGCATGAGTGATCGAGTTGTAGGTCTTGTCGGTCGGCGAGACTAGCTCAGTCGAAATAGGTGCCTGTTGTAAGCTCTCTGTCCCTTTTGAGGCTTGGACTTACCTGATCTCGGGTCATACTATCGACAAGATCCCGCCATGTGTCCGACTCTCTCCTCTGGCCCAAGTTCCACAGACCAGATTGTCTTTTCGTGACCATCGCTTCCCTCTCCGCTCCAGAACCCCTCACGTCGTTCTCCTTCATTGCCTCTCTTATCCCCTCACCCCTCTTCCTACCGATAGTAAGATCAGCCATACTAGGCTGTCGTCTCAACGTCCGCATGCTTAGTGGATGTTTTTCGTTCCCGTCTTTGATTACCGTAGTCTCTTTCGAGGTGGTGCTTCCAGCAGTCGATGTACCAGAGACGACCCTCTTGGCTGGTCTCAACGGATCAGGTCGGGAGCCCGGGGGCAATTGTGAATGAGGGATGTAGAATGATTCGACAACTTTTGCTCGTGATCTGTCTCTGCCTTTACTATCGCTTTCGAGCGCTAGTGCTCTGATATCAGAAGCAGATTTCGATTGTCGTTTGAATATCGATCGAGCGATACTTTTAGCGGCGGATGGATCAAGCCTAGATCCCCTCTTTTCCTTCTCCTCCACTCCACTAGGTTTGGGCTGTACCGAGAAATCAGGAAATAGATAATGAATAGTCCCAGTAGATGGCGAGGCAACTACGATCTTTGGTGTCTTTTCAGTCCCATTCACTAGATTCGTAGTCTGTTGATTAACATGAACATTATCGTAATTATGGTATCTTGAAGAAGAAGGGTGAGTCTCGAAAGTAGGTGAAACCAATGACAAAGAGGGTCGATAGGGTTCAGGGAGTGCTATAGAGCAGCTAAAAGGGTCTGAATCTGACAGAGGTGAGTTCGGTACAGTCGATGGTAAAGGTGACGAGGTAGTGGAAGAGGGTGAAAAGGGTGTTATAGGTGATCGATCTTTCGTATTCCCCTTGTCGTAATCCTTCTCTTTATGGGTCCATGTTGAAAAAATGGAAGTACGAGACCGAGATGTAGATTTTGACATTGCGGTCATTGCGTCTAGGGTTGTATGTTTGAGAGGATGACAAGGGGATAGGGATTTGGGCCAACCTGAACAAAAAGTCAGCTTTTCATCAACACAACACACACACAACAGTGCTCGGATCAAGGAGAATCCGTAAATCCGAGGGTTGTTTCACTCACTATGTGCTCCACAGTCCGCTACTACCGGGATGTGATTATCGATCGAAGGCTGAAGTATTATGCCCGAGCGCAAGTCGATCCGGTCAGTCACAGTATAGTCGAAAGGTGTGTAGTGCTGTCAATAGACGACCATTATGATACCTATGCATATGCACCGCACTCATGTTCCGGTGAAACAGAAACATCCTTCACGAGGACCCGAGGTACCAAATCATCCGGGTGAGACAATTGTATCGGAATTGTTCCATGATAAACGTCGCTAAATCTGGTCGTCTCCTGCATATCGAACATCCGCATTCGTTTCGAGCCATTCCATCCAGCTCTTCAAGTATTTACTTCCTTGGCCAACGGTCGAAGAGTCACCGACAACACACTGCTATCAGTACACGTGTACAAAGTGTGAGACATGATGACTCACAAGCTGCCTTTTCGCCCTTGTCATGGCCACATTCAGTCGTCTATACTCGCCAAGAAATCCGACTTCGCCTGACGTATTTGATCGTACTAGACTGAGTATGATTGCCTATTGTCAGTATCCGCAACTTGTTCGTAAGACCAAGACTTACTTCTCGCTCTTGACCCTGAAGACCATCCACACTGCCAATAGTCATGGTAGGATGCTCCTCTCTAATCATCTCAGAGATAAGCGATACCTGGGCCTGATAAGGAGTCACCACAGCGACCTCATGTTCAGGTACACCCATCGCAATCTGTACTTAGCGTGCTTTCCCGACCCGAAATTTAGGCGGGTGAGCTCACAAGTTTTCTCGCCCATTTACAAACAACCACCGCTTCATTCTCATTACTCTTACTTCCCTCACCTAGTGACTTTGACTCGCCATCGCCTTCGGTACGCTCATAGAATTCGCATCCGGCAGTGTCGAAGAATATGGTAGTAGGGGTAAGTGCGTCGATTGCATCTTCCGAATCAGGATCCGAGATGCTGGGTAGATCGAGTAGTGTTCGGGTTGCAACAGAGGCATCGGAGATGAGGGAGGAATCGTATAACGTGTCAGAAGGGAATGATGCGATAGACTCGTGCATCCTGGTAGGATTAGCCCAATATGCGGCAACGGTGAGGTGACATACCGATATTGTACCTTCAAAACACGTTTGATTCCCTCCCCATACATCCTCTCTAATCGATCAAAGAGTGTAGTCTCGAGTGTTCGAGGTGGTCTCAAACGAGGCCGATTCCCAACTTCCAGTGAATCCAGATCCACCTCGGCATCTGCCCCCGATGCAGTGGAGACGACCTTGGCTGGTTTCTCATTACTCATGATGGTCGGAGGAAGCTATTGTCAGTCTGAACATAAAGGATGACTTACTTGTTGTGGATCACCAGCAAGAATCAATTTACTCGATTTCAGGATCGGGACCCAACATACCGCCTCGACTGCTTGGGTCGCTTCATCGACTATGCAGATGTCGAATTGAATATTGTTGAGCTGTTTGGACCCAGCTGAATGACATGTTGCCAAAACCACCTACCCATAAGTATCTATTCAGATGGAGGAGAAACGGACGCACTTGAGCAGCTTTCACCACATTACCGACGACTTTTCCCTCCCTCTGACGGTGTTCCTTCCTCAGATCTCTGACTTCCTGCCATTTCCCACCCCTTTCTTTCCCCTTGACCGCCCCCTTTTCACCTCTCTTTTTGGCAAGATCATTAAGATGACTCTCCAACTCTTTCCCCACATCCTTCAATAACGCTCCATCATCCCCATTCTTTGCTCTATAGTCTAATGTCTGATTGACCAAATCCCGATGAACCCTCGTAGGATGTCCTAAACGGAGGATAGAGCCCGGGGGCAGGAGTGCAGAATAAGGGGGCAGTTGCGATAGCGCGTGTAAGCGGAGTAAGAGATTATCTAGCGCAAGATTGGATGGGGTGGTAATGAGGATACGGGGTGGTCGAGTGTGTTGTCCGAATGCGGGTCTTGAAAGAAGTTGGAAAATTAGTTCGATGAGTGTATGCGTTTTACCAGTCTACTATCGTCAGCTCATATTATGTAAATAGATGATATAGAACGCACACCTGGGGGACCATGTATACAAGCAACAGTCTGAGCCTTGAGACAAAATCGAATAGCTTCCTTCTGACTATCGTTCAATGCCTCGCCAAACCACTTGATCTCATTATCAACACCGCCCTCTGCTTCGTCGCCTTGAGGAAATGGAGCGGGGACTTCATCAAGCCATTGAGGTTCTTCAATTCCAAGCAGGGTATTGATCAACGCGAGATTCGGGATGGCGTGTGGACTAGGTCCAGATGTGGTTTCGGGAACGACTGCACGGCGTACATGCCTCAAAGTCCTCTCCATTCGATCGAATGTTACGGAGTTCGCAAGTTTCAGCCTATCGTCAGCAGTCTCAACAGACGGACACGAGAGGACTCACAGTCTTAGGCGTTCCGGAAGATCAATCTCTTTAGACTCGTCAACTGCAACGATGACTTTCTCAGCCGAGACCTTGAGTCAGCTCGGCATTGATATCGACTCACTCGATAGATGACCCCTTCTACAGCCCCTTCATCTTCATCCTTCTTCTTCCCCTTCCCTTTTTGGTTTACAGTGATATGAGGCTCTATCCTCACTGGGTCTCCGCTCCTTCTCGTCAGCCCCGTTTTCCTAGTAGACTCACCTGAAAGTGTGAGGGGGTAAGGCTGTATTTGTATGGTACGCTAATGGCCGCACCAGCTCTACCAGACTATCATCAGTCACGGTCCATTAGTCCTACACGAGTAAGACGTACCTCTTACCACCCAGTCCGACAGATATCCCAGATACTCCCAGACCATTCAAAGCCAATCCCCTCTGTTCCAATAATTTTGGTGAACAATTCGAATTCAGCAACCTAGTTTGTTCCTCCTCAGCCTCTCTTTCTAGCTTGAGTAGATACTCATGCCGACTCAAGAAAGCATCTAAAGCCGTTGGCGATGGCGGGATCGGGCTGAGGATGGACATGATAGTAGTAGTGATTAGTGGTTTACTTCACTCTACTTGGTTGACGTCACAAGTTACAAGTTGATTTGTTACGGCAATTAGCGTAGTTCTGCTCTCTTACCATCTACCTAATCTACTCTACTTTACCTTTGATACAAGTACAGCATACATTACAATACAATACACAATGTCAAACTCATCGTTCGCTAGACTCACTTCATCCCCTGGGTTGTTCCAGAGCAACCTATCTTTCTACGCCGTACCCGCGGCTTGGGCTCTGTCGTGAGTGACGCTTTCGCTCTTGGTTGGGGGAGTAATGGGTGCATATACCTATTGCTTGCAACTAACCCAATAATACCTCATAAAGAGGTGTTGCTTGACTATTGACTATTAAATCATATGGAGACAGTGCTGATGATAGCTTGCTGCCCCATGTCTACGCCATGGCTCTCTACAACAAGGAACGTGCCCCCGACACTGCTGAATGGGATATGACCGTTAGTCACCGATTCCCTCTCCTTTACCCCTAGACCTCCCGTCTTGCCTCTGCCTTTGACTCCTCAGAGGCCTCGCTGATATCTAGCTACCCGGCAAGAACATCGCCCAGGTCAAGGACGGCAAGCTATCCCCGGCCATGCAAGACCGATTCCTAAGGGCCGAAGCCGCTAACGCCAACTCGTTCGTCGGTCTACCCTTGTTCGCAGGCGCTATCGTATGTCCACTTCCCTCCTTCTGCATCTCTGAGTCGACCGTGATTGAGCATTGATACTGATGGGTAGATCGCTGGAAACATGGCTCGAATCCCCGCTTCCACTCTGAACACCTTTGCTCTCACTTACCTTAGTTTCCGAGCTGCGTTCGTAGTATTCTACGTCAACGGTACCACCAGTATGTCAACAACACATATTCAGACCCGGGGGAGAGCAAGCTGACAAGAACAGAAGCCCTCGCTAATGCCCGATTTGCTTCGTGGCTGGGAGCTAGTTTCACTTGTTTGACTCTATTCGTCAAGGCCGGAAACCAATTCAGGAAGGCTCTTGCTCTCTAGGTCATTTACCTTGAGAAGCGTTTGAGACATGACGGAGAGGAACAGAGAATTATGGGAGGGAATATAGGATACAATGAGTCTATGCATAATTCGCGTACGCGATGAATGATGGCTACATGTCTACTTGTTATGCCATAATAGTGTTCGTAAATCACTCCAAACCTCTGAATCATGATACAAATACCCTTTACCATCAGCTTATTCCTCTATTCATTACTCTCGAGGATAAGGACTTACGCATACTATTACCCATACCCGCTTGTAATCTCTCACCGCGATGTCGAAACATGTACATGACCCCAGCCCAACTAGCAGCTGCAACTATCGCAAATGGCATTGGGGCAACGGGGATCGGACCGGGATTCGCGATTTTACTCGTCAGAGGAGGAAGAGGGTGTTCGAGTGGTGAGAATGGAAGTGCGGGTGGTGTAGGTGTAGTATGGTATAAACGGGGGAGGAGGGAAACCAGGGTTCGGGATAGGACGTAGAGAACAATCTGTTCATTGATCTAGATTGTCAGCTTTGTTCATCGAAAACCCTCCCGATAACCCCAGCCCAAAGAGTTCGATATTGGAATCCAGGTGGTTGGAAGACACGATGTAAAGACATACCGCAGTACGTTCCCCAAAGACCCACCAGCCCCCTAATCCACCAGCAATCAAACTATCCAAATCCCTTTCTTTTCCCCCATTCAACTTCTTCTGCAGCAGCAGGAATACTTTATATATCGTGACGAACTTCGCTAAATTGAAAGCATGTGTCCTGGTCGCTAGGAAGATCCCTTTTATCTTGGCTGGTAATCTACCTTTAGCGCGTGAAGTGTTGATTAGACATACGATTTGTTGGAGAATAGGAAAGTCATGACGAGGGCATGTGGAAATCCTGCTCATCAGCATTTTGCAGAGATAAAGAGAGAATAAGGGAGACATACGGACTTTGGTGCCGTATACCAAACCATTTCTGGCACCTTTGACCAAAGCGAGGAGATCATGATTGCTTGGACTATACCATCAGCATTGATACCCCTGTTCCCGTAGACGGCCATACTTTGTCAAGAAGTTCTGGAGGGCCGACATGATGCTGTCTATATAGCTATCGTGATGCTCGAGGCTCGAAGTGTACTGACGCGTGATGAAAGACGCCCAGTATGGAGGAGGAGGAGGATCAACTATTTTGTACCCGGTTATCTAAGTCCATTTGCCGGAATCATGTCATGCTAATGCGTAAAGAAATGTTGAATGCCCCCTATTCGAGTTGTACTATGATACATTGCAAGCATGGCTACCTATCTACGCGACCTAGTAAAACTTCATTGACCCTCTTCAGAGCAGCTCGAGGCGGATTTGAATCGGGCCAAAGTGCAACCAAGGAGAGAAGGACATTTGAGATACCGCCTTTCGTCAATGCATCTACTTGAACGACGTTGTCCAGGGAGAAAGAACATAGGAGGAGTAGTGCGATCGGTATGATACTCTTTCGGCTCCCTACTTCGTCGGCCGATCTTGGTAACGCTTCGATTGCCGGGCTGAGCGAGTCGTCCTTGTCTGCCGATTCGATAACCAAGTCGATATGTCTGTTCGATCCTGGTTTCAGCAGGATCCGAGTCGAAACATCCATGAGTGGTCGTATAGTGGCGACGAGCTTCATGAGAGCATCTTTGTAAGCCCAAGAATCGATTTTAGGTGATGGCAAAGCAAGGATTATAGTATCCGGAATGCTTGAATGAGCGTAGATGATGTCGGGATACAGTTGTGCTTTTTCGATACCGACGATGTAGATCGTCGAAGTCAAGGATGGTTCTGCCGACCAGGACTGGACGGGTGAGATCGGAGGCCCAATGTCTAGTCCAAGGCGAGACGACCGTCCGGGTACGCCGACCACTGCCGCCAAAGGGCCGGGCTGGCCGTTAAGATCGAGCTTCCCCAGGTCCGCTGCCAGATTATTGCTTTTGGCCTCTTCTAAACCGTCTTCTAAATCATCCCGGTCCAAACTCAACAACGTCTCCCTCTCTTGCCAGAAAAATGCAGAGGTCAAGCCCTGTTGTCAGTACATGTGTCCAGCCGATCTGAGGCCAATTACCTTTGCCCAAAGTTCGTCATCGTCCCCTGCTCCTGGGATGTATTCGAAACCCACATTCCTGCTTCCTACTCGCGTCACCGCAGGGACTTCATCCTGATTGCCTGTGATTCCGATCCAACGCGATGCAGAGAGACATATGATTGGAGTATATCCCGCATCAGTGGGGATATGCGGTTGTGACGAGGACGGGTGAATGAAGAATGGTCGAAGCGGTTTAGTCAGGTTTGGTATCGAGATGTTTGATGCCTTCATGTCAGTTTTAAACTATGCATGACACGTACAAGGAGATTGTCTGTCCAATTGGGGAGGAGGTCAATGATCTGTCGACGCTCCGACGGAGAAACTACAGATGGCGGGAAATATGCTTGACTCCATTCTCCTTCGTCGTCTTCTCGACGATATCGTTCGTGGACAGCTCGATTGATGACTACACACCTATCATTAGCTAGATCCCATCATCAAGTGATCACATACCAGATTGGTATCGTCTTGGACAGTGCATCTGGCATACGCTTCCATCAGTCCTATCCGCTGAACGTTGACTCACCTTCCCCCGTCTGGTGGAATCAACCAATATCAACCTACAATCAGCCCATGCTCAAGCTTCGAGACGGATACATACCCTCCAAGCTCTTCAGCATATTTGGCTAGAGCTATGTTCGACCGCCTGAGATTGAAATTCCAATTCTAACATTAGCAAATTCCTAAATGAGCCATAGAAATCATACATTGGTATGCCCATCGGTCGACTTGAAATATGCATATGTGGTCTTGCCATCAGCTCCGATTTCTGAATATATATAACGCTTACACTAGGGGAACAATACCAGGTCCCACATCTCTGATTTGCTTCACGTCAACGATAATCTGCGTTAGGAAGGATGAGCTTACGAACAACCTCAAATCTTCCGTTGAACCATTTTCGCGCTACTCGCTCAACAAATGCCTGATCTGCTGCTATACTATGCAGCCTATTGAAAATGTCGTATTGTGCATTATGGCGTTTGACCGCTTTCGCCCCGTCCATCTATTGTACACTCGCTCACATACAAGTATCGGATGGCAGATATCAAAAGTAAAGTCAACGAATATTACTTTCCCACGGTATGTTGACTTCTTTCGACGCGTCTTGTCAACAACCAAGCCAATCCTTCAGATCATCAAAACACAGATCACATACATTCCAACAGCAACGTCGAGGATGGGATTGCAGCGGACACCGCCACCTGGCCGACCTACGGGACCCGAGGAAGGCCCATCACAGGGAAACACATCGCTACCATCGCCAAGTCAGGCTTTCGCACCTCGGAACCCGAGAGTCATGAGATCCCCTCAGAGCGGATCTACACTTGGTTCCAGTTCTTCCACCCGACCCGCCCAGATTCTTGCGCCTGCTGCTATCGAACCTCCGTCAGCTCGAGCTATACCAGCGACACCTGCTCCGCAACACCTCGCCCCGATTGATGAGGGAAATGTATCGACGACGCCATCCTATGCTCCCCCGCCTCCTGCCCCTGCCCGTTTGCCGTCACCGATACCCACGATACCTATGGAAACGATACCACCTGCTCCCACATATTCAGAACCCGAGGCAAGACGTCCAGAACCCACGACACCAAGTAACAAACGTCGGAAATCGCGGCACCCTGATCCCCCTCCACCAGTAACGCAGTCACAGAATCCTGAGACCTCGATAGAGAGTACTGGAAACCAGACTAACATTGGAGGGACAAGTCAGATTGAGGGTACTGGAATGTATGGGAAACGGTACCAACTGATGATGGACACTCTCGAATTGGCAGTCAAAAACAGTTCACATCGAATGACGTTAGTCCTCCTTTTCACTCCAAGCTCAACGATGTTGTTGCTAACAGGCAGACTGAAGGAGTTCACGAAATGCTTCCCATTGTTCGCAGCGAAGAATAAAGAGATATTTCAGGATGTCTTCGAGAGTACAAGGGCGGAATTAGGGGAACAACTTCTCGTACGTCTAGCAATCTCTCTTATGGCCAAGAATCAAGAACTGACGAGTAGGCCGAAGCAACTGCTACAATCGAAGCTGAACGATTTGGACCAGCTTTAAAGAAGATTGACGAGGCTGTTCAGGAAGCTAAGGAGAACGCAACGGAGCACGGGAGACCTAGTGCATGGCGGTAAGTTCCCTGTTTGCTTGCAAAAGATTGCTGATTTGCCAGACCTGAATTATCGGCAAAAGCAATATGTGCAGCTGCAAATCTCCCAGTGTATGACGAGACATATGCAAGGCTTCGAGCAGAATATCTCGGCGTGAGTCATTCCTGGTAAGCTCTCAACAGGCAACTAATGGTCAGCTACATGAGGATTGCTCGAAACGGTATACCTCGATTGCGGAAAAGAAGGCGCTCCTGAAACAACTCGAATCAACAGTTTCGGATGGAGTGGTAGATCTCGAAAAGACTGTTGAGACAATGCAAGATTTCCCAACGGAGGAGATGAGGAGGTGGATGGAAGATGTCATGCCTACTTTGGACACTAGGACTGCTTGATCAAGGAAAGAATGTGATGTTGTCTTGATGTTGGTTTTTGGGGGAAATGCGTTCACGCTTTATATTGTACAACTACGGAATATAGACTGCTTTCAAACCCATCCCTCTGACATTCTCTTCTCAGCCTTGCCACCGCCCATGGCTGGCCATAATTCGTCTAGCCGATCGTCATGTGATGGAGTGTGAAACCTGACGGTCTGTTTCTGAGATACACTCTCTGCTCTTGTATGCGAGTTGTTCTGTCTTGGAGGCGGTCGCGGTCCAGATGTGGAGCCTGCTGCGGATGTGGACGCGTGGTTGGAGAGTAGAGGAGATTGAGACATATCGATGATTCTCGATTGTCGAATCAGGTCTTTCTCCGGGGCGGAATGATCATTCGGGTTTGAATATGGTGGCGGAGGAGCCATATATTGACTTGCTCTTAGCGGTTGATCCTTCTTATCGACTAATGGTATATCCCCTTCCCCTTCCTTTCTAGAGCGAGGTAGTAGTAGCTCCCTCAATTTGCCTCTTTTATCCTGATCCGCTGCGTCAACTCTGATCCGATTCAATCCCAATACCCTCTCTAATCGCAGCTTGACGGTCGAATCCTCAACATCGGCCTTCCTGGCATTGACTTGATCCATCGCGTCCCCGAACTGTTTTGCTTCCAAACGCCTCTGTCCCCTTTGATTTCGAACAAACAGCCAGAAGACCGTTCCCACTACCGCCAATATAATTGGGATGATCAAGAAAGCGATCCACTTTTTCGATCCGGGTGTGATGAGATCTTTCATACATACCCCCAACCCAATCGCAAAATCGCAATCCACAGCCTCACACACCCCAGCCTTGAGGATGGAGTGATCGGGACATGATGAGCAAGTGGTAGGGGAGTTGATACAGGACGAACAAGCTGGATCGCATCGTTGACATGTCGTTCCGTCGAAATACATTGCTTTAGGGCAGTGTGTGAGGCATTGAGAATTATGCAAGACAGGTCGATCGGCGGGACAGGAGGTACACGCCCCGCTATCCAGTGGTGTCGAGCAAGTACCGCAAGAGGGAGAGCATGGGCTGCAGGTACCGTTGATGGCCAGGGTCCGGAATGGGCATGTGGACATGCACAATCCGGAAGAGGCGAAGGTATTGTCGGGACACCGGGT
>Ga0265798_10008299_pt1 | contig 13261 bp, 15 predicted proteins | sample P3T30metagenome_FD_192430 | JGI IMG/M metagenome (GOLD analysis project Ga0265798, IMG submission 192430) | Plant litter microbial communities from East Loma Ridge, Irvine, California - P3 T30 | ecosystem: Environmental > Terrestrial > Plant litter > Unclassified | place: USA: California...
AGATAAAGACGCATGCAGAATTTAACAAAGTTCGGAGATTCACCCGCGTGAGCCTCCGAATAAGTGAACATTATTTCAGTCTCTGAGCATCATCCTGGGCTTCTTTCAAATCCATTTTTGCAGATTCGAGCTTAAGTTTCTTTTCCTCTACCTTACTGGTTTTCTTCCTGATTTTGTCAGTGCGCCCTTCTGTCTTGGCTTCAGCAAGTTCCTCCCGGGCTTCCTGGAGCTGGAGCTCCGCTTTTTTGACCTTCATCTCGCGTCTGCTGACATCATGAGATGCGCGCGTGGCCTGACGTTCATCAGTGCAATAGGTTTCAACCTTATCATGAGCAATATTGAGGCGTGCAATTTCTGCACTGTTCCCCTGTTTTTTGGCCATTTCAGTTTTGGTTAAAATATCTGCTAACTGATCTTTACAGGAATCTGTCGCAGCGAACCCTGCCAGGGGTGACGATATTAAAATCAAAGCGATAATTTTACTTTTCATAGCTATATGGAATCCTTTTTAAAACAGACTAATCAGAATGATAGTGCTGATTGAATATAGCGAATAAAATCAAAGCCACAAGAGATAAATTGAAAAATGAAATTATATTCCCATTCGGGAACCATTGTTAAAATTGAGTATTAGCTGTTATTTTTTAACAGATGAAAAATAATTTTCTGAAATGAATTGGGGGCATAGCTGGTCGCAGCACAATCCAGGATCGTCCATGTTGCATACTCCTGAGCAACCCATGAAATTGATCCAGAACATTTCCTCCCCGATAAAGAGGAAAACTGCCGCATTGTTAGCATGTCGTTTAACAATCACAGCGAATAATGCCGCACCTTCTTAAAAAGTATCGACAGGAAAGTAAAAATGACATCTTTCAATTCTGGTAAAAAATTCGCCTTCGCTATTGCGATGATGGCTTCCGCTATGTCCCTTTCCGCCTGCTCAAGCAATTACGTGATCTCCACCAACGATGGGCACATGATTACGACTCATGGCAAACCCGCAAGAGATAAAGAAACAGGCATGATCTCTTATAAAGATACGGATGGAAACATGCATCAGTTACAACAGCACGAAGTGAAAGAGATTGTGCAAAAGTAAATCTGCTTGAATAGCGATCTTAATCACTATCCTGAAAATCTCATCCTGTGGAAAAACTGAGTAATGAAAATTTCTGTAATTGGCTTTGGTTTATTATTGTGTGCCTCCTCCTCTGCAATGGCCATTGGCCTGAACGGCGAACAAAGTAAAAACACTTCGGTGCTGGACGCAGAAATCGGCCGTTCATCCGGCGGGCTTTATGTTGATGGTCAGTGGATTAAAAATACGGCGGATGGTGTTCAGATTGGTCAGGCGGGTACCGGTTATAACCTTGAAATCGGTCCGGTGATGCTGACGGCTGGCGTTAAAGCCGCTTACATCGGCGGCAAAAAAGGAGATAACGGCGTTGCGTTTCCTGTTGGCGGCGGTGTGAAAATCAATCTGCCCGCTAATTTTGCGTTGTATGGAGAAGGTTATTCCGCCCCGGAACAGCTGACCAACAGCGTTAAGAATTTCGTCGAGGCCAATGGCGGTGTCAGCTGGTCACCGGTGGGTCCACTGGTTTTAAAAGTGGGCTATCGCTATGCGGGTGTTGATGGCAAAGATGGACGTCCGGGTCATACCCTGATCGATGGTCCCTACATCGGTGGCGGCCTGACATTTTAATGTCGGATGACTCTTCCCTTTTTTGTGGTGAGGAAACCCTGCAGGTTGACCGATCGGTTTCCTTACTCAATCACTCGTCTCAACACAGGCGGGGAGCACTGAGAAACAGATTATGAAACCTCTTATGCTGATGTTATTTACTCTCCTTCTGACCGGATGTGTGCAGTATAAATGGGTCAAGCCTGATGCATCTGAACAGCAGGAAACAATAGCGGAAACAGCCTGTCGGGCCCAGGCACTGCGGGATTTACCCCCTGACAATGTCATTAGTGGTAAATACACCTCGAAAGAGAGTAAATATAAAACCACTGACACCGATTACTCGACCAGCGACGCCAATGAAAACCAGCGAGAGATACTGGTGAAAGATTGTATGTTTAAAAGAGGCTGGCAACAGATTGAGGTACAGCAATAGCCATATCCCCCTCACCGAGGCCAGGTCAACCCCTGGCCAGCGGTGATCAGCGTCAGAGGTCAGGTTTTATTTCTGTATCATCCTCTTGTCGTTCAGCACGCTGCCGCCGGCACCGTTCCGAGCAATACAACACCTCGTCCCAGCATCGTTCCCACTTTTTTCGCCATGACATCGGTTTGTTACACGTTTTACAGTAGCGAACCGGTAATGACCTTTTATTGCCTTTAAACACCTCAGTCCCTCCTGAGAAACCCTGATAACGCTGAGAATAGTGTCTCTCATACCGTTTAGCTTAGTGCCGTTTTCGATAACCGATGGCGAGATTGTCGTGAAGTCAGCAACCGGCTCCTTTGACGAAGCAACTCATTAACAGTTTACTCAGTGATTCTGCCATTTGATCTGACATCACACTTTGAAATCTGATCTGTCTGGATTCCGTTACGCACAGGTATACGAGTGACAAATTAATTGCAATGGTTAACAAAGCACATTTCCTTTAAAAACGCAGGGATATCTGACCAGATTTATGTTTAGCCTCTTATTCTATAGGGTGTGTCACAAATGGGTGATGTAAGTAAGTAATGAACTTAATCAATAACGCTTGTGAGTAAGTATTGAGGGCAATTGAGATCGCACCGCTTTATCAGCGGATAGCCTATCTGGCCCCATACGGCGGCTAAAAAAGTCATTACGCCCGTAAATAATCAATCGAGGGTCATACGGTCAGACGTGACTCTGACTGTTTTGTATCCATTTACTGAAGTACGCCTATTCAGGCTTTTAAAACCAACCCGTAACCCCTCTGGTGATGACAGCCTTAACCGGAACGTTATTTAAGCGATAAATTATCCTGTTATCATGATCTTACAACCAGTCTAATAAATCGGCCAGCTAATGCTGATTTTCCGTAATTTTGTTATGTGTTCTATACAAAACTATTACAGTTAACCTCATGCCTATATCCAGCTTTAGCTGGAAGAAGTACGCATCGGTGTTTGACTCTCAGAACAAAGCAGGTATGGGATTAGCGAAGCGATTCTGCTGGAAAAGCGGCGTGAAAGCACAGTTTATCCATAACGTAACTAAATTACTCAGCATCTTCAGATGATGCACCTTTTTGACATTTTGAGCGAAGAGTGTAAAAAAAAGAGTAACTTTACTTTTGTTTAAGAGTCTTACGTTAATTACAGTTTAAACTCTTTGAGAAAGCGATTAATATGTTGGCGTTGAACTATCGGTTCTGTATTTTGATTCTTCGAAGGCAAGCATCTTAAAAAAGCAGGTCTGACGAAAAACATCAGCGTGAACCCGCTCTGTATTTTATTATCTGAACATGACTATGGTGACTTTGATGAGTGACACTCTCAACAGCTTGAATAATATCCGTACCCTTCGCGCAAACGCTCGCGAGCTTGACCTTGCTGCCCTGGAAGAAATGCTGGAAAAACTCTCGGTTGTGGTGAGTGAGCGACGTGAAGAAGCGCAGGCTTCTGAAGCAGCTAATCGTGAAAAAGCTGAGAAACTGGCAAAATACCGTGAATTACTGTTGCAGGAAGGTATCGATCCTAACGAACTGTTAAATGGTATGCCGACTGCGCCAGCAGTGAAGAAAAAACGCGCGCCTCGTCCGGCTAAATATCAGTACACTGATGAAAATGGTGAGGTTAAGCAGTGGACTGGCCAGGGCCGTACTCCATCTGCTATTAAATCTGCCATTGATGCAGGTAAATCGCTGGATGATTTCCTGATTTAATTCAGTATGCATAATGAAACACCGCCTGCATCAGGCAGGCGGTTTTTTCGCCATAAAATGGTCAGGCACAAACATCTCAATTACCGGCCAGCCGGTACCCCTCTCCTTTCTCACCTTGTTATTGTCTCTCCATCCATAATCCTGCTCAGGCGTTGCCCTGAACTCAATAACTGAAAAGCCTTACGCAGTCACGCAACAGGCAATGGGTTTCATTCTGTTCTCTCAACCGCTTTATTTATTCAGCGATTGCGTGTTGCGGGCTGTGATAATTTCCAGTCCGATCTGTTGACCATAAGAGAGCTCCAGCGTATTGCCATCAGGATCGGCAAAAAATGCCCAGTAGCCCACTGGCACACCAGATTGCTGCGCGTCGCGTCGCAACACACCTTCAAGCCGTGCGAGTGCCACTTTCTCATCTATCTCTTCACGGCTGGCACAGGCCACGCCAATATGACCAAATGGACCCAGCGGCGTATCTTCACTGTTGTCAGATTGCACCAGCACCAGCGCAAAAGGCCGGGTTAAATCCGACAGCCACGCCACTTTCTGTGCTTCAGGAATGCCAGGTTCACGCTGGTGTATCGTCTGCATCCCGGCATAACGCTGATAAAAATCCACGCTCTTCTCTAAATCCCGTACCTGCAAAGCAAGATGAGTGAAACCGGTATCGTTTGACATGGCCGCTCCCTGTTTAAGTAGAGCAATCACCATGCCACAGGCAGGATTCAGGATTTGATCACGGATGCTCAGCCGCTACGTTCTTGACACATGGCCTGGTTACGCCCTGCCCGTTTTGCGTGATGCAAAGCCTCATCCGCACGCTACCACCGATTCTTTTCCTGTTGTGAGTCTGAAGCCATATAGACGGCGCAGCCTGCACTCAGGGTGACGTGCTTTTGCGGCTGTTCCGTGGTGAGATGCAGAATATTGAGCCTGTTAACTGCGTCGATGATCGATTCAGCGAAGTTTAACGCGGCTGACGACGCTTCTCCGGGCAGAATAATGGCAAACTCTTCGCCGCCATATCGGGCTGTGAGTTCATTTTTGCGGCGGGGCCTCATCTTTCCGGCGAAACTTCATGCCTGTCCTTAATAGACCCTGTTGACTGATTGAAGCACAGTTAATCAAAAGCAAAATGCAAATCCCACAATCCTGTTTCAACAATGACGACCCGCAATTAACCAGCAGATTTCGCTTAAAATTTCTTCTTTAATGGTTCAACCAGCACCCTTAATTCAGGATTAATAGCGAATAAGGCTACACCAGCGCTTCAAATATCACGTGGGTAAATGTTACTCTTGCCAGCTGAATAATTTGCACTTTATTGATTAAGTTGAGTATTTGAGGATTTTTTATGAGTAAGAACCTGAGCAGCCTGAACAATATCCGCACGCTTCGTGCAGAGGCGCGCAATATGGCTTTAGATATGCTGGAAGAGTTACGCCAGAAATTAGAGACCGTGGTAAATGAACGTCGTGAAGAAGAAAACGTGCGGGCAGCGGAAGCCCGTGAGAAAGCAGAAAAACTGGCGTTCTACCATGAGCTCTTAATGGAAGAAGGGATTAACCCGGCGGAGCTGGTGAATAGCGCATCCCCCTCGGTAACCAGCAAAAAGAAACGCGCAAAGCGTCCGGCGAAATACCGTTACAATGACGAAAATGGTCAGGTTCGTTACTGGACGGGTCAGGGCCGAACGCCCTCCGTAATTAAGACGGCAATTGAAAACGGTCAGCCGCTGGATGATTTCCTGCTGTAGTAGCATTTATTTCTGCCGGAATAGTGACCGCCATTGCGCGGTGCTATTCCGGCAGGCAAAGCCACAGGCGCAGATATCATCCGGGCCTGGTTACTCATCATCCTGTCGTAATCGCTCATCACTCATCTCCGGATGCGGCCCCCGAAATGTCCGGCGCCACTCGCTGGGAGAGACGCCAAATCGGGATTTAAAACGCTGCCGAAATGAAACAGGCGAATCAAAACCCGCCTTTTCTGCCACACATTCAATGCTGATGCCGGTGGTTTCGAGTAATAGCTGGCTGCGTTGCAAACGCTCTGCTGTCAGCCACTCTCCCAGGGACATGCCTGTCGCCTTGTGAAAATGGCGTGTCAGCGTTCGCCTGCTCATGCTGAGCGTACGTGAGAGTGAGTCAAGATCCTGCGGCTGATGCAGATTCTGTCGCAGGGACGCCAGCAGCGCGTTGATCTTACTGTCACGCGTTGTTTCCGGAACCGGCCGCTCAATGAACTGCGCCTGACCGCCTTCACGGTAAGGCGGCACCACCATGCGTCTGGCTACCCGATTAGCCATAGCGCTGCCATAGTGGTGCCGGATGATATCCAGACAGCAGTCGATGCCCGCCGCGGTGCCTGCAGAGGTGATCAGACGATCGTCACGGGTATAAAGAGCATTACTGTCGAGATGAACCTGCGGAAAGCGCTCGCTGAAATCACGCTCAAATTCCCAGTGAGTGGCAGCCCGATGCTTATCGAGCAAACCTGCATAAGCCAGTACGTAAGTGCCCAGGCAAAGTCCAACGACCTCTGCGCCGCGCTGCCAGGCCGCGGCCAGTTTATCAAGCAGCACCTGCGCAGGTTTTTCAGCCGGATTGTGCCAGTAGGGCACGATAATAATCTCCGCCTGATCAAGCGGGTCAAGACCCTGTTCAACCATAATTGACAGCCCCATTTCTGAAATGACCGGGCCTGATTTTAGTGCGCAAATATCGACATGAAACAGATCCTGCTGCGGCAGGGCCGAGCCGAACAGAATACAGGGAACAGAAAAATGAAACGGACTAAAACCGGCCGTTGCCAGCACCGCGACTCTCAGAGCAGCCATCCTCTCCCCTTATTGTATGACAGCGTAGTGTTGAGACCTCACAGCACAATTGTGCCGGTTTAGTACTACGACGCTCAGAACGTCATTGCCTCACCATCTTCCGGGATCAGCACCTGGTCAGCAATACCCTGTTCGGTAGTCCAGGCACGTAGCTCAGCGCGCGTCAGCAAACAGTGGTTGATCGCTTCCATGTGTGAGGCAACCAGCGTTGCGTCAGGCAGGATATTCAGCGTGTGCTGGGTATCCTCTTTTCCCATGATAATCGGGCCATAGAGATCGTTGGTTGCATTGCCGATATTCATTACTACCACCTGTGGCTGAAAACGTTGCAGCGCTCTGACGTAGGGCTTAACCCACACGGTATCGCCAGCAATGTAGAGGGTTTTTTCTGCCGGATGGGTAAATACCAGGCCACAGGCGTCACCCAGAATATCGCCCATCGCTTTGTCGGCATATAAGGCATTGCTGCCGTGCTGACCGTCGGTTTTATAGATCGTCAGGCCATCAACAAACGGATTCTCATCCTGCAGCACGCGAACATTTTCAAAACCCTGCGAACGAATCAGCGCTGCATCTGTTTCGTTCTGGCTGTAGATCATCATCGTCTTCGGCACTAACTGCTGCGCAGCCTCATCCCAGTGATCCATATGCGTGTGAGTGACAATAACCGCATCGACTGCCAGCAGTGCAGCGACCGGAACAGGCAGCTCAACCATCGGATTTCTCAAATGGGGACGGGCATTTCCGGCAAACCCGGGCCAGGCCTCTTTTTCGGCCAGCATCGGATCGATCAGGAATTTTTTGCCTGCATAGTCCAGTAGCAGGGTGGCATTACGAATCTGGGTCAGCTTCATTTTGGCTCAGTGTATAGTCTCAGTGAAATCAGCCAGGCTTACTGGCTACCATGAGTTCACTTTACGGCACTGTTTACCTGCGCGTAACAGGCTCAGAGGACAGTGTTCGATGGAATCGGGCCAAACTGCACTATTTTGTTGTGCCAGGGTATCTATCAGTGCTGGAGTCGCGACGAGACAGCCCTGATTGTTCAGGAATGGCACGCGTTCGGGAAGGTGCTTTTCACGCTATGCCGACAACGATTACGCTCTCTGCCGATGTCTGTTAAAAGCATTGCCGGTTAAGGTATTAGTAGCACTGGCGGGTCCCGGACCTGTGTTCTGATTATCAACCTTTGACAGGAGAGTCTGTGAACGACTTATGGAAATTGCACTGGCTGGAGGCATCGGGTGATGTTGGGCCTTATAAATCGGCAATAGTCAGGGCCGCTGAGCTCGCCTGTGAGCATCTCTCCTCCGTGACGCGTGTCCCTCGTCTGGATATTCTGGTTCAGTGCATGCCGGAAGCAGTAATACCTGAGACAGGTTTTGCAGGCCGGGCTTACAGTCCCGCACTGTTCGGCATGGCCATTGACCCGGCAAATCTGAATCTGCCCGGGATGCTGGAAAATGGCACGCTGACGCGGCAGATCGTGCATGAAGTCCATCACTGTTTGCGAATGCGCGGACCGGGTTATGGCTGGACGCTGGGTGAAGCGCTGGTCAGCGAAGGTCTGGCGGGTCAGTTTGTCAGCTGGCTGCTTAACACCGCAGCAGAGCCCTGGGAGCAAGCCGTAGAACTAAGCGAATTGCAGGCTAATCCAGTGCAGCTGACCAGGCTGCAAAGCCCTCATTATGATCATTCTGCCTGGTTCTTCGGCACGGGTGATTTTCGCCGATGGTACGGCTATACGCTGGGCTACCAGATGGTTGCCGCATGGCAGCGTGATAACGCGGAATGCGCTACAGAGAAATGGTTCAGCGTGACAGCCGATGAGGTGATTGCCGCGGCGCTGGCTAAGGGGTTGCTGACAAATTGAGGATAAAAAAATGCCGCAGCAGGCTGCGGCATGTCATTTCAGATTCGCATCAGAAATCAGCTTTCAGTACCACACGGTAATTGGCTTTACCGGCGCGGACATGATCCAGCGCTTTGTTGATTTCAGACATCGGGAAGAACTCAACCTGTGGCGCAATATCCGCTCGCGAGGCGAGTCGCAGCAGCGAACGCAGCTGGCCTGGTGAGCCGGTTGAGGAACCGGTCACTGCTTTGTCGCCCAGGATCAGATCAAAAGCACTCACTTCAATCGGCTTCATCACGGCACCCACGGTGTGGAATTTACCCTGAGGTGCCAGCGCAGCGAAATAAGGTTTCCAGTCCAGGTCGACTGCTACAGTACTCAGGATCAGGTCAAAACGGCCGGCCTGCTTTTTCAGGGCTTCAGGGTCACGGCTGTTAACCACTTCATCCGCGCCCATATCCAGGATTGACTGCTTCTTATCCGGCGTTGAGCTGAACGCCACCACTTCGGCACCCATCGCGTGCAGGATTTTGATTGCGATATGGCCCAGTCCGCCGATACCAATCACACCTACACGGCTGGTCGCCGTGATGTTGCTCATCAGCAGCGGTTTAAACACGGTGATACCGCCACACAGCAGCGGACCGGCGCTCGCCACATCCAGTTTTTCCGGCAGTGGAATAACCCATTGCCAGTCAGCCCGCAGTTTCTCGGCAAAACCACCTTTGTTCATGATGGTCGGGATGCTGCCCTGCTGACAGTTAACCTGCTCGCCGTTAATACAGGCATCGCAGTGCTGACAGCTTTTTGCTGTCCAGCCGATTCCTACACGCTGGCCGACTGAAAGACCTTTGTTCTTAGCCGCTTCGCCCAGGGCTGAAACCCGGCCAATCACTTCATGTCCTGCAATCACCGGGAACTGAGAGATGCCCCATTCGTTGTCGATCATCGACAGGTCTGAGTGACAGACGCCACAATATTCAACCTGGACTTCGACTTCTTCGGCTGCCAGTTCGTTGGCATCGTACTCATAGAGTTCAAGGGCCTGGCCAGCCTGCATGGCTGCATAACTTTTAATTTTCATTCATACCTCTGCGTGATTAATCACGGACAAGTGTAACAACTGAAAGCCCGCCCTGCCTGGCCGTTGCGCTTACACCGCACTTTTTTGTCTTTTATTCAGATAATTCAGCCTTTAACCTGCGCACCTGAAAGAGTTTGTAACACCTTGAGCTGCGCGACGGCTTCCTGCATCGCATCCATCCCCTGCGTCAGTTCACGCAGGCTACCGAGATGCTTCGCAATGTCAGCGCGCTCATGGCGCGTCTGTTGATTCATGGCCGCCAGCGTATCGGCTGCACTGATACTGCGCTCTGCCATCTGCGCGGCGGTCTTCGCCGAATCACTGGCCACCAGCCGGATACGTGAAATAGTACTGACCGCCTCACCGATGTTACTGGCCGTGGCTTCGGCCTGCTCTTTTGATGAGTGCGCCAGACGACGAACTTCGCCCGCCACCACTGCAAATCCCCGCCCAGCCTCGCCTGCACGAGCCGCTTCTACTGCGGCATTCAGCGCCAGGATGTTGGTCTGAAAAGCAATATTGCTGATGCCATGCGTAATCTCATTGATGCCGTTGGAAATTTTCTCCAGATCGTCCAGACCATCATCCAGACGCCCCTGCGCCTGCTGACTCTCAGTGGCGATATTGCTGATGTTACGGATGCTGCTCTCTGCCAGGCTCAGCGTTTCGCCCTGACTCTGGGTAGCCGTTTCAAGCACCGGCAGTGCTTCCATCAGCGGCGTCAGTGCCTGCTGATAAGTGATAACCCGATCCAGCACCCGCGTCTGAATATTGTTCAGCGCTTCCCAGCGGCGCAACGCCCGCTGCGCGTAGTGTGCCGCGTAACCGGCATACTCCACCGGGAACTGGCTCATCGCTTTGACGTCATGATTAAAGAATACCAGCGCAGAGAGCGTCTGATTGATGGGCACACCCAGGATTTCGCCGAAGCTGGAAAAACCGGCGGCAGCAATGCCTTTGAAGAAATGGGCATTATGCAGCTTATCGGCATTACCGACACGACGCAGAATACAGTCGTTCATCAGGATCGCCGCGGGTTTGCCGTGCTGAGCGGTAAAAGCCTGCCACTCCTGCTGCGTCGTCTGTTTAAAGTCTTTCTCCTCCATCAGGAACAGCCGGTCACCAAACTCGAGGTCACAGAAAAACTGCACGCCACCCGATTCAATTTTGGCAATCGAGCGAATGAAGTATTCCCCACCGACTTTCACGCCAAAGGTTAACCCCTTCAGCCGTTCGGTCAGCTGCGCTTCAGTGCAGTTAAGGTGTTCACACAGCGATGCGACAAACGGCTGCTGCTGACCCTGGCGGTTAAACACAGAGGTGACGGTGCGCGCAACCGGATCGGCTTCGGCAATCAACCAGCTCTGATCGCGTGGCGTAAAGTTCTGGCTTTTAAACGGAGCAAAGGATTTTCCGGGTGCCATCTGGCAGAACACAATCACGGCCTTGCCCTGCAACACCCTGCCACCGGTACCAATCCAGGTGCCATCAAAGGTGATTTTACCGCCCGCTGAACCGCCAATCGCCAGGCACGGGAAACGCCCGCAGTTGTACCAGGCCTGCATCAGAAAGCCTTCTGACGCCGACAATCCGTCACAGTAAATCATCGCGAAAGTACGATCGGCTGAGAGCGGCATCCGCACCTGCAACCGCGCCAGCTCCTGCTGAATGGCGGTGATGCGCTGGCTGGCGGTCTGCGTGTCGGCAACATGCAGATCAACAATATGCGTCTCATGGCGTGCGATCAGTGTATCCGGCAGCCAGAGGTAGCTTCCCTCCGGGCCATTGCCATCACAGTAGGTGCTTTGCGATCTGCTGCTGCTCAGCGCGCCGTTGGAAGAGAGCGTCAACACCGTCAGGTCGGCGGAGTTGAAGCGCTGCCAGGCCTGACTGACCCGCTGAAAATCGGCTTCAGGCGGAACGAAGGTCATCAGGATCCCGCCCGCCCGCGCGCTTAAACCCATGGAGGCCAGTGAATCTGGCAACGCACGACAATCCCAGGTGCCATTGGCAGGCTGACTGCTACGCCGAAGACGGGCAACAGGCAGGCGTCTTTTGATCGTCTTAATGATCGACATATTATTATTTTCGCTTTTATTTTAGTAAGTTGCGCTTAAATTAGCGCTTTCTGGTGTGTATAAAAGGAGGGCTAAAAGCAGGTCCGTTCGCGTTCAGAACTCGTCGCGGAGTGCCGGGTTCATCAATGATCGGCGCGCTCAACGCCAGTTGGTTATCGCCAGTAGCGGGAAAACCTTTAACGATTGCTGCAGTTGGTTTAATCAATGAAGATGTTACATTTTCGTAGCATAAAATAAGCTGCAGCGTGATTTTACCGGGAAGATATAAGGATGTGCAGGTGACTGATGTTTACTGTTTGCGATACTGACTCATCAGCGCATTAATTGTAACGTCAAATGTAAATACAAAGGGGCTCACTATGGGCACTATTCACATTCGAATCGATGATGACCTGAAGACACGATCCTATGCTGCGCTCGAAAAAATGGGTGTAACTCTTTCTGATGCGCTGCGCCTGATGCCTGAATATATTGCAGATAATGAACGTCTTCCCTTTAAGCAAACGTTACTCAGTGACGAAGATGCGGCGTTAGCAGACATAGTCAAAGAACGCCTGCGAAACCCTGAGCCTGTCAGGATCACGCTGGACAAGCTTTAATGCCCTGGCAGCTTGAGTGTGATCAGAGGGCACTGAAAGAGTGGCGCAAGCTGGGCCCGACAGTACGTGAACAGCTTAAAAAGAAGCTGGCTGAGTGCCCTGAGTCACCCGGAATTGAGGCGAACAAACTCAGCGGGATGCCTGAGTGCGATAAGATCAAGCTAAAGTCATCCGGTTATCGACTTGTATATCAGGTTATTGATAACCGGTTGGTCGTTTTTGTGGTAGCTATCGGGAAAAGAGAGCGCTCAGAGGTTTATTCTGCCGCTTCCAGGCGTCTCTCTTAAACAGGCGACTTCACAGCTAAAAAACAAAGCGGCGCTATTCCTGTTTACCTGTCACTCTGCTGGTGCCAGTGCTGTTCGCAGCGCTCCCGTGCTTCAGCGGGCAGATCACGTAAATCAGGCAGCGTATCGCCAGAACCGTAGCCCATTGATCCCGTTGCTTCCTGCTGTTCATCCTGCGCGGCGAACGTGATTTTCTCATCCAGCTGCTGCCAGCTATCGCCCTGCTGCCGGTAGATCACAGCAAAGGTGGGCGTCTGTGCATCATCGCCGTAAATTTCATATTTCTGCTTCTGCTCGTCAGAACCCAGCTCAAGCGTGTCGATTAAGGTCGCATTACTCATAGCACTCTCCTTTTTCGTCAGGTCTGTAAGCGTAGTTCATCACCCATGGCCCTGCCGCCACTATTCCCCGGCGAAAAATTAACATTTTTCTTATCAACGTCTTAGGTATGTGCATTTGCATAAACGAAGCGGGCGACTATGCTTGCAGATGTGACTAGCTAGTCCTTTTTATCTAATGGAACGTTGATATGAGGTCTTCCTATGACACAACAGAAATACAGAGGTGGTGCCGGCAATTTTGCCAACGATCCAGAACGGGCGAGTGAAGCTGGCAGTGCAGGAGGCAGGGTCAGTGGGGGAAA
>Ga0265798_10008300_pt1 | contig 13260 bp, 10 predicted proteins | sample P3T30metagenome_FD_192430 | JGI IMG/M metagenome (GOLD analysis project Ga0265798, IMG submission 192430) | Plant litter microbial communities from East Loma Ridge, Irvine, California - P3 T30 | ecosystem: Environmental > Terrestrial > Plant litter > Unclassified | place: USA: California...
ATCGCCGACTTTCAAGCTGGCGCTGAGGACGCCTTCGTTACGACCGCGGAATATCGCCAGGGCACGGTGCGACGGAGCACTTTTGAGCTTTTCGTCATGCTCGAAGTAGTCGCGGAACTTGGCGCCTTCGGTTTCTTTGCCGGCGACAACCCGCGCGCTGAGCGTGGCGTTGTCCTTCAGGTAGCCGCGCAGGTTGCTGAGCAGGCTGGCGTCCTCGGCGAAGCGCTCCATGAGGATGTACTTGGCGCCTTCCAGCACGGCCTTGGTGTCGGCGAAGCCTTTCTCTGCATCAACGAAACGTGCCGCCTCGGTTTCCGGGGCCAGGCTCGGGTCGTTGAAGAGTGCGTCGGCCAGCTCGCCAAGACCGGCCTCTAGAGCAATCTGGCCCTTGGTGCGGCGCTTCTGTTTGTACGGCAGGTAGAGGTCTTCGAGACGCGTCTTGGTGTCGGCGAGGTTGATTTCGCGGGTCAGCTCAGGGGTCAGTTTGCCCTGTTCCTCGATGCTGGCAAGGATGCTGGCGCGGCGATCATCGAGTTCGCGCAGGTAACGCAGGCGCTCTTCCAGGTTACGCAGCTGGGTATCGTCGAGGCTGCCGGTGACTTCCTTGCGGTAGCGTGCAATGAACGGCACGGTGGAGCCTTCGTCGAGCAGTGCGACGGCGGCAGCGACCTGTTGCGGGCGCACGCCCAGTTCTTCGGCGATACGGTTGTTGATGCTGAGCATAGAAAGAATAAACCTACCCTGAAACGAACAAGAACCGGCCTCGCTCATGATGGCCGGACGATAAAGCGGCGCATTATAGCCACGCCCGAAGGCGCGCATGCCACCCGCCGCGCGCTGCTGTCAGACCCCGAAACGGGTTGAAGTGCGCCAAGGGCAGCGAAAAATCTGCTAACAATGGACAATACGTGGTCTATACGGCCTCTGAGCCATAATGCCGCCGTTGGAATCGGACGCGCCGCGTCGCGGATTCTCGGTCAAGGAGCCCCTATGAGCAGCACAGCAGCACAACCGGTCGAAGGTGAGAAGATCCTGATTGTCGACGACGATGCCCGTCTGCGGCGTCTGCTCGAGCGTTTCTTCGACGAGCAAGGCTACCGCGTGCGTGCGGTGGAGAACGTCGAACAGATGGATCGTCTGCTGTCGCGCGAACTGTTCAACCTGGTGGTGCTCGATCTGATGCTACCCGGCGAGGACGGCATGAGTGCCTGCCGCCGCCTGCGCGCATCCAACAACCAGGTGCCGATCATCATGCTCACCGCCAAGGGCGACGAGGGCAGCCGTATTCAGGGCCTGGAGCTGGGCGCCGACGATTACCTGGCCAAGCCGTTCAATCCCCGTGAGCTGCTGGCGCGGATCAAGGCCGTGCTGCGGCGCCAAGCGCCGGTCGTGCCAGGCGCGCCGGGCAGCGAAGACGAGAGTGTCACCTTTGGTGATTACGAATTGTCGCTGGCTACCCGCGAACTGAAGAAGGGCGAGGAAGTACACATGCTCACCACGGGTGAGTTCGCCGTCCTCAAGGCGCTGGTGCAGCATGCCCGTGAACCACTGACCCGCGACAAGCTGATGAACCTGGCCCGCGGCCGTGAGTGGGACGCCCTGGAGCGCTCCATCGACGTGCAGATTTCCCGTCTGCGTCGACTGATCGAGCCGGACCCTTCCAAACCTCGCTATATCCAGACGGTCTGGGGCGTGGGCTACGTATTCGTGCCGGACGGCAACAAGTAGTTTTCTTCCTGTAGGTTGGGCGGCGTGCTTGCCGTCCAGCATCCACCCAGCCTGCGTTCTGTCAGGCTTGGCACCGCCCCGCCCGACCCGTCGATGGATTGCGCCGTTACTCTATGAAAGCCCCGCTGTGGTTCCCACAAAGCTTCTTCTCGCGCACCCTCTGGTTGGTGCTGATCGTCGTGCTGTTCTCCAAGGCGCTCACCCTGGTCTATCTGCTGATGAACGAGGATGTGCTCGTTGACCGGCAGTACAGTCACGGCGCGGCCCTGACGCTGCGCGCCTACTGGGCGGCTGATCCTGAGGTGCGAACCACCATCGCCGACGCTGCGGGGCTCAAGCGAGTGCCGCGTACCGAGGTGCCGGCCAGTGAGGAACACTGGCCCTACAGCGAGATTTTCCAGCGTCAGATGCAGTCCGAGCTCGGCCCGCTTACCGAGACGCGGGTGCGCGCGAAGAGCCCGCCAGCCTTGTGGGTGCATGCCCCAACGCTCGGCGAAGACTGGATTCGTGTGCCGCTCTATCCCCATCCGTTACGAGGCCAGCGCATCTGGAGCGTGCTCGGCTGGTTCCTCGGCATCGGTTTGCTGTCGACGGCAGCCGCATGGATTTTCGTGAGACAGCTCAGTGCGCCGCTCAAGCGTCTGGTAGTCGCAGCCCGGCAGTTGGGCCAGGGACGCAGCGTGCGCTTGCCGGTCAGCGACACTCCAAGCGAGATGACCGAGGTATACCGGGCCTTCAACCAGATGGCCGAGGATGTCGAGCAGGCGGCCCGCGAACGTGAGTTGATGCTCGCCGGGGTTTCCCATGACCTGCGCACGCCGCTGACAAGGCTGCGCCTGTCCCTGGAGTTTCTCGATAACGACTCCGAGCTGACCGACGACATGGTGCGCGACATCGAGGACATGGACGCTATCCTCGACCAGTTCCTGGCCTTCATCCGCGATGGGCGTGACGAGCCGGTTGAAGAAGTAAGCCTGCCTGGGCTGATCCGCGAGGTGGTCGCGCCCTACAACCAGAAGCAGGAGCAGGTACGCCTGTGCCTCGAAGCCGTGCCTGCGTTTCCGCTACGTCGCGTGTCGATCAAGCGGCTGATCGTCAATCTGCTCGAGAATGCCTTGCGCTATGGCGGCAGTGCTGTGGAGATTGTCCTCTCCGTCGCCGATGACAGCAGCGCGCCTTATGTGGTGCTGAGCGTGCTGGATCGGGGCACCGGCATCGACCCGAGCGAACTCGGCAATATCGTCAACCCGTTCATTCGCGGCGACCGTGCCCGGGGCGGGCAGGGCGCCGGTTTGGGGCTGGCTATCGTCAAACGCATCGCCGCTCTGCACGGTGGCAGTGTCGAATTGCGCAACCGTTCCGGTGGTGGGCTGGAGGCACGAATCTGTCTGCCGTTGGGCCTGCTGCTGCCGCGCGACGCGGTGTGATTCTCGCCTAGCCGGTGATTCACGGCATGTGACTGCACAGCGCACACACGCTGCTCTATGCTGTGCTGGCGTATTGACAGAGATTTCGCATGCCCCGCACATCCCAACAGCTGCCTTTCTGGACCTGGTGGTTGCCACTCCCGGTATTCCACCTGGCCACCCTGCTTTCCCTTGTTACCCAAGTTGAAGGTGGGTTGGCGATCTTTTATCTGCCATTTGCCCTGGGATTGGCGCTCGCGCTCTGGTGGGGCCCGCGGGTGCTGGCGGCGCTGTACGTCAATTCAATTATCTGTACGCCTCTGTGGGGGCTTGATTGGCATTGGGCGCCTGTGCACGCCCTGCCGGAGATGCTGGGCGTTGCGCTCTCTTACCTGCTGCTGCGTTGGCGACCTTTCGATGCGGCCTTGCCGGATATCAGCCACCTGCTGCGTTTCACGCTGCTGGGGGTGTTGCTGCCGGCAGCACTCACCAGCCTGGCGCTGCTGTGCAACCTGTTGGTGTTGGGTGGGCTTCCAGCCCATGAAGCTCCGCGGGTAGCTATTGCGCTGTGGCTAGCAGACAGCCTGACCGCCCTGATGATTTCCATCCCGCTGCTGACGTACCTGAGCCCGTGGTTGCGCCGCCGTGGCTGGCTGCAGCCACAGGAGGGCCTTGCGGCGCCGCAGCAGGAAGTGCCTGCGTTGTTGCGCACCCTGCCACCGAAGCTGCTGCTCCTGGCAATATTGGTGGGCATACCGGTGCTGCTGGCATTCTTACCGCTGACGTTGAAACTGCCGTTGATTGGTCTGGTCATGCTGAGCCTGGCGATGGTGTGGGGCTTCTCAGGCGCGTTGTGTGGCGCCGCGGTGAGTGTGCTGAGCGTCCTCACCTTGCCGTGGTTTCGTGACGTCTACAGCAGCGCCCGGTGGATAGACCCGCAGCAACTGGAACTGCATTTCAGCGTCCTGTTGTTTACCGTGTCGGCGCTGCTGGTCGGGCGTAGCCTCACCGATCTGCGCCTGGCGCTGAGCCGCAGCGCAGCGATGCAGCAACAATTGGCACTGGCCAATCTGGCGTTGGACGCCAGCCCGTTGGGCGTGGTGATCGCCGATGCGCGCCGCGAAGAGTTGCCGCTTATCTACTGCAACCCCTCGTTCGAGCGCATCACCGGGCAGGACGCTCAGGGCAGCCTGGGGCAGGGCCTACGCCGTCTGCTGCGGGACGAGCAGCGCTATGAAGATATGCGGGTGCTGGAAGCCGCCATCCGCCGCGGTACGCCTGGCAACGCGGTGCTGCAGCTGCAGCGCAAGGACGGACAGCCGTTCTGGAGCGAGGTGATCCTTGCGCCCATGCACGACGAGCACGGCCTCAGCCACTTCATCGTCATGCAGCAGGATGTCACCGCTCGCGAGCAGTTGGCCCAGGAGGTGGCTCGCCAGCGCGAGGAGCTGCTGCAGCAGAGTCACCTGTTCAGCCAGACCGAAGACATCGCCGACATTGGTGGATGGGTGCTCAACCTGCAGGATATGAGCATGTATTGGAGTCTCGGCTGCTTCAAGATTTACGAGCTTGATCCACGAAATGCGCCGCTTACTTTCCAGCAATCGGTCGGCCAGTTCGATGCGGCTGGCCAAGCGCTCGCCCACCAGACTCTGCAGGAAATGATCGAGGGCGGTGAGCGTTTCGATATCGAGGTGCGCGTCACCACCTTTCTGGGCAAGACACGCTGGATCCGTTTGCGCGGAGCGGCAGAGCGAGATGGCGCCGAGCTGGTTCGTCTGTATGGCGCCGTCCAGGACATCACCACGCGGCGCCGTACCGAGCAGCAGTTGCGCGAACGTGATGATCGCCTGCGGTTGTTCTTCGAAGCGCCACTGATCGGCATGGCGCTGATTACCCCTACGTTTGGCTGGGAGGAAGTCAACCTCAAGCTGTGCAGCATCCTCGGCCGCAGCCGCGAACAGTTGCTCGAGAGCAGTTGGCAAAGCATCAGCGTGGCGGACGATCTCAACGCCGAGCGATGGCTGTTCGATGATGTGTTGCAGGGAAGGCGTGAAGGTTTCGAGCGCGATCGGCGTTTTATCCGCCCGGATGGCAGCGAAGTGCACACTCGGCTCAACTTGCGTGCCGTGCGCCGGGGCAGCGCGGCAATCAGTATGTTTCTGCTGCTGGTCGAGGACATCAGTGCGCGCTTCGAGGCTGAGGCGCGTTATCGCACCATTGTTGAGCACGCCCCTGAAGCGATCCTGCTGTATACCGAAGACGGCGGTATGGTCGATTTCAACGAGAACGCACTGCGCCTGTTCGGCTGCCGCCGGGAGGAGCTGCTTCGCCGCCGGCCCTTCGAGCTGAGCCCGTTGAGGCAGCCAAACGGCGTGCTCTCGGTCGAGGCGGAAAAGGGTTATCTGACGGCCGCGTTAAGCGGTGAGGTGCCAGTGTTCGAGTGGACGCATCGAGACAGCAGCGGGCGGCACTTTCCTTGCGAGGTGCGTCTGGTACGTCTGCCTGGGGAAGCTGCGCTGATTCGTTGCAGCATTACGGATATATCGGAGCGTCAGCGCTACCAGCGAGAAATCGAACGCCTCGCCTTCAGCGATGAATTGACCGGACTACCCAATCGCCGGCTGCTGCTCGACCGTCTGCAGCACGCCATGGACCGGGAAATGCGCGAGGGCAACCTGGGGGCGTTGCTGTTCATCGATCTCGATCACTTCAAAACGGTCAACGACAGCCTGGGGCATGTGGTGGGCGACGGCTTATTGCGGGAGGTCACGGCGCGCCTAGCAGGTCAGCTGCGTACCGAAGATACGCTGGCGCGTATGGGCGGAGACGAATTCGTGGTGCTGCTCGAAGCACTGGGCGTCAATCCGGAGTTGGCGGGAGAGCAGGCCGCTATGACGGCGGAGCGGCTGTTGCAAAGCCTGCAGTCGCCGTGTCTGGTGGATGGCCACGAGTTATCGGTCAGTGCCAGTATTGGCATCACCCTGCATCCGTTTGGCAAGCAGAACGCTGCCGACGTCATGAAGCAAGCGGACACCGCCATGTACCGGGCCAAGCAGGCGGGCCGCAATGCTCTGCATTTCTTTGCGCCAGCGATGCAGGCAGCCATCGATGAGCGATTACAGATGCAGGGTGACTTGCGCCAGGCTATCGCCCGGAACCAGCTTTATCTCGCGTTTCAGCCGCAGCTGCAGCTCAGCGGTGGGCGCGTTATCGGCGCCGAAGTGCTGGCGCGCTGGCATCACCCTGAGCGCGGCGAAGTACCGCCGGGGCAGTTCATCCCGCTGGCAGAAGAAACCGGGCTGATCCAGGAGATTGGCAACTGGGTGCTTGAGCAAGCCTGTGCAACCCTGCAACGCTGGCTGCCGGAGCGGCCGCAACTGGTACTGGCGGTGAACCTCAGCCCGCGCGAGCTGCGCAGCCGCGGTTGCGTTGTGCGGATACGCGATTGCCTGCAGCGCTATGCCGTGCCGGCCGCCGCACTGGAACTGGAAATCACCGAGGGCGTGCTCCTCGAAGATGTCGAGCAGTGCATTGCCAATATGCAGGCGCTCAAGGTGTTGGGCATGCGTTTTTCCATCGACGACTTCGGAACGGGATATTCATCGCTGACCTACCTCAAACGGCTGCCGCTGAATCGACTGAAGATCGATCGCAGCTTCACCCAGGATCTAGGCGACAGCGAGACCAGCAGCAACGCGCTGCTGGTCGAAACCATCCTCGTGATTGCCCGCAATCTCGGCCTCGAGTGTGTGGCCGAAGGAATAGAGACGCCCGAGCAGCTCGACCACCTTAAAACGCTGGGTTGCGAATTCGGCCAGGGCTACCTGCTGGGCCGGCCTATGGCCGAGGCGGATTTCCAGATCTGGCTAGAGGCGCAGTCGCCCACGCCTTAGTGGGTTGCGCTACCAGGCGAGTGTATTGCGCTCCAACCGCGCCAAACGGCCATACGGCCAGGCGAAGTTGGCGTCGCCGTGGCCGCTGGGCAAGTCGCCGTAGAGCGGGATGCCGAAGGGTTCGAGGTATTCGCAGATGATTTCCTCGATGCTGTGCAGCACGCCGCGCCGGGGGCAATCGGTGAAACTGCCCAGGCACACCGCGGCCGGACGTTGCTCGCCGAAGCTTTCGAACAGCTGCCAGAAGCTGCGTTCCAGGCGGTAGTAGGGCTCGCCGACATCTTCGAGGATCAGAATCGCGTTATCCGGCAACTGCATACTGGCGACCGTGCCGCAGCCGCTGGCCAGGGCGGTGAGATTGCCGCCAACCAGCGGGCCTTCTACCTGCGCTTCGGGCCCGCTGATGTGGCGTACCGGCAGGGGCTGGCCGCGATCCTGCAGCACATCCCACAACGAGCGCATGGAGGCCAGCCGCTCGCGCTGACCGGTTGGCGCGGACAGCGCCTGCAAGCCAAGCGCGGTGGTGACTGGCCCGTGGATGGCAGGCAGCCCATGACGGCCGAAAGCATCGAGCAGCAACGACAGGTCGGAGTAGCCGATCAGTGGGCGCGCGCTGGCGTTCTGCAGCAGCGACCAGTCGATACCCGGCAGCAATTGCGCGCAGCCGTAACCGCCACGCAGGCACCAGACGGCATCGATATTTGGCAGCGAGAAGGCTTCATGCAAGTCCTCCAGGCGCTGCGCCGGGGTGCCGGCCAGGTAGCGGTGACGGGCGCGCGTATGGCGGCCCAGGTGGTAGTCGATGCCCTGCACCTCAAGCTGCGCCAAGGTCGCGTCGAACACCTCATCGGCAACGGCCGAGGCGGGGGCGATCAGGGCCAGGCGGCCAGCGAATGGCGTGCTCATCCTTTGCCCTTGGTGCGGGTCAGGTTGGGGCCGCCGTTCTTTTCCAGGTACTGGATGATCATCCCGGCCACATCCTTGCCGGTGGTGACCTCAATGCCTTCCAGGCCGGGCGAGGAGTTCACTTCCATGACCAGCGGGCCGTGGTTGGAGCGCAGGATGTCGACGCCTGCTACCGACAGGCCCATGACCTTGGCCGCACGGATCGCGGTCATGCGTTCCTCGGGGGTGATCTTGATCAGGCTGGCGGTGCCGCCGCGATGCAGGTTGGAGCGGAACTCGCCCGGCTTGGCCTGGCGTTTCATCGCCGCGATGACCTTGTCGCCGACCACGAAGCAGCGGATGTCGGCACCGCCGGCTTCCTTGATGTACTCCTGCACCATGATGTTCTGCTTGAGGCCCATGAACGCCTCGATCACCGACTCGGCGGCCTTCTCGGTTTCACACAGCACTACGCCGATGCCCTGGGTGCCTTCCAGCACCTTGATCACCAAGGGGGCGCCGTTGACCATCTGGATCAGGTCAGGAATATCGTCTGGCGAGTGGGCAAACCCGGTCACCGGCAGGCCGACGCCGCGTCGCGACAGCAGTTGCAGCGAGCGCAGCTTGTCCCGCGAGCGGGCGATGGCCACCGATTCGTTGAGCGGCACGACGCCCATCATTTCGAACTGGCGCAGCACCGCGCAGCCGTAGAAGGTGACCGAGGCGCCAATACGCGGGATCACCGCGTCGAAATCTTCCAGCGGTTTGCCGCGATAGTGGATCTGCGGCTTGTGGCTGGCGATGTTCATATAGGCGCGCAGGGTGTCGATAACCACCACTTCATGGCCGCGCTGCTGCCCGGCTTCAACCAGGCGGCGGGTGGAATACAGGCGCGGATTGCGCGACAGCACAGCGATTTTCATTGGGCACCGCTAAGGTCGGTAAGCGAAGGTTTTTCTTGCACGTAGGTTAGCGCCGGGTTGACCACCAGTTGGCCGTCGATCAGCGCTTTGGAACCGAGCAACATGCGGTAGCGCATGGTCTTGCGGCTGGCCAGTGTGAACTCCACCGGCCATGACAAATCACCGAGCATCAGGCTGGTACGAATAACGTAGCGGCTTTGTGCCTGGCCATTGGAACTCTTGATGCTTTTCACCGTTACCAGGCGCGCTTCGCAACGATGGCGACGCTGCACCTGGGTGCCGATGTAGGCTGTGAAACGCACCCATTCTTCACCCTCGCGCTCGAAGGTCTGAATGTCGCTTGCGTGCAGGCTGGATGTGCTGGCTCCGGTGTCTATCTTGGCGCGCAGGCCGATGATGCCGAGGTCAGGCAGGTTGACCCATTCGCGCAGGCCGATCACGTTGAGGTGGTCGAATGTCTTCAAGAAAGGCTTCCGTGGCTGCTGGATCTGGCGCGATGGCGATGGCGCTCATGGTACTGAAATGCGCTGAGATGCGCGCCTGTCAGTGGGCGGTATCGGCTGCGCGCCAGGCGGCGTCGGCAATCACTGGTAGCCCCTTGAATTGCGGCTTGGCAAACAGGTAGCCCTGCATCAGTTCGATCCCGCTGTCGGCGAGAAAGTCCCGCTCACCAGTGGTCTCGATGCCTTCCGCGATAACCTGGACGCCGAGGTCGCTGCACATGGCGACGATGCCGCGCACGATGGCCTGGCGGGCCCGGTCCTGATCGACGCCGCGAATCAGCGCCATGTCCAGCTTGATCAGGTCGGGCTGGAAATCAGCGAGCAGTGTGAGGCCCGAATAACCGGCTCCGAAGTCATCGATCGCCGTCTTGAAGCCGAATTCCTGATACTGACGCAGGATGTTGGTCAGGTGCCGGCTGTCCTGCAGGTGATCGCTCTCGATGGTTTCGAAGATCAGCTTGTCCAGCGGAAAGTTGTGCTGCCGGGCCGCCTCCAGGGTGCTGCGGATGCACAGCTCGGGGCGGTACACGGCATTGGGCAGAAAGTTGATCGACAAAAACGATTGCATGCCCAGTTGCATCGCTTCGGCGATCGCCTGGGTGCGGCAACGCTGGTCGAACCGATAGCGGTTGTTGTCGTTGACCCGGTCGAGCACGCTCAGCGCGCCTTCACCCGCGGGCCCGCGCACCAGCGCCTCGTGGGCGAACACGTCGCGGGTACGGATGTCGACGATGGGCTGGAAGGCGAAATTGAACGCGAAATCCAGCTCGGGGCTGGCCTGGCAGCCGCGGCATTTTTCGGGATGGGTCAGGTCACTGGGAAAATGGGTCACTGCAACTCCGCAACGGCTGGTGCTCGATCAAATACTTGTGTCGTTGTGACAATAGAGACAGGCTGATGTACCAGCAAATTATGACGGCAATTCATTCAGCGGTGAGGTGATGGTGGCAAAGCAGGATACCGATGACAAGGTACGCTTGGACAAGTGGCTATGGGCCGCGCGCTTCTTCAAGACGCGCGCGCTGGCCAAGGCGGCGATCGAGGGCGGCAAGGTGCACTGCCGTGGCGAGCGCTGCAAACCTGGCAAGGAGCCGAAGGTGGGCGAGGAGTATGTGATTCGCACTGGTTTCGATGAGCGCACGGTGGTCGTCCAAGCGCTGTCGGTGGTGCGTCGCGGAGCGCCGGAAGCTCAGGCGTTGTATGCCGAAACCGGCGAAAGCATCGTGCGCCGCGAGCGCGCCGCCGAGCAGCGCAAGGCTGGCGCCCTCGGCGTACAGACCGAGGGCCGGCCGAGCAAGAAGCAGCGCCGGCAGCTGTTCTATCTGCGCGGCGGCTCCGGCGACTGGGTGGAGTAGGGCGTCAGCGCCCGCCAATCAGGCTGATCGAACCGAGCAGCGGCAGCTTGGCCAGGCCGCGTGCCAGCGGTGCGGTCAGTCGCTCCAGCGCAGCACTGGCGCGGAAGGCCAGGGGCGTGTAGCAGCTCCAGGCGATACCCAGCACGCTGAGCAGTACGCCGCCGACCAGCGCATCCGCACCCCAGTGGGCACCCGCGACGAGGCGTGGCAGCATGCCGATCACCGCAACCACCCAGACCAGCGCTCGGCGCCAGCCGGCCACGAAGAAGCTGCAGAACATCGCCCAAACCATCAGCACCGAGGCGTGGTCACCGGGGAAGCTACGGCTGGCACTGTCTTTCAGGTCCCAACGTTCTTCCCAGGCCGGGAACATTTCGGTGAGTCGAGCGCTGCCTTCTATCAGCAGCGAAGGACTGGCGTGCTGCCAGCCCATGTACTCGACAAGGTCGGCGAACCCGACGCGCATCAACAACATGACGATGAGCGCCACAAGGAAGGCATACAGCCCGGTGCGTACCTGCGCCGCCGGGAATATCAGGCCGGCGCGTAGCATGATGGCCAGCATCACCACGCCAACACCGGCGTCCACCGGTCGCATACTGCCGATGGCCCAGACGTGCGCCCACACGCCGGCGGCATGCACCGGGTCGTTGAGCAGGTGGAACAGCCAGAGATCGAATTGATTCCAGTAGACGCGGGTTACCGGCCACAGCCAGCTGGCAAACAACACGGCAATGCAGAGGTGACTGATGATCAGCGCGCGAGGGCGCCATTGAGCGTTTAGAGCGAGGTGCATGGCGAAGGGCTTTCAAGGAAAACCGCCGATTTTAGGCAGCCGATTCGCCATGCTGTGGGCTTTCACGGACTTGTTCAGCGCGGGTTCAGGCTCGCGCAGCATGGCCGTTCTTCGCATTCAGCTTGGTAGACGTCACATTTGCGCCTAAAATTGCCCGCCCCCAGGCCTGTCGGTAAAACCGCCGGTCTGTCTCGCATCTATAAGCAGGCGATCCGTTATGTCCGACTTCACCCAACGTTTTCTTTTCGACGACACCGATGTGCGCGGTGAATTGGTCGGGCTGTCCGGCAGTTACCAACAGGTGCTGGCCAAGCATGATTACCCGCGCCCGGTTGCGCAGTTGCTTGGCGAACTGCTGGCTGCGGCATCGCTGCTGGTCGGTACGCTGAAGTTCGACGGCCTGCTGGTGCTGCAAGTGCGCTCGGAAGGCCCGGTGCCGCTGTTGATGGTGGAGTGCTCCAGTGAAGGCGAAGTGCGCGGTATCGCCCGCTATGAAGCCGAGCGCATCGCCGACGGCGACGGCCTCTTGCAACTGATGCCCAACGGCGTGATGGCCATGACCGTCGATCCCAAGCAGGGCCAGCGCTACCAGGGCATCGTCTCGCTGGAAGGCGACACCCTGGCAAATTGCCTGACCAACTATTTCGCCACCTCCGAACAACTGGCTACGCGTTTCTGGCTGTGCGCCGACGGAATGCGCGCGCGCGGTTTCCTGCTGCAGCAACTGCCTGCCGATCGTCTAACCGATGATGAAGAGCGCGCTGCCAGCTGGGAGCACCTGGTGGCTCTTGCCGATACCCTGCAAAACGAGGAGTTGCTGGGCCTGGACAATGAAACCGTGCTGCACCGTCTCTATCATCAGGAGACGGTGCGCGTGTTCGATCCGCGGCTTATTCAGTTCCGTTGTAGCTGCTCGCGTGAACGCTCTGCCAAAGCGCTGGTCAGTTTAGGGCAGGCCGATGCCGAGCTGCTGCTCAGCGAGCATCACGGCCGCGTGGAAATCGACTGCCAATTCTGCAATGAGCGCTATGGGTTTGATGCCGCCGACATCGCCCAGCTGTTCGCCGGTGGAGGCAGCCAGCAGCCCTCTGACACCCGTCATTGAGGCCTGCCAGCAACGCGTAGGGTGTTCTGATTGGGGGCTGCACCCGTGGCCCGCTTTTCTGGCATAATCCGCGCACTTTTTTAGCTGTAGTCTGCTTTTGGCATGACTACAAACGTTTGGAAGACTCGGCCGTTCGGCCGACGGGGACTTACATGACGCAAGCCAACAACGCTGTGTACACCGACATCAGCACCGCTCAACTGGTCGAGGAAGCGCTTCGTCGCGGTGAGGGCGAACTGGCGTCCACTGGTGCTCTGGTTGTACGCACCGGCCACCGTACCGGGCGTTCTCCGGTCGACCGTTTCATCGTCGATGAGCCGAGCACTTCGGCCGACATCGGCTGGGGCCCGATCAATCGCAAGTTTCCGGCGGACAAGTTCGACGCCCTGTGGGATCGCGTGCAAGCGTTCTCCAACGCCCAGGACAGCTTCGTTTCCCACGTTCATGTAGGTTCCGCCGAAGCCCACTACCTGCCCGTCAAGATGACCACTGCCACCGCTTGGCAGAACCTCTTCGGCCGTCAGCTGTTCATCGAACCGAGCCAGTACAACCCGTCTGGCAAGCAGGAGTGGCAAGTACTCAACGTTGCCAACTTCGAATGCGTGCCTGAGCGTGACGGCACCAATTCCGACGGTTGCGTGATCATCAACTTCGCTCAGAAGA
>Ga0265798_10008301_pt1 | contig 13259 bp, 7 predicted proteins | sample P3T30metagenome_FD_192430 | JGI IMG/M metagenome (GOLD analysis project Ga0265798, IMG submission 192430) | Plant litter microbial communities from East Loma Ridge, Irvine, California - P3 T30 | ecosystem: Environmental > Terrestrial > Plant litter > Unclassified | place: USA: California...
CATGATCGTCCAGAACGCCGGCGAAGAGCCATCGGTCGTCGTTGCAGCAGTGTTGGCCGGCACCGGCAACTACGGCTACAACGCTGCCAACGGCACCTACGGCGACATGGTCGAAATGGGCGTGCTCGATCCTGCCAAGGTCACCCGTTCGGCTCTGCAAAATGCAGCGTCGATCGCCGGCCTGATGCTGACCACCGACTGCATGGTGTCGGAACTGGCTGAAGACAAGCCAGCCGGCGGCATGGGCGGCATGGGTGGTATGGGCGGCATGGGCGGCATGGACGGCATGATGTAATCAAGCCGGTCGCCTGGCGCGCCGCGGCAACGCAGGCGCGCCAAGCCTCCACGAAAAAAGCCCGCGAGGTTCACGCCTCGCGGGCTTTTTGCTGTCCGGCGCACCGGGACATAGGATGCGGAGAATCAGTTCCTGGCGCGCGGTCCCTTGCGGCGCAGCCACAGCATGGCGGCCAAGGCCGCACCGCCCAGCCACAGGGTGCCGGGTTCCGGTACGTGGACCGGATCGTTCGGCTCGACGTCGGTATCGTCCGGAGGCAGGCCTGGGTCGCCCGGGGTGCCTGGGGTGCCTGGCGTGCCTGGGGTACCTGGGGTACCTGGGATGCCAGGAATACCCGGGATTCCCGGCGTATCGGGTCCACCCGGCGTGCCAGGCACACCCGGGGTGGGCGGTGGCAGCTCGGGGTTGGGTCCTGGACCGGGACCGGGACCGGTTTCCGGCACAGGGGGAGTCGGCGTGTCCGGCTGTCCGCCGCCGGGCGTGTCTTCACCACGGCCGCCCGAATCGCCGGGATTGCCGCTGCCGCCAGTGTTGCCGTCGCCATTGCCAGCGCTGTCGCTGCCGGGCGTCTGGCTGCCGGCCGGCGTGTCGTTCGACGGCGGCGTTGCGCCATCGCCGCTTCCTCCGCTTCCTCCGCCCAGCGTGCCGCCGCTCGAGATGCCCGAGCCATAGCGCGCCGGCGGGCCGCCCATCAGGTCGGCCAGGCGCGGCCGCGCGGCCGGCGCGGCGCCCGCCAGCAGGCCGGCGCCATTCGGGAACACGCTGGTCGAGTAGCGCGATCCCGCGGCCGGACCGTCATCGAGTCCTTCCAGGCCGGCCGCCACCGCCATCATCCCGCCGCCGTCCTCGGCGACGAAGGAATCGAGCTCCGTCTCGGTCGGGCCATTGGCTTCGACCGGATACATCGGCACATCCGAAATGCGGTTCGCGCAGCGCGCCCGCATCTCGCTCCTGCCGTCGCTCAACAGGGTTTCCCCCGGCGCCAGCATGAGTTTCTTCTTGGTCCAGTACACCTGGTCGCCCTTGCGGTACGAGACGTACACGGCGCGCGGCGCGGTGACGGTGACCGCGCGCGCATTGGCGACGTCGAAGCCCACGTAGTGCGCCGCGACCACGGCGTCGGTGCGGATGACGCGCGCTAGCTCTTCCTTGTCCGCCACGCCGCCGGGAATGATCGAGAACGGATAGATGCGCCGCGCGGCGCCCTGCTCGGCGGCCGGCGCCGGGCGGGTGGCCGCAGGCACGGCGGCAGCGCGGTAGTTGGATCCGACGTGGGTGACCTCGTCCGCCCGGCGGTCCAGCCGCGTCCAGTCGACGTCCAGCGGCGGCGCCAGCACGCCGGCAACGCCCACGGCAAGGCCCAGCATGGCGAGCGCGCCAAGACGCTTTTCGCGTTGCGACGCCTTGACGAGGCGGCGACTGTAAGCAGAGCGGCGGCGATCCATGAGGGGTAAGTAGAGTAGGAGTGATCCTACAGAATAGCATTATTTCTACAAATAAATTCCGGTTCCATGGTGAAAAAGTTGATTTCGTGGCGAAAACCACGAATTACTTTCTGTAAGGAAATATTCCGGACGACGGGCTCAAAACAACGTTGCAATGCCCTTGCGTTTCGCGCAAATCATGCCCTGTTCTAAGCGCCTCGCGTGTTGCTGGTCGAACACGCATGGTTTACCATGACCGCCTGCCTTCACGAGACCTGCCATGTCGACACGCGCCGCTTCTCCTTCCCCCTTGCGCCTGACCATCGCTGCACTGATGCTGTGCTGCGCCGTTGCCGGCTGCAAGCGCGCCGAGCGTGAAGCGCGGCCCGCGCCCGCCCCGGCCGCGCCAAGCGTCCAGGCGCCAGCGCACACCAAACAGGACGCGATGGACTCGCTGCTGGCGCTGCCGGAACTGCAGGCCTGGTCGCGCCAGATCGAACAGCGCAGCAAGGGCAAGGCGCACGGCGCCGTGATCGAGGACGATCCGGTCCCGCGCGAAGTCAACGGCAAGAAGTATTACCAGCTGAGTTTTGTCGAGAACCGCGCCGAGGACGCGCGCCGCCGCGAGAGCTTCCTGGTGGCCCAGGACGGCAGCGAGATCCTGGTCGACGACACCGATTCGGATACTCTCCTCAGCCTGCAGGAATGGCGCCGCACCATCGAGCGCGTGGACCTCAAGAGCGCCAACTGACGGCGCCCTCCCGGCGGTGTCAGCTGTCCAGATGGGAGATGAGCAGCCGGCGTGGATCCTTGCCTGTCTCCGGCCCATGCTGGCCATCGACCGAGATCCCCACCGCCATGATGTCGATCAGCAGCAGCTGCAGGATGCGCGAGATCATCGACAGGAAGCTGGTGCTGTCCTCGCTGTGATCGACCGCCAGGCACACGCTGGCCTTGCGCGCCAGCGGCGACTGGCTGTTGCTGATGGCGATCACGTCGGCGCCGGCGGCGCGCGCGATATCCACCGCCTGCAATAGCTCCGGCAAGCCACCCGAATTCGATACCGCAATCACCACGTCGCCCGGTCCCAGCAAGCCCGCGGCCAGGGTGAACAGGTGGGCGTCGCCATACAGCGCGGTCGGAATTTTAAAACGGAAGAATTTGTGCTGGCCGTCCAGCGCCACCGCGCGCGAGTTACCGAGCGCGTAGAACTCGACGCGCCGCGCCTTGCTCACCAGTTCGATCGCGCGGTCGAGCGAGCGCACGTCGAGCTGGTCCCGGAAGCGCAGGATCGCCGACACCGTGTTGTCGATCACCTTGGCTGACAAATCGTGGGTGCTGTCGCTCATGCGCACCTGGCTGTGGCGCACGGGGATCGCGCCGGTCAGGCTGCTCGCGAACTTGAGCTTGAATTCGGCCAGTCCCTGGAAGCCCAGCGAGCGGCAGAAACGGATCACGGTCGGCTGGCTCACGTCGGCCAGGCGTGCGATCTCGGCGATCGGTTCGTTGAGCACCGTGCGCGGATGCTCGAGCACCAGCGTCGCCACGCGCGCCTCGGCCGGCGACAGCTCTTGCCGCAGCTGGCCGATGCGCTCCATCAGCGTGTTGGCGCCGCTGCGGCCGCGCAGGTGCTCGGCCAGGATCGTCGCCACGCCATGGAAGGCGGGATTCGGCGTGACGATCACATAGGTCGGGATGTCGGCCAGGTAATCGGAAAAGCGGCCCTTGGCCTCGAAGCGCGTGCGGAACGGCGAGCGCGCAAACCACTCGCCAAGGCGCGGCACGATGCCGCCGCCGATGAAGATGCCGCCGAAGGCGCCCAGGGTCACTGCCAGGTTGGCGGCGGCGCCGCCCAGCATGCCGCAGAAGCATTCCAGCGTCTCGAGGCACAGCGGGTCGCCGGCGTCGAGCGCGCCGGCCACGATGGCGGCCGCGCTGCGTTCCCCGGCGGTGATGCCGTTGCGGTCGGCCAGCGCGCGGTAGATGACTTCCATGCCAGGGCCCGAGATCAGGCGCTCGTTCGATACGTGCGGCCATTCGCGCCAGGCGTACTGCAGGATGGCGAACTCGCGCTCGTCGGCCGGCGCGAAGTTAACGTGGCCGCCCTCGCTGCCCAGGGTGACGAAACCGTCCGCGGTCGGGATCCCGCCCGACACGCCAAGACCCGTGCCCGGTCCCAGCACGCCGATGACGGCGCCCGGCACGGGCGTGCCCGGCCCCACCTGCATCAGGTCCTGTTTGGCGAAGCCCGGCAGTGCGGTGGCCAGCGCGGTGAAATCGTTGACGATCAACAGGGTCGACAGGCCCAGCTCGCGCCGCACCGCGTCGGTGGAGAACTCCCAGGCGCGGTTGGTCATGCGTACGTAGTCGCCGTTGATCGGGTTGGCGACCGCGAACGCGCCGTGGTTCAGCCGCACGTCGTCATGGTCTGCCAGGTAGTGGCGCAGCAGCGGGACGATGCCCTCGAAGTCGTCGCAACGCAGCACCTGGACCGAGCGGAACACGCCCGGCGCGGTCTGCAGGGCGAAGCGCGCATGGGTGGCGCCGATGTCGGCCAGCAGGCGCGGTCCGTCGGCGAACGCCGTGCGCGCGAATTTTTCCCGCTCTCGCTCCGACTCCGGCTCCCGCTTTTGCTCCGGCACCTGCTGGCTCCCCATCATCCCTCCGCGCGGGCCAGGCCGAACCAGGCGCCGTACGGCGGCAGGGTCACGCGGCCGCCCCGGGCGTCGCCGGCCAGGCCGTCGACCGCGAGGCGGTCGGTGGCTTCGCTCGCAGGCCAGTCGAACACGACTTCCTGGTTCGACAGGTTGAAGGCCGCCAGCACGCTGCGCTCACCTGGCAGGTCGCGGCGCAGGGCCAGCACCGGCTCCGGCGCGTCGATGAAGGCGATCTCGCCGCGCGTCAGCTGCGGCATGGTGCGGCGCAGGGCGATGAAGCGGCGCTGGAAGTTCAGCATCGAATCGGGATCGGCGTCCTGCAGGTCGACCGCGGCGGCGGCGTGCGACGGCTCCACCGGCAACCACGGCGTGCCCGCGGTGAAGCCGGCGTGCGGCGCGCCGGCCTGCCAGGGCATCGGGGTGCGGCAGCCGTCGCGGCCCTTGAACTCGGGCCAGAAGGTGATGCCGTACGGGTCTTGCAGCAGCTCGAACGGGACATCGGCTTCGTGCAGCGCCAGTTCGTCGCCCTGGTACAGGCAAGGCGTGCCCTTGAGCGAAAGCTGCATCGCCAGCACCATCTTGGCAAAACCAGCGGTGGCTTGCGGCCCGCCCCAGCGCGTCATCACGCGGATCGCGTCATGGTTACCCACCGACCACGAGGCCCAGCCTTCGTCGACGCGGCGTTCGAAGTCTTCCACCTGCGCGCGGATGTGGGCGGCCGTGAACACCGGCGTCAGGAAATTGAAGCTGTAGGCCATGTGCAGCTTGTTACCGCCGGCCATGTACTCGTTCATCTGGGCCAGCGCGTCGTCCGAGCTGATCTCGCCGATCGAGACCGCGCCGAATTCGTCGAGCTGGGCGCGCAGCTGCTCCAGGAAGGCGATGTTCTCGGGCTGGGTCTTGTCATAGATGTGGGCCTGCATGCCGTACGGGTTCACGTCCGTCACGGTCGAGGTGTCGCGCACCAGCGCCGGCGGATTGCTGCGCAGCTGGCGGTCGTGGAAGTGGAACACGCAGGCATCCAGGCGCACGCCGTCGACGCCGCGCTCGAGCCAGAAGCGCTGGGCCGCCAGATGGGCCTTCTGTACCTCGGGGTTATGGAAGTTGAGCTGCGGCTGGCTCACCAGGAAGTTGTGCATGTAGTACTGCTTGCGGCGGGTGTCCCACTGCCACGCCGAGCCGCCGAACACCGACAGCCAGTTGTTGGGCGGGTTGCCGTCCGGGAGCGGATCGGCCCACACGTACCAGTCCGATTTCGGATTGTCGCGGTTGGCGCGGCTTTCGACGAACCACGGGTGGGTGTCGGCGGTGTGCGACATCACCTGGTCGATCATGATCTTCAGGCCCAGGCCGTGCGCCTTGGCCACCAGGCGGTCGAAGTCGGCCAGGTCGCCGAACATCGGGTCGACATCGCAGTAGTCGGCGATGTCGTAGCCGAAGTCGCGCATCGGCGACTTGAAGAACGGCGACAGCCAGACGATGTCCACGCCCAGGCTCGCGATGTAGTCGAGCTTCTCGGTGATGCCGGCCAGGTCGCCGATGCCGTCGCCGTTTGTATCGAGGAAGCTGCGCGGATAAACCTGATAGATGATGGCGTCGCGCCACCAGGTCGGATTCGTCGTGGTCGAGATCTGGGTCATGGCTGGTTCGGCTGATTCTTGGTTTGGAATTCTAGGCAATATACAGGACGCAACAAAACTTGACAATTCCGGAAGTTTTCCGAAAAACCACAATTTATCCTTATGATTCAATGGCTTGAAACAAGGAAAACGTTTCCAGCGTCGTCCTCTTCGTAACTAAACTACGTCGATATGTTTCTCGTTTGTTTCACAACAATATTTTTATTGCAAAGAGATACGCCCTCGTCATAGCATCCCGTCTGTTTGACATTTCAAGGAAGCGGTCGATGACTGATCTAGCAAAACCAGGTTCCGGGCGAATGCCGCGGCAGATTCCCTACATTATTGCCAACGAAGGCTGCGAACGTTTCAGCTTCTACGGGATGCGCAACATCCTGACGCCCTTCCTGATCACGACGCTCCTGATGTTCCTGCCGGAAGACATGCGCACCGGCGAAGCCAAGCACGTGTTCCACACCTTCGTGATCGGCGTGTACTTCTTCCCGCTGCTGGGCGGCTGGCTGGCCGACCGCTACTTCGGCAAGTACAACACCGTGTTCTGGCTCAGCCTCGTCTACTGCGTGGGCCACGCCTGCCTGGCCATTTTTGAAGACAACGTCAACGGCTTCTACTTCGGCCTGTTCCTGATCGCGCTCGGCTCGGGCGGCATCAAGCCGCTGGTGGCGTCGTTTGTCGGCGACCAGTTCGACCAGACCAACAAGGACAAGGCGAAGGTCGTGTTCGACGCCTTCTACTGGATCATCAACTTCGGCTCGTTCTTCGCTTCGCTGCTGATGCCGCTGCTGCTGCGCGACTACGGTCCGGCCTGGGCCTTCGGCGTGCCCGGCATCCTGATGTTCATCGCCACCATGGTGTTCTGGAGCGGCAAGAAGAAATACGTGCACGTGCCGCCGTCGCCGGCCAATCCGCACTCCTTCATGCAGGTGGCCAAGACCGCCCTACTGGCGAAGGCGCCAGGCCAGGGCCGTCCGGGCCTGAACGTGGCGCTGATCGGCGCCGCGGGCGCCGTGGTCTCGCTGGCGATGTCGGTGCAGTGGGGCTTCGTGATCGGCGCCTGCACGGCGCTGGTGCTGCTGATGGCTTTTGGGGGCATCGGCGCCTCGATGCAGCTGGACCGCGCACGCGGCCTGCATCCGCAGGAAGCGGTGGACGGCGTGCGCGCCGTGCTGCGCATCCTGATCGTGTTCGCGCTGGTGACGCCGTTCTGGTCGCTGTTCGACCAGAAGGCCTCGACCTGGATCGTGCAGGCCAACGCCATGACCACGCAGGTGAGCTTCCTCGGCTGGAGCTTCGACGTGATCCCGGCCCAGATGCAGGCCTTGAATCCGCTGCTGGTGATGATCCTGATCCCGGTGAACAACCTGCTGCTGTTCCCGATGCTGCGCAAGTTCGGCATCGAGCCGTCGCCGCTGCGCCGCATGACCGCCGGCATCGTGCTGTCGGCCGCCGCCTGGATCGTGGTCGGCAACCTGCAGGTCGCGCTGGACGCGGGCGATCCGGTCTCGATCGCCTGGCAGATCGCGCCTTACGCGCTGCTCACCCTGGGCGAAGTGCTGGTCTCGGCGACCGGCCTCGAATTCGCCTACAGCCAGGCCCCGGCCTCGATGAAAGGCGTGATCATGGCCCTGTGGTACCTGGCCGTCACGGTCGGCAACCTGTGGGTGCTGATCGTGAATGCGAGCGTCAAGAACGAGTCGGTGGTGGGCTATATCGAAGGCTCGGGCGTGGGCGTCATGGCGTTCCAGATGTACTTCTTCGCCGGCTTCGCACTATTGTCGGCGCTGGCGTTCGGCTGGTATGCGACTCGCTACAAGATGGTCGACCATTATCGCGGGACTGCCGCTTGATTCGACCGCTGCATTGAACGTGGGGTGGGCGGCTTTGCCGTCCACGCGTTCAACTTTCTTCAAACCCGTCTATCACGGCGGTGTTCTCCGGTCGCTTGAACGCGTGGACGGGGACCCGTCCACCCACCATGCGCAAACTCCATCTCGCCCTCGTGGCGGCTTCTTTCTCCACGACCGCTTATGCGGCCGTTCCTCTCGATATCTGCAACACCACGGGCTTCCAGGAAGTCCTGCAAGCCAATGGCGAACAGCTCGACGCCCGCGCGGTCTGGCTCGACGCTCGCCTGGTGCGCTGGCCCGGCGCCGCCGCTGACGGCGTCTATCGCCTGTACCACTCCCCTGCCGCATCGATCGTCGCCAAGCCTGGCGCCAAGGTCGCCGGCGCCGCCGGTTCGCTGAAGCTGGACACCTCCCCCACCGCCGTGCCGCAAGCAGCAAGCGAGCGCTTCAAGTGGGTTGCCACCGGCCCGACCCTGCGCGTGGCGGACGCTGATCTCGCGCGCCTGCCCGCCCTGCACCGCGAGCAGCTGGTGCTGGTGCAGGAAGACGCGAGCGGCGTGGTGGTCGCCGCCACCCGCATCCAGTCGGCCGGCGCGCTCGACGCACTGTACGCCGCTGCAGAAGGCATCCCCGACCTCGGCGCCACCCCAGGCGCCGGCAAGACCGGTTTCAAGCTGTGGGCGCCGACCGCGCGCCAGGTGGCGGTGTGCACCTATGACGGCCCGACGGCCAAGGCCAACGCCGTGCATGCGATGAAGCTGGATGAAAAGACCGGCGCCTGGGCAGCAAGCCTGCCGCGCGACCTGTCGGGCGCCTATTACAAGTACGCGGTTGATGTCGTCGTGCCCGGCGCCGGCCTGGTGCGCAACCTGGTCACCGATCCGTATTCGGTCAGCCTGAATGCCGACTCGAAACGCAGCTATATCGCCGACCTCGATGCGCCGAACCTCAAGCCGCAGGGCTGGGACGAAACCCGTCCGCCGGCCACGGTGCAGGCCCAGACCGACATGGTCATCTACGAACTGCACGTGCGCGACTTCTCGCTGATCGACGCGACCGTCCCAGCGGCGAAGCGCGGCAAGTACAGCGCTTTCTCCGAGATGAATTCGAACGGCATGCAGCACCTGCGCGCATTGGCCAAGGCTGGCCTGACCGATGTGCACCTGCTGCCGGTGTACGACATCGGCAGCATCCCTGAAGCAGGCTGCGCACAGCCGCAACCATCCGGCGCGCCGGACGGCGAAAGCCAGCAGGCGCTGATCGGCAAGACGGCGCACACCGATTGCTTCAACTGGGGCTACGACCCTCAGCACTTCAATGCGGTCGAGGGCAGCTATGCCAGCGACCCACAGGATGGCGCGCGCCGCATCGTCGAGTTCCGCGAGATGGTGATGAACCTGCACAAGGCCGGCCTGCGCGTCGGCACGGATGTGGTCTACAACCACACCTTCATCGCCGGCCAGGAAGAAAAATCGATCCTCGACCGCGTGGTGCCGGGCTACTACCACCGCCTGGACGCGCAAGGCGGCATCGAGACCTCGACCTGCTGCTTCAACACGGCCACCGAGAACACGATGATGGCCAAGCTGATGATCGACTCGTCGGTGCTGTGGACCCGCCACTACAAGATCGACTCCTACCGCTTCGACCTGATGGGTCACCAGCCGCGCGCGGCGATGGAGCGCCTGCAGAAGGACGTCAACGAAGCCGCCGGCCGCCACGTGCAGCTGATCGGCGAAGGCTGGAACTTCGGCGAGGTGCAGGACGGCGCGCGCTTCGTGCAGGCCTCGCAGCTATCCCTGAACGGCACCGGCATCGGCACCTTCAGCGACCGCGGACGCGACGCCGTGCGCGGCGGCTCGCCAGGCGACTCGGGCGAGATCGTCATCCGCCAGCAGGGCTATATCAACGGCCTGGTGTACGACCCGAATACGCTGGGCGGCGCAGCCAAGCCTGCCGATCTGTTACGCGCTGCGGACCTGATCCGCGTCGGCCTGGCCGGCTCGGTGCGCAGCTATCCGATGCAGACCTTCGACGGCAAGGTGCGCCAGCTGCAGGACATCGTCTACGGCGGCAACCAGCCGGCCGGCTACGCCAGCCAGCCGGCCGAAGCGGTGAACTACGTCGAGAACCACGACAACCAGACCCTGTACGACATCAACGCCCTCAAGCTGCCGGTGGTCACCAGCGCGGCCGAGCGCGCGCGGGTGCAGGTGCTGGGCATGGCGATCAACGCCTTCAGCCAGGGCGTGGCGTATTACCACGCCGGCATCGACGTGCTGCGCTCGAAGTCCCTGGACCGCAACAGCTTCAATTCGGGCGACTGGTTCAACCGTCTCGACTGGACCTACCAGGACAACTTCTTCGGCACCGGCCTGCCCCCGGCGGCCGACAACGCCAAGGACTGGCCGCTGTTCAAGCCTCTGCTGGCCAACGCCGCACTGAAGCCGGCGCCAGCCGACATCGCCTTCGCCCGCGACGCCTTCCGCGACCTGCTGCAGATCCGCGCCAGCTCGACCCTGCTGCGCCTGCGCAGCACCGAAGACATCAACGCCCGCCTGCGTTTCTTCAACACCGGCCCCGAGCAGGTGCCGACCGTGCTGGCGGCCTGGATCGACGGCCAGGGCTATCCCGGCGCGAACTTCGCTGGCCTGGGCTACCTGGTAAACGTGGATACCAAGCCGCACACCATCGACGCCGTGGCCCTGCGTGGCAAGAAGCTGCGCCTGCATCCGGTGCATACCGCAGCCGGCGCAGCAGACAAGCGTGCACAAGAGGCGCGCTTCGACGGCGCCCGCGGCACGTTTACGGTGCCGGCACGTACTGCCGTGGTATTTGTGGAGTAAAAACAAACCGGGGGTCAGGTCTGACATTCGGACACGGCCTCGACAATCCCCAGGCACCAATTGGGTTGTCCTGGGCTTTCAAGAACTGTCACGAGCCACTTAAAGGCTGAGTTCGTGTCCGAATGTCAGACCTGACCCCGTTTTATGACCCCGTTTTATCGGCGTGACCCCGGTTTTATCGGGGGTCAGGCTGCGGCTTCGAGTGCAAGCGTGTCGGCCAGCCTGGCGATGGCGAAGGTGTTGCGGCCCTTGCCCTTGGCTTCGTACAGCGCGCCGTCGGCCAGCTCGCTGATCGCCTGCGCGGTGACGCCCGGCGCGTCGGCCAGGCCGACGCCGATGGTGGCGCCCACGGGGATCGCGTGGCTGCCGACCACGAACGGCGCTTCCATCGCCTGCATGATCTTCTTGGCCACCAGTTCGACGTCGCGCGGCGAGCCGACTTCGTCGAGCAGCACGGTGAATTCGTCGCCGGCCAAACGCGCCACCAGGTCGGAGCTGCGCACCACTTTGCGCACGCGGCGCGCGAACTCCACCAGCACCATGTCACCCACCGCATGGCCATGGCTGTCGTTGATCTGCTTGAAGTGGTCGATGTCCAGGTACAGCAGCGCAAAGGGCCGCTCGCGCTGCGGCGCGCGCTGCACCGCCACCTGCAGCGCCAGCTCGAACTGGCGCCGGTTCGGGATGCCGGTCAGCGCGTCCGTGTGCGCCAGCGCATGCAGGTTACGCTCGTGCATGCGCGCCGCAGTGGCATCGGTGGTCAGGATATAGACGCCGACCACCTGGCCGTCGCGCAGATGCGGCAAAAAGGTGGAGTGCACGATGCGGATATGCTTCTTGCGCACGATGTCGTGCTCGCACTGCGAGGCCTTGCCTTCCCAGGCATCCTTCAGGGCCTCCTGCTGCTGCGTCCAGTATTCCTCGCCAAAGGCTTCGACCATGGTCTGGCCGACCACCTGCTCGGGAGCCTTGCCCAGCCAGGACTGGTGCACCGCGTTGGCGAACACGTAGCGATGGTCGTGGTCGAGATGGGCGATCAGCACCGGCAGGTTGTCGGTGATCGTGCGCAGCCGCTCCTCGCTCTCGCCCAGCCGGTCCTTCGACGCCTTCAGTTCGGTGACGTCCTTCATCGCCACCACCGCGCCGAGGGTCTTGCCCTGGGCATTGCGCAGCGGGCGGCCGCAAGCCATCAGGGTGTAGGCAGCGCGGCCATGCGGCGCGATCACCATCGCGCCGTCGCGCACCACCTCGCCCTTGAGCGCGCGCACCAGCGGCACCTCGTCCATCGCCATCGGCGTGCGGCCGTCGGCGTGGTGCAGCGAATAGTACTTCGACCATTCGCCTGGCGCCACCGCCTTCAGGTCGAGGCCATGGAAGTCGCGCGCGGTGCGGTTGAACAGCGTCAGGTGGCCGTCGGCGTCGCAGGCGACCACGCCGACGTCGATCGATTCCAGCACCGCATCGAGCAGCTCCTGCTTTTCCTCCAGCTGCTGGCGGATGCGCATTGCTTCGGCCACCCGCTCTTCCAGCTCGGCGGTGCGGGCCGCGATGCGGCCTTCGAGTTCGGTGTTGAGCGACTTGAGCGCCTGCTCGGCAAGCATGCGCGCCATCACCGCCTTCATATGATTCAGTTCGGTTTCGACCAGCCCGGCCAGGTCCTTCAGCACCTGGCGTTCTTCGACACTGAAGCTGCGCGGAGCGCGGTCGATGATGCACAGCGTGCCCACCGCCTGGCCGTCGCTGTACACCGGCTGTCCGGCGTAGAAGCGGATGTGCGGCTCGCCCGTCACCAGTGGGTTGGCGGCGAAACGGGGATCCTGCGCCGTGTCTTCGACCACCAGCATCTCGCACGCCTCTACCGCGTGGCTGCAGAACGAGATCGAGCGCGGCGTCTCCTGCGCTTCCAGCCCGGTGCGTGACTTGAACCATTGACGCTCGGCGTCGACCAGCGAGACGAGCGCGATCGGCACGCCGAAGGTCATCGCAGCGAGCCGGGTGTAGCGGTCGAAGCGCGTCTCGGCAGGCGTGTCGAGGATTTCAAGCTCGGCCAGCGCGGCAAGGCGGGCCTGTTCGGTGTGTGCGTAGGTGACGATGATCGTGCTCTTCCAAGTACCGTTGCAGGGGCGGCGGGTCGAGGCCGGGAGATGGGACGCCAGAGATAGGCGTCCACGGCGGAATCTTACATGGGGTTCCTAGTGGAAACTACTGTTTCCACTGAGAGCGTTGCGTGGCGCAGACGCTTTTACGAGCCTGACAGTAGATCGTGCATACAAACCCGCCGGAAGATTGCCGTACGGCACTATTTTGAGGGAGTTAGCCTACTTTTCATGGTTCTTTGCACATCGACGGCGGCGCGTCCGGTCGCCGGATCGTCGGTGAATACGGCGTCCACACCTGCTTCCAAATACGCGCGAATCTCGCGCGCTGCGTCGCCTCGCGCACTGGGCGACGCGGTGGGCGCCGCGCGCATGCCGGCTGGCAGGAAGGGATTCTCGGGCCGCATGGTCCACACATGCACGGCCAGCTTGGCACTGCGCGCATCCTGGACGA
>Ga0265798_10008304_pt1 | contig 13257 bp, 11 predicted proteins | sample P3T30metagenome_FD_192430 | JGI IMG/M metagenome (GOLD analysis project Ga0265798, IMG submission 192430) | Plant litter microbial communities from East Loma Ridge, Irvine, California - P3 T30 | ecosystem: Environmental > Terrestrial > Plant litter > Unclassified | place: USA: California...
GGCTCCGGGGCGGTCGCCACGCGTCGGGCGCGGCGTGGCCCCGGAGCCACGCTGTGACGACTGGAGCCCGCCATGACCGCCTCCCGCCCCCTCGCCCTCGCTGCCGCGGCGCTCGCGCTCGTGGTCGGCTCCGCCGTCGTGCCGCCGCCGCCCGCGCAGGCGGCCCCCGCCGCCGCGGCGACCGCCGCGGCCGCCCCCGCCGCACCGGCCGCCGCCGCGCTCCCGTCCGTCCCCGCCTCCGCCCCGGCGCCCGTCGTCGACGGCACCCCGGTCGGCTCCGGCTCGTACGCCCCGACCCCGCCGCCCGAGATCGCCTCGAGCGCCGCCGTCCAGGCGACCCTCGACCAGCGCCTCTTCATCGACCCCTCGCGCCGCGACGAGCCCGTGCCCACCAACCAGTGGTGGACCGACCTGCTCGTCAGCCGGTGGTCCGGCGACCTCTGGGCCTACCCGTTCGTGTCGTCGAACAGCGAGCGCGGCACGACCATCAGCTACCCCACGCGGTGGAACGACGACGGCACGGCCATGCGGCTCGAGCAGCCGATCACCGTCGGCGGCGCGGTGGCTCCCCGGCCCGACGCCTCCGACGTCCTGCTCGCCGACTTCGAGGACGGCCTGCCCGCCGGGTGGACCGCCGAGGGCGACGCGTTCGCCGACACGTCGCGGGGCACCGAGCGGGGCCAGAGCCAGGTCGCCGGCTGGCTCGGCGACGGCCTGCTCAACTCGTTCACCGAGGAGGCGGGCGACGGCGCCGTCGGCACCCTCACCTCCCCGGCGTTCACCGTCGACCGCTCGACCCTCGCCTTCCTCCTCGGCGGCGGTCGTCACCCCGACCAGGAGGCCCTCCAGCTGCTCGTCGACGGCCAGGTCGTCGCGAGCAGCACGGGCGACGACAGCGAGCAGCTCCGCTGGGCGACCTGGGACGTCTCGCCCTGGGCCGGCCGGGAGGCCCAGCTCCGCGTCGTCGACTCCCTCGGTGCCGGGTGGGCGCACGTGCTGCTCGACCAGGTGCTGCTGACCGACGCCCCCGACGGCCTGGCCGAGCGGTCGTCGACCACCTTCTCGGCCGACCGCGCCGACGCGCTCCGCTGGGGCGACTGGAACGTCAGCTGGCGCCTGCCCCAGGCGGGCGACGGCGGGCAGCACGTCGACGTGACGAGCGTGCAGGGCTCGCCCTACGAGTGGTTCGAGTTCGACGGCGTGACCCCGCGCATCACGCTGCAGCCCGGGGCCGAGGTCACCGACGGCGACGGCGACGCGGTCGCCCTGCCCGCCGAGCTCGACCGGTTCGAGATCCGCCAGGGCGGCCACGTGTTCGGCGTCCACGCGCCGGAGGGCACGACCTTCACCCGCGTCGGCGACGTGCTCGAGGCCTCGGCCGGCACGCCCCACCTCGTCGTCAGCGCCGTGCCCGAGAGCGGCCTGAGCCTCGACGACCTGCACCGCACCGCCTTCGCGGTGCCGCGCGACACGACGATGGACTACTCCTACGACCCGGCCGCGGGCGAGGTCGTGCAGCGCTGGTCGCTCGACACCGAGCCCCTCGAGGGCACGAGCCACGACACGGTGCAGGGCTGGCTGCAGCACCAGTACGCCGAGAGCGACCACGACCTCGAGTTCACGGGGGCGACCTACGAGACGCCGCGCGGCACGATGAGGACGACGGTCGGCCACGACGACTGGACGCTCACCTACGCGTTCACGGGCATCACGCCGGTCGGCGGCACCCCCGAGCCGACGGGCGACAGCCCGTACCGCGAGGAAGTCATGCGGCAGTACCTCGCCGACTACGCGGCGAAGACCACCTACGGGGGCGACACCTACTGGGGCGGCAAGGACCTGCTCCAGCTGGCCGAGTACATGACGATCGCCGACCAGGTCGGCGACACCGCCTCCGCGGACCGGATGGAGGCGACGCTCGAGTCCGCGCTCACCGACTGGTACACCTACACCGGCGGCGAGTCCGAGCACTTCTTCGCGATGTACCCGAGCTGGCGCGCGCTCATCGGCTTCGCCGACTCCTACGGCTCGGGCCAGTTCAACGACGCCCACTTCCACCTCGGCTACTTCGCGGTCGCGACCGCGCTGCTCGGGCAGCGCGACCCCGCCTGGGCCGAGCGCTACCAGGGCATGGCGACCCTCGTCGCGAAGCAGTACGCGAACGGCGACCGCGACGACGACCGCTTCCCGTACCTCCGCACCTTCGGGGTCTGGCGAGGCCAGTCGAACGCGGGCGGCGTCTCGAGCCCCGGCGGCAACAACCAGGAGTCGTCGTCGGAGGCCATCCAGTCGGAGGCGGGGCTGTTCCTCCTCGGCACGGTGCTCGGCGACGAGCAGATGCAGGCCACCGGCGCGATGCAGTACGTGACCGAGCGCGCGGCCGTCCGCGACTACTACCAGGACGTGCACGGCGCGGAGGCGTCGTCCGTCGCCGACGGGAACGGCGCGTTCCCGGAGGCGTACGGCCACGGCCAGGTGGGCATCCTCTTCGACTCCGGCCAGGCGTACTCGACCTACTTCTCGGGCGACCCGGCGTGGATCCACGGCATCCAGTGGATGCCCACGGCCCCCTGGTTCGCCTACTTCGGCTGGGACCCGGAGTTCTCGGCCTCCCTCATGCGCGAGATGATGGCCGCCCGGCCGGCTGCACAGGGCCAGGCCGACGTCACCGGTGCGAACGCCGCCCGCGTGCAGATGCTCACGAAGAAGTGGTGGGGCGTCGGCACCTACGGCGCCGCGGTGATCACCGAGGACCGCCCGGCCGCGATCGGCGAGCTGCAGGAGGCGATCCGCTCGGCCGAGCGGAACCACCCCGGCTGGGTCACGCGGCGCGTGGCCGAGAACCCGCTCTGGGACGCCGCGACCGACACCCTGCTCGTCTCGGTCGACGACGCCGGCCAGGTCGTCTTCCCGTCGACCTGGTGGACCCCAGAGACCCTGCCGGCGGCCCTGGTGCCGGCGCAGCTCGACGGCCCGACCGCCGACCGGCAGCCGCGCGACTGGCCGACGCCGTCGCCGCTGATGCCCTTCCTCGTCGACGGCTACCGCGCCGACCCCGCGACCATCGACCGCCTGTACGGCATCGACCTGACCGACTACGAGCCCGGCGTCGACACCGCGCACGCGGCCGCCGTGTTCAGCGGCATGGGCGACGCCCTCGGCAACGTCGTCCTCGGCTTCCTCGCCCAGTACGACCCCGACACCTACGCCGACATCCACGCCGCCCTCTGGGAGGCCGACGACCCGGCCGTCACGGGGCAGTCGATGGCGGGGCTCGTCTACTGGCAGGCCATGTCGAACCGCACGGTCGGCACCGAGGTGACCGACCGGCACACCTCGGCGCCGCTCAGCCAGGTGTTCCGCGCCGACGACGGCACCTACAGCTACGTCGTCGACAACCCGGACGCCGTCCAGCGCAGCTTCGACGTCTACGACGGCTCGACGGTGATCGGGCAGATCGCGGTCCCCGCGCGCACCCAGATCACCTCTCGGCTCGACGCCCGCCTGTCGCGCGTCGAGGTGGCCGCCCCGGGCGACCCGCGCACGGTCGTGCCCGGCGCCACGACGGCGTTCACCGCCACCGGCTACGACCAGTACGGCGCGACGATGCCGCTCGACGACGTCGAGTGGTCGACGTCGGCCGGCACGGTCGACGCCGACGGGCGCCACCGGGCGACGGAGCGCGGCGAGGGCGTCACGGTGACGGCCGCGGTCGGCGACGTGACGGGGTCGTGGTCGTTCCGCGTCGCCCCGGCGCCGGTGCTGACCGGCCTCGACGTCACGCCCGGCGTCGAGCGGGCCGTGGTGGGCACGCCGGTCGCCTTCGCGGCGACGGGCCACGACCAGTACGGCGACCCCGCGGCGCTGCCCGGCGAGGTCGCCTGGTCGTACACCGGGCCCGGCACGGTGGCCGCCGACGGCACCCTGACGACCACGGCCCCCGGGGCCGGGCACGTCGTGGCCGCGGTCGCCGGCGCCGGAGGCGTCGCGGCGGGCAGCGTCGAGGGCAGCGCCGTGGCGTCGTCGGTCGCCGAGGTGCCCGACGCGGCCCGCGGCGCGGAGGTCGTCGCGAGCTCGACCGACGGCGGAAGCGCGGCGGCTCGCGTCGTCGACGGCGACCCGTCGACCCGCTGGGAGAGCGTGCACGGCGTCGACGACGTCGACCTCACCGTCGACCTGGGCCGCGCGGTCGACGTCGACACGGTCGAGGTCACGTGGGAGGCGGCGGCCGCGTCGCGGTACGTGCTCCAGGTCGCCGACGAGGCGCGCGGCCCGTGGCGCGACGTGCGCACCGTCGAGAAGTCGACCCCCGCGGCCGACGCGCTCGACGTCGGCGAGACCGCCCGCTTCGTGCGCCTGCACCTGCAGGAGCGCCTGACCGGGTACGGCTACTCGATCTGGGACCTGCGCGTGGCCGGCACCCCGGCCGCGTCGGCGGTGACCGTCACCGACGTGCTCGTCGCGCCCCGCGCCTCCTCGGTGCTGCCCTCGGGCACGGTCGAGCTCGCCGCGTACGGCTTCGACGCGGCGGGGCACGGCGGGCTGCTCGACGGCGACGACGCCCCCGCGTGGACGGCGGCGGGCGGCGGCCGGGTGACCGACGACGGCACGGTGACGGCGCCGGCGACGCCCGGGGCCACCGCGACGGTGACGGCGACGCACGACGGGGTCTCGGGGCAGGCGACGGTGACGGCGCTCGACGGCCTCGGCGACGACGAGCCCGGCGGAGGCGCACCCGCGGCCTCGCGGGACGTCGCGGTCGGCAAGCGCGTGACGACCTCCTCCGACGAGCGCCCCGACCTCGGCGGCTCCGCGGCCGTCGACGACGACCCGGCCACGCGCTGGTCGAGCACGGCGCACGACGGGGAGTGGCTGGCCGTCGACCTCGGCGAGGTCGTGCCGGTCGACGAGGTGCGGGTCGCCTGGGAGGCGGCGTCGGCCTCGTCGTACCGGCTGCAGGTGCGCGACGACGTCGACGAGCCCTGGACGACCGTCGCCGACGGGCTGGGAGGCGGCGGCGACCAGGCGCATCCGCTCGCCGGCGTGGAGGCCCGCCACGTGCGCCTCGTGGCCGACGAGCGCGCCACGGGCTACGGGGTGTCGCTCTGGTCGTTCCGGGTCTTCTCGACCGAGGGCGCCCCGACGCCCGACCTCGCGCGGCACGCGACGGCGACCTCGTCGTCGGACGAGGGCCCGTCGTTCCCGGCGGGGCACGCGGTCGACGGCGACGGCGGCTCGCGCTGGGCGAGCGGCCACGCCGACGACGCGTGGCTCGAGCTCGACCTGGGCCGGCCGCAGCCGCTGCACGAGGCGGTGCTCCGGTGGGAGGCGGCCCACGGCGAGCGCTACCGCGTCGAGGCGCGCTCCGACCCCGACGCCCCGTGGACGACCCTCGCCGACGTGGCCGACGGCGACGGCGGCACCGACACGCTCGCGCTCTCGGGCACCTGGCGCTGGGTGCGGCTGCAGGGCGTCGAGCGGGCGACGCCCTGGGGGTACTCGCTGTACGACCTCGAGATCCGGTAGCGCAGGGCGCGGGCGAGCAGGCGCGAGCGCGGGTCAGGCGGCGGGTCGGTCGCCCGGCCCGCGCACGGCCGCGAGCACGGCCTCGGCGACGACGCGGGGAGCGACCTCGGGCAGCCAGTGCCCCTCGTCGAGCTCGACGAACCGGTACGGGCCCGAGACGTGGCGGGCGGTGAGCTCGGCGGCACGGCGGCCGAGGGCGGTGTCGTGCCGGCCCCAGAGGTAGCGGGTGGGCACGGCGACGCGACCGGTCGCGAGGGACGGCCTCGCGCCTCCCGCGGGCAGCCACAGGGCGCGGTACCAGGCGATCGCTCCGGTGAGGGCGCCGGAGGCGCGCATCGCCTCGGCGTACTCCCCCGCGCGCTCGGCCGGCAGCCCCATGCGCTGCAGCACGGGCGCCAGCCGGCGGCGGAGCAGCGCCTCGGGCAGCCACGGCAGCTGGAAGAAGCCCATGTACCAGGAGCGCAGCGCCTGCGACGACGACGTCAGCGAGGCCGAGAGGGCGGCAGGGTGCGGCGTCGACAGCACGGTGAGGCTGGCGACGCGGTCGGGGTGCTCGGCGGCGAGCTTCCACGCGACGAGACCGCCCCAGTCGTGGCCGACGACGTGGGCGCGGTCGACGCCGGCCCGGTCGAGCAGGGCGACGACGTCGGCGACGAGCTCGGTCGAGCGGTAGGGGCGCCTCCCCCGGGGCCGGGCCCCCGGCGAGTAGCCGCGCTGCAGGGGCACGAGGCACCGCAGCCCCGCGGCCTCGAGCCGCGGCACGACCTCGCGCCAGCTGGCGCGCGTCGCGGGGAAGCCGTGCAGCAGCACGACGACCTCGCCCTCGAGGGGTCCGGAGTCGGTGGTCTCGAACACGAGGCCGTCACGGTCGTACCGGGTCACACGGTCCATCGCCCCAGCCTAGGCAGCGGGCCTCGGCGTCGTCCGCGTGCCGGGTGCCGGGTGCCGGTTGCGACTAGCGCCAGCGAGTTGTGCCCCTGACCCATGAACGCTCTCGCTCCTGCTGCCGTCATCAAGCGGAAGGCGTCTCATGGTGTTCGCGATCGTGCTTCTCGCCCTGGGGCTTGTCGGCGTCGTCGGCGATGCGCTCGTCTTCTGGCGGCGTGACGGCGGCAGCTCCGTCCCAGGCATCGTCATCGTCGTCCTCGGCGCCGTCGCGGCCGCACTGGGCATCGCACTGATGACGCTCCCGGGCGTCCCCGCCTGACGTCTCGAGGTCGCCCGCAAGTTCTTTGACTGGACGGCGCAGGCGGAGCCGGAGTGCCCGTAGATCCGCCGATTGCAGGGCCTGATTTGTTTGACTCCGTCATGGCTGTCGGGCCTCGCGGACGATCTTCCTGCCTGCTTGCCTGCCTGACGCCGCCGCCTGACGCCTCGTCCACCGCCCCTCGCTGCGCTCCTAGAACCGCCACGACGCCGTCGCACGGTTCACCCTGCCGACAAAGGCAGCCGTTTGCTGATGGTCGACCGTTCGTTCCTTCACCCCTGCAGTCAACCCGCGAAGTCGCGGGGTCAGAAGTGGAGCTAGGCCTGCAGCGCCTACTTGCCGCGACGGTTCTTCTGCTCAGCTCGCAGGTAGACGCAGAGTGCTATGAACGCGACTCCGAGCACAATTGGTGCCACGACAAAGGCCATGCATCATGGTGCCCCTTCACGCGGCCTTCTGCCAAGTCCACGTCTCGAGCTAGGCAGCTCCGACTGTTGGGGAAAACCGCGCCACGAGGCTCCGGTTTGGCTCGCGTGCAACTAGCGCCGCGAACGCCAGGAGGATCGCCACCGCGACAGCTATGGCGGGTTGTGTTTGTGCTGCCGGCTGTGCGTAGAACGTTAGGACATGGGTTTGATCCGTTGGCACATCGAAGAACGCATAGGCCGGGAGAATCAATGCCAGTAGGGGCACGATCCAAGCGAGGGTAGGGCCGATTACGTAGGAGGCGAGGATGGTCAGAGCAAGGAAGCCACCGAAGTTTCTGATCGCTATCGGAGCCGCTTCGCTCGAGCCGTAGCCGATCGTGCACGCGAGTGAAATCGCTGCGCACGAGAACGTCGATTGGGCGAGGACGGAGAGGGCGCGTCTTGGCCCCATTCGGAGGTAAGCGCCACGCTCACGTGGCCACGTTGGTGCGCCCGCGGCGACACCGATGAATACTGCCGGCAGAAAGGGAAGCAGCATGTAGGCCGTGACGACGAAGGCTGACATGGCTGCAGGGCGAACCTGGAGTGTTCCGTAGGCAGCGATGAGGGCAGCGACAAGAACTCCCACCCCGCAGGTCAGGATGACGGACCTGGTGCGCAGCAGTAGGACCAGCCCTCTCACGGCAGCACCGCGAGCGGGATTGAGCACGCTTGATAGGCGTCGTAGTTGGTGGCGAACCAGGCACGCCTGGTTGCTTCATCAGAGTCAGCGAAGCGCTGGGCGGCGTCTTGACCAGGACCGCCCGCTCCAAGCAGCCAGGAGGGTTCGCCTACGAGCCAGGCGGTCACGATGTCCTCGGCGTAAGCAGAATCGGGGTCCTCGGTGCAGTTGACCTGTCCGCCGTACTTCTGCACGTACCGGCTGACGCTCAGTCCTTCGAACCCCGGCGAGAGATCTTCGACGTAGACCGCCCTCGCCCCCGCACTGACCGACTCTCCAATCCCCTCAACGTTCTGCTCGAGCTTGGTGGCGACGAGCGGTGTGCCAGCTGCTCGCTCGTTCAAGGCGTAGAAGGCTCCTTGCAGCGCGTCCGCGCCACGGTCGTACCCAGGCGTGAGGCAGAGTTCGACACTTCCCCCGGTGCAGTCGTAGTCACGGGCGTTATAGCCGGTTGTGATCTGACCATTGGTGCTGATGATGAGGAACAGCCCCACGCTTGCGGCGACGGCAGCGGTGGCCGTTGTTACCCGCCGCACCCGTTGCGTCACCCCTGACTTGCGGAAGAAGGCCACCGATGTGAGCACGACGGCCAACCCCAGGTACCAGAAGATCTGGCCTATAAACGTTGCGTAGATGTACCGCACGTTCGGGTTGCTGCCACCGAAGGTGGTGGGGAATGACTGAATGATCCAGAACGGCAACCCTGATCCTTGCAGGAGCGACCATCCGAAGTAGAGGACAACCGCCACGGCCACCGAGACGTACCACCTGCCTTCAAAGACGATTCCCAATGCAAATCCGATTGCGCAGCAGAGAACGGCTCCCGCCGTGGTCGCGACGAGCCAGATCCAAGAAATGTCACCCTCTGCGCCGTTCGCATTCATGTAGATGACTACGGCCACGACGCCCAGTGAACCTGCGAGGGCGGGGGCGGCGGTGATTCCGGCGAAGAAGAAGAGACGGGCCCTCCACGCGTTGTCGGAGGCTCCTGCAATGCGCTCTGAGAATCCACCGCGCTCTCGTCGGCCGGCCGCCGCCGCCGTTACGCCGCCCAGCAAGGGGTTGAGGAAGAGTGAAGCGGTTGTGAGCCCCTGAGTGGCGTCACTCCACAAGTAGACGCCCTCCTTGAGCGCGATTACCGCGCAGTAGACGACGGCGAGAACGATGACGGGCGTTGTCCACAGGGTGAGCGACGTGCGGACCTCGCGGAGGAACATGTTCACCCAGCCCCTCCGAGGATGTTGAGGTAGGCCCTTTCGATGGACGACTCTCCCGGCCGCTCTTCTGGAAGAGCGCGCCCGATGTCATTGAGGGTGGTTAGGGTCCCGTCGAATCGGATGACACCGCCAGCGAGGATGACGACGCGGTCGGCCAGGGTGCTGACGTCCTCCGTGAGGTGGGTGCTGAGCAAGACGGACGTAGTCGCTTTCCGCGCGTTGAGGTAAGCGCGGAACTGGTGTCGCTGCTGAAGGTCGAGGCCGACGGTTGGTTCGTCGAGAATGAGCACTTCGGGGTCATGAACGATTGCTTCTGCGAGACCGACACGCTGCCTCATGCCTCCGGACAGCTTCGACACCTTCTTCCTGGCTTCAGAGTCCAGCCCGACCTCAGATAAAGCCGCCCGCGACCTCGAGCGGAGCTGCTTGGATGGGATCCCCTTCAGCCATCCTGCGTACTCGACGCTCTCCTGCGCCGTGAAGCCGGGAATCGGCCTGTAGGACTGCGCCATGTAGCCGGCTGTGCGCTGGAACGCCCGGCGTTCCGCCTCCCCCGGTATGTCACTTCCGCCTAGTGCGAGGTGGCCAGCCGACACGCCAGCGAAGCCGGCAAGGCTTGAGAGAAGCGTCGTCTTTCCTGCGCCGTTCGGGCCTAGAAGGACGGTGATGCCTGCCTCGAAGGCGAAGTCGATGTTTTCGAGAATCGTGGTTCGCCCCCTCGCCACCGAGAGCTTCTCCGCAGAGAGGCCTCGAGGCGAGGGGGCATCAGCACTGTGCTGCACGGGTTCGATCAGCAGTGGTTGACCGTGACCTTCGCGCTGTTGACAGCATCGGAGGCCTTCGTGCTGGCCCCGTACTGGATCGAACGCGTGTAGAAGGTGGTCGAGCCTGGGTTGTCGCAGACTGCTTCGTAGGCCGAGAAGTTCGGTCCGGTCGTGTCGGGGACGTTGTCTGCCGACACGTCGATCAGGGGCGGGGCGTAGTAGTGCTGGAGGAACGCCTCGAGGCTGCTGCCGGTGCGGGTGCAGTACGACGTAGCTCCGTAGTAGACCTTGGTGCCGCTGAGTCGTGGCGTCGTCGGATTCGTAGGACAGACTGCGGCGTTCGCCGGTGCAGCCAGAACGACGCCGCCGAGGGTGAGCCCGACGATCATTCCAGCGGCGGAGATAGCCTTCATGATTTTCATTTGATCCCCTATGTGTGTGGCCTCGGCACCGTAGTCGAAGCTGGTGGCGACCCTCCTCCTCTGAGGGATGTTCAACAAGTCCGTTCATGAGAGGACCCGAGTTTGTAACCCACGCCGCCTGACGCCTCGTCCACCGCCCCGTTCTCTGGACTCTGTCGGGGGCACCAGGCACACTGTGACCATGCGACTCATCCAGTCGAGCGACCTCGTTCATCCGAGCGCCGAGACCCTTGCCTCTCTGGCCGAAGCGTCAGTGGTGCTCTCCGGCGACGGCCAGGTCCTCGGGCGCCTGGTACCGCTCGATGCGGATGAGGCCCCATCCGAGCTGGTCGGGAGTGCTGATGTTGCTGCTTGGTTGCAGGAGACTGTTGCACCCCGCTACGCCCGGGCACTTGCTGATCCTGATGCCGGCAGCAATAGCGACGACGTGCGTGCGCGTCTGCTCTCCCGCTCTGCGAGCATTTGAGCGACGGGCTCGGCTTCTCGGCTGGGGCCTCGGCCGTCATCCGAGCGGAAGCTGAGGCCGATCTGGCCGACATCCTCGACTACATCACCATCGAGTCGAGTGATGCCACGGCAGCGAAGTACGTCGGGGCAATTCTCGACCATTGCGACGTCCTAGCGTCTCTTCCGACCCTGGGCGAGCCAGCCGACGACGTCATGCCGGGGTTGCGTGCGGCGGGCTTCCGCAAGACGACGGTCATCGCCTATGCAGTCATCGGCGATCGCGTGAACATCCTGGCGGTCTTCTATGGCCGGCGTGATTGGAAGGCCCGCTTCCAGGACCGCTAGGCGGCCGCCCACCGCCCCGCTCTCCTACCCTGGTCTCATCAACCGGAAGGCCACTGATGTTGTTCGCGATCGTGCTCCTCGCCCTGGGGCTTGTCGGCGTCGTCGGCGGTGCGCTCATCATCCGCCGGCGTGACGGCGGCAGCGCCGTCCCAGGCATCGTGATCGTCGCCCTTGGCGCCGTGGCGGCCGCGCTGGGCATTGCGCTGATGACGCTCCCGGGCGTGCCCGCCTGACGTCTCGAGGCCGCCCGTAAGTTCTTTGATTGGGTGGCGCAGGCGGAGCCGGAATGCCCGTAGATCCGCCGATTACATGGCCCGATTTGTTTGACTCCGTCATGACGGTCGGGCCTTGCGGACGATCCTCCTGCCGGCCGCAGCCGCGGCCTTACGCCTCGCCCACCGCCCCGCTCCCCGTGCCGCTCATGACCCTCGCATGGACCCGCTGCTCTTGTGGCTAGTCGTCGTGCCCGTGGCATGCGGCTGCGCCTTCGGGAGCGCGTTCCTGCGACGTCGTCGATGACGTGTTCGCTGCTCGCCACCCTCGATCCTGCTTCGGAAGGCCCCACCATGCTCGTGCCGTACATCCTCAAGGGCTTCGGGTTCTGCCTGTGCGTGACCACCCTCGTCAGCCTGATGTTCGGCCGGAGGACGTTGCCGATCTTCACGATGGTCTTGGGTCTCAGCCTGGGCATCGCCGGCGCGGCCCTCCTCTTCCTCTCCAACATCCAGGCCGCTGACGTCAGCGCGTAGCCGCCCCGCTCCTCCGCCGCGCATGGCCTGCCCATGACCGAACCCAGCAGAACTCCCGCCGAGGCCCAGCTTTTCATCTGGCGTCTCGCCAGCAGCCCCTGCGTCTGGGCCGTGGAGATGACCCCGGGCGCCGTCGAGCGATCGCACGGCGCGGAGGTGGAGAAGGGAAGCTTCTTCCTCGACGAGGAGACCCCGCACGGCCACTACCTCTGCAGCCTCACCGATGTGCTCTTTGGTGCGACGACAAGAGGCCTCGCGGAGGCCCCTGCGTCGCTGCTCGAGGCCGTGCGGAAGGTGTGCGCCGAATCGGAGTGGTCGATCGATCTGCAGGCCGGTCCGTCCGCGCAGTAGCGGCCGTCGCCCCAGCCGTCCGCCGTGCCTGTGCCGCGCATGACCTCCTCATGACCCGCATCCCTCGCACCGTCCTGCCGTTCAGCGGACCGCTCCCCTACCCGGCGGCGCACGTCCTCCGCGGTAGCGAGGTCGAGCGGTCGTTTCTCGGCTTCACGCGTGCCCACGCCGTTGGCCGGGCGTTCCTCTGGGCCCGGCGCCAGGACGACCAGGACCGGCAGACGCAACACCAGGCTGAGGGTTCGCGGGAAGCGCCTCATCGTGTCCCGAGGTCCGTGACCCTTCGGGCGCCGAAGCTCTCGTGCCCTGGGCGTCCTTGCGATCGCTGTCTCGCTGGCTGCAGCGGTCATGTTCATCGCCGTGTCTTTCAACACAGAAGTTCACCGCTAAGCAGCTGGTCGACGCGCGCCGATTGATTCAGTCGGGTGTGGGCCAAGGTTTTGATCTGCCGAGCTCACCCGGACGTACGCCACGACCTGTGTTTCGTCCTGCACCATTTCTAGGCCCTGACACGCACCTGTGGCAGAAGAAGCGAAGCACGCCCCTAGCGCCACGCGCGCCGCACCTTTAGTCACCCGTTGCGCTGGGTATACCTAAGAACCCGCCCTGATCGAATTGGTCAACGAGGTGGGCACCTCAGACTTCGTAGGTGTCGCCGTCCCGGTCGTCCTCGGACGCAGGTCTCTACGCCGACCCGGAAAACCACGCAGTGGGGTTAGACCCACCGAGCAACTTCGAGGCACGGAGGTCGACTCGAGTTTCCGCGGGATAAGCGCGGGACGAGTGCAATTCGGTGATCGCTTCGAGGGCAAACACCCAGTGGTCTAGTGCCCCTGGAGGGACTCGAACCCCCAACCCTTTCCTTAGGACGGAACTGCTCTTCCATTGAGCTACAGAGGCTGACCGGCCGAGTCTACCCAACCGGCCCCGCCCTCGTCCCGGCCCCGCGCCTCCTGGGCACCGCACCGGCTCCCGGCGCCGGTCACGCCGCGGCGAGGAACGCGTCCCACTCCTCCTGCGGCCGCTCGACGCCGCGCACGACCCAGCCCACGCCGTGCGGCGCCTTCGGCTGCCACCGCA